>ERZ780057.74-NODE-74-length-53886-cov-9.52916_pt1 | contig 53886 bp, 41 predicted proteins | sample MGYA00511844_ERZ780057 | MGnify/ENA primary metagenome ERZ780057 (study PRJEB29588, sample SAMEA2149030) | human gut metagenome | biome: human gut; feature: human-associated habitat; material: faeces | place: Denmark | collected 2008/2010 ...
TTCTCTGGATTCGGAGACGTGGACGAAACTGTTCCTGCACACGATGTTACCTATAATGGCTCATACATTGCGAACAAGTACAAGGTAACATTCGTTGCTGACGGAAAGGTCGTTTCTGAGACAGAGATGGAATATGGCGCACCAATAGTCGCTCCAGAGGCTCCAGCAAAGGAAGGACATACCTTTGTTGGCTGGGGGAATATCGACAAGACCGTCCCTGCGCACGATGTGGTCTATACCGCAGAGTACAAGGTCAACAGCTACAAACTGATATATGAAGTTGACGGAGAGAGCTATCATTGTGAGGAAATTGCTTTCGGCACAGCCATTACTCCTTTGGCCGCACCACAGAAAGAAGGAAAGACATTCTCTGGATGGAGCGAGATTCCCGCAACAATGCCGGCACATGACGTGAAGGTCATTGGCTCGTTCTCTTCAAACTCATACATGGTCAAGTTTGTCGTTGACGGAAAGGTCATCTATGAAAAGTCACAGGCTTACGGTTCTAAGATTGTTGTTCCTACAGTTGAAGAGAAGGAAGGCTACACATTCTCTGGATTCGGAGACGTGGACGAAACTGTTCCTGCACACGATGTTACCTATAATGGCTCATACATTGCGAACAAGTACAAGGTAACATTCGTTGCTGACGGAAAGGTCGTTTCTGAGACAGAGATGGAATATGGCGCACCAATAGTCGCTCCAGAGGCTCCAGCAAAGGAAGGACATACCTTTGTTGGCTGGGGGAATATCGACAAGACCGTCCCTGCGCACGATGTGGTCTATACCGCAGAGTACAAGGTCAACAGCTACAAACTGATATATGAAGTTGACGGAGAGAGCTATCATTGTGAGGAAATTGCTTTCGGCACAGCCATTACTCCTTTGGCCGCACCACAGAAAGAAGGAAAGACATTCTCTGGATGGAGCGAGATTCCCGCAACAATGCCGGCACATGACGTGAAGGTCATTGGCTCGTTCTCTTCAAACTCATACATGGTCAAGTTTGTCGTTGACGGAAAGGTCATCTATGAAAAGTCACAGGCTTACGGTTCTAAGATTGTTGTTCCTACAGTTGAAGAGAAGGAAGGCTACACATTCTCTGGATTCGGAGACGTGGACGAAACTGTTCCTGCACACGATGTTACCTATTATGGCTCATACATTGCGAACAAGTACAAGGTAACATTCGTTGCTGACGGAATGGTCGTTTCTGAGACTGAGATGGAATATGGTGCTCCAATAGTCGCTCCAGAGGCTCCAGCGAAGGAAGGATATACCTTTGTTGGCTGGGGGGACATCGATAAGACCGTACCTGCGCATGATGTGGTCTACACCGCAGAGTACAAGGTCAACATTTACAAGTTGACGTATATTCTGAATGGAAATGTATTTGCAGAAGATAGTATCGCTTATGGTTCTATAATAACGCCACGAGAAGTGCCAGATTCGGATAAAAGCTATTTCTCTGGATGGGAGGGACTTCCTGATATAATGCCTGCGCATGATGTTGTTGTTTATGGAACAACAACCAATGCTGTTAATACAGTTTATAATAAAAATCAGATTGTCACTGTTTATTCTGTCAACGGTACTGTTGTCAAACGTAATATAGATAAGTCTTGTTTGACAAAAATACTACCTCCAGGGCTATATATTGTATCTGGTAAAAAGATATTGATAAAGTAGGAAATAGACATTTCAAAGGTTTAAGGTGCTTGTGATTTGATTCTCACAAGCACCTTTTTACCTTTCAGACCATAGATAATGGGCATATACAAAGAAAAACGTCAAAAGTTTTTCAACCTTTGACGTTCTCTTGTGATTCCGGCGGGATTCAAACCCACAACCTTCTGATCCGTAGTCAGATGCTCTATTCAGTTGAGCTACGGAACCAATCCTTTGCCTTCATTTCTGAATTGCGAGTGCAAAGGTACTATGTTTCTGCGAAACCACCAAATTTTTCCGCTACTTTTTCTTCAAAAACTGCATGATAGCTGTTTTTCGAGGCCAAAAAGGGGAGAAAATGGCCTTAACGTCCACTTTTCGGCAGGAAAGCAAGGAGGAGAGAGGGATTAGACAAGGAGGATGATGAAGAAGGCTGTGACGAGCCCCAAGAAGAAACCGGCAAGGACTTGCGCGAGGGTATGCTGGCGCAGGATCATACGGCTGGTAGCCACTATGCCCGCAAGAAGGATCATCACGCAAAGCCACCAGACAGGATTGAAATTGAAGATAAGGGAAAAGGCGAGCAGTCCTCCCGTCACGCCGCCAATGGCTGCCGTATGGGAAGAGACGCCCCAACCGATATTGATGAGTGCACAGATGATCTGGATGGCAAGGGCAGCGACGACGATGCTATTGATGACATGGGGCACATGGGCGACCAGCATCAGATAATAGCAGAGAAAATAGCAAAGGATCGAGATGACATAGGGGACGACCCGTCGCTCCTTATGGCCAAACTGGATGGGCGACCATCCAGTATACTGACGATAGGCATGGAGCAGAAGGGTGGGGAAGAGGACGGTACTGAGATAGACGATGAGCAGCATCGTGAGTTGATACCCCCTCGGCAGCATCGACAAATAGCTGAACGTGAACAAGGCTATCAGCCCCACAACGGGGAGATAATAGGGCGTGAAAAGTAAACTCACCACCCTTGCGGCCAACAAAATATTCTTCTCGTTCATTCTTTTCTCAATCTTGCGACAGGCAACCCGAGTTGTTCGCGATACTTGGTGACAGTACGGCGGGCTATCGGCATTCCTTTGGCTCCCATGGCTTTGGCCAAGGCGTCATCAGAGAGTGGTTTGTGCTTGTCCTCCTGATCTATGAGCGCCTTGAGCGCCATTTTGATGTTGCGGGTGGAGAGTTCTTCTCCGCTATCGGTCGTGTAGCCTTCGGTAAAGAAGAAGCGCAATGGGAACGTGCCCCAGCGCGTCTGGGCATACTTGATGTTGCTCACACGACTGATGGTGGAGATATCCAGCCCTGTGCGATCGGCGACATCCTTGAGTGTCATCGGTCGCAAATCGGCCTCATCGCCATCGACAAAGAAGCGGTGCTGGATGGCAATGATGGCCTTCATAGTCACAAAGAGCGTATGGCGACGCTGCTTGACAGCCTCGATATATCCTTGCGCCCGTTCCACTTTTTCGCGCGCATAGAGCAGGGCTTCCTTTTCCCTGCGGTTCATCGAGGCCTTGTTGTCCTTATAAGCACGGGCCATCTCCTCATACTGGGCCGAGACGCGTAGCTCGGGGAGGTTGCCGTGGTTGAGGGCGAAGGTCACCGTGCCGTCGTCATTGCTATCGACCAAGAAATCGGGAGTCACTTGATTGGTGCTGCGCCCCATCGTCTCTCCCATCGAAGCTCCTGGTTTCGGATTGAGCTTGCGCACCTCTCGTTGAAGGGCCGCTATCTGGGGGGCAGAAAGCTTCAACTGCTGCTGCAGCTTGTCCCACCGCTTCTTGGAGAAGGCGTCCCAGTCATCCTGTATGATGGTATAGAGGAGGTTATAGAACTGTGCCAGGGTCTTTTTCTCCTCGGTATTGACGGGACGGAGAGCACGTTGCTTGCGATGCACTTGGAGCAAAAGGCACTCCTGAAGGCTACGCGCGCCAATACCAGGTGGATCGAAATCCTGCAAGACCAGCAACATCTGCTCCACCTCTTTTTCCTCCACGTCCAGACCTTGGTAGATAGACAACTTGTCGGCAATGCTGTCGAGGGAGATACGGAGCAGGCCGTCATCATCCAAACTGCCGATCAGATATTCCAATATCTCCTGCTGGCGACTCGTCAGTTCGCGCTCACCCATCTGCTCCATGAGTTTGTCCACGAAAGAGACAGGGTCGCCATAGACCATACCCTCATAGTCGGCCGTATCGGTAGGCTGCGAACGGGGATCATAGACGGGCAGGTCATTGTCCTCGCCTCCTATTCGCTCCAGGGCCGAGTCGAGGGCGTCCTGTCTTTCCTCCCGCTCCTGCTGCTCTTCGAAGGATTCAGCAGAATCGGTAGAGGCAGAAGAGTCGTCTTCCTCGTGCTCGCGACCCACCTCAAGGGCAGGATTGTCATAGATTTCCGCGCTGACGTTTTCCTCCAATTCCGTCAACGGCATCTCCAGCAAGCGCACCTGCAACATCTGTTGCTGCGTGAGCCTGTGGCCTTGCACCTGGACCGCCGCCTGCGTCGTAGTCTGTTTGAGTTCCTGAGCCATGATCTATTTGTTCGTATGATGACGGGTGCAAAAGTACAAAATTCCAACGGCAACGGCAAAATTTCTGCCCATTAACTGCTGAATAGGGCGACTCCTAAGAATGGTTTTTGATCCACACCTCTAATCTACACCTATTTACGAGACTCGTGCCAAACCAGGCTGGCGTCTCAGCGACACAAGCGACGACAAAAACATGCCGCTTTTTTGCTTTGGCAAGGCAGAAATAAACGCTCACGGAAAAGAAAGCTTCCTTTTGCTTGGTTGTATGCGACAAAAAGCGTAACTTAGCAGACTGAAAAAGAAAAGAAACTGTTTAGACAAATCAGATATGTGCCACTCAGCATTGCAAGAACGATACGTCAACTTCTATACCGACTTCGCATTCAAAAAGCTATTCGGGACAGAAGCCAACAAAGACCTGCTCATCAGCTTCCTCAACTCGCTGTTTGACGGGACCGAGGTCATCAAAAGCCTCAACTATCTCAACGTGGAGCACCTCGGTCACAATGCCGCAGAAAGGAAGGCCGTCTTCGACGTGTACTGCGAGAACGAAAAGGGAGAAAAATTCCTGATAGAGATGCAAAAGGCCGAACAAGAATACTTTAAGGACAGAAGCATATTCTACAGCACCTTCCCCGTTCAGGAGCAGGCACCACAAGGACGATGGAACTTCAAGCTCAACAAGGTCTATACCATCGGCATACTCAACTTCTGTATAGACGAGGGAAACGCGGACTACATGCGTCGGGAGGTGAAGCTCATGGACACCCACACGAAGGAGGTGTTCTACGACAAGCTCACTTATATCTACCTCGAAATGCCTAAATTCAGAAAGACAGAGCAGGAGCTCGTCACCGACTTCGACAAGTGGCTCTATGCTATCAAGAACCTCGCCACCCTCATGGAGCGACCCGCCGCACTACAAGACGCGATCTTTCAGCGTTTCTTTGAGCAGGCGGAGATTGCCAAGTTCAACAGCAACGACCTGCGAAGCTACCGGGAAAGCCAAAAAGACTTTTGGGACATGTGTGCCGTCACAGAGACGGCAGAGAAAAAAGGACGCGCTGAAGGACTGGCAGAGGGAATGGAAAAAGGACGCGCTGAAGGCAAAGCTGAACTTATCAAGACCATGCACGCCAACGATATGACAGCGGAAGCAATCACAGCAGCCATTGGTTTCGACCTTGCAGAGGTGGAAGAAATACTGAACCATCAAGCTCTTTCGTAAATCATCATGAAGGGAATCTATACGATCTTGCTCTTGCTTCTGAGCAATGTTTTTATGACGCTCGCCTGGTATGGCCACCTACGACTTCAGGAGGCAGGGGTGAGCAAGTACTGGCCCCTGATAGGCGTGATCGCCTTCTCGTGGGGTATTGCTTTCTTTGAATACTGCTGCCAGGTGCCCGCCAACCGCATCGGCTTCGAAGGCACCGGAGGCCCGTTCTCGCTCATCCAGCTCAAAGTGATCCAGGAGGTGGTGTCGCTTGTCGTCTTTACCGTCATCGCCAACCTACTCTTCCAAGGCCAGCATTTGCAATGGAACCACCTTGCAGCCTTCGTCTGCTTGATAGCCGCGGTCTATTTCGTCTTTATGAAATAAGCCCTAATAGCCATCCTCGTTCCAGGACGTGAAATAGGAAGCAAGCACAGCATAGCCTGCACTTGCTCCCTATCTTTCTATCTATGTAACAATCAAACGTCTGGTCATCCACGAGGACTATATCAGTCTGCGATCGGACGAATAGATAGACCGTAGCAGCGTACCACAGAATTATGTATAAGATTGACTGTATGTTCTTTAGTGGAAACCGAAAGGGCCATGGCGTACGCTTGGTTAGAAGAGAGCCAGGTGGAAGACCAATAGGTGCAAAGTGTTCCCACGCCATCGCGTTCTATCGATTGAAGATTACCTCCACCTGGGAAAAACAACCGCTTGGCGAGATCTTCCGTCGTCACGAACAGGGCTCCGGCCACACCATAGGTCGTACCGTCAATAGTCGCTCCAGCAGTTACCCAATAGACTCCGCCCTTGGTGATGGACTCAGGAGCGTCAATCAACGTGGCAGAATTGCCACAATGCTTGACCAGACTTTGAAAATCATTAAAGGTTGGAATGCGCCACTGATTGCCCCATTTGAAACGTACCACATCGTAATACTCGGCCAGCACTCCATGCAACATGGCAGGATTATCATCCCATTCTTTAAACTTATTGTCTGTCACGCCACAATAGTTGTTCCAGTTGTAGCTGATCTTTTGCCCTTTGACATGCGTGTACTGGGCGTTTCCCTTAAAAATTATACCCGTTTCCGTGAGCGAATTATAATAGGTCTCTAACTCACCCCAAGTATAATAATCACCATAAGCCGTCTTAGGAGACCCAGCCACGGTCGTGGCCCCCACATTCATCGTGGCCCACTTCCTGCCGCCTATCTCGACATACGCATGACCATTGATTTCCCCTTGTCCACCGCTCGGTTTGAACACCACCTCATACTGACTGGTGGAAGTATTGTTGTACGTCTGCATCAACTGTCCGTTCTTATAGATTTCCACCACCTGTGCGTGAATGCTCATCAGGGTTGTAAGCCCCACGAGCGTCAATAGTATCTTTTTCATCGTCGTTTTACTTGCTTCGTTCTTAACTATTTGGATCGCCAAGAAGCAGACTGCCGTTGTCTTCCTCCTCGTCGTCATCAATAAATCTTCTGACACATTGTTCGTCGGTTGTCGTCTCGGGGTCAGCAGTAATGGAATGACCATGAAGGAGCTGACAACCCTTCACCTCGACGACATCAACTCGTGGGATGATATACTCTTTTTTCATTTTTACTTGATATGCTGTCCGTTCGTATTATATTTCTTACCTGCCCTGACAATGACTACCCGGCCATGCTCCACACGCTTCGCCACAGGTTGCGTCGCACTTGCCTCCACGTCTTTCACGCCCGTAAGATATGGCTCGAAAGACAGCCCGACGAAATCTACTTCCTGCATCTTTTCTTTTGCGACCTGCAGAAAGCACACTCCCGGGTTGAGGCTCGTCCCCGTATAGCGGAAAAGGCCAAACTCTCCCTTGTGCGGTCCTGTCTTGCCAATGCCGAAGGTGAAGATGGTGGCATCAGTAGGTGTGTCTATCTTCAACGAAGAGCCACTCAAGCTGCTTGTCAGACCGCAGGTGGGATCCGTGGCGGAGAACGTAAACTCCACGGGACTGGTGCCATGAATGACGAGGGGTGTCTCGACAGGAACAATGCCACCCTCTGCCACACGCTGGTCGTCGGCAAAATGGAGCAACATCTTGTCCGGATCGAAAACGGGGGCATAGACCTCGCTGCCTGGAGGTACGACCAACTGAAACGGGGAATAGATTGTGGCGAAAGGCTTTTGCTCCGTGGGCTTCTTAGACACCTTGTTGAGGTCATCCTCGGCCACGTCGGTCGTATAGGAGACCACCAGTTCGCCCCCATCCGCCATCGGAAGGGCAGCCACCTGTGTGTCGCCAATGCTCATCACGGCCTTGCCGTCAACAAACTGCACGCGGGGGTAGGATTGTGCTGCCACATCAAAGGCAGCCGTGCCCAGTTTTTCCAACTTCGTCCCATTTTACCTGACATACGTATAGGCTTTTTGCGCATAGATCTTGCCGCCCGCAAAGGGCAACAAGGAAAAGACGAAAAACAATCTTTTCATTCTGTTGTTAATCCTTTAAATAGTTCCTTAATGATCACATTCGAAAATCATAGGGTACGAATGATGCAGCCGAGCCCTCACGGACTACTTCCTGGCTGCAATAGTATGTGCTTGTTCACACAAACGATTCGTTCCTTTTAGCGTAAACTCTCTATAGAAAGTGACCTGCTGGTGGTTAAGACTTGATCTGTCTGTATCTGTCTGAATACATGGCAAACGAGGCAGGCGATAGCCATAACCGCTAATGCAAATAATTATCCTGCTTTTCGCCTGGGCGCAATCACTTCACCAAGATAGTGGCAACATAGAGTCCTGCGAGCTTGCCCACAAACGTCTAATAGCGACCTATCTTTTCCAAGAATTTATTTGTTTGACTTTTTGAGGTTGCAAAGTTACAACTTTTCCAAACAAGACCATTACCCCCCCCGAAAAGGTTTAACAACATTTAACGAGGCCAACAACCTCCTTGTGGAAACGGACGGACAAAACACGACACCCATATTAAAAAACGTAAAATGTAAGGCTTTCCGCTATTTTTAGGGTAAATTTGCACATTCAAAGAAACTGTACTCTTAGGCAATGAGTCTGACAAGTATCATAAGCAAGCTATACTTCCGACCGCGTTGGAAAGAGCTGGAACATTATAAACAAGGTGGCGCGGCCCTTCAGAACGAGGTGTTGCGCTACCTCATCAGCCGTGGCAAGGAGACGGAGTACGGCCAGTCACACTATTTCCCGATGATGAAGGGTTATGAGGACTTTGCCAAATTCATACCCGTCAACACCTACGAGGAGCTGAAGGGCGACATCGACCGGATGCGCCACGGCGAGAAGAACATCCTGTGGCCAGGCGAGGTGAAATGGTATGCTAAGTCGTCGGGGACAACCAACGACAAAAGCAAGTTTATCCCCGTGACGCCGGAGGGACTGAAGAACCTCCACTACCAGGGCGGAGGCGACGTCGTGGCCCTCTATCTGCACAACCATCCCGAAAGCCACATCTTCGAAGGACGCTCGCTGATACTCGGCGGCAGCCATTCACCCAACTACGACCTGCCCAACTCGCTGGTCGGCGACCTGAGCGCCATCCTCATCGAAAACATCAACCCGCTGGTCAACTTCATCCGCGTGCCCAAGAAGGAGACGGCGCTCATCAGCAACTTTGAGCTGAAGCGCGACCGCATCGCCCGCGAGACAATGAACAAGAACGTCACCAACATCTCGGGTGTGCCGTCGTGGATGCTGAGCGTCCTCGTGCGCGTCCTGGAGTTGAGCGGCAAGGAACATCTGGAGGAGGTGTGGCCCAACCTCGAAGTCTTCTTCCATGGCGGCATAGCCTTCACCCCCTATCGTTCACAATACGAGCGCATCATCACCAAACCGGGGATGCACTACATGGAGACCTACAACGCCAGCGAGGGATTCTTCGGCATACAGGACGACCCGACAGACGCCTCGATGCTGCTGATGCTCGACTATGGCGTCTTCTACGAATTTCTGCCCATGGACGAGCTGGGCAGCGAACGTCCCAACATCGTGCCACTCGAAGGCGTGGAACTGGGCCGCAACTATGCGATGCTCATCTCCACGAGTTGCGGACTGTGGCGCTACGAGATAGGCGACACGGTACAGTTTACTTCGCGCGACCCCTACAAGTTTATCATCACGGGGCGCACGAAATACTTCATCAACGCCTTCGGCGAGGAACTGATCATGGACAACGCCGAGAAGGGACTGGCCTACGCCTGCGAGGAGACCGGGTCCGTGGTGAGCGAATACACGGCCGCCCCCGTCTTCATGAACGACGAGGGCAAATGCCGCCACCAATGGCTCATCGAGTTTGCCAAGGCTCCCGAGAGCGTCCCGGCCTTTGCCGCCGCCCTCGACAAGCGGCTGCAGGAGATCAACAGCGACTACGAGGCAAAGCGATTCCACGACGTGACGCTCCAGCAGCTGGAGATTGTGGTCGCAAGGAAGGGTGTCTTCAACGAGTGGCTCAAGCGCAAGGGAAAACTGGGTGGGCAGCACAAGGTGCCCCGACTCTCCAACAACCGCAAGAACATCGACGAACTGCTGGAGCTCAACGGCAAAGAGCCCGGGGATGCAGAACTTCGGGCGTGAAAGGGATTAGCAAGGTATGGAAGCCGACGTAAGCTATAATGTATATTATATATAAGGAGAACATGAGGAAGTACGATAAGGCAACGAGCCTATACGAATGGATGAAGAGGGGAGGACTCGGGTTCTCCCTGGGAGCCTTCGTGATTCTCTCCATCCTCACCTCCTGCGCCAAGATGGGGCAGCCCGACGGCGGATGGTACGACGAGTTGCCACCACGTGTCGTCGCCACGTCGCCAGCTGAAGGCGCTACGGACGTGAGCAGCCGCCGCATCCTGATCGGCTTCGACGAGTTTATCGTGCTGCAAAACGCCACGGAGAACGTGGTCGTCTCGCCGCCGCAACTCGAAGCGCCGGTCATCAAGGCCCAGGGAAAGCGCATCAGCGTGCAACTGCAGGACTCACTCATTCCCAACACCACCTACACGATCGACTTCTCCGACGCCATCTCGGACAACAACGAGGGCAACCCTATGGGCAACTATACCTATACTTTCTCCACAGGACAGGAGATTGACACGCTGGAGATAGCCGGCTATGTACTCAATGCCAAAGACCTGGAGCCCGTGAAGGGAATACTCGTCGGCCTCTATGCCAACCTCCACGACACGGCTTTCGCCACGCTGCCCATGCAGCGAGTGGCGCGTACCGACAGCAGAGGACACTTCTGCATCAAGGGCGTGAAGGCGGGCGACTACCGCGTCTATGCCCTCCGCGACCAAAACAACGACTATCGCTTCTCGCAGAAGTCGGAGGAGATGGCGTTCACACCCGAGATATTCACACCCTCGTGGAAACCCGACACCCGTCAGGACACAATCTGGCGCGACTCGCTCCACATCGACCACATCACCACAACGGGCTATACCCACTTCCTGCCCGACGACGTCGTGCTCCGTGCCTTTACTGAGGAGCAGACTGAGCGCTACTTCATCAAGGCGGACCGTTCGGACGAACACTATTTCACGCTCTTCTACACCTATGGCGACAAGGAACTGCCCGTCGTCAAAGGTCTCAACTTCGACGCGGACCGCGACCTGCGTGTAGAACCTTCGCTCAACCAGGACACCATCACCTATTGGATCTGCGACACGGCCCTCGTCAATAGCGACACGCTCCGCATGACGGTCCTCCACAATGTCTGTGACACGGCGGGCGTGCTGCATCCACAGACCGACACCCTGCAGGTGCTGGCCAAGGTGCCGTATGCACGGAGAATGAAACTCCAGGCTGAAAACCAAAAGAAATGGGAGAAGGAGCAGCGCAAGCGCAAGGAGCGCGGCGAACCCTACCAGACCATCATGCCCGATCTGACGCTGGAGCCCGACTACGACGTGCCCTCACAGCTGGATCCCGACAAAAACCTGGCATTCATCATGCCCGTGCCCATCGCCGAGATCGACACGGCCAAGATACACCTCTATCAGAAGATCGACACGCTATGGTACAAAGCCAAATATCTATTGGGCGAGAAACCAGGCACGCCACGCCGCTACGAACTGGTGGGCGAATGGGAGCCTGGGGCAGAATACAGCCTGGAGATCGACTCGGCCGCCTTCACAGATATCTACGGGCGGGTGGCCAAAGCGGAGCAGTTTGGCTTCAACGTCTATAAACTGGAAGACTACGCCACGCTGACGTTCTCCCTGACGGGGATGGCGGGCAAACCGTGTCTCGTGCAACTGCTGAACAAGCAGGGATACGTCGTGCGACAAATCGCCACGACCGACGCCACAGCCCACTTCTTCTATGTCCATCCGGGCACCTACTACCTGCGACTGATCGAGGACGACAACGACAACGGACGCTGGGACACGGGAGAGTTTGCCAGTCGGCGACAGCCCGAGGCGGTCTATTACTATCCGAAGGCGATAGAATGTCGTGCCAAATGGGACGTGACGGAGACATGGAGCCCCCATGCCCTGCCGCTATTCCAGCAGAAACCCAACGAGCTCGTGCGGCAGAAGGCCGACAAGCAGCGGCAGCAGTTGAAGCACAGAAATGCCGAGCGAGCCGCAAAATTGGGAATAGAAATACCCGCGAGCGTCTTGGGCCAGTCCAGGAAATAGAATAGAAGGTCTGTCCCACGATCAACATTCCAAGTCTATAAAAAGCCTATTAGGTCAGTATAAAATATTAGGATGATGAGAAAACTGATTCTTTCGCTGCTCGTCATGGTAGTCACCAGCGCCGCAGCACAATGCACGTTTCGCAACACCGCTTTCCAAAGCGGTGAGTTCTTGACTTACAACCTCTATTACAACTGGAAGTTTGTCTGGGTCAAGGCCGGTACGGCCTCCTACTATACCGTGGCCACGGCCTACCAGGGAAAACCCGCCTACCGCACCAGCCTCACGACGAGGGGCAACGGCAAGCTCGATGACTACTTCGTCCTGCGCGACACCCTGCTGGCTTACAACAGCAAGCAGATGGAGCCGCTCTACTATCGCAAAGGGGCGCGAGAGGGCAAGCGCTATACCGTCGATGAGGTGTTCTACAGCTACGGAGGCGGCAAGACCCACGCCCGCCAGCATCGTATCGACAACGACGGCAAGCACCATTGGATCAAGAAGACCTACGACGGTTGTGTCTATGACATGCTGAGCATCTTCATGAGAGCCCGCTCCTTCTCGCCCGAAAAATGGAAGAAGGGTGAGGTGGTCAACTTCCCCATCGTGGACGGCAACGGAAAGGACCCGGCCCGCCTCGTGTATCGTGGCAAGTCGAAGGTGAGGGCCGACAATGGCGTCACCTACCGCTGTCTCGGTCTCTCCTATTATGAGTACGAGAAGGGGAAGTGGAAAGAGATAGCCCGCTTCTATGTCACCGACGACCTCAACCACGTGCCGGTCCGACTCGATATGTACCTGAAGTTTGGCGCGGCCAAAGCCTTCCTCGTCTCGATGAAGGGACTTAGGAATAGCGTCACCTCACGGGTGAAATAAATCCATGGAACTATAAGAATAAGAGAGAAAATGCCTTTGCTCGAAAAACTATTTGGCTTTGACGCCCGCACGATGACCGTCCGCACAGAACTGGTGGCCGGCCTCACCACGTTTATGACGATGTGCTACATCCTCGCCGTCAATCCAGCCATCCTCAGCGCCACAGGCATGGACCGTGGCGCGCTCTTCACCGCCACCGCCCTTGCTTCGGCCATCGCCACCATCCTGCTGGCCGTCATGGCCAAGCTGCCCTTCGCCCAAGCTCCGTCGATGGGTCTGAACGCCTTCTTCGCCTTCACGCTGTGTCAGGCCATGGGCTACTCCTGGCGGCAAGCCCTCGCCATCATGCTGATAGAGGGCCTGGTCTTCATCCTCATCACCTTCCTCAACGTGCGCGAGCGTATCCTGGACGCCATCCCGACCAACCTGCGCTACGCCGTCTCGGCAGGTATAGGAATGTTCATCGCCTTCATCGGACTGAAGAACGCTGGCATCATCGTCTCCAACGAGGCCACCTTCGTAGGCCTGGGCGACTTCACCCCGACGGCCATCCTGGGATGGATAGCCATCGTGCTGAGCGCCGTACTGATGACACGCAGGGTCAAAGGATCCTTGTTCTATGGCATCATCGCTGCCACGCTGATAGGCATTCCCCTGGGTGTGACGCAGGTGGAGAGCGGCTGGATTCCCGTCAGTCTGCCCAAGAGCGTGGCACCGACATTCCTGCAGTTTGACTTCACCTCGCTACTGAACATCAAGACCGTGCTGGTGGTCATCTCTTTGCTGCTCGTCAATATCTTCGACACGGTGGGCACCCTCGTCGGCCTGTGCTACAAGACGGGCAATGTGCGCCCCGATGGTTCGATTCCTCATGTCAGCGAGGCGATGATGAGCGACGCCATTGGTACGACCTGTGGCGCCATGCTCGGCTCCAGCACTATCACGACTTATGTCGAGAGCGCAAGCGGCATTGCCGAGGGAGGACGATCCGGACTCACTTCCTTTGTCACGGGACTGCTTTTCCTTGTGGCTCTCTTCCTGGCTCCGCTCTTCCTGCTCATTCCCAGCGCAGCAACGAGTGGTGCGCTGGTCATCGTCGGTGTCCTGATGCTCGACGGCATCAAGCACATCGAAATGACGGATATGTCCGAGGCCTTCCCCAGTTTCGTCACAGTCATCATGATGTTGCTCTGCTATAGCATCGCCGACGGAGTCTGCTTCGGCATCCTGACCTTCGTCCTGACCAAGCTCCTCACGGGCAAGTGGCGCGATCTCAACATCACGCTCGTGGTCCTCGCCGTGCTCTTCGTCCTCAACTTCGTCTTCGGATAATAACCCCACCCAAGGCAGGGTGTCCAGAATCAACAGAACCGATCAGATAGAGGCAACATTCAAGTTGCCTACCAGGTCAAGCGAAAGGTTCGCCAAAGGCTCCAAACGATTCTGAACACCCTGCCTTCTATAAAAAGCACCACAAAAAACCACGATAATCTATTATTTATTTGGAACTCTCACTAAAAAACACTAACTTTGCGACAATTACGCGAAATAAAACAATTAAAGACCCACAATATGACGAAAAAGACTTTACTTGCCTTGTCTGCCTCCCTAATGATGGGAGCAGCCCCTGCCGCGGCACAGACCACCCCCTATGGTGGCTATACCGGCACAGAACCTCTCACAAGCTACGGCACCAGAATGATGGAAAGCTATGACGTAGCCGTCAGGCTGACCGTGGACGAAAACGACCAAGGACTCGTCGGAAGCCAGATTACGGGTGTACGCATTCCCTTCCCCGATGACATTGACCACCTCATCGAAGCTCAGGCGTGGATCAGCAAGAACCTGGAGCTGACGGACTATAGTTTCACTCCTGACGTCGAGGTGAAGTCGTTCACACCCGGACCGGGTTTCATCGACGTGACGTTCGACTCCCCCTACACCATCACCAGCGAGGGCGTCTATGTAGGCTATTCCTTCGAGATGGACGAGAAGGTGTCGAAGCCCATCACAACCATCAGCGGAACCAACCCCAACTACTTCTACCTCCACACTACCCGGTCCTACTACGAGGGATTCAGTTCCGTCTCCGCCGACCGCAACATGATGCTGGCGATGCAGGTGCTCATCGATGGACTGCCGGCACGATCGGTCTCGCCCACGCTGAACGATCAATACTTCAAGGTAGGAGAGGGCAGCAACACGCTGACCTTCAACATCCGCAACCAGGGAAGCCAGCCCGTCAGTTCCATAGACGTGGCCTACAACGCTCCTGGCGAATCAGATAACCACGTGGAGAAACATATCACGCTGGACAAGGCCCTGCCGGCACACTACAATGCCTCGGCCACCGTCACGCTGACCGCCGACGCGCTGCCCCATGCTGGCGACTTCCCCTTCACCATCCAGGTGACAAAAGTCGATAGCGAGGCCAACCAGAACGCGCTCCCCAGCGCCTCGACCACCATCCACAGTCTGAGTTTCGTACCTACCAAGCGCGCATTGCTGGAGGAATACACCGGCACATGGTGTGGCTGGTGCCCGAAGGGATTTGTGGGACTGGAGAATATGGACGCGCTCCTGGGCGACGACTTCGTGGGCGTGAGCTACCACAACCGCGACCCGATGGAGTTTGCCGGAGGCGACGAGGGACCGGAGTTCCCCAATGGCACGGCCTCTTTCCCCAGCGCATACATAGACCGCGTACACCCCACCGGTCCCTATAGCGGCGATGTGCCCAGCACCCACTTTCTGCTGAACGAGACCTATGCCAAGGCGTGTGATCAGCTGGCGCCTGCCGACATCGACATAGCAGCCAACTATGCGGAGGACAACGCCTCGGAGGTGGAATGCAAGGCCACAGTACGCTTCCCGCTGCCCGTGCAGGCCAACCCCTATCAGCTGGGCTTCATCCTCACCGCCGACGGACTGAGCGGCGAGGAGGACAGTTGGACGCAGAAAAACTACTATCCCAACAACACGGAATACACCGACACCGACATGGAACAGTTCACGCAGGGCGACGGCTACGTCTATGACCTCACCTACAACATGGTGGCCATAGGATTCAGCGGACCCAGTTTCATCGAAGGCAGCCTGCCGGAACAGATCGAGGCCGACAAGGACTATGAATACACCTTCCGCTTCGACCTGTCGAAGGACTCGCAGACGTGCAAGGCGAAGAGCATCCTCGCAGGCCAGCAAAACTACAAGTTGCGCGCCGTGGCCCTGCTTATCGACAGCACGACAGGAGAGGTCGTCAACGCCCGTAAGGCAAAGGTAGTTGGCGAGACGGATGGCGTTTCGGCCCTCACACTCAACAAGGACGCAACTCCCGTGGCCTACTACACGCCCGACGGACGACAACTGCAGTCGCCCACCAAAGGCATCAACATCGTACGCCTCGCCGACGGACGCACCGTGAAGATGATAGTCCGGAAATAGGTCCGGCAAGTGCACGCAAGCGAAGCACGACAGAAAACACCTTCGGGATGGACGAAGTTTAGCGTCCATCCCGAAGGCATCCCGAGACCATCCCGAAGTCCCACCAAGCCCTTTTCGTGTGAACTGCCCAAGAGTTCAGAAAGGAAAACTTGCAAAAAGCATAGAGTAGGGAGGGGTGAAAAGTTAAAAATCAAGGGCTTCATGCGAGTTAAGAAACAAAAACTTGCAAGAGAGGTAAAATTTCCGTAACTTTGCGGCCTACAAGTATTGAAAGAACATCGGTCCGCCCATCCAGCGCGTTTTTATGGAAAAAGAGCCTGATGGAATTGGCCACAAACTTAAAAAAATACATGATGCGCAAGAAAACGCTCCTTTCCAGCCTATTCGCCACCCTATTAGCCGTATTGATGCTGACAGGCTGTTCCGAAACACAAAACATCTCCTACTTCCAGGACTACGGTCCGGGATTTTCCGAGACCGTTTCTCAGTCTAAGCCCATCACTTTCCAGCCTGGCGACAAACTCTCCATCATCGTGACAAGCCGCAACCCGCAGCTTTCCTCACTCTTCACGCTCTCGCAGGGCGTGATGCTCTCCAGCGGAACAACTTCCAACTCGCGTACGGCGAGCAGCAACCAATACACCGTGCTCTACACCATCGACAGCAAGGGCGACATCGACTTCCCCGTGCTGGGCAAGGTCCATGTGGGTGGCCTGTCGCGCGAACAAGTCGCCTCGACCATCAAAGAGCAGTTGTTCAAGGAAGACCTGGTCAAGGACGCCGTCGTGTCGGTGGAGTTTGGTGGCATTCACTTCTCCGTACTGGGCGAAGTGAACAAACCGGGACAGTATAACTTCGAAAACGACCGCGAGACCATCCTCGACGCCATCAGCCGCGCGGGCGACCTGACCATCTACGGCCAGCGCGACCACGTGACGGTGATTCGTACCGAGGGCGGCGAGCGCAAGGTCTATAATATCAACATGCTCTCGGGTCAGGACATCACAAGCTCGCCAGCCTACTACCTGAAGCAGGGCGACATCATCTACGTGGACCCCAACCCGACGCGCGCTCGCCAGAGCACAGTCAACGGCAACACCTTCCGCTCGTCTGCCTTCTGGGTCTCCATGGCCTCCCTGGCTATGAGTGTGACGATGCTTATCAAGAATTGGTAAACTTACTCTCAAAAAGGAAATGGCAACAAACAATAGCTTAGAAAGCGAAAAGAACTACTCAGCAACAGCCGAGAACAACGAGCTCGAGAATGGCGGATTCAACCTGCGCATGCTCCTGGACATCGTGCTTGGCAACTGGTTTTGGATACTCCTGTCCGTCATACTCTTTGGCGCAGCAGGATGGTACTATCTGAAGATCACGCCCAACACCTACCAACGCACGGCGCTCGTCGTCATCAAGGAGGACAGCCCGCAGCGTGGCAAGGACCTCTACGCGATGTTCGCCAACTTGGGTCAGAACCCCGACCAGAGCAACGTCAACAACGAGATGGCTGCCATCCAGGCTCCCTCCAACGTGCTGGAGACCGTGAAGCGCCTGAACCTCGACATGAACTATACGATGGAGGGCCGCTGGCACAAGAGCATCCTCTACGGACGCTCGCTCCCGGCCAACGTCCGCATGATGGGACTGGGCGACCATGAGTCGGCAGCCATGCAGATGGAGCTGCAGCCCAACGGCGTGGTGAAACTGTCCAACTTTATGCGCAACGGCAAGCCGGTCGGCAGTCCAGAGGTGACCGTGACGGGCCGCACAAGCACCATCATCGGTACGCCGGTGGGCAATGTGCTGGTCACACCGACACAGTACTACGGCTCATTTGTCACCCATACGAAAGATCCAATCCTCGTGACACGCACAGACCTCTACACCAAGACGGAGGGCGTGCAAAGAAACTTGTCGGTGGAACTGACGGACAAGATGTCCACCCTGGTCCGCATTTCCTATAAGGACAAAGAGCCCTACCGCGCCGACGACATCATCAACACCCTCATTACGGTCTATAAGGAGAGCTGGGTGAGAGACAAGAACATGTTGACGATCGCCACGACGAAGTTTATCAACGAGCGCCTGGCTATCATCGAGCGCGAGCTGAGCGGTATCGATAGCGACATCTCCAGCTATAAGAGCAGCAACCTGCTGCCGTCCGTACAGGCTGCCTCGCAGATGTCCATGCAGCAGTCGCAGGAGAGCCAAAAGCAAGTGCTGGCCCTCAACACGCAGCGCTCCATGGCACAATACGTAAAGGGCATGCTGACACGCGGTGCCAAGTCGCGCAAGCTCCTGCCTACCAATGCCGGACTGGAATCGACGGGCATTGAGCAGCAGATCGCAGAATACAACACGCTTCTGCTCCAGCGCAACTCGCTCATCGCCAACTCCTCGGAGCGCAACCCCATCGTGAGCGACTACGACGAGCAACTGGCCCAGATCCGCAAGGTCATCCTGGAGGGCATCGACAACCTCTGCAGCACCATCGACCTGCAGTTGAGCCACGCGCAGCAGAACGAGAACCAGGCCACAGCGAAGATTGCCTCCAGCCCGAAGCAGGAGAAGTACCTCACGAGCGTGGGCCGTCAGCAGCAGGTCAAGGAGCAACTCTACCTCTTCCTGCTCCAGAAGCGCGAGGAGACCGAGATGAATCAGGCTTTCACCGCCTACAACATCCGCATCATCACCGCCCCGTTTGGCAACGCCTATCCCATCTCGCCCAACCACCGCAACATCCTGCTCATCGCCCTGGCCCTGGGTCTGATGTTGCCTATCGGACTGTTCTACCTCCGCGAGAGCATGAACACCACCGTACGCGGCCGCAAGGATATCGAGGGTCTTACCATACCGTTTATCGGAGAGATACCTTATACAGGCAAGCGCAAGTGGTGGCAGCGTCGCAACAAGCGTCGTGACAAGTTGCAGATCGTTGTACAGGAGGGCAAGCGCAACGTGATGAACGAGGCCTTCCGCGTGCTCCGTACGAAGCTCGAGTTCCTCATTTCTGAGGACAGAAAGGACAACGTGATGATCATGACCTCCTTCAACTCGGGTAGTGGTAAGACCTATCTCTCGGCCAATATCGCCATGTCGCTGGCCATCAAGCAGAAGAAGGTGCTCATCATCGACTGCGATATCCGTAAGGCCATGGCCTCGGCCCTGATCGGATCGCCGCAGGTCGGTCTGACCCATTACCTCACGGGTAAGGAGACGGACCTCCACGAGCTCATCCATACCTACAAGGGCAATGAGAACCTGAGCATCCTGCCAGTCGGCATCTTGCCGCCGAACCCCACCGAGCTGCTGGGCAACGGCCGCTTGAAGGACTTGCTGGAAGAGGTTCGCAGCCAGTACGACTACGTCCTGCTCGACTGTCCGCCTATCGAGGTCGTCGCCGATACGGAGATCATCTCGAGCTACGTGGACAGAACGATCTTCATCGTGCGCGCCGGACTGCTCGACCGCTCCTTGCTCAAGGAGCTCCAGCGCCTTTACAACGCAGGCAAGTATCGCAACATGGCCCTCATCCTCAACGGCACGGAGACCCGCGTGGGCTACCACCGCTACGGTTATGGCTACGGCTACGGTTATGGCTATGGCTACGGTTATGGCTATGGCGAAACCGACGACGACAAGAAGAAGCGCAAGAGCAAGAAAAAGTAGTAGGCTACGAGCAGAAGCAAGTAGCTAAATCTATAGACTACAGAGCGGGCGGGGAGAGCATCCTTGCCCGCTTTCTTGATAGATGTTACCATCTGAGAGCGCACACAAGGTTCTAAATTTCAGAACCATCCTTAATTTAATAGAAAACATTTGGTGGGTTCATTTGTTTTGGCTACTTTTGCAGAGCAAATAAAAAATCAATAAATAATTAAAAACAAAAATCAAAATGGCTAACGAGAACGAGAAGAAGTTTCGTGTAGAGAGCGACCTCTTGGGCGAGCTCCAGGTACCCGCCGAGGCTTACTATGGTGTGCAGACTCAGCGCGCCATCAACAATTACAAGATTTCGGGCAAGCACATGTGCGACTATCCCGAGTATGTCAAGGCCATTGCATACGTGAAGCTCGCTGCTGCCGAGGCCAACCACGAGCTGGGTCAGCTTCCTGACGACGTGGCCGACGCTATGTGCCGCGCCTGTCGCGAGATCATCGACGGCAAGTTTCATGAGAACTTCGTCACCGACATGGTGCAGGGAGGTGCCGGCACGTCGGTCAACATGAACGCCAACGAGGTGATTGCCAACCGTGCCCTCGAGCTGATGGGCTACGAGAAGGGCGACTACCAGCACTGCTGGCCCAACGACCACTGCAACTGCGGTCAGTCCACCAACGACGTCTATCCCACCACCATCCGCCTCACCTTCATCGAGATGAACAAGCAGCTCGTAGCCGCTCTGGAGCGTCTCGTGGCCTCTTTCCGCAAGAAGGGCGAGGAATTCAAGAACAACATCAAGATGGGCCGCACACAGCTGCAGGACGCCGTCCCCATGACGAGCGGACAGGAGTTTACGGCCTTCGCCAATACCCTTGAGGAGGAGATCGGCAACCTCAACCGCAATGTGGAGCTGATGCTCGAGATCAACATGGGCGCCACGGCCATCGGTACGGGCCTCAACGCCGTCCCGGGCTACGCTGAGCTCTGCACGAAGAAACTGGCCGAGCTGACGGGCGAGAACTTCACCCTCGGCAAGGACCTCGTCGAGGCTACTCCCGACACGGGCGACTACGTGAGCTATAGCGGCGCGCTGAAGCGCCTGGCCGTGAAGCTGTCCAAGATCTGCAACGACCTCCGCCTCATGGCCTCTGGTCCCCGTTGCGGTCTCCACGAGATCAACCTCCCGCCGATGGCTCCGGGCTCCAGCATCATGCCGGGCAAGGTGAACCCTGTCATCCCCGAGGTGACCAACCAGACCTGCTTCAAGGTGATTGGCAACGACACCACCGTGATGATTGCCGCCGAGGCAGGACAGCTCCAGCTCAACGTCATGGAGCCGGTCATCACCCAGTGCATCATCGAGAGCCAGACCTGGCTGGGCCGCGCCATGGACACGCTGCGTGAGCGTTGCGTCGATGGCATCACGGTCAATGCCGAGCACAATGCCGAGACCGTGCGCAACAGCATCGGTATCGTCACCGCTCTCAACCCGTACATCGGCTACAAGAACAGCACGAAGATCGCCAAGGAGGCTCTGGAGACGGGCGCTCCTGTCTATGATCTCGTGCTCAGAGACAAGATTCTGACCAAGGAGAAGCTCGACGCCATCCTCGATCCGAAGCACATGCTCGACCCCGAGGACGTGATCAAGTAAGGGTCAGCGCATCACGCAACCATAGACTTTATCTCGCATAAAGTATAGTTAGACTAAATTTAAGGCCTTCTCTGCCGCGCTGGCAGGGAAGGCCTTGTTCGTAACAAGCAATGTGGTTTTCGTTGCTTAGAAGGGCCGCTACAGGCCTCATACGGCGCGGAAGGCGTTGTAGCCCAGCCTGCGGAAGCAATAATAAGGCAAAGCAGGGCAAACTACAGCCGCCCAAGCCGCAGACAGCACCTGAGGTGAAAAGGCGTCAGCGACGCTTGGCTCGCAGAGGACGCTCCTCGTGGCTCTCGATGTTTTTCTTTTTCTTGGAAAGCACCAGCAGGATGACGGCCGAGAGGATGAGCACAATGCCGACGAAGAGGCGCAGGGAGAAGGACTCGCCGAAGATGAGCACGCCGATGAAGACGGCCGTGACAGGCTCCACAGCACCCATGATGGCGGAGGGCGTACTGCCGACTTTTTCGATGGCGATGTTCATGAAGTAGAGGCTGAGCACCGTGGGCAGCAAGGCCAACTGGGCAGCACAGGCCCATTGCTTCGGAGTGGAGAGCACCTGGATCTGCTCGCCCATGATAACGGACAGAACGAGCAGGGAGATCAAGCCAAACAAGACCACCCAGAACGTAAACTGGATGGCGGAGAGCCCTGTGTGGGTCTGGTTGACGCCGATGATGTAGAAGGCGTAGAAGAGCGACGAGAGCAGGACCAGCGCCACGCCCACCGTGGAGAGCGTGGCATTGTCGCCACCACGATAGAGCAGTCCTATGCCCGTGACGGCCAGGAGGATGGAGAAGGTGGTGGACCAGGTGATGCGCTCATGGAAGAACGCCGTCATCAGCACGGCCGTGATGATGGGGTAGCTGAAGAGGATCGTACTGGCGATTCCTGCGTCCATGTACTTGAAACTGAGGTAGAGCGTGGCCGAGGACATGGCCATGAATGTGCCCAAGACGGCCATGCGGATGGCGGGTCCGAGGCGCAGATGAAAACTCTCCCGCTTCGCCACCATCCATGCAAGAAACAGCAGCGAGGCAATGGCGTAGCGCCAGACGAGGACCGACGTAGGGTTGATCTCGTCCTGGTAGAGGAATAGCGTGCCCAAGGGGTTTGTACCATAGAAAATCGCAGCGATAATACCCGCTGCGAAACCTTTGAACGTGTTGCTCATAATAAAGAAAAAAAGGAATGATGAATCGGCGGGCGCATCAGGTGCTGCTACCCGCAGACTCGATTGTTTCAACTCTTGAATGCCTCGGCCTCTGCCATGGCGATGATGTCTTCGCGGTCAGGTTGGCGTGCGGGCCCCTCAGCGTCTGCGGAATGCAAGGGCATAGCCTGACGCTCGCCATCCTTCTGGTCTTGGCCGTCATGGGAATTTTGGATGGCCTCCTCGCTATCCTCGCTATCCTCAGCGCGCTTCTCCGTGCACTTCCTGTGGCGGTCTGCAGGTGCAGGCTGCTCCCTAAAGACTTCCTCCTGGAAGGGCGAGACGTGCTTCCGGTCCTCCTTCGGCTTGTCGCCTACGATGAAACTCTCGGGCTCATCTACCGAAGGCACGAGGCCGACGGGCTCCTCCTCCATCTTCGTCCGGTTCTCCTTCGAGGCAAACACGCGGTCGAGAAACTTCGTGTCCTTGCGGAGCTTGCGGAGCGTGTCCTTCGATGCCTTTTGCTGGCTCTCCTTCTTAGAATAGCCGCGTGCGTCGCAACCCTCCACGTCCTCCAGCATCACGACGAAGTGGAAGACGGGGGCTCCCTCCTCGCTGGTCTCATTGCCCAGCAACTTGAAGTTGAGCTGCACCCGGTTCTTCTGACACCATTCGATGAGCTTCGACTTGAAGTTGACCTCCTTGTAGGCGAGTTTGTCGATATTGATCATCTCGCCCAGGATCTGGCGCTCCATGAAGCGCATGCAGGCGTCGTAGCCCTTGTCGAGATAGATAGCACCGACGAGGGCTTCGAAAGCGTTGCCCGCCATGTTGCTGTTGTGGCCGGACTGGTGGCCGCTGGAGAGGATCAACTTGTTGATACCCATCTCCTTGGCCAAGTGGTTGAGGGTCTCGCGCTGCACGAGTTTGGAGCGCGTGGTAGTGAGAAATCCCTCCCGCTTACCAGGGAAGTGGCGAAACACAATATCGCCTACTACCGCATCGAGGACGGCGTCACCGAGAAACTCCAGCCGCTCGTTGTTCATGGGCTTTCCCTTCTCGTTGCGCCGCGCGATGCTGCTATGGAGCAGCGCGATCTTGTAGTATTCGATATGATGGGGCCAGATGCCGGTGATCCTATGGAGAGACAAGAAAAGCTCCTTGTCCTTGCGGAAAGGGAGCTTAATCCTGTCAATCAGATTATTCAGCATACTTCTTGAAGATAACGCAGGCGTTGTGTCCGCCGAAGCCGAACGTGTTGCTCAGGGCCGCACGAACGGTACGCTTCTGTGCCTGGTTGAAAGTATAGTTGAGCGCGTAGTCGATCTCCGGGTCCTTGTCCTCCTCGTCGTGGTTGATGGTCGGGGGGACGATGTCCTCGCTGATGGCCTTGACGCAGGCCAGGGCCTCTACGGCTCCGGCAGCTCCGAGCAAGTGGCCCGTCATAGACTTCGTGGAGGAGATATTGAGCTTGTAGGCGTGCTCGCCGAAGACCTCCTTGATGGCCTTGGCCTCGGAGATGTCGCCCACATGGGTGGACGTGCCGTGTACGTTGATATAGTCGATATCCTCCGGCTGCATCTGGGCGTCGGCCAGGGCGGCCTCCATCACCAGTTTCGCACCCAGTCCCTCGGGATGGGAAGCCGTGAGGTGATAAGCGTCGGCACTCTCGCCCTCGCCCACCATCTCGGCGTAGATTCTGGCTCCGCGCGCCTTGGCGTGCTCCAGCTCCTCCAGGATGAGGCAGCCGGCACCCTCGCCCATCACGAATCCGTCGCGGCTGGCCGAGAAAGGACGGCTGGCGTGGGTCGGATCATCATTGCGCGTCGAAAGGGCCTTCATGGCGTTGAAGCCACCCACACCACACTCGCAGATGGCAGCCTCCGCACCACCGGCCACGATCACGTCGGCCTTGCCGAGGCGCAGCAGGTTGAAAGCGTCGGCCAGCGCATTGGTCGAAGAGGCACAGGCGCTGGTGGTGGTGAAGTTGGGTCCGTGGAAGCCGAAGTGGATGCTGATCTGTCCAGCGGCGATGTCGGCGATCATCTTCGGGATGAAGAACGGCGAGAAGCGGGGACCTTTCTCCTTGTTGAGAGCGTAGTAGGAAGCCTCCTCCTCAAACGTCTTGATACCGCCGATACCTACGCCATAGATCACGCCGACGCGGTTCTTATCGACCTGGTCGAGGTCGAGGCCGCTGTCCTTCACACCCTGCACGGCACTGGCCATGGCCAACTGTGCGTAGCGGTCCATCTTGCGGGCGTCCTTGCGGTCGATCCACTCGTTGGGATTCCAGTTTTTCACCTCACAGGCAAACTGGGTCTTGAAGTTGGTGGCGTCGAACAGCGTGATAGGAGCTGCGCCGCTCACACCCTTGACCATGTTCTCCCAAGTCTCCTCGGGAGTGTTTCCCAGCGGGGTGACAGCGCCGAGACCCGTTACGACAACTCTTTTCAGTTCCATGTATATAGTGTCTTATCGATTGATGAAAACGTATATTGGGCGCCGTGCGGGGCTTACAGTGTCGTAAGTAGCGAATTTGCCCTTAGCCGGGCTATCCACACCTGACACCTGACGCCTGACGCCCGACACCCAATATATGTGTCTGTCCTAATGTAAAAAACGATACCGTAGAGACAGAAGACGCTTACTTAGCGTTGTTCTCGATGTATGCGATGGCGTCGCCTACGGTTGAGATCTTCTCTGCCTGATCGTCGGGGATAGAGATACCAAACTCCTTCTCAAACTCCATGATGAGCTCGACGGTATCGAGAGAGTCGGCACCCAAATCGTTGGTGAAGCTCTTCTCCGGAGTGACCTCCTCTGCATCTACACCCAACTTATCTACGATAATGTTCTTAACCTGTGCTGCAATTTCTGACATGATAATCTTGTTAAAATGTTGTTACTTTGTTTTCTCTTTCAAAATTTCGGGTGCAAAGGAACGGAAAAAATTTCGTTTACACAAATAAATCTTGAAGAAATCCACCCTTTTTTGCACATCAATACCCTATTTGTGCAAGAAAAAGCCCTCTTTTTATAGGTATCTTGCGCTAAATCAACCCAATATTACATTCTCATTACATCCGATGTGCCTTAGTTTGGCAGAGAAATAGAGGGTTTCATGACCCATTTCCAGATCTTTTACCTTCCCTTCTCCCACCATCGAGCGGTCTTCCGAGCTGCCCACAGACACAGACCGCATTGTGCGTCAACCATTTCGGCAAACAGAGCAGAGAAGGGACATAATAGAGTACGGTAGAATAAGGTAGAGTAGAGGCAATATAATATAATAAGGAGAAACGAAGAGACGCAGGCCGCTGGGAGGACAGAAAAGGAGGGGCATCATAACATGTTAACATTTAACGTTAAAATGTAAGGTCGCAGCCATTCCTCTCGCCAAGTCAAAAACGTGACAACGTGACAACGTGACGTGTGACAACGAGAAAAAGCGCACGTCAAAATAAAAACGTTAAACGTTATTATGTTATTATGTTATTATGTTATTACGATGCGGGGTGGGCACCTAACCGAAGACCGCGAACTAGAGAGCCTACAGACTGGGAATAGGAAAGCCCACAGGCAGCGAACTATAGGGACCACCGACTGCGACTTTGGGAATAAGTTAGGATCGAGGCAAGAGGCAAGCAACCATCAGGGTGATAGATAAGTTACCCCGCGGAAGGTGCCCAGTTTTCCACCCTCCCGCGTCCGTTGAAATAGTGACCCGCCAAGGGGTTCTGAGGCCCTAAAATGGCACGCGACCACGTGGGGACCCAGAAAAGCAGGCAAACAAGGCAGAAAACAACGGAAAAGTTTGGCCAAGTGCGATTTTCTTCGTACCTTTGCACCGTTCAGAGGAATGAGGGGCTTGCGGAAGCTCCTCATTTTTATTTATATAAACGTTTATGATAGACAAGAACGTCGTAAAAAGATTAGTTGAGGAATGGCTTGCGGGGAAGGAATACTTCCTCGTAGATGTTCAGGTTGGCACCGACGATCGCATCGTCGTAGAAATAGACCACGCCGATGGCGTGTGGGTGGACGACTGCGCGGATCTGAGCCGCTACATCGAGGACCATCTGAGCCGTGACGAAGAGGACTACGAGCTGGAGGTGGGATCCACCGGACTGGGCCAGCCCTTCAAGGTACCCCAGCAGTATGTGAACAACATCGGCAACGAGGTGGAGGTCCTCACACAGGATGGCAAGAAAGTGAAGGGCACGCTCAAGGCCGTGGAAACCCCGCGTTTCACGGTCTCCGTGCCGGAGAAAGTAAAGGTAGAGGGCAAGAAGCGTCCCGTGATGATGGACGTGGACTACGACTACGACATGAATGAGGTAAAGTACACGAAATACATTATAAGTTTCAAATAAGCTATGGCAGCAAGAAAAAAAGAAGACATGCCGAACATGATCGAGACCTTCAAGGAGTTTAAGGACACCAAGAAGATCGACCGTGCCACCCTCGTTAGCGTGCTGGAGGAGAGCTTCCGCAGCGTGATAGCGAAGATATTCGGCTCCGACGAGAACTTCGACGTCATCGTCAACCCCGACAAGGGCGACTTTGAGATATACCGCAACCGCATCGTCGTGGCCGACGGCGAGGTGAAGGACGAGTACAAGGAGGTGTCGCTCACGGACGCTCAGAAGATCGAGCCCGACTACGAGGTGGGCGAGGAGGTCTCCGAGCGCATCGACTTCGCGAAGTTTGGCCGCCGCGCCATTCTCAACTTGCGCCAGACGCTGGCCGCCAAGGTGCTGGAGCTGGAGCACGACTCGCTCTACAACAAGTACAAGGACCGCGTGGGCCAGGTCATCTCCTCCGAGGTCTATCAGGTCTGGAAGCGCGAGGTGCTGCTCGTGGACGACGAGAACAACGAGCTGCTGCTGCCGAAGACGGAGCAGATACAGAGCGACAACTACCACAAGGGCGACACCATCCGTGCCGTCATCCTGCGCGTGGACAACACCAACAACAATCCGAAGATCATCCTCTCGCGCACGGCGCCCGCCTTCCTGGAGCGTCTGCTGGAGGCCGAGGTGCCCGAGATTGCCGACGGCCTGATCGCCATCAAGAGCGTGGCACGCATGCCGGGCGACCGCGCCAAGATCGCCGTGGAGAGCTACGACGACCGCATCGACCCGGTGGGAGCCTGCGTCGGTGTGCACGGCAGCCGCGTACATGGCATCGTCAAGGAGCTCGGTGGCGAGAACATCGACGTCATCTCCTGGACGGCCAACACCAAACTCTTCATCCAGCGCGCCCTCAGCCCGGCCCGCGTCAGCTCGCTCACCATCGACGAGGAGAACAAGAAGGCCGAGGTCTATCTCAAGCCCGAGGAGGTGAGCCTCGCCATCGGACGCAGCGGTCTCAACATCAAGCTGGCAAGTATGCTCACGGGCTACACCATCGACGTCTTCCGCGAGCTCGACGAGAGCCAGGCCGAGGAGGACATCTACCTCGACGAGTTCTCCGACGAGATCGACCAGTGGGTCATCGAAGCCATCAAGAAGATAGGCCTCGACACGGCCCGCCAGGTGCTCAACGCTCCGCGCGAAATGCTTATCGAGAAGGCCGACCTCGAGGAGGAGACCGTCGATAATGTCATCAAGGTCCTCAGGGCCGAGTTTGAGAGCTAAGATGGAGCCGTCCTGTCCGCGCCGACAAGGCGCATCCTCTCAGGAAGGGCAACACATCAGGAAAGAAGCAAAGAGAAAGGGTGGAGGACGACAGTCTCCACCGATAAAAGGTAATGGCGGGTGATGGTTTTGACCAGCGGCTCATAGGGTGTGGCCGCACTGGTCCGCACCATGTTCGGAACATCTGCGCCACCCTCACATCGTAAATCAATACCAGCACCCCCTACCTCTATTAAGATATTAATGAGTATCAGATTAAACAAAGCAATTAGAGAGCTGAACATCGGGCTCCAGACGGCTGTGGAATTTCTGGAGAAGAAGCCGAATCTGGGCGAAGTGAAGGGCGACCCCAACTTCAAGCTCAGCGATGCGCAGTATGAGGCCCTGGCCACACAGTTTAACAAGGATAAGCAAGTGAAGGCCATCGCCGACAAGAAGTTCCCCAAGAAGTCGAAAGAGGGCGGCAAGAAGAAGCAGTCCCAGGGAGGCGTGAAGCGTGGCGACGACGGCCTGACAAAGATACAGGCCTATACGCCGCTGGGCAAGATCGACCTCGACCAGCTCAACCGCAAGCCGGGACAGAAGGCAGACCAGAAGCCGAAGGCAGACCAGCCCAAGGCCAAGGAGGAGAAGCCCGTACGCAAGCAGGAGCCACAGCAGTCCAAGCAGGAGCAGCCGAAACCCGCACAGAAGGAGGCAGCACCCCAGCACAAGGCAGAGCCAAAGGCCGAGAAGCCGGCCGTGAAGGAGCAGCCGAAGGAGACTGCCCACAAGGAGGTGGTCCAGAAGCCCGCGGCCCAGAAGGAGAACGCCCAGAAGGAGAACGCTCAGAAGGAAAACAAGGAGCAGGCCAAGCCCGCAGCCAAGGCCGTGGAGACGGAGCAGAAATCCGCCAAGCCCGCCAAGAGCGAGAAGACACAGCCCGCAGCGGCAGCCCAGACTGAGACCGCCCAGAAGGAGGGCAAGGAGCAGGAGCCCGCCACGACAGAGGGCGGCGCACCCTTCCAAACGCAGAACGAGAAGAAGCTGCTCAACCAGCCGAAGCTCAACGTGCTCGGCAAACTCGACCTCAGCACAATCAACCAAAACACGCGCCCGAAGAAGAAGAGCAAGGAGGAGCGACGCAAGGAGCGCGAGGAGAAAAACGGACAGGGCAAGAAGAAACGCGTACGCATCAACAAGGAGCGCGTCGATATCAATGCCGCTGCCAACCAGCAGCCCGCCCAGCAGGGCAAGAAGCAGGGCCAGCAGCAACAGCAGGGCCAAGCCGACGGTGGCGGAAAGCGCAAAAAGAAGAACCGCGGACGCAGCAACAAACCGCTGGAGGTCGATGATGAGGCCGTAGCACGCCAGGTCAAGGAGACCTTGGCCCGCCTCACCTCGAAGACCCAGAACAAGAAGGGTGCCAAATACCGCAAGGAGAAGCGCGACGCTGCCCAGGAGAAGCTCAACCAGGAGGCACGCGCCGAGCGCAAGCAGAGCAAGACGCTGAAACTGACGGAGTTTGTGACCGTATCGGAACTGGCCACGATGATGGACGTCCCCGTGACGAAAGTCATCTCCACGCTCATGTCGGTGGGCATCATGGTCTCCATCAACCAGCGTCTCGACGCCGAGACCATCAACCTCGTGGCCGACGAGTTCGGATTCTCCACGGAGTATGTCAGCGCCGAGGTGCAGGAGGCCGTCAGCGAGGAGGCCGACGACGAGAACGATCTCGTGCCGCGCGCCCCGATCGTCACGGTCATGGGCCACGTCGATCATGGTAAGACCTCGCTGCTCGACCACATCCGCAACACCAACGTCATCGCCGGCGAGGCTGGTGGCATCACCCAGCACATCGGTGCCTATAGCGTGACGCTGAAGAACGGCAGCAAGGTGACCTTCCTCGACACGCCGGGCCACGAGGCCTTCACCGCCATGCGTGCCCGTGGTGCGCAGGTGACGGATATCGCCATCATCATCATTGCCGCCGACGACTCGGTGATGCCTACCACAAAGGAGGCCATCGCCCACGCACAGGCCGCCGGCGTACCGATGGTCTTTGCCATCAACAAGATAGACAAGCCGGGAGCCAACCCCGACAAGATACGCGAGGACCTGGCCAACATGAACCTCCTGGTGGAGGAGTGGGGCGGCAAGTATCAGTGTCAGGAGATCAGTGCCAAGAAGGGCATCGGCGTGGACGAGCTCATGGACAAGGTGCTCCTGGAGGCCGACCTGCTCGAACTGAAGGCCAACCCCAACCGCAAGGCCACGGGTACGGTCATCGAGTCGTCGCTCGATAAGGGCCGCGGCTTCGTCTCGACGGTGCTCGTCAGCAACGGCACGCTGAAGACGGGCGACATCGTGATCGCCGGCACCGCATGGGGCAAGGTCAAGGCCCTCTTCAATGAGCGCAACCAGCGCATTGAGAAGGCCGGACCCGCCGATCCCTGTATCGTCCTCGGACTCAACGGCGCGCCCACGGCAGGCGACACGTTCCACGTGCTCGAGACGGAGCAGGAGGCACGCGAGATTGCCAACAAGCGCGAGCAGCTGCAGCGCGAGCAGGGTCTCCGCACGCAGAAGCGCCTCACGCTGGGTGACATTTCACACCGCATCGCTCGCGGAGAGTTCCACGAGCTCAACATCATCGTCAAGGGCGACACCAACGGATCGGTGGAGGCACTGGCCGACTCCTTCCTCAAGCTCTCGACGGAGAAGGTGCAGGTCAACGTCATCAGCAAGGCCGTGGGACAGATCTCCGAGAACGACGTCATGCTCGCCTCGGCTTCCGACGCCGTCATCGTCGGCTTCCAGGTGCGCCCGTCTGCCGACGCGCGCAAACTGGCTGACCGCGAAGGCGTGGAGATCAACACCTACTCCATCATCTACGATGCGCTCGACGACATCAAGAGTGCCATGGTCGGCATGCTCGACAAGGTCAAGAAGGAGGTCGTCACGGGCCAGGTGGAGGTGCGCCAGGTCTTCAAGATCAGCAAGGTGGGCACCGTGGCCGGTGGTCTCGTCACCGAAGGCAAGGTGCACAACAAGGACAAGGCACACGTCATCCGCGACGGTATCGTCATCCACACCGCCGCCATCAGCGCGCTCAAGCGCTACAAGGACGACGCCAAGGAGGTGGCAACGGGCCTGGAGTGTGGTATCTCGCTCGTCAACTACAACGACATCGAGGCGGGAGACATCCTGGAGACCTTCACCGAGATCGAGGTGGAGCAGAAGCTCTAAGCCGACTGCGGGGACTCAACGGCCGGGGGTCACCCCCCGCAACCCGCCTGCCCCCTACCTTATTAAAATATGGCCACAACGGCAGCCGCCCGCAAAAGGACGGCGCGCCGCTTGCGGCCTGTTTTTCAAAGCAGAACCATTCAAACAATGGAAGAAATAAAAGAAGAGAAGAACGCATTGGTGCGGGAGATAGCCGACAAGAAATATGAGTACGGCTTCACCACCGACGTGGAGACCGACATCATCCCCGTGGGTCTCAACGAGGACATCGTGCGCCTGATCTCACAAAAGAAGCACGAGCCCGACTGGATGCTGGAGTTTCGCCTGCGCGCCTTCCGCCATTGGCAGACGCTCAAGCAGCCCACATGGGGACATGTGCACATCCCGTCCATCGACTACCAGGCCATCTCCTACTACGCAGACCCGCTGGCGAAGAAGCCGCAGAACAAGGAGATAGACCCCGAACTGGAGAAGACTTTCGACAAACTGGGCATTCCCCTGGAGGAGCGGCTCGCACTGAGCGGCACGGCGGTCGATGCCATCATGGACTCCGTGTCGGTCAAGACCACATTCAAGGAGAAGCTGCGGGAGAAGGGCGTAATCTTCTGCTCCATCGGCGAGGCCATACAGACCCACCCAGACCTCGTCAGGCAGTATCTGGGCACGGTCGTCCCCTACGGCGACAACTTCTTTGCCGCGCTCAACTCGGCGGTGTTCTCCGACGGATCCTTCGTCTATATCCCCAAGGGCGTACGCTGCCCGATGGAACTGAGCAGCTATTTCCGCATCAACGCCCGCAACACGGGACAGTTTGAGCGCACGCTCATCGTGGCCGACGACGACTCCTACGTCTCCTACCTGGAGGGCTGCACGGCCCCAATGCGCGACGAGAACCAGCTCCATGCGGCCATCGTCGAGATCATCGTCATGGACCGGGCCGAGGTGAAATACTCCACCGTCCAAAACTGGTATCCAGGCGACGAACACGGACGGGGCGGCGTGCTCAATCTCGTGACGAAGCGTGGCGACCTGCGCGGCGACCACTCCAAACTCTCCTGGACACAGGTGGAGACGGGATCGGCCATCACGTGGAAATATCCCTCGTGTCTGCTGCGCGGCAACGACTCCGTAGCGGAGTTCTACAGCGTGGCCGTGACCAACAACTACCAGGAGGCGGACACGGGCACGAAGATGATCCACATCGGCAAGAACACGCGTTCTACCATCATCTCCAAGGGCATTTCCGCCGGACACAGCCAAAACAGCTACCGCGGCCTCGTCATGGCTACGGCCAACGCCGACAATGCGCGCAACTACTCCAGCTGCGACTCGCTGCTGCTCGGCAGCGACTGCGGAGCGCATACGTTCCCCTACATGGACGCCCGCAACGACACCGCAGTATTCGAGCACGAGGCGACCACGTCCAAAATCTCGGAGGACCAGCTCTTCTACTGCAACCAGCGGGGCATCCCGATGGAGGAGGCCGTGGGACTCATCGTCAACGGCTACGCCAAGGAGGTGCTCAACAAGCTGCCGATGGAGTTTGCCGTCGAGGCACAGAAGTTGCTCAGCGTCTCGCTGGAGGGCACGGTGGGATAACGCTTCCACAGGCCACAACGCCGCAAGACCAACAAAAGAAGGAGGAGCAATGAGAAGAAAGATGATCATGGGACCGGCCCTTGCGGCCACCCTGCTGCTGACAGCCCTGCTGCCGTCGGCGGCTTCCACACCCGTCCCACGCTGGACGCCGCAGCCCTACCGACAGTATCTCATCAAACTGGAGGTGGAGCGCGACACCATAACCGCACCGTCGGTCATGCTCCACGGCGCAAAGACCAAACGGAAAGTGGACGTGAGCCATTTCAAGGTGGGGCCCTTCTGGGTACCAGACCCACCCTCGCTCTTCGAGCAGGAGGACGAATGGCGCGACAGAGACCGCTACAAGAAAGGGCGGATTCTCGGCGACATCATCGAGGACATCATCAACATCTTCCTGTTATAACTATCAAACGACAACCAAATCCTTATAGATATGCTTGAGGTAAAAAACCTGCACGCCACCATCGCAGGCAAAGAGATATTGAAAGGCGTCAACCTCACGGTAAGAGACGGTGAGATCCACGCCATCATGGGACCCAACGGGTCGGGAAAATCGACCCTCAGCGCGGTGCTGACGGGCAACCCGCTCTACACCGTCACCGAGGGAACGGCTTTCTTCAACGGCAAGAACCTGCTGGAGATGAAGCCCGAGGACCGAGCCCGCGAAGGTCTGTTTCTCTCTTTCCAGTACCCCGTGGAGATTCCGGGCGTGAGCATGACCAACTTCATGAAGGCGGCCATCAACGCCAAGCGCGCGTATGAGGGCAAGGAGCCGCTGAAGGCTGCCGACTTCATGAAACTCATGCGCGAGAAGCGCCAGATCGTAGAACTCGACCCGAAACTCGCCCACCGATCCGTCAACGAGGGATTCTCGGGCGGAGAGAAGAAGCGCAACGAGATCTTCCAGATGGCCATGCTCGAACCGAAGCTCAGCATCCTCGACGAGACCGACTCCGGACTAGATGTCGATGCCATGCGCATCGTCGCCAATGGCGTGAACAAGATGCACTCGACAGAGACTTCCGCCATCGTCATCACCCACTACGAGCGACTGCTGGACATGATCAAGCCCGACGTGGTCCACGTCCTCTGGCAGGGCCGCATCGTCAAGACTGCTGGTCCGGAGCTGGCGAAGGAAATTGAAAAGCTCGGCTACGACTGGATCAAGGAGGAAGTGAAAGGAGAGGAGACCCAAGGATGACCGAAGCAGAAAAGCAATACATAGACCTATACGCCGAGGCCTCGGAAGCCATCAAGGAGCATAGCGCAGGGGTGATGAACGCCGTCCGCGACCGCGCCTTCGAAGACTTCCGCCGCCAGGGCTTCCCGACAAGGAAGGTGGAGCGATATAAGTACACCGACATGGAGAAGATATTCGCTCCCAACTACGGTCTGAACATCAATCGCATCGAGTTTCCTGTCGATCCCTATGCGGCCTTCCGCTGCGACGTGCCCAACCTGAGCACGCTGCTCTATTTTGTCGTCAACGATGCGTTCTATGAGAAGCGGCTGCCCAACGTGCAGCCCGAGGAGGGAGTCGTCATCGGATCGCTGAGAAAGGCGGCCGAGGAGCATCCCGAACTCATCGCTCGCTACTATGCGCGCATCGCCAAGACGGAGGAGGACGCCATCACGGCGCTCAACACAATGCTGGCCCAGGACGGCCTCTTCATCTATGTGCCGAAAAACGTGCAGATGGAAAAGTGTGTGCAGATTATCAACATCCTGCGCGCCGACGTGAGCATGATGGTCAACCGACGCGTACTCATCGTGATGGAGGAGGGCGCCAAGGCTAAATTCCTGTTCTGCGACCATACCGCCGACGACCACGACTTCCTCGCCACACAGGTCATCGAGGCCTATGTCGGCGACAACGCATCGCTCGACCTCTACTGCATGGAGGAGACCCACTACAAGAACCATCGCGTGAGCAACGTCTATATAGAGCAGCAGCGCGACAGTAGGGTCAACCACAACGTGATAACGCTCCACAACGGCGTTACGCGCAACCGCCTCGACCTGGTGTTCAAGGGAGAGGGCGCGGAGTGCTATTGCAGCGGCTGCGTCATCGCGGACAGAAAACAGCACGTGGACAACAATACGCTCATCGACCACCAGGTGCCTCACTGCACGAGCAACGAGCTCTATAAGTATGTGCTCGACGACGAGGCGGTGGGTGCTTTCGCTGGACGCGTCCTCGTACGCCACGGAGCACAGAAGACCACCTCGCAGGAGACCAACCAGAATCTCGTGGCCACGAAGACGGCAAGGATGTACACACAGCCGATGCTGGAAATCTATGCCGACGACGTGAAATGTGCACACGGATCCACGATAGGACAGCTCAACGACGCTGCGCTCTTCTATATGCAGCAGCGCGGCATCAGCCAGAAAGAGGCCAAACTGCTCCTTGAGTTTGCCTTCATCAACGAGGTCATCGACAAGATGGACCTCGAACCGCTGCGCGACCGTCTCCACTACCTGGTGGAAAAGCGTTTCCGTGGCGAACTGAGCAAATGTGTAGGCTGCAAAATGTGCCAGTAGGACCGGCAGGATTCATTCATCAAAAGCAAGAAGCGTAAAGCCATGTTGGATATAGAAAAAATAAGGAAAGACTTCCCCATTCTCAGCCGTGAGATCTACGGCCGCCCGCTGGTCTATCTCGACAACGGTGCTACGACCCAGAAGCCGCTCTGCGTGCTTGATGCCATGCGCGACGAGTATTTGAACGTCAATGCCAACGTCCACCGTGGTGTCCACTGGCTCTCACAGCAGGCCACCGACCTCCACGAGGCGGCCCGCGAGACGGTCAGGAAGTTCGTCAACGCCCGTTCCACCAGCGAAATCGTTTTTACGCGGGGCACAACGGAGAGCCTGAATCTCGTAGCTTCGTCCTTCGTGGAGGGCTGCATGGAGGAGGGCGACGAGGTCATCGTGAGCACGATGGAGCACCATTCCAACATTGTCCCCTGGCAACTGCAGCAGCGACGCAAGAACATCCGCCTGCGGGTCATTCCCATGAGCGACGACGGTGTGCTGCTCCTCGACGAGTACGAAAAGTTGTTTAGCGAGAAGACAAAGCTCGTCAGCGTCATGCACGTCAGCAACGTCCTGGGCACGGTCAATCCCGTCAAGGAGATCATCCGCATCGCCCACAGCCACGGAGTGCCCGTGATGATTGATGGCGCACAGAGCATCCCTCACATGAAGGTCGACGTGCAGGACTTGGATTGTGAATTCCTCGCTTTCAGCGGCCACAAGGTCTATGCGCCCACGGGGGTAGGCGTGCTCTACGGCAAGGAGGAGTGGCTCGACCGACTGCCGCCCTACCAAGGGGGTGGCGAGATGATAGAGCGCGTAAGCTTCGACCACACCACCTTCGAGCGTCCGCCACTGAAGTTTGAGGCTGGAACGCCTGACTACATCGCCACCAACGGACTTGCCAAGGCTCTCGACTACGTCTCAGCCATTGGCATGGAGAACATTCAGGCGTATGAGCACGATCTCACCGACTACACCCTGGAACAGCTCCGCGAGATCGAAGGAATGCACATCTATGGCCACAGCAAAGGCATGGAGGCTGACGCCGTCATCTCCTTCAACGTCGCCGACATCCACCATGCCGACCTCGGCACGCTCCTCGACCAACTGGGCATTGCCGTGCGCACAGGCCACCATTGCGCCCAACCCCTCATGGACCGCCTCGGCATACTCGGCACCGTCCGTGCGTCGTTCTCCTTCTACAATACTCGAGAGGAGGTCGATACGCTCGTAGCAGGACTGCGCCGCGTCATCAAGATGTTCTGAAAATGATTCCGCTGGGCAAAAGATAGAGCCTCTATTGCATTTTTGACCGCAAAATTTTGCAATATAAGAAAATCTCCGTAACTTTGCACCTGGATTTTGTCCTATGGTGTAATGGTAGCACAACAGGTTTTGGTTCTGTTTGTAGTGGTTCGAATCCGCTTAGGACAACATACAAAAGGATTCCTTTCCGAAGAGAGGAATCCTTTTGTTGTATTGCCACTTATTATATCGTCGTTTGTTGTATGGTGATTGTTGAAGCGTAGTGAGTTATATTGCGCTTGTATTGTACTGCAACACAACATTTCACGCAAAATAGGCACGAAACGCCTCTGCCTGCTCCTCCAACAATGTGGGTTGACCATTGGCGTAGCGGTTCCACACCTGCTGACACGGAGCCAAAAGCGGAAGGGAAGCCTCGGTGGTGCGCATCAGATAAGGGTCGCAAGCCTGGAAGGTCTCCAGCACCTGCACCACCTTCTCGGGCTTCAGTTTCATCAGACGCGCCAGTTCTGCCACCTCGGGCGTGTCCACCACCATAGTATGGGGCACAAGCCGGAAGTAGAGATCGAGGATGAGAACCAGCATGACAGATTTCAATTCGTGGTCTTCGGTCAATGGCAGAAAGAAGTCCTCAAACGTGTTGCGCACCTCCACCCCCTCGTAGAAAGCCTGCTCACAACCGAACCCCTTCATCTTCCGCAGCCGCGCAATATCTTTTGCAAGCCGACGCGGCTTCTGGGCGTAAGTTTTCCAGACCAGTTGTAGCACCAGGCGGTCACGACGGTCCATCTCTTGCAGTTGCTGGTGGATGAATGGGGGCGGCAGATGTAGTTCCACAGCAAGGTCAACAGCCTCACGCGCATACACAGCCTTCACGCCCGTAGGACGCTTCAGGTAGAGTTGCAACACGAGCAGCCAGTAGTCATCGTTCCAGAGAGGATGAGTAGCCATACGCATTATCTTAGGTTTTCTATACTTTATCTTTAGATGTAATCCTTATCTACGGCGCACGGGCTGACCAGCCTGGTCAACTCGTTCACCGTTAATATAGATATCAAACGTCGGTCCGTTCGACCAACCGTCGCCAAAGTCCTGATTGCTGCCTCCCAAGATCTTCACGTCGTCGAGGGAAAATTGCAGCGGGGAGACCTTCAGCGTAGTGGGATTTTCACCATCGATACCGATAAAGATTTTGCACTCAAAGTCAAACTCCACGACGCATTGTTTGCCACCAACATTGAGCGACAGCGACAGAGGCTCAGGTGCAAGGCGCACATAACCCCCCGACTCCTTGCTCGAAAGGCCTCCGGACAACCCATATCTGATCAACAGGTTCTGCAGCGGCGCAGAAGCAACAGCACGCGCCAGGGCCGTATCCTTCAGACAGGGCGCCACGAGGCTGATGGGGAAATTGGGGATGGTAATGCGCTGGTCCCCATAGCCACCTACGACGTATTGCAGCGGCGCAGCAGAATCGGGGAGCATGGCCCGTATCACACTATCCTTTAAGACATCCTGCCCACCACGCAGGTCAGTGCGGTAGATGCGAAAGTAGCACATATCGTAAGTGCCTGCCATCGTGTCGCAGATCCGCTTCACGTTGGCCTCCCGATGGAAATAGCTATTGGTCCAACGCGGGGTAACACGGTGGCAGCTGCCCAACAAACAAACCGTCACAACGGCGAAAACAGAGAAAAGAACAGACTTCAATCTTTGTAGCTTCATATCTTTGAATTTTTAAATAACTGCCTTTAGATAACGAAATCTGCACCGAATTATTGCACCATTGGCCTTTTTATGACCTTTTGCCAACAAAAAAGAAGCACGACATGATGGAAAACGAGTCTTTTTTTGTAATTTTGCAACGGAATTGAAACAGTCAATGTGTACCAGCTCCTATTGATGATATCATCACAACAACATCACACAATATGCACACCAGCGACTATCTGATCATCTTCATGAAAGTTTTGGGCGCGTTGGCCCTGCTTATCTATGGCATGAAGGTTATGAGTGAGGCGCTCCAGAAGATGGCCGGCTCTCAACTGCGCCACATCTTGGGAGCAATGACCACCAACCGCTTCACAGGAATGCTCACGGGAATGTTTGTCACCTGTGCCGTCCAGTCCTCTTCCGCCACCACCGTCATGACGGTGAGCTTTGTCAATGCCGGTCTATTGACCCTTGCCCAAGCCATCTCCGTCATCATGGGTGCGAACATCGGCACCACGCTCACGGCGTGGATCATGTCGCTTGGCTTCAACGTCGATCTGACCATGGTCGTCTTTCCGGCCTTCTTTATCGGCATCATGCTCATCTATTCGAAGCGAAGGCGCTTCATCGGCGATTTCCTCTTTGGCATTGCGTTTCTGTTCTTTGCCCTTGTCCTGCTATCGGCAGCAGGCAAAGAACTTGATTTGGAACACAATCCTGACGCCATCCACTTCTTCTCCTCCTTTGACACCCATAGCCATTTCAACATAGTGGTCTTCGTGCTCATTGGCACCCTCATCACCTGCATCGTGCAGAGCAGTGCAGCTGTCATGGCCATCACCATCCTGCTGTGCTCCACGGGCGTCCTTCCGATCTACTTCGGTATTGCCCTTGTGCTGGGCGAGAACATCGGCACGACGGCCACGGCCAACCTCGCGGCGCTGGGAGCCAACACACAAGCCCGAAGGGCGGCCCTGGCCCACCTGGTGTTCAACGTCTTTGGCGTGGTCTGGGTGCTCTGCCTGTTCTATCCCTTTGTCGATGCGGTCTGTTCTTTGGTAGGCTACGATCCAACGGGCGCTGGTACCTCTCAGACACAGAAGGCAGTCCTCCTTCCGATTGTGCTGGCAGCGTTCCATACCTGCTTCAATGTCACCAACACCTTCCTGCTCATCTGGTTCATACCCCAGATAGAGCGTATCGTCTGTCTGATCATCAAGCCGAAGGCCAAGCAAGACGAGGAGGACTTCCGCCTGCGCTTCATCCAGGCTGGCATCATGAAAACCCCAGAATTTGCCGTACTGGAAGCCTCCAAGGAGATTCACTCCTTCTCTGGGCGCATCCATAGAATGTTTGGAATGGTGCGCGAGTTGCTCGGGGAGCAAGATGGCGAGGCCTTCGTCAAACTCTATTCGCGCATCGAGAAATACGAGGGCATTTCAGACAACATGGAGATAGAGATTGCCAAATATCTCGACCAGGTGAGCGACGCCCATCTGAGCGACGACACCAAGGAGAAGGTGCGCGCCATGCTGCGCGAGATCTCAGAACTGGAATCTATCGGTGACGCCTGCTACAACATGGCACGCATCATCAGCAGAAAGCGTTCGGGCAAAGATGAGTTTACCGAGGATCAGTACAACCATCTCCACCAGATGTTTGAACTGACCGACGATGCGCTGGAGCAGATGACACAAATCCTGGTGGCCCACCGCGGCAGCGTGGACGTCAACCGTTCTTTCAACATCGAAAACGAGATCAACAACTACCGCAACCAACTGAAGAACCAAAACATCAATGATGTCAATGAGCACAAGTACTCCTATGCCAGTGGCACGATGTATATGGACCTCATCAACGAGTGTGAGCACCTGGGCGACTATGTGGTCAATGTCGTTGAGGCGCGCATGGGCGTGAAGCAGCACGAGCCAGAACCAAACATAGACTAACGACCGCCCACATCCGCTCTACCAGCACGAGAAGCCCCGACTGTACAAACTCCTGTACCGTCGGGGCTTCTTGCCAATAGGCCTTCCTATACACACCAGCAAGCCATTCTCCATTGAGTCGAGCAAAACACAAGAACCAAGAAGGATCGCTTGCAAAAAGAAAGGCTGACTCCTTTTGGGAACCAGCCTTTCTTTTTTAGTTTATTTCTTGCAATAAGCAAGCCTAATTTCTTGCTCCAAGCGAGATTACTTCTTGTTCAAAGCGAGATCGAGGGCGACGGCGATAGCCACCGTAGCACCTACCATCGGGTTGTTGCCCATACCCAGGAAGCCCATCATCTCGACGTGAGCAGGCACTGAAGAAGAACCTGCGAACTGTGCGTCAGAGTGCATACGACCCATGGTGTCGGTCATACGGTCGGCAATCTTCTTGGCTTCGCTTTATCCTTTGTCCATAATCCGTTGTAAACCAATAGCATATTTCAGCATTTCAGTCTTCGGAGTTAATATTTAAAAGAACTATTTTCGGACTGTTGGCATCATCTTGTACCAATAACGCCTGAATCCGAGTGCAAAATTACAATATTTATCTGAGCTACGAGTAGTAAGTTCCCTATATGTAATAAGGTGAAATATTATTGTTCTTACTTTTCCTCGTTCTTGTCTCCTCTCATCAACCTCTTCTGTTCACGCTCAAAATTCTCCAAGAAGTGAATCTCTACAGGTGAAAGGTCATTCTTGGTACGTTCCTTGAATTTGTCGTATTCATGGTCGGCTTTCTCTTTGGCGAGCTTGGCGGAGATTTTACCTGCATGAGTGAGGATGTCTTTTCGGGAGATACGGAGGAAGTCATCGAGAATATTAATCCAGTCCTTCATATACATAGGGCGGTGTTCCTCGGCTTGCATTTCGGCGAAGTCAAGATACAGGCTCACGATGCGGTTCAAGGACTTTACTTCTTCGTGGGTGAGATAGTTCTTGGCTATTTCTGCTTCTGGTTTTGTAGGCATAGCTCCCGACCACGTTGTAAGTCCCATAAAGTCTTTCTCGGAATCGGCTCGCTCGTATATTATTTCTGCCGCAGTATGTCCATGAACCGAATAATGCATCTTGTTCTGTACAGTCTTGAAGAACTTCTGTGTCATTTCCACTCGCGGATCGTAATCGATGCTGAGAGCATATATCTCAAGCACCTTGCGGTAGAACACCTTCTCACTGGAGCGGATGTCGCGTATTCTTGCAAGCAACTCGTCAAAGTAGTTGCCTTCTCCTGCACGTTTCAGCAGGTCGTCGTTCATGGCAAACCCCTTAACGATGTACTCCTTCAATACCTTTGTCGCCCATATTCTGAATTGAACGCCACGATAGGAATGCACGCGGTAGCCTACGCTGATTATCATGTCGAGGTTGTAGTAAGCTACAGAGTATGTTTTACTATCAGCTGCAGTTGTTGCAAAAAATGCAACAACTGATTTTTCCTCCAACTCCCCATCCTCCAACACATTCTTTATGTGTCGTGAAATAGTGGATTTGTTGCGCTGGAAGAGCTCTGCCATCTGGTCAAGCGAGAGCCAGACGGTATCGTTTTGCAGTTTCACCTCTATCTGTGAATCGCCGTCAGGAGTTTGATATAATAAAAATTGCCCTTTATCCATATTTTTTCTATTGCTTATTCCTCAGCTCCGCTATCAAGTCGTTTACAATTACGGCGATAGCTACAGAAGCACTTACCATCGGGTTGTTACCCATGCCAAGGAGGTTTCAGATTTGCTTTATGTAGTATAGTTCATTCATTACCTTTCCTAATTAACGTGACAATGCTTGCAGACGATTGAAACACACATCTAGGAGTTCCTGGTTCTCCAGCTATCAATACTCCATATACAGTATTACCATTCATCAAGGGACTACCACTATCTCCTTTGCGTAGGATCTTGTCTGTATGACATTCACAATAATCTGTTGTATGTGTCACTTTTCCTATACAAGTATGCATTTGAATGACCTCTTTCTTTGTGAAGATTGAAGAACGCCCAGAATGGATATCATCTACAACCACTCTACGCCTTGAAATATTAGTTAGTTCTTGACCGATAATAGGCATATCTTCTGCAAAAACGAGAGGACTATTAACACCCGTACAATTGAATATAGCAACATCAGGTTTATTTGGATTGGGAATATCTCCATTCGGAGAATTGAAGAATATAGCCTCGTTCTTATTCAATACTATTCTCTGTCCGTTAAAGTAGATTGAATGAATTTGACCTTCATTAAACACATGACCTGCTGTAATAAAGAGATTGCCAACAAAGAAACCTACTCCATCAGATGTTCCCCCGTCTATAAATGTTATATAATCTTCCCTATTCATATTTGAAACCTTCTACATATTCAACATCAAGTTCTTCTACAAGTACTTTGTTTTGAGAAGAAATTTTTCCTGCTGTCACCAAAAGCACCTTAATCTCATAGTCTTTACATTCTATATTCCTTAGTGCGTCCATAACAGCATAATATTTCACACATTGAAAAACACCACGAGCAATATCTTGGTCTGGAGAAATACCTGGTTTAACTTCTATAGCAACATGTGTGCCGTCAGAAAGTTCAAAGTAGACATCAAGTCTATCTCCAGAAGGCAGGATATGTTCTGTCTCTGCAAAATCAACATCCTTATAGTTTATACTTTCGGGATGCTGACAGATATATTCTTTCAAGGCTTTATGCTCTTCTCCCTCCCCACCATAAATACAACGAGGATTCTTTATTGCTTCCAGTTGTTTTTCTGTAAATGGAACGGCTTCTTTCAATTCTAATTCTTTTAAGACCCAATCCCAATGAGGAAAATTCATAGCATTACTATCAAGCCCTTTCACAAACACACGTTTACCATTCTCGTCCAAATCGTTGTATTGAGGACTGACGAACTCAAAGCCTTCAGAAGGAAGCATTGTCTTGGCATTTTTACAAAGAGAATTAAGCGTTGGAATTTCGCGACCTGATTTAGTTGACAAATTATCCAGCACTTGTTGTACGAAATACAAGGCATGACCAATTCCCAAAAACTTAGACTTGCCTATCGCATGAGCCAAATCCCCATAAGTATGCTCGTTGTGACCTGTTTTTGCCCAATGTATCATAACCGGAATCATTAAACGAACATTTTTTCTCGTTGCCTCAGTACTAATTGCGTCATCTATTATATTCATACCAAACTACTCTATGTATTTTAGAAATCTATTGCTTATTCCTCAGCTCCGCTATCAAGTCGTTAACAATGTATGTGTCGCTCATCAGATGCAGCCCGAGGTCTTTGTCGTGAAGCATACGGCAGACGTCAGAGTCATAGAATATCTGCAATGCTCTATCGGTAGATATGTGCAACGTATCGGCAAGCTGTGCTATGATGCGTGCTATTTTGTTCCATAATAAGAAGTCCAACATAACTATACCCTTTCGTATGATTTAAACTGCAAATTGCTTTTCCATTTATTCTTTTTCCCAATTTTTCAGAGCCTCAACGACATCGTTCGCTACGGCTTCGCGGCTCTCGGTATGCAAAGTGTCGTAGCAATCTTGTATGAGACTCTTGATAAGCCCCACCTTCTCCAGTCGCCTTCTCATCTCCGACGGCGATATATTCATCTTCTGCGCAGAAGCCTCGATAGCCAACACCGTAAAGGCGAGGCGGTCGAACTCCTTTGTTCTGTTCATTGTCTCCATTGCAAATAATAGTATTCAAATGCAAATATATACTTTTCATTTGAAACCCCATGCGCTTTTCAAGTTAAAAAAACCAAAAAACGACTCCCATAATCCTTGCGGAATATGGGAGTCGTCATATTATGTAAATCTCGCTAAGAGCGAAGAATTACTTCTTGTTCAGTGCGAGATCGAGGGCAACAGCGATAGCCACCGTAGCACCTACCATCGGGTTGTTGCCCATACCCAGGAAGCCCATCATCTCGACGTGAGCAGGCACTGAAGAAGAACCTGCAAACTGAGCGTCGGAGTGCATACGGCCCATGGTGTCGGTCATACCGTAAGAAGCAGGACCAGCAGCCATGTTGTCCGGGTGGAGCGTACGGCCCGTACCACCACCTGAAGCCACTGAGAAGTAGGGCTTACCAGCGAGGGTACGCTCCTTCTTGTACGTACCAGCTACCGGGTGCTGGAAGCGGGTCGGGTTGGTGGAGTTGCCAGTGATAGACACATCGACATCCTCGCTCCAGTTGATAGCCACACCCTCGCGTACGTCGTTAGCACCGTAGCAGTTGACCTTGGCACGAGGACCATCAGAGTAAGCCGTGCGATCCACGACCTTCAGCTCGCCCGTGTAGTAGTCGAACTCCGTCTTCACATAGGTGAAGCCGTTGATACGGCTGATGATCATGGCAGCGTCCTTGCCCAGACCGTTGAGGATAACGCGGAGCGGATTCTTGCGCACCTTGTTGGCCATCTCGGCAATCTTGATGGCACCCTCGGCAGCAGCAAACGACTCGTGACCAGCCAAGAAGGCGAAGCACTTCGTCTCCTCGCGGAGCAGACGGGCAGCCAAGTTGCCGTGACCCAGACCCACCTTGCGGTCGTCGGCCACAGAACCAGGGATGCAGAATGCCTGCAGACCCACACCGATAGCCTCTGCGCAGTCGGCAGCAGTCTTGCATCCACGCTTGATGGCAATAGCAGCACCGCAGACATAGGCCCACTTGGCGTTCTCGAAGCAGATACGCTGCGTCTCCTCACACATCAGATAAGGATCAACACCTGCCTCGTCGCAGATCTGATTAGCCTCCTCTACGCTCTTGATGCCCTCAGCGTTGAGAGCTGCAAGAACCTGCGCCTCACGACGCTCCTGACTTTCGTAACTTACCTTTCTAATCATAGTTATGTTTCTCCTTATTATTCTTTACGTGGATCAATCGCTTTAACAACACCCTGCTCGGCAGTGGTACGACCGTAGCTGCCCGTGAACTTCTTCACAGCCTCGTTGGCGTCCATACCGTTCTTGATGGCCTCCATCATCTTGCCGAGGTGAACATACTCATAGCCGCAGACCTGATTGTCCTTGTCGAGGAACTGGCGTGTGATGTAGCCCTCGGTCAGCTCCAAGTAGCGCGTACCCTTAGCCACCGTGCCATAGAGCGTACCCGTCTGTGAACGAAGACCCTTACCCAGGTCCTCAAGACCGGCACCGATGGTCAGACCGCCCTCAGAGAAAGCGCTCTGCGTGCGTCCATAGACAATCTGGAGGAAGAGCTCGCGCATAGCCGTGTTGATGGCGTCGCAGACGAGGTCGGTGTTCAGCGCCTCAAGGATCGTCTTACCCGGAAGAATCTCGGATGCCATGGCGGCAGAGTGGGTCATACCCGTGCAACCGATGGTCTCCACGAGCGCCTCCTGGATGATACCGTCCTTCACGTTGAGAGACAGCTTGCAGGCTCCCTGCTGGGGAGCGCACCATCCCACACCGTGGGTGTAACCCGAAATATCAGCAATTTCCTTGGCATAAACCCACTTTCCCTCCTCAGGAATGGGAGCAGGTCCATGGTTGGGGCCTTTGGCCACAACGCACATGTTCTTTACTTCCGATGAATAAATCATAATAGAATTATTAATGTTTTGTATTGATAATATTTATACCGTTCACTTATCAAAAGACAGGCTGCTATCTTGTTGATGTTACCCTGTGAAAGGACCAACGCAACGCCGTGTCCATATTCGCGTACAAAGGTATAAAAAATAATTGATTCCTATACTAAATAATGGGGATTTTATTTCCCCAAGGGCTCTTTTTTGACTAAAAAATGCTAACTTTGTACACAGGTTGCGCCACTCCTGCCCGATGTGGCGAAATCAGAACACTTACACAGCGAAGGCCAGGCAACTTCATCCGCCCCAAGGCCCCACTTCATAAGACGATACAAAATGAAAAATCATATTGGCAGGACGCTGCTGGTCCTCATACTACTTATCCATTCGCTTACGTCGCTGGCCTCCAGCCAAAGTAAGTACACACCCCTCATCCGCCAAGTGAGGGGATGGGCGTCGGAAAAGATCCTCTCCAAGGGCGACCAGTTCTTGCAAAACAAGGAGGAGGACAAAGCCTTGGTGATGTACATGCTTGTCTGCTCTCGCACCAACGACCGCATGACCGACGAGGAACTGACCGACTGTTCGCTCGCCAACCTCAAGGTGGGCGACATCTTTTACGCCCGCGGCAACTATATCAACGCCCTGGAAAACTACCAGGAGGGTCTGAAACTCAGCGAGACTTCTGCCTCCAAGGCCCATCTGTCCTTGATCTACAAGAACATCGGCAACGTCTATTGTATGTTCAAGGACTATGGCAAAGGCTTCGATTATTACAAGAAAGCCTATCAGATCCGTCCGAAGAACGACAACGAACTCACGTTCAGGATCCTGGCCAACCTCTTTGGCGTATGCATCAACCGCAAAGACCTCGAAGGCGCAAAGAAATACCGCCAGCTCTTGTTTGCCGCCCCTCGCCCCAACCTTCCCATCGACCAGTTCTTTCTCTCGTTCTCCACCGCCTTGATGGCCTCACAAGAGGCACGCTACGCCGAGTCTAACAAGATCCTGGTCAACCTCGCCGATTTCTGCAACCGAAACAAACTGCCCCCTACCTATATCTGCTCAGCCTACGCCGAACTCTACTCCAACTACCAAAACTTAGGCGACATAGATCAGGCCAAGCACTATATCAGCCTCTGCATCGATCATGCGGAGCGAGAGAAGATGCTCCACTACATCCCCGAGACCCTGCGCGACATGGCCCAGATACAGCGCAAGACGGGCAATGCCACACTCGCTCAGCAGTATGAGAGGCAATACCTCAGTCTCATGGACTCCATCTACAACTCGCAGCGGTTCAACGTCGTGAAGAACCAGCAGTTCATGTACGAAGTCGATAAGACCGACAAGGAGATCACGCGCCTCCACCAAGAGGAGGAGATACACCGCCAAAACGCCCGCCTCTACCAGTTGCTCTTCCTCGTGAGCATCCTCGCCATAGTCCTTGTCTCCATGCTCCTCTTCTATGTGGTGCGCCAAAAACGTGATTTGGAGGCCAGCTACCGCAAACTCTACGACATCAACCGCAGTCACGTGGAGACGGGAGAGAAGAAAGCCCCACGCACCACCAACCTTCTCAAGGAAGACCAAAAACAGCTGCTGCTCGACGGCATACGGAGAGTGATGGAGGAGACCGACGAATACTGCCAGCCAGAGTTCACCGTCGCCACCCTCGCCAAACTCATCGATTCCAACGAGCGCTACGTCTCCATGGTCGTCAACGACCACTTCGGCAAGTCGTTCACCGAGGTGCTCAACGACTACCGTATCAAGAAGGCCTGCGAGCGTCTGACAACCAATAATGCAAAGTATGCGCAACTCACCATTGCCGCCATCGGACAGAGCGTCGGCTACAAATCGCAGACCACTTTCGTCAAGCAGTTTCGCAAGTGTACGGGGCTCACCCCCTCCGTCTATCAGAAGTTTGTCGCCGAGGACCGACGCAACAAAGAAACGGGATCATAACTTTCTCCCGCTTCTTCGTTTTAGTCACCTAAATCTACCATTTTTGCCGATTCCATCGAAAAATCGGTTTATTTTGTACAAAAACCTGATCTTTTTTACGCTTTAAAATCGTGTCATTTTAGGTCGTTCCTCTCCATTTTCGTGAAAGTGGAGAAGGGCGATTTGCGCCCTATTGGCCTATTGCTTACTTTTGCAGCGTCAATTCATCAACCAATACATCGCCTGCCGGTGGGATTCATTTAGCATGCAAGTAGTTCCACTGGTGGGTTTTAAAAAAAACTTATGCAAAACAAAAACCCATTCATGGCCATTGGAGTAGCAGCATCGGTATTATTGCTGCCGCTCAACGCCAAAGCCCAGAAAACTCCATCAGGGCTTAAAGATAGTAATCCTCCTACCGAGCTCCGGGTCTCTAAGAAGATGACGCCCGCGGAGCGCAAGGCAAAGATGAACGAACACATCGCCAAGCACCCGTTATTGCACAAGAGACTCGTGCCTCAGATGGCGAAGAGAGACAGCCTCGTGCGTCTCAACCGCAACATCGAGGCTGGCATCAAGACAAAGCAGACTCCCCAAGTCCCTATATTAAGAGCCAAAGACGCAAAGCCCATGACTTTTTGGGGGAATGTGCTCTATGATGCCACTTGGGGTGCCGAGACTCCCGAGTATGGTATATACACCTTCGGCACCGAAGCTCCCATCTCCGTCAAGAAGCAGTTCCAGGATGAATTCTTCCGTGCCACGGGTGCGGGCGCATGGATTGAGGACAACCTCTACTTCGTCATGTACCAAAACTTCTGGGGCACCGATATGATCTACTTCTACCATTATGATACCAACACCTGGGAGAAGAAGGTCGAAAAACGAATCGAGGACTACTCCCTCATCGCTTGTGAGACAGCCGTCGCTGCCGACGGCACGGTCTATGGCTGCTTCCTCGATGGCAATGGTTCGAACAACGAGTTGGGTATAGCCGACTACGAGAACATCACCCGCTCCACCATTGGCCGCCTGCGCCATAGCTATGTAGCCATGGGTATTACCAGCGACAACATTCTCTATGGTATTGCCGAGGACGGCAACCTCTATAAGATCGACACCTCCACCGCCGAAGAAATTCTGGTAGGCCCCACGGGCAAACAACTGAAGAAGGCTGATGACAGTTTCTACTACCAAAGTGGTGAGATCGACCAGACTACCAACACGTTCTATTGGGATTGCGTGGATAGCAATCAGAAATCCACTCTCTATACTGTCGATCTCGCAACAGGTCAGCTGACGGAGATCGGCGACTTTGCCAACAACAATATCATATCCCTTCTTACTATTCCCAAGGCAAAAGCTGCCGACGGCGCACCTGCCGCCATCGACCAAATGCATTTCGACTTTGTGGACGGATCGCTTTCGGGCCACATCCAGTTTACCGCACCCAACAAGAACTTCGCTGGTGGCAACCTGACCGACTCCAAACTTACCTACACCATTCTCAACGACAAGGAAGAGATAGCCAAGGGCGGGACCAAGCCGGGTGCTGCTGTCTCCCAACCTGTCACGCTCAACAAGGGCTACAACACCATCACCATCATTGTCAGCAACGGCGAAGGCCCCAGTCCTAAGTTTGCAAGCCGCTACTATGCTGGCTTCGACACCCCGAAACCCGTCGTCAACGCCCACACCTCGGTAGATACCAATACGGGCAAGGCTACCGTCACATGGGAAGCTCCTGCAGGCGGCCAGAACGAGGGCTACGTCGGTGAACTCACCTACGACATCAAGCGCTACCCTGAGGGCAAGGTCATCAAGACCGGCCATGTGGGCACTATGTTTGAGGATACACTCCCCGAGGGTGAGACTGCCGTCTATGGCTACGGTATCACGCCAAACAACCACGGCACGATGGGTGAGGAGATGGTCAGCAACTACGTTTCCTACGGCGCTCCTATCACACCGCCCTTCGCCAATGGTTTTGAGTCGGAAGCCGATTTGGCCTACTTCAAAGTGATCGACGCCGACAATGACGGTATCACTTGGGGCATAGAGGAACCTGGAATGTTCAACGACAATGACGGCTACGCCAGAATACTGCGCGGAGAGGAGAAACATTCCTTCGACGACTGGTTAGTCTCTCCAGCCCTCCACGTCAAAGCCAACCATAAGTATAAGATTTCCTTCCGTCTTTCAGGAAGATATAAGTACTATGAGGAGCAATTTGAGGTGAAGTATGGCACTGCACCTACCCCAGAGGCAATGACCAAGACCCTGATGCCCCAAACCATGATCAAGCGTTCCGACTTCGAGGCCGTCACCCTCACTTTGGACGCCGACAAGGACGAGACCATCTATCTCGGCTTCCATGCCCTTTCCGTGAAACCCGAGGCTATGGGTGTCAAGATTGACGATGTTGTAATGACTGCAGGAGTAGATTTCTTCGCTCCCGACCAGGTGACAGGTCTTGAAGCCGAGGCCGACCCACAGGGCGCACTCTCCACCCAAATCACGTTCACCGCTCCTACGAAGCGTCTCAACGGCGAAACCTTAGACAAAATCACGGGCTTCCAGCTCCGCCGCACGGGCCAGGTGGTTGCCGAGATTCCTGCGGCTTCTCCTCCGGGCAGCAAGGTGACCTTCACAGACAACACCGCCACCAATGGCATCAACGTCTATAGCGTGGCTGCTGTCAACGACAAGGGCGCCAGTTTCTATTGTACCCCCGTCGCCATCTATGTGGGAGAGGACGCTCCCGTCACTCCCGTCAAAAAGAACACGGAAACCCGAGACAACTCCATCCGCTTCAATTGGGAAGCACCCGCAAGAGGTCGCTTGGGTGGCTATCTCAACCCCGAGAAGATCACTTACACCCTCGCCGAGTCGGATGGAGCCGACTTCAAGCCCACTTACACCCCAGTCGGCGAGACCACAGGCAAGACCTTCTTTGACTACGCCGTCAATCCCAACGACGGAGCAGAGCAGACCGTGAAGACACTCTTTGTCAAAGCAAAGAATGCGTATGGCGAAAGTTCCTACGTCCCATTGCCTTCTTACATCCAGGGCAAACCTTACGAGATTCCGTTCTTTGCCAGCGTCAAGAACTATAAGTTTTATGGCATCTTGTGGTCCTCCTGGGGCACCGGCAAGTCCGACTTCGAGCTTTCTACCAATTCTGTCGATAACGACGGCGGTAGCTTCTACATCGTGTCAAAAAACAAGGAGGACATCGCCTACCTCGGCTCGGGCAAGATCCGTTTGGGTGGCGTTGATGCTCCCAAACTGATGTTCCATCACAAGGCCGCCGAGGGCAGCAACGCCAAGATCACCGTCGAGGTGGAGACTCCCGACGGCGTGAGCCATGTGGCTGGCGTGATCGACTATGCCAACCTCGAGGCAGACCAATGGCACGCCTCTGGCATCGATCTCAGCCCGTGGGCCAATGAGCCCTTCATCACCTTCGACTTCGCCGTCCAGGCCGAAGCCTACAAGGACCTCTACATCGATCGCCTCTTCATCCGCGACACGCAGACCGACGACCTCAATGCTGAGATCGAGGCTCCCGAGACAGTGCTCAAGGGTGGCAAGGCCAAGGTGAGCGTACGCGTAAACAACTTTGGCGAGAACGCTGCCAATAACTACAAGGTGAAACTCTATGCCAACGACGAGCTCGTCGAGACCAAGAAGATGTCCGAGACGCTGGGTTCCTACGACTTCACCGACGTGGTCTTCGATTTCCAGAGCAATAAACTCGACCAAAACGAGGCTGTGGAACTGAAGGCCGAGGTGGAATACGCCTACGACCTCAATGAGGACGACAATGTCGTCTCCACCAACGTCAAGTACCTCACGAGCGAGAAACCGAAACCCGAGAGCGCCGAGGCCGTCCTCACCGAGGAGGGCGTGAGCCTCACATGGACGCCTGTCAGCACGGACACAGAGACCAAGACTGAGAGCTTCGAGAACGCTACGCCATGGAGTCAGGACAACTTTGGCGACTTCACCTCTGAGGCTGTCAATGCCGGCACGACGGGTGGCGTCTTCGAGAAGTATAAGTTCCCGAACCAGGGTTCCAACTACGGCTTCATGCTCTTCGACCCAGCCAACGGCTGGCTCACGGAGAAACAACTCGAGCAGGTGCCCGACTTCAAGGCCCACAACGGCGACAAGTACCTGGCCGCTCTCTACCGTGTGAACGGGGAAGGCTATGACGTATCGCAGAACAACTGGCTCTACAGCCCCGCACTCTCCGGCGACGAGCAGGAAATCACGTTCTGGGTGAAGAACTACAATGATGGTCAAACCATTCATGAGGAGAACTTCAGTGTGCTTTACTCCACCACCGACAACAAGCGCGAGTCGTTCGTCAAGTTGGGCGAGACCTATAGCATCACCAGTGGCGCATGGGAGCAGATCAAGGTTGAGTTGCCAGCAGGCACCAAGTATTTTGCCATCAATCACAACACGCCGACGTGGAACAACCCGTTCTTCTTCATGATCGACGACATCACCTACAGTTGTGGCGCAGGCGAGGTGAAGGGCTACAATATCTATCGCGATGGCCAGTTGATCGGCAACGTTGAGGCCAACGTGCGCAGCTTCATCGACAAGCAGATCCTGCAGGATGCCGACAAGCACCTCTACGGTGTGACCGCCGTCTATGCCGCTGAGGAATCGGAGGCCACCCTTACCCATACAGTGACCGGTATCAACGGCCTCACACTCGGTGGACCTGCCTTTGATGTCTATTCTCCTGACGGCATCCGCGTGGCCAAGGGCGTGAAGAACCTCAAGTCGCTGAAGAAGGGTGTCTATATCGTCAACGGCCAAAAGGTCGTCGTGAAGTAAGACTCAAGTTTTCTATCATTCATTTCATCACGAGAGGGGTCCTGCGAACTGCTGCCCAGCAAGCGACAGACGTTTGCAGGACCCCACCTCAAAACTTAAAGAAAAATCGATTATGCGCAACAAGAGAATCCTTTGGACTTGTTCCCTCTTGTGCTTGGCCTCGATCCTGCCATACACGATTCTCGCCAAACCCCGCAGCCCGCAGCAAAAGATGCAAGCTGCCGCCACCGCCCTGGAGAAAGGCGCCCTCCCGGGCAAAATAAAAGCCCCAGGCGCACCCATGAAGCAACTCGTGGCCAACGAGGAGTACACCATCTACGGCTACGACCATGGCGGATTTGCCGTGATCGCCAACGACGATCTGCTGCCCGCCGTACTCGGCTATTCCGACACCTGCTACGACGAGAAGACGCAGAACGAGAATTTCCGCTGGTGGCTCTCCGCCATCAGTGAGGTCGCCCAGGCCAAGGTGAAGGCAGGCAAGAGCGCCAGCCGCGTGGTCCGCCCCAGCACTGCCAACTTCCCCGAAGCCGTGCCCATGCTCCTCACCACCAAGTGGGGACAGGAGGCGCCGTTCAACAATCTCTGCCCCATCGCCACCAACGGCACGGGCCGATGTCTCACGGGGTGCGCAGCCACCTCCCCCGC
>ERZ780057.94-NODE-94-length-45437-cov-14.774_pt1 | contig 45437 bp, 33 predicted proteins | sample MGYA00511844_ERZ780057 | MGnify/ENA primary metagenome ERZ780057 (study PRJEB29588, sample SAMEA2149030) | human gut metagenome | biome: human gut; feature: human-associated habitat; material: faeces | place: Denmark | collected 2008/2010 ...
CGTCTCGGAGTCGGGAGGGAAGACGGCCATGCGCAGACGGTCGCGCACGTCGCGGGCGATATTTCCCTCTATGCGCCCTTCTTCCTCCACAAAGTTGGCCCAGACGAGCGCGATGTAGCTACGGTGGGTTGTCTTGTGGAAGAACTGCTTGCCGAGCAGTGTCTTGGCTTCAGGTGTCTTGGCCACCACCAGCAGACCGCTGGTGTCCTTGTCGATACGATGAACCAGTCCCACCTCGGGGTTGTTGGCGTCAAAGGACGGCACGTTGCGCATGTGCCACGCCACGGCATTGATGAGCGTGCCGTGGAAGTTACCAGCTCCAGGATGCACCACCATGCCCGCAGGCTTGTTGATGACCATCAGCTGGTCGTCCTCATACACGATGTCAAGCGGAATGTCCTCCGCCACGATGCTCGTGTCGTGCTTCGGCTGGTGGAGCATCAAGGTGATCACGTCCTCGGGACGCACCTTGTAGTTGCTCTTTACCGGCGTGCCATTGACGTGGATGGATCCAGCGTCGGCGGCCTTCTGTATGCGGTTGCGGCTTGAGTGCTGCATCCTCACGGAGAGATACTTGTCGATGCGCTCCGGCTCCTGCCCTTTATCGACCTCTACGCGGAAGTGCTCGTAGAGCTGTCCGGTATCGCTGGAGGCCTCCTCTGGCGCCAGTACGTCGTCAAGGTCCAGCAGTTCGTCGTCGATTCGTTCTTCTTCCATTTTCTTTATACCTTATTATATATACTGTAGGGAAAACTACTCCCTGAGGTCATTTCCGTGGCTACTCCCCCGAATGTTGTGAGGGGCGTGACGGTGCCACGTCGCCTGAGAGGATTTCGTCCTCAGGCTGCACCTCGTCGATGGGCACTTCTATGATCTCGTAGTCCTCCTCGTAGGTAGGCACTTCTTCTTCCACCTCCTCATACTCGTTCTCCGATGCCGCATTGTTGAGCGTGTCGGAGGGTAGTCGGGTGCCGTCGCCTACCTGTATGACAATTGTTGCGTCGGCAGGAATTCGTTCTCCCACCTCCACGCGTCTGCCATTGACAAGGATGGCATAGACCCAGTCCTTCTCTCCCGGTGTGTATTTGGGCTCGACGGTCTTGAATCCCATGGCGAGCAGCGTGGCGCGTGCCTCCCGGTAGGAACTGTTGTCGGCCAGGTCGGGCATGACGAGTGCGGGAGGATTGGCCGCATTGATGGTCACATAGACGATATGGGTCGATTTGATGCGCTTGCCCTGTCCCGGACTCTGCTCCAGTACGCAGTCGGGAGGCATTGTCCTGACGTAGTTGGTGTCCTGCACGACGAGCTGGAGCCCGGCTTCCGACATCTTTTTCTCCGCCTCTTCGAGCTGCATGCCCACGACGTTGGGCACGACGAACGATTCGCCGTGGTGGGTATAGTAGGCTACGCCGTACTTCACGCCGATGCAAAGCAAGGCAACGACGATGGCGATGGCGGTGACATGGCCTGCGACATAGGTGCTGAAAAGCTTTTCAAAAAAGTTCTTACCCGTCATTCTTGTCCTCTGTATAAAATGCGCTACAAAGTTAGCAATAAGTTTAGAAACCGAAAAACAAAATGCTTTAAAAATCCTTTACTATTATGGAATGAAACCTTTCTTTCTGCTTTGTAAAGATGTTGCGGGGCCTTCCCGGCTTCTCGCGGGTCTTCAGTGGTGGCTGGTGGAATACTTTATAGATGTTGATTTAGGTCAAAATTTGAGCGAATCATGCACTTTTTATGAGGAAATAGTCTCTTGCCAACGGAATAATGCCTACCTTTGCACCGTCAATAAAGCATAGAGTTTAGTTTAATAGTAACTGATTTTTATAGGTTTTTAGTTGTTAATCATTTAAGGTAAGATAGACGGCAAGCGTGCCCGTTTTCGCTTATAATAGGTGAAATTAGTTTGAGAGGTGAATTTGATTGTTTGAAAACTGGATAATACCGCCGCTTGTATGTGGGAACACCGTCGCGAGACGCATCCCTCCAAGCAGTGGCGGAGTCGAAAGACCGGATTCTCGAAATCCGAAACGGGCAGTGCGCAATAGCGTTCTGCCCGTTTTCGATATGAATATTTGGCAGGCCAAACTGTCTGCTTTGTCGTTTTAGAAGATGGTCTGTGACGCTGTGGCACGTTTTTTGTATTTTTCATTCTGTCAATAACCAAATTAAATGAGCTTATGGTCACAGTAAAGAATGCGGGCCAGTTCCGCATGGAGATTCAGAACGAGAGAGAATTGACCCACACCGACGTCCCTGCAGAGCAGGGAGGTGTAGGCGAGTATCCCACCCCCGTAGTGCTGTTTGCCCAGTCGCTGATGGCATGTGCGTTGACCACGGCTTCGATGGGAGCTGCCAAGGAAGATGTGGACACCACGGGATGGTATGCCGAGCTGAAGGAGATCGGCTTCGACGCTGCCCATAGTGTGGTAGAGCGCATTGCCATCCACTTCCATTTTGGCCAGGACGTGCCCGAGAAGAAGCGCAAACGCCTTGAGGCTTTCACCCATCGCGGTTGTACGGTGGGCAACTCGATCAACACGGAGAAGATCTTCACCTTCGAATACGACGTGTAGTCTGTAGGGACTTTCCATGATTGCGACCGCCCCGCTCCAAGCCGTCAGGCTCGGGGCGGGGCGGTCTGCGTGTTGTGAGAGGTAGGAAAAACCTTTGCCTTTCTGGCCTTATTTTCTGTCTCCCACCTGCATCGTCAGATGGCGGCCTCCGATCAGTTGTGCATGGGAGATGCGGTAGCTATGAAGCGGTTTTCCACCCAGCGACATAGACTGGATGTAGCGGCCCGTTCCCTTGCCGTGTGTGGTCGTGATGGTGATGTCGCCCTGCGGGTAATACTTCGGGTCGAGGTGGATCGTCACTTCATCGAAGACAGGCGTGGTGAGCGTGTAGTAGGGTGATCCTGGGCAATCAGGGTAGAAGCCCATCATCGAGAAGATCGCCCATGCCGACATCGTTCCCGTGTCGTCATTGCCCGGGATGCCATCGGGTTGGTCCTTGTAATAGCGCTCCAACAGGCGCAAGACCTCTCGCTGTGTGCGCCACGCCTCACCCTTGAAGTAGGAGAAGAGGTACGGATAGGCGATGTCTGGTTCGTTGGCTGGATCGTAGAGATCGTTGTCGAAAACCGACTGGAGCTTGTCGATAAACTTCCGTTGTCCGCCCATCAGTTTGGCCAGTCCGCCAACGTCGTGGGGTATGTAGAAAGTGTAGTTCCACGACGATCCTTCATGGAAGCCCGGTGCGTTGGAGAAATTGGCACCATCCTTGGGGTCGAAGGGAGTGAGGAAGGATCCGTCGCCATTGATGGGGCGCAAGACACCCGTTGCCGGGTCGTAGTAGTGCTTGTAGCCGAGGCTTCGCTGACGGAAGATCTGTGCGTCCTGCTTGTGTCCGAGGTCTGCGGCCAGAAGCGAGAGGGCATTGTCGGCAACATAATATTCCAATGCGTGCGATACCGAGTTGTCTCCCGAGTTGTCCTGGGCGAACACACCGAGCGGGATGTAGCCTTTGCTGATGTATGGATCGATGTCGCGTCTCATTTTGTTCTCTGCTCCTGGGAGTGTTGCACTCTTGCGGAAAGCCTCATACGCCTTGTCGATATCGAAGTCGCGGAGTCCCTTCAGCCAGGTGTCCGTGATGACAGGGATGGCGGGGTCGCCCTCCATGGTCCAGGTCTCGCGTCCGAACAGTTCCCAGCGCGGCATCCATCCCCATTCGTCATACATGGCGATCATTGACCGTACCATGTCCGTCTGCTTGTCGGGGAAAATCAAGGTCTGGAGCTGATGCACGTTGCGGTAGGTGTCCCAGAGCGAGAACACCGTGTAGCGGTTGTCCTTGGTATTGCGCGTCTCGCCTTGCTCCATGGCAGGGTAGTCGCCGTTGCAGTCCTGCAGGATATTTGGGTGGAGCTGTGTATGGTAGAGAGCCGTGTAGAATATGCGGCGTTGTGCTTCCGTGCCGCCCTTGACGGAGATGCGCCCAAGCGTCTGCTCCCATTCCTTGTCGGCCTGCTGAGCGATGCGCTCGAAAGTCGTGCCCTGCGGTTGCTCCCGGTCGAGGTTCTCGCGGGCGTTTTCTATGCTGACGAAGGACACGCCCATGCTGACCTCCACCTGCTCCCCCTCCTCGCAGTCGAAGGAGTAGTAGTAGCCGATACCGTCTCCAGCCAGTTCGCGGGTGTAGTTCTTGTATAGTTTCAGTCGTCCGTTGTCAGGATCCCATTCACCTTTTACGCCCTGGCGCGTGGGTTGCTGTTTCCATGCTCCCTGCTCCTTGGGCAGTTTGTTGACGCGCATGACGAAGTAGATGGGGAAGACAGCCTGCGGATTGTAGCAAAAAGTGCCGAGCAGACGCATGCCCTCTATCTCCTGGTTGTTGACGCGCCGCACCATGCCGCCCGTTTCGTTGGTCAGTCCGTCTCCGATGTTGAGCAGCAGGTGTCCTTCGCCCTTCGGCATGGTGAAGCGTTCGCGTGAGGAACGGAGTGTGGAGGTGACTTCGGCACGGATGCCATACTTCTTCAGATTGACACCGTAGTAGCCCGGCCTTGCTTGTTCGCCGTCGTATTCGGATCCGTAGTCGTGATAATCGACAGAGAGCTTTCCGCTCGTCGGCATTGTCAACAGTGTGCCCAGTTCGGGACATCCCACACCGCTGAGGGTGACATGGGCGAAGCCCGTCAAGTACTTGTTGTGGTACTCATAGGGCGCGGACCACCACCTTGCGTCCTTGTCATACGTGTTGAGGTCGCTTCCCATCACGTTGAAGGGAACGACCGACATCAGGCCGTGGGGCAGTACTGCCCCGGGGTTGCATACCGAGAAATTGGTCGTACCGATGAACGGATCGACATATTCCGTCAGCTTTTGCGCCATCACGTTGAGGCTCAGCAGGCCCATGGCGACTGCTGCCATCCATTTTCTTCCGTATCTCATTCGTTTGTTCTTTTTCTTTTCGAGGCTAAAGGTACATGTTTTTCATGAGACCCGCAAACCTTCGCCTTTCTTTTTGGTGTTTTCCTTGTCATTCTGGTAATTGCATGAGGGTCTTGCCATAAAAAGTCCATTCGCCCAAATCACCATTTTTGGGTATTGTATCGAATGTCCAAAAGCAGTAATTTTGCACCCGCTTTCGAGGAAGAACCATACAAGGGGGAGTGACTGTCTGTCCTTGATATCGCTCGGGAGCTAACAGGATGTATACATTTTAATCAACTTAACCGACAAAGAATGAAAGAGAAAAAATACCCAGGCAAGGCACTGGGTGCTATCCTTATCGTCCTGCTACTCATGCCACTTGGCCATGCGCTGATGATTCTGATGGAGCATTTTCTTACCCCTACCGCGCTCCATTATTCGGCTTTTTCCATGGGTTTCATGGGACTTGTCATTACGATCTGGGGTGTTTTCGTCAAGGGCGACACCCGGCAGACCTGCTTCGGACTTGCGGGGGCATTGCTCTTCTGGACAGGCTGGGTGGAGTTTCTCCTTGCCTATTACGCTCAGCGCTATGGTGTCCACTGCGACTTGGTGGGCAATGGTGTCGTGGAGACGATCAGCCAGTATGTCGATGGTGTGGCGGTCCATCACACCTTCACCATCAACGGCACTCCCCTTGAAGACTTCTCCCGTGCCGAACTGAAGGAGATCCGTGGCTCGCGCCCCGAATACCTCATCATGCCTGCGACGTTTGGCATGTGGATGATGATCGTCCTCCTCTATGTCTTCTGCACCCGTAGCGGCTGCCTCTTTATCCAATGGGTGCAAAACCATTGCGGCCTGAAGAACCGTGTGGAACTGAGGCCGATGGCCCACCATGCGAGTATCGTCATGTTTATGGAGTGGAACGTCATGATGTGGGGCCTCTATCTACTGCTGATGTTCTGCTACGACCCCGTGTTTCTGGGCGATCATCACCCTGTGACCTACATCATCGCCGTGGTCTGCCTGATAGGATCGGCACTGATGTTCAAACGCCAACTGCGCATCGGCAGTTGGGGCCGAAGCCTGCGCATGGCTTATGCCATCGTCATTGTCTTCTGGTCATTTGTGGAAATAGCCGGGCGCAATGGATTTTTCAAGGAGATATGGGTTGATCCGCTCCATCATGTCGTGGAGATGATTGCTATCCTCGTGGTCTTCATCCTGCTGGTAGTGGGCTATTGGCTCTATAATGCAAGGGAAAGTCAACAGTAATAAAATGGAAAAGTAGATTAGTAGAATAGAATAAAATAAAAATCAACGTAAGACAATGAAAAAGTTTTTTACCCTTCTCGCTGCCCTCTTCATGGCAACGACGATGATGGGACAGATGCACGGTCCCATGAAGTTTGTGGGCGCATCCAATATGTCTGTCTCATCGACCAGCAATGACAATCCGAGCGACACCATACTCTTTGAGATGGCTGACATGGAGACTGGGCACATCACCCTGCCTGCCATGAAAGGAATGCAGACCATTCCCTCGTTTACCATCCGCGATCTCAAATTCTCGATGGGAGCCGACCACGTCATCACCTTTGCGCAGCAGCCGTTCTCCTCTTCCGTGACAGTTGGAGGAGAGGAGAAGACCATCACGGGCACATCTTTCTCGGGCACTTATAATATGGCCGATCATGCGCTCTCGCTGACTGCTGTCTTCAAGTATGGCAAGATGCCCCTCGAAATGACCTACACCATCAAGTCGTACTATGTCAAGGCGGTGTCGGGTGGCATCAGCGTCTCGGTCGGCGGGGCTTATACCTATGATAATAAGAGCGTCACCTACCAGGTGCGCAAATATATGGATGGGAATGTGGAGAAAGTGGATGTGGAAGTTCCCACCTACGCCCTCGAAGGGACCATCATGGGCGACCTCACCCTCGGCTCATACGTCGTGAAGGGACTGACCTACGACGAAATCCGAGGCGGCTTCTACCGCGACTACAAGGGCGACGGCCTGAGTTTCCATTTCACCGCCATGCAGGGTGGAACGAAGACCATGGACGGCGACTATGCCTTCAATAGTGAGCGTGACAACAACATTCTCGTGAAGTATGATGGCTCCAACGTGGAGTCGATCGTCAATACTTTCCAGATGGGTGCCATGCCTTTCGGTATCGTTTCCACATTCCAGGTCGATGCCACTGCCATCGATGGCGTGACCGCCGACGACTCGTTCCGTACGACGCGTGCCTATGAGGGCAAGGCTTACAACCTCGCAGGACAGCGCGTCAGTGATTACACCAAGGGTGTCGTCATCATCAATGGGAAGAAGTATCTCAGAAAATGATGGCCTTCAGCTTTCTGAAGAAAACGATTTCCATTGCCGCCTCCGGCCTGGTCGCATTGTCGCTTGCTGCCTGCCATGGCATCCTCGACGATCTTTACGACCAGCCCGAGGCGGAGGTGGTTCCTGCCAAGGGACAGTTGCTTATCGACGCGACGAGTTGGACGGACTGGTATTATGTCGATCTCAAGCAGTTGCAGCAGTTGAGCGCGGAGGGGAAGGAGGACGATCTGCGAAAGGCCCAAACCGAATGGACGCCTTACCCTATTCCTATGTCGCTCACAGGTGATACTGATGGGCGCTCGGGCCAGTACCTCTATTGGTTTGATGTCTTTGGTGCCGGTCTCTCCCGCAACGAGTTTCGCTCGTTTGTGCCCTGCGACCCACAGCCTGAGCCTGACGCATGGTCCTTCGCCGTCCACCGCAACAACGTGCGCACCCATGGCGGAGCGGCTTTGCGTACATCCTACACCTCCATGGATCAGTTGCCGGAGACCAGCGAGCCGTTTCACGATATGGAGTTTACTCCTGACGAATGGACACAAAACGAGGTGTGGGACAGCCAGGAGCAGATGCTTTTGGGATTGGTCCCGTCGCAGGGAATCAGCATCAACCGCACGCTCTCCTCGTGGTTGTCGATACAGGTTCCTCCTATGCCGCCGTCGTTTGTTCACGACAGCCACGTCTTTATCCTGCGTCTTGCCGATGGCACCTATGCGGCTTTGCAACTCGAAAACTACCTTTCGGCTACGGGCACGAAATGCTGGCTGACCATCAATTATAAATATCCATATTAAGAAAATGGCAAAAAGAAACGTATTGCTTCTGTTACTCTGCTCCGCTCCGTTGTTGGCCTCGGCACAGAAGGTGCAAGAGGATGTTGTCGATGAGGCTTTTCTCGACACCATCTTCGCCGAGGACAGTCTTGACGAGGTGGTTGTAACAGGTACGCGCACACCTAAGTTTCTGAAGGAGACTCCCATCCAGACCCGCGTCATCTCGGCCCGAGACATCGCTCGCCAGGATGCCACCAATGTCCAGGATCTTCTGCAGCAGGAGTTGCCAGGGGTGGAGTTCTCCTACGCCATGAACCAGCAGACGCACCTCAACTTCTCTGGGTTTGGTGGACAGGGGGTGTTGTTCTTGATTGATGGTGAGCGGTTGGCAGGCGAGACAATGGACGATGTCGATTTCTCGCGACTGACTATGGACAACGTGGAGCGGATAGAGATCGTGAAAGGAGCGGCATCGGCACTCTATGGCAGCAATGCCGTAGGAGGTGTGGTCAATATCATTACGAAAAAGGCGGACCAGCCTTGGGCTCTGAATTTGAATGGACGACTCTCGAAACATGGTGGACGGCGCTATGGGGGCACTTTCGGACTAAGGGGAAAGCACTGGAGTAATACGCTGACGGCCCAGTACAATGCTACGGATGATTTTGACGTTCACAGCGCGGACCATCCCGTGACGCGTGTTGTCACCACCATCTATGGCGACAAAAGTGTCAATCTGAGGGAACAGGTCTCTTGGTCGCCTTCGTCGGCATTGAGCCTCACGGGCAGGGCTGGCTATTTCTTTCGTGAGACTTCGCGTACGGCAGGACTCGCGGAGCGCTATCGTGACTTCTCTGGCGGACTGCGTTGCGACTGGCGACTTTCTGACGACGACGTGCTGCAGGTGCATTATGCCTTCGACCAGTATGACAAGTCGGACTATCAGATGCTTCGCCGCCTGGATGTCCGCGACTACAGCAATGTGCAGAATACGTTTCGGGGACTATACAGCCATACGTTCTCAGGGGGTGATGTCTTGACGATGGGTGCGGACTTCATGCACGACTATCTCTTCAACACTTACCTTGTAGGAGACACACGCCAGCAAGATTGTTTCGATGTCTTTGCCCAATACGACTGGATGGCTACCCGCGAACTGGAGGTGGTTGGGGCCGTGCGCTATGACTATTTTTCTGATGGGAGCAACTCCCGCCTTACTCCCAAGCTCAACTTGCGCTATCGTCTTCTGCCCAACCTCTCGCTGCGTGCGGGATACGGTATGGGGTTTCGGGCACCGACGTTGAAGGAAAAGTACTACAACTTCGACATGTCGGGGATATGGATCGTTGAGGGCAATGACAAGTTGACCCCCGAGGTGAGCCATAACTTCAACCTGTCGGCAGACTATAGCAAGGGACACTACAACCTCACGGCCTCTGCTTACTATAATATCGTCGTCAACAAACTCGCTACGGCAGCCCCTTATTTCAAGTCGGCTACCGACCGCCTGCCTTATCTTCCCTATGCCAACTTGGACAACTATCGCGTTTGGGGTGGCGAAGTAGGGGCCCAGGCTCGTTGGAGCAATGGTGTGTCGGCGCGATTGACTTATGCTTATACCAAAGAGCAGCTTCCCACAGACAAGGAGGGCCACTCCATCAACAACCAGTATATCCCCGCACGTGCTCACGCGGTGAATGTGCGCATCGACTACGACCACGATTTCTCCAAATCGTATGGCCTGAATATCGGGCTCAATGGCCGCATCCTCTCAGGTACGGACAACGTGGAGTATAAGAACTATTATGACGTGAGCGCGGGAATGGTGAATGTCTCATACCCAGCCTACACGATATGGAAGCTATCGCTGGTGCAGCGTTTTGGACCTGCGGTCAAGGTGACGGCGGCTCTCGACAATCTTTTCAATTATCGCCCCCAGTATTACTACCTCAATTGTCCGCTTACTGATGGCATTGCCCTACAGGTGGGGTTGTCGGTGGATGTGGACAAACTGTTTTAGCCTGGTTTGGGTATAAAATAATATCGAAGGATATGAGATGAGGCTGGTCGGTAACTATTGACGCTTGGTGTTGTAAAAGCAAAAAAAATCGGTAGGAGGTCGAATGAAATCCGTTTGCTTCCTACCGATAATTGAAAATCCTCACCTTTCCACGATCTGTCTTGGGCGACTCCTCGTCATTTCATTTTTTCAATCGTTTCGATGTCCAATCCTGTGACCTTGGCAACCTCGTCCAAGGCCATTCCAAGGTTCAATAAGTTTTTGGCCACTTTGGCGCAGCCTTCTATAATTCCCTCGGCCCGTCCTTCTGCCCGTCCTTCGGTTCTTCCTTCCTCCCTGTTGATTCTGTTGGAGTCCACAAATAGCAGGCGTTCTGCTCCGAGTTTGTCCCAGAAGTCCTCATAGGCGAGGAGCTCGTTTTTGGTCATTGCCGATTCCTCCACGGCCTTTAGCGCCTTGCGGGTCTCGGGATTGTCCAGAAGTTCCTGTGGCGCTTGCTTTGTCTGCTCGTCGATCTCCGTAAGGAATCGTAGCCATAGCACGGCCATTTTCTTCTCCTTGAGGGAGTGGGCCTGAAACTTGGGCAGTTCTACGAAGGTGAAGTGGAGACCTTCTATGATCTCGTCGCTGTGGAACTCATGCACCACGCTATAATTGTGGATAAACTCATCGGGATAGTCCTTCATAAACGTCTCGTTGACGAGGTTGAGCGAATAGACAGGTTGTAGCAACTCGTACTTGCGCTTCTTGTCCAGTTGTCGTACGAAGGCTTTGGAGGCGTTGAAGAGGACGCGCTGCTTGAACGCCTCCGTCCATAGCATCTGCATCTCGACGATAAACTGTCTGCCCTTGACGTCGCGACACCTTACGTCCACAATACTGTTCTTTCCGACGTAGGTTTCGGGCACGAGTTCTGGCGACAGATACTCCACACTCTCTATCTGCTCATCGTCTGCCAAAGGCAGCAAGGCATTGAGCAGGCTGATGAGCAGGTCCTTGTGCTCACCGAATATCTTCTTGAATGTGAGGTCGGCTTTTGGATCAAGGTATCTCATGTGAACTATACTATCTTAATCGTTCTACTTCTTCTTTTGTCACTCCGCAGGCTTTGGCCACATCGTCAACAGACATTCCCATGTGCAGCAGGTTGCGTGCAACTTCTGCTTTTCCCTCGGCCCGTCCTTCGGCTCTTCCTTCCTCCCTGTTGATTCTGTTGGAGTCCACAAATAGCAGGCGTTCTGCTCCGAGTTTGTCCCAGAAGTCCTCATAGGCGAGGAGCTCGTTTTTGGTCATTGCCGATTCCTCCACGGCCTTTAGCGCCTTGCGGGTCTCGGGATTGTCCAGAAGTTCCTGTGGCGCTTGCTTTGTCTGCTCGTCGATCTCCGTAAGGAATCGTAGCCATAGCACGGCCATTTTCTTCTCCTTGAGGGAGTGGGCCTGAAACTTGGGCAGTTCTACGAAGGTGAAGTGGAGACCTTCTATGATCTCGTCGCTGTGGAACTCATGCACCACGCTATAATTGTGGATAAACTCATCGGGATAGTCCTTCATAAACGTCTCGTTGACGAGGTTGAGCGAATAGACAGGTTGTAGCAACTCGTACTTGCGCTTCTTGTCCAGTTGTCGTACGAAGGCTTTGGAGGCGTTGAAGAGGACGCGCTGCTTGAACGCCTCCGTCCATAGCATCTGCATCTCGACGATAAACTGTCTGCCCTTGACGTCGCGACACCTTACGTCCACAATACTGTTCTTTCCGACGTAGGTTTCGGGCACGAGTTCTGGCGACAGATACTCCACACTCTCTATCTGCTCATCGTCTGCCAGAGGCAGCAGGGCATTGAGCAGGCTGATGAGCAGGTCCTTGTGCTTACCGAATATCTTCTTGAATGTGAGGTCGGCTTTTGGATCAAGGTATCTCATGAGCGGAAACGTATTGATGGGTTGGCAACTGTAAAATGCTTATATGTGGCAAATTTACAAATAATAATCAGAGGAAAGCACGCCTGTCAAGTTAATCATTGTTAAGCGCCTTTGCTGTTCAGCTCAGGGCCAAACTCTTTTGCCTCCTCAAACACGATTATCCTTGGGTAAGAACGGTTGCTCGCGTGCTCAGCACGGTAGGTTCCTCCTCGTGATGCGTGAAGAGCAACTCACGCGAATTGAGTATGGGTGTAGCGAGTTGATGTGTCAAAATCACCATATTTGAGTATTGTGCTCCCGTCAACTAACCCATACCTTTGCACCCAAAAAAGAATAAACCACAAATTATGTTTAGAAAAGTGATGTCCATCGTGGTGTGTGCAGCCAGTGCAACCGTATGTATGGCACAGTCTGTGGATGCTGTGACGGGAGCCACAAGGCAGGTGGCCGACACCGTCCGTATGAGCAAAGTAGAGAAAGCCCTCTCCCGTTTGAGCCTTGGAGGTTATGGCGAAGCGGTGATGTCCCGAAATTTCTATAGTCAGAGTTTCAACAGATACAATGCCCCCGCACGCTACAAGGACGACAATAGCCACGGGCGCTTTGACCTTCCCCATGTCACGTTCAACTTGGGCTATGACTTTGGCCACGGTTGGACGTTTGGCACCGAGGTGGAGTTTGAGCACGGCGGCAACGAGACGGCCGTGGAGGTAGAAGCGGAAGAGTCGGGCGAGTATGAGGCCGAGACGGAGAAAGGTGGCGAGGTGGCGCTCGAGCAGTTTTGGTTGAACAAGGCTTTCTGGAATGGAATGTTCAACGTCAAGGCCGGTGAGATCATCGTGCCTGTGGGCTATTCCAATGGTCACCACGAGCCCCTGAACTTCTTTACCTGTTATCGTCCGGAGGGCGAAGCCGCTATCCTGCCCAACACTTGGCATCAGCTGGGCGTCTCGTTCTGGGGACGTGTCAAGGACTGGCGATACGAAATGCAGTTCCTTTCTGGTTTGAACTCCGAGAGCTTCACGGGCGAGAACTTCGTCCACCCAGGTGCTACCAGCCCCTACGAGTTCAAGGTAGCCAACACCTACGCCCTGGCCGCACGCGTCGACAACTACTCCGTCAAGGGACTGCGTGTGGGCGTAAGTGGCTATTATGGTCATACGTTTCGCAACTCTATCAAGGATCCTGGCGCCACCTATGATGATGTCAAAGGCGCACTCTCGATCATTTCGGGCGATTTCCAACTCAACCGATGGAACTGGATTGTGCGAGGCAGCGTGGTCTATGCCCACCTTTCCGATGCTGATCGCATCTCGACCTACAACAAGGCCAACTCCACACACCATAAGTACCAGGACGGCAACCCCTTCCACAACACCAATATTGGCAGCAACGCATTGGCTTACAGTATCGAGGCGGGCTACAATCTCTTCTCGCAGATCCAAGGACTGAGAGACCGACAGAAACTGTACCTTTTCGGCCGTTTCGACCATTACGACTCGATGGTGGCAGGCACGTACAAGAGCCAGTACCGCCATTGCGCTCCCTATATTACAACCGTGGGCTTCAATTACCACCCCATCAAGCAGATCGTCATCAAGGGTGAGTACGCCTATCGCGCCTTCAAGAAGCCCAACAACAAAGGACTGAGCAGCGACAGTCCCTTGTATGTTCAGCCGTTCAACAATGAGCCAAGTATCAGCTTGAGCATTGCCTATCAGGGATGGTTCCTTAAGTAAAAGGAGTGGTTCCTCAAGTAAAGTAATATCCAAACAAAAAAGATAAAAAATGAAGAATCTCAAGAACTATTCTTTTGCCCTCATGCTGGGCATTGGAGCATGTGGCTTCATGGCCTCTTGCTCTTCAGACGACGATGTGAAGACAGAAGTGGTTACCGGTAGTCAGGAGGCGCTTAATGCGGCTTGCAAGCAATGGCGCGTGGCCCGTGCCCACTGGGAGAAGTCGGAGGCCTTCCTCTTTGGTGCTGCCGACGAATACTCCATCGATCCGCACACCGACACTTGGCCTGTAGATCAAGCCGCCCTCGCCAACGTGCTGCGCGACCAGAGCATCATGTCGGACATCGAGAACAAAGTCCGACTCCTCAACTCGGGCTTGCTGGGCTATCACGGTATTGAGTATGTGCTCTTCCGTCAGGGCAATCCGCGCGACATCAGTCAGCTCACCGACCTGGAGTATCAGTATGTGTGCGCCGTGGCCAAGGACCTCTATCAGGCCACTTGTGTGCTGCAGACCACGTGGGAGGGAGCCAAGAGCGGCACCCGATACAATGAGACTCTCAACTATCTGAAAACCCACAACAAGTTGCAGGACGATGGCAATGTGAGCAGCGAGGGACTCAGTTACAAGGACTTCGGCGGCCTGTTCAAGAACACTCCCTCAACCGATTATTCCAGCAACCTCGACGCCACCATCCAGATCATCGAAGGTGCGCGCGACATCATTGGCGAGGTGGCAGGCTCGAAGATCGGTCTGCCATGGTCGGGCCAGGACGATTCCTACATCGAGTCGCCATACGCCTACAACAGCATCGTGGACTTCTATGACAACATAGCCGGCTGCAAGAGTGCGCTGTATGGAGCAGTCGATGCCACCACGCCCACCGACAAGTCGCTCATCTACTTCTGCCTCAATGCTGGCAACGCCACCCTCAAGACCCAGGCACAGACCGTGCAGAGCAAGATGGATGCGGCCCTCAGTAGCATCAAGGCCATGAAGAGTCCGTTTGCCCTCAACTATACCGACGCCTCTGCCAAGAAGGCCATTGATGCTCTGGAAGAGTTGGACGGTTCGCTGGAGGCATTGGGCGCTACGCTCAAGACCTATGCCGGCAACCAGGCCGTGGAGGCGCAGTGCAAGGTAATCAACGCCAACTACGTCGATAACGTCATCGTGAAGACCTATACGGCCCTCTGCGACCAGGCAGAGATCCTCTACAAGAACATCAAGAACATCAAGAAATAAGATACATGAAATTAAGATATAACCATTATCTCTGCCTCCTGCTGGGTGCCATGGCTATCGCCTCTTGCTCCGACGATACGTCCGATGCCCTTTCGTGGGAGATTGGCGATGGAACCAAGATAGACTATCCGGAAGATTACTTCACCGGAGGTCAGTTGGGTACCACGACCAACAACTCCTCCACCGCCTACAAGCAGCCTTCCCAGGCTGTGGAGAATGCAGGTATGGTGACGGCCTTCAACGAGGGTGAGTACCTTTTCGAGAAAGACTTCAATACCAACACCACGGGTGCCTTCCGCGGCTTGGGCCCAGTGTACGTGCGCCCTGGATGCAACTACTGCCACCCAGGCTACGGACATGGTGCGCGCCAGAATGCCTATTCGGCCACGCAGGAGCGCAATGGCTACCTCCTCGTCATCTACGACAAGCAGACCAACGCCTACATCCGCTCGGTGGCTGGTATGCCCCAGACCGCGGCCGTGAAGCCTTTCAAGGCCCCGATCGACGAGTCGCAGATCCAGATCGCCTGGAAGCACTACACGGACGAGTGGGGCAACAAGTTTGACGATGGTGAGACCTACGACCTCACTTATCCCGAGGTGACGATCCCTGCTTCTGCCTACTACGCCCCCGTTTATGTGCAGCGCAATGGCAAGGATGTGGAGATTCCTGCCTCGGAGTATGACGACAATATCGCCATCCGTCTGGAGTCCACCATCGGCATCTATGGCACGGGCTTGCTCGATGCCATTACCGACGAAGACATCACGGCGCAATGGCAGGCCGAGTCGCCTTACGTCACGCTCAATCCTGCCATGTGGGATCAGGCTGCCAATACGTGGAAGAGCTACTATAGCAACACCCTGCAGGGGGATGGCACGAAGTATGTGCGCCGCTTCACCTATGCCATGAGTCGTGGTCCTGTGCTCGATGGTGCTGGCGCCAATGCCATCTGGAACATCACCAACGTGACGCGTCCTGACCGCCGCTACCACTATCTCGACCTTGCTGGCAAGTACTATGCCGAGAAGTCCTCGCAGGACCCTGAGGTCCAGGCTGGCTTCACGGAGTATATCAACCGCATCGACCCGGAGAAGAAACATCCGGAGTGGCATACGGGCGACTTGGCAAGCGACATCAAGACCTATCTGACCAGCAAGAAGCTGGATGCCGAGATGACGCAGGAGCAGTATAAGAGCCTCATGATCTGGCATCGCGGACTGGCTGTGCCTGCGGCCCGCAACACCACCACAGAAGACTTCAAGGCGGGCAAGGCCCTCTTCTCCCAGATCGGCTGTGCCAATTGTCACCGCCCGTCATGGACCACGGGAAGCGACGAGATTCGCGACCCGAACCGCCTCTTCTCCAATGCCGACATGCCCCGCTATCCCTATCAGAAGATATGGCCCTACACCGACATGGTGCAGCACCGTCTCTTCATGAAGAATGACATCCGCACAGGCTGGTGTCGCACCACACCTCTCTGGGGACGTGGATTGGCCAGCAAGTGTGGATCGGGTACGGAGCGCTTGCACGACTGTCGTGCACGCAACGTCATCGAGGCCATCATGTGGCATGGCTGCACCGCTGAGGGCGGCAAGAGCGATGCCTATGAATGTGTCAAAAAGTTCCGTGCACTCTCCAAGACGCAGCGCGACCAGATCGTCTTCTTCATCGAGTCCGTTTGATACAATAGCGTAATCCAACGTGAATAATAGATTGATCAATTATTTTATGGCTTCCCTGTACACACTTCTCTTGGTGTGTATGGGGATTGCCACTATTGTGGAAAAGCTCCATGGCGTCGGCTTCGTCAAGGAGCACATCTATGGCACGGGGTGGTTCGTGGCGCTATGGGTGCTGCTTGCCCTCCTGTCCGTATATTACATTGTCAAAGCTCGGTTGCATAAGCGCATGGCCGTACTGTTGCTCCACTTAGCCTTGTTGCTCATACTCATGGGCGCCTTCGTCACCCATCTTTTTTCCCATGATGGCACCATCCATCTGAAGCAAGGAGCCAGTGTGGCGAGCTATGTGGACCAGCATGGGGCAGCAACCGACCTTCCGTTCTCCTTGACCCTCTCCGATTTCAAGGTCCACTACTATCCCGGCACCAATGCCGTCATGGACTATCAGTCCGACATCGTGGCTGAGAAAGGCGACAAGACGGAGCATCTGGCGGTCTCCATGAACCATATCGGCCAGGTCTCTGGCTACCGTTTCTATCAGTCGTCCTACGACGCCGACCTCCGTGGCACGACGCTGCTCGTGTCCTATGATCCCTACGGCATTGCCGTGACCTACATGGGCTATCTGTTGCTGCTCGTCGCACTGCTATGGACGATGGTCTCGCGCCATACGCGCATCCGGCAGCTTTATCGCGTCGCTACCAAGGGAGCCGTGGTCCTGTTTTTCTTCCTTCTCTCCACCTCCTCCGTTGTAGCTAAACCTTCCGTCACGCCTGTCAACAGCGAAGTAGCCGACGCGATGGGGCGTGTCGCTGTGCTCTACAACGGCCGCATCTGTCCGCTGAATACTGCCGCTACGGAGTTTGTCACCAAATTGTGTGGCAAGAGCACCTGGGAGGGCCTCTCTGCCAATGAGATCTTCCTGAGCTGGATGATATTCTATACGGAATGGGAGGCGCAACCGATCATTCGGGTGAAGAGCCAGGAGGTGCAGAAGCTGCTTGGCATAGAGGGCGAGTGGGCTTCGGTCAACGATTTCTATACCTCGCAGCATGAGTATAAACTCAAGGACAGAGTAGGGGACAGTACGCTCTCCGATGCGCAGCGCAAGGCCCTTCGCGAGGTGGATGAGAAGGTGCAGGTCGTCACGATGTTCTACAATGGTGAGATGCTCCATCTCTTTCCGCTCCCTTCTCAGGGTGGGCTGAAATGGTACACCCCAGGCAGCACGGAACTCCCGAGAGGCATTCCCGAGGCAGAGTTTCAGTTTGTCAATCACGCCATGGACTATTTCGTCAAGTCGATCTTGGCCAACGATGTCGATGGCGCAAAGACCATGATTGCCAAGATCAAACTCTTCCAGAAGGAGAAAGCCGGCCAGGTACTGCCCTCTCCTTTCTCTCTCAAAGCCGAGGTGCTCTACAACACCTTGCAGTCCCAGCGCGCTGTGGTCTTCTTCAGCCTTGCCCTGAGCTTGTTGTTCTGCGTCATCGCCTTTTGTGGCAAGGAGGCTAAGTGGCTGAGCCGTCTCCATACTTTGTTCTGCGCACTCCTCGCCCTGTATCTCACCCTGCTTCTCGCCCTTCGCTGGTACATCAGCGGTCACATCCCTTTGAGCAACGGATTCGAGACCATGCTGTTCATGTCGTGGGCCACCCTCCTTCTGTCCCTCCTGATGGCCGGGAGGATGCCAATCCTCAAGGTCTTGGGCACGCTTGTCTCCACCCTCTGCCTGCTGGTGTCGATGATAGCCGTGGGCAGCCCTCAGATCACCCAACTGATGCCCGTGCTCCAGTCGCCGCTCTTGTCCATCCATGTGGCCGTGGTCATGCTCTCCTATGCCCTCTTTGCCCTTATAGCGCTGATCGCCCTGCGCTGTCTGCTGCTAAAGGACGGCGACCTGCTGACGCGCCTTACGGCCCTCTCGCGTTTCCTGCTCTATCCGGCGGTCGCCCTGCTGGCCATTGGCATTTTTGTCGGTGCCGTATGGGCCAATGTATCGTGGGGAGCCTATTGGTCATGGGACCCCAAAGAGACCTGGGCCCTCATCCTGCTGATGATCTACGCAGTCCCTCTCCACCAGACGCCGATCGTCAAGGCGGGCCGTCCTCGACGCTATCATGCCTATGTCTTGGCAGCCTTCCTGGCCGTCGTCATCACCTACTTCGGTGTCAACTATTTCATGACGGGTATGCATTCGTATGCCTAAGTGCCGGGAGACAATTCGACTCTTGGGCGGGGCGCCGGTGCGTGCTTGGTTTTTAGTCTTTTAGAAAGAAGCCTTTGGCCCGTTTTCCATGTCGGTAGTATGACTACTACTTATGGCAAACGAGCCAAAGACTTCTCTCTTTTATTTCTTAAGCCGCTTGTTTTTAAGCCGCTTAATTCTTATACTCCTTCAGTTTCTCCAGACAATAAGCCTTGAAGTCGTTCCAGTGGTAGTAAGGCTCCACGTCGCTCTTGATGGGGAGCGTAGCCTCGTCCTCGCAAAGCAAGACCTTCACCAGAATGTCGTTCGCTTTGTTGCGATAGAACACAAACTGAAGGTTGGTGGCCATCGGGGTGATCTTGTAGTCAAACCATTGAGAGGAGATTCTCTCCGGATCCTTGATCTCCTCGCCATAACCGTTCAGATCCAAAAGGCAGGTGAGCGGAGTGACCATTGAGTCGTGACCATATCGCAGGGTGGCTCCAGGGTGCTGGAGGGCGATGCAGCTGTCAGCCTTCTCGATTATATCCATCAGAAGGTTGCGCTGAGAGAAAGGCTGAACATTGCCCGTATAGGGAGAATAGCCGAAGCTCATTTGCCACCAGGCGTTGGCGGCAACCCAATTCTGATACAATTCTTCCTCGTTGAAGAGATCATACAGAGAGACCTTGCCCCTCAACTCCGTGCCCTGGATGGAACTGGCCATCTCGTATAGTTTTCTGTTCAGATCACTCTGGTTGATGTTCTGTCTCACCCACGCAGGGTCGTTGAAAAGCTCCTGCATCACGCGGCTGTAGCAGGCGTGCTTCTTGAGAAACTCCTCCTGCACAACCCTTCTGCCCATCGAGTTTTTCAGGCTGTCAAGATATCTGTCGCCATGATTCATATAGTACATGTCGTGCTCGCTGGCATCATGGAAGATATGGAGCTTCGGATTCATGCGGAGCATCTGCTGCAAACCGTTCTCCATGGAGAGGATGCATCGGATCACTACCGTACTTCGTGCCTCAATATTGGTCTCGCCAGCAAAGATCTCAGGAAATCTTTCCATCATTCGCTTGGTTATCCCCTGGTGCTGAAGTGCTCCGAGCGGAGTCAGCTCGCCGTCGCGTCCTCTTGCCTCCTCGCGAAGCAATTTCACCTTTACCAGTGTCTCTTCGCCCTTGGCCGTGAGCTTGCCCTCCTGCTTCGCCTTCAGCAGAGCAAAGTAAGGCACATCGTAAGCCTCCTTGCCAATCATATAGCGGGAACCATGGCGACCATAGTGGCTCAGATAGAAGGGCTTATATCCCTTGGGCGCAGGAGTCAGCTCCTTCTGCGGGCCACGATAAGCCACATAGTTGCTACCCGAGAGCGTGATGTCTCGCTTGAAATCCTCCAGAGGAGTTTGCGCTGTCGTTGGCATCACCATGGCCAGGGATGCCAGCAAAAATAGATTCTTTATTTTCATTTCATTATCCTTGTTACCTAAACTCTACCATCAGGCCTTTTCTATGCCTGTCTGGGCAGCAAATGATTGCTCTGAACATGATCCTATCCGGTAATTCACATGCCTTGGTATCGTGAAAGCAAACACCGTGAAATCCTGAATCGCAGGGGCGAAGGTACAAATAAAAACCGAGAATCTCGCTTCTTTCAAAGTTTTTTTGATCAAGAAGCCATGTTTCAGTATTTATAAGTATCTTTGCATTGGTAAATAGGAAAAGTGTCGACAACGGCTTCAATGCCATCCAACTCCATTACATATAAGAAAAAGGCAATGAAAGCAAAAAAGCTTCACGGTGGGACTCGCTTTCATCAACTATGTCGACATTTAGATTCATACGGCTATGGAGCAGAAAACGATTGACAGATTTAGAGGTTGCCTTTATGGTCAAGCCATAGGTGACGCGCTCGGATTGGGAACGGAATTCATGATAGATGAGGATATTGCTTGGAAATATCCTCATGGACTACAACACTATGAGCAGATATACCAGGACAGACATCGGAAGCGATGGAAAATTGGCGATTGGACTGATGATACAGACATGATGCTGTGCATTGCTGACGCAGTCATAGAGGACCAAGGTGTCAATTTTAGAAATATTGCCCAGCACTTCAAAAAATGGGCCGACGGCATTCCGATGGGTATTGGTGAGCATACCTATAAGGTCTTGATGACGAGAGACTATACGGAGAAGCCGTTTGATGTCTCTTACATGATTTGGAAGATGAGCAGTTACCAATCTGCGGCTAATGGTGGATTGATGCGTACATCTGTCGTTGGACTTTTTCCGAAGGAAGTCAGGACTTGTGCAGAGCAGATCTGTCGGCTCACCCATTACGATCCTAGATGTGTCGGTTCGTGCGTGATAGTGTCCGAACTTATACACGCATTGGTTTATGGTATGCAGCCTCCGACATTTCTTCAAATAAGAAGTTTGGCACTGTCGTATGATGTAGAGATCTGCGACTATGTGGACAAAGCGTGGGATGAATCCGATGTCAAGGATTTGGTAGATTATGACCACATGGGCTATACTTTAGTCACATTGTCCGTGGCTCTTTGGGCTTACTGGCATGCTACTTCATTTGTAGAGGGGCTCCTTGCTGTGGTGAATGCGGGAGGCGATGCTGATACCAATGCGGCAGTGGCGTGTGCCGTACTTGGAGCGAAATATGGGTATTCATCCATTCCGGCCGAATACATTGAGGGCCTTTTGTATAAAGAGTCCTTGGACAAAACGATGGATAGCCTTATGAACATTTGCGGCAACGCGTAACCGTTTTCGAAAACGTTAAATGTTAAAACGTTAAGACGGTGACAGGGCATCACAGGGCGGGCCCGCCCTGTGATGCCGATTGTTCATAGACAATGAGCGTAAGTTCTATTGCCACCGTGGACTCTCTAAACTCAAACAATCCCCTAACTTCCTCATCGGCACCATGTTGTCTGTTCAATACGTTTATGAGGCATGTGTAAAGCACTTCGACGATGAATAGCTTGAAGGACTGTAGATGGAATGATATCGGTTCGGTATCCTAGAGAAAACCCCGTTTTGCTATTCCTTTCGCCTAAAGAGCTGGATAAGTGAACGGATATCCCCGTTTTAGGTGGGTGGATATCCTCTGTTTTCAGCAATACAAATGTTATCAATCGTCAGATAAATGATAATTTACCGTGGCTTGACCGTTCATTAAGAGTGGCAAAAGTTCGTCTCGCTGCTTAGTGAGACTATTGATTTCTTCTATATTATTCTTTATACTATCGAATATTGGAGCAACTTTATTATGGAAAGCTTGTAAAATTTGCTTTGGGGGATAAGCCACGATTATTGACGCAAATTCTTCCTTGCTCATATTTGCAAAAACATTCCCAGTCTTAGCTTTTGCATTTTCAAAATACAATTTCAAAGAAAAATATAGAAATTCTTTGTTATATTCATGTTCAAAAACAATTGAGTTTATCTGTTGGTTCGTCTGCGCTAATCTTGCAACAAATCCCATAACACCAATAGTTCCAATACATGAAACAGAAAGACTTCCTATGGGTAAGTATTTCTTTTCTTGACTATCTGCACCTTTTGTAGAAAGAGTGCGTTGTGCCTCAAAAACAAATAGATTGCCTCTAATATCGTCTATCGTTACAAAAGGTATATCTCCTCCGAAATTATCCTCATCTGCACATGAAGGAGTCTTGCCTGTTATGATGTTCTTTTCTATATCTCCAATCTTTGGGGTATCCAATCCCTGCGGTATCTCACGCTTCAGCTTATCATTCCATACCATAGCTCCGCCACTTGATTTATACGGTTTTCCCTCCTCATTCGGGAAGTCAAACTGCACAAACCAATAGTCGTAGAGTTGCTTTGCCATCGCCTCTAAATTATCATTTATCTGACGATTGATAGCTATCTTATTATCAATGTCTGTCAATATACGCCCAATCCTTTTCTGGACATCAAGAGACGGAATCCACACTGTGCATTCTTTAATCTTGTCTGGAGAGGTGTGGCGTATTTTTGTTTGTTGAGCAGCGGCACTAAGCTGCTGTTTAACGCAAGCTGACGAGATTAGGTAGAAAGCAAAGTCTTTATCCAATAGGCTCTCGTTGCAGTCAATTTTTGCAATATCTTGACTTTGGATATATTTTCCACTTTCTGGTATTCTTGCAGTAGAACCAAGCAATCCGATTGCCTGTTCTGTCAAAGGCGTAATAACGTCTCCCTTTTCAAGTAGAAATTCCTCTTTGAAACCACCTGTATAGTAGATGTTATCTTTTGATAGATTCTCTTTGAAGCAATTATTTCGATAGTCAAAATTTCCACAAGTTAGACGTACATAGTTTCCTTGGGTGGCATAAAATTCACCACCCAAGCTTGCACCTCTTGTAACATGTGCTAAATCTCCAATTTTATATTTCTTCAATTCCATTTATATCCGTACTAAACATTAGTTAAAAATCACATTCTTCCAACATTGGCAGCAATTCTTCATACCTTTTATTCTGAAGGTCATTGAAATGTTGATTACACATATACCGTGCATCAAAGACTTCGTATTCGTTATCAAATTCAGAGTGACAATTACTATACCATAGGATAATCTTGTACTTTCTTGGAAGTTCGTTGATTTCAAACTCTATTGAATCACCAATGTAATCTTCCAAACAACCATTTGGAAAGAATATTTCATCATAATCTCTGGATTGATGCAGAACTGATAATTGGTCGAAGAATGTGAATTCTTTTGGCAAATCATCGCAAAGATTTATCTGTTTCGACTCTGTGTTTATACGCTTAATCACATTCTTACAGACAGTATCTATGATTTCATCAATAAGAGGATAGCAATCATTTTCAATTTGAGAGATAAACTTATCCGCCTTTTCCAGTTGTTCTTTTAAATATTCTATTTCAGTCATTGATTTATCCTTTATCCAGCAGTCCCCTCACTTCTTTATCGAAGTCAGAGTCAATGCGTTGTGTCTTATTGAAAATGTCATATTCTTCTTCCGCTTTCTTCTTGGCTTGCGCTGCCGATATTTTGCCTTTGTCAGGCAAAGTCTGGTATTTGCGGAATGTCAAGAACTCATTGACACTTGCCGAGAACTGTGACATGTTGAACGTGTTTTCACGCTCTATGAGGTCTTCGATATAGTCAAAGAAGCCTGTTACAGCACGCTCCAGTTGTCGAATTTCTTTCTCTTGTAGATAGTTCTTGGCTATGCGGACATCTGATTTCAGAACACGTCCATCTGGAGCATTTTTCCAAGTGGTCAGTCCCATGTGATCCTTTGTGTGATCAGCCTTAGAAAAGATAATCTCCGCAGCCGTCTGTCCTGTGATGGCATAGTGGAAGCGGTTTTGTATCATTGCGTAGAAATCGCGCGTGGTCGGAGAGTTACGGTCATAGTCGGTGCTGCACTCGGCATAAATATCTGTAATCTGTTGCCAAATGCGACGCTCACTCGCACGGATGGAGCGGACACGCTCGAGCAATTCGCGGAAGTAGTCCTTGCCGAACACTGCCGTTCCTTGCTTTAAACGCTCATCGTCCATGGCGAAGCCCTTCTTGATATACTCATTGAGTATCTTTGTTGCCCATTGGCGGAAACGAGTGGCTTTCAGTGAAGACACACGATAGCCTACGGCAATAATGGCATCAAGAGAGAAGAAATCTACGTTATGGGTTTGCGTCTTTTCCTCCATTGCGCCGTGCTGAGTGGTTATTTCCATTTTGGAAACAACCACTTTCTTGTCTAACTCCCCCTCATCAAAGATATTCTTCAGATGCTTGCTGATAGCTGGCACGCCCACACCAAATAGCTGTGCCATAGCCTTTTGGGTACACCAAAGTGTTTCGCCCTTTATGACCACTTGCACCTTGCCGTCCGCATCCGGCATATTGTAAAGAAGAAACTGTATCTCGTTACTCATTACTGCTGCTCCTTTCCTACATTAGCATTGAAACCGATGCTATCTAACTGCTTCAATATCTCTTTTTCGAGGCGGTGACTCTCCTCAAACTGTGCCTTCAGCGTTGTCTTGTACCCGTCCATGCGCTTGTTGAACACCTCCTCGGTGATGTCCACATAGTCAATCTTGATGTCGAAATACTGTCCTGCCGAGAGACTGTAACCTTTCTCCTTAATTTCATCGTAGCTGACGGCCACGGAAAAATCGTCCACGGCTTCCTTGTTCTGGAATGTCGTGATAATCTTCTCTATCTCTTCGTCGCGCAGACGTACCTTCTTCAAGCCGTTGCTGTCCTTGTATTCCTCGCCAAGTTTGCTTGCGTCAATGAGCACCACCTTGTCGGCACTCTTGGACGCATCGAAGAACAATACAGACACGTTCGTGCCAGTGTTGGCAAACACATTACTTGGCATCGATACACAACCATACACAATCTTATTGTCAACAATGTGCTTAAGAATCTTGTTCTCTATGCCACTCTTAGCGGTAATGAAACCTGTAGGAATAACGATGGCACCTTTGCCCGAACCTGACTTCAATGAATTGATGACATGCTGGATGAAGCAAGTGTATATCGCCATGCTTTCCTTTTTCTTGGCAGGAACCTTTGGTACACCAGCCCAGAAGCGGGCCGGGAAAGCAGCTATCTTCTCACGAGTGTCGCTGAAGTCCATCTTGAAAGGTGGGTTGCTCACCACATAATCAAACTGGCGGAGACTCCCTCCGTCATCGCTCTTGTGATAGGGTGAAACAAGCGTGTCACCTTGGATGGCATGGTCGAGCGAAGACACCAGTCCGTTGAGCAGCAAGTTGAGTTTGAGCATCTTGTTGCTTCGTTGCGAGATGTCTTGGGCAAAGATGGTACAGCGGTTCTCGCCTACTTGATGGGCAAGAGCCATAAGCAAGGTGCCAGTGCCAGCCGACGGATCGTAGCACTCTACGTTATGAAGGTCGGCATTATTGCCTACCAACAGGCGTGCCATGATTGTGGCAATGGCGTGGGGCGTGTAATACTCGGCATACTTTCCGCCACCAGCCGTGTTATAGTCCTTGATAAGGTATTCAAAGATGTTGGCAAAGAAGTCATAGTGCTCAGCGAATGCCTCCTCAAACGAGAAGTTGGCGAGTTTGTCAACCATAGCCCGGGCAAAAGGCGCACGTTGCGCCATATCCGTAACGTATTGTGTAATTGGTTCAAAGAGCGGAATCTTGGTGTTCTGTGTAGTCTGTGTAGAGAATATGGCGAGATTCTGCTCGGCAATGTCGCTCATCGTATTGTCAAAGATGAAGTCGAAGTCACCCTTTGCCTGCTGATTCCAGAGGTTGGCTATCAGATGCTCTGGCTTCAAGCGAGGAAGGTCGGGCGAGAGCGAGGCCAAAAGCATCATGCGATCCATATCGGTCAGTTGGCTATATGCCACCTCCCATTTTTCCGCTTCGCGTATCTTCGCTGCATAAGGACTCTTTGATGTCTTGAGGGCATAGCCGAACTTATCGTTAAGGAACTTATACAGAAAGACTTGTGTAATGATTTTGTATTCATTACCGTCGTTTCCCATGCCGTATGTCGTGCAAGTGGTTTTCAAGGCATCAATGAGAGCCACTGTCTTTTCTCTTATTGTCATGTTCATGTTTAACTTTTTGGGTATGTTGCGTTATATTGGTTGATGTATTGTCGAGCTATACGAGTCTGGATAAAGGAGAAGTCGTCCATTTGTGGCTCGATAGTGGGATAGTTGTAGAGAGCTTGTGCTATTTCCGTCATGACAGTCATTTCGAAATACTCGTCTTTCTTCAGAATGTCGTTGCGGTCGTACACCTTTTGGTCTATCTCCGATTTTATATCAGTGAGTATCGCCACGATGTTGTCGTCATAATAGCTAAATATGGCAGCTTTGTGCTCTGCAAACCGCCGCTTGTTTTCTTCGCGTATGGGTTTGTGGACGTTGGCAAATTTTGTGTCACCGTTGTATTTTCTCAACAGGCGATTGTTGTTTTCCTGCAATTTGACAAGCTGCTTGATGATCTCATCAAGTTCCTTGCTCTCTTGGTTGAACTTGGCTATGCTGTCGACCACAAAGCCATGCTCCTTGAACCGCCGCATGAAGGCATCGTGCAACGTGATGTATTCAGAATCATCGGGGTCGGTATTTTCCGTGAACTTACGTATGACCGCTGACCATTTGTCTTGCAACTCGCGCCCTCCGGCTATCATCTTCATCTCCTCTTCGCCAATCTTTGAAAAGTTGAAACGGATGTCCTGCATGGCCTCGTTGACGAGTTGTTTGGTCTCGTCAGCCACGGCAAAAACTTCCTTCTGATTGATGATGTCGATGTGATGCTGCACTTCTTTGAGCATGTCGGGCAACTTGGTTAGCTCCATTTTGCTGAAAGCCTTGCGTAAGTCATCATCGCCAAAGGTTCGCACAATATTGCCACAGTCCTTGGCTGATATGAGTGCCTTCTTTAGGTCGAGCAGCACTTGCTTGTCTTCAATAGATGAAATCTCGGACGAGAACTCCTCCACGTTGTTGGTCGTGTAGTCAAACAGTGTCTGCCGAACGTCGCGCATTTGCCGAACGAGCTCCTCGGGATTTTCAATTACCTGAGAGAAAGTGTCGGTAGTGTGGTTGCCCTCCACCTCGTCTGGGTTATTAAAACGATTCAGCTCTTTAAGATAAGCCTCATTAGTTTCTTCAAAGTTGCGTTTTATGTTGGCAAAGTCAATGACATAACCATATCTGTTGTCCTTGTAAGGACGGTTCACACGAGTGAGAGCTTGCAGCAGGTTATGGTCCTTGAGTTTTCTACCGAAATATAGACGTTTCAAGCGTGGCGCGTCAAATCCCGTGAGGAGCATATTGAAGACTATGAGCAAGTCGATGGTCATATTCTTTTTGAAGTCCTTGATGATTTGCTTGCGTGTCTCTTTGTCGTCGCTGTCGTGAAGTATCAAGCCCACTCTCAAAGGTTTCTTCTTCGTTCCGTACATGGGCATGGCTTCTGCAGCCATCCATACTTGGTCGCCCATCTTGATTTGTATAGGCTGCGGCTGTCCGCCAACGGGCGTGTACTGAAAGGCTTCGTATAGTTTGCGTGCCTGCTCGCTCGTCTCGCAAATGACCATGCCGCCTAATGTTTCGTCACCCTGGATTTTGCGAAACTGGCGAAGGTCGTCGGCTATATAGTGTGCCAACTTGCTGACATAGCTTTCGTGCTCTATGATTTGTGAACGCTTGATGTCTTTCTTTTGCACAAGCGTCTCGAGTTTGTCATACATCTCCGACAAACGCTCCTTGTATGAAGTCTCGATGTCCTCACGAATTATTTTAAGCGTGTATCCGTCGGCAATGGACTGGTCATAATAATACGTGTGAAAATAGCGTTGAAAAACAACACTCGAAGCGCAATCGCTTTTCAACAATGGTGTGCCAGTCAATGCAATTTTGATGGAATTGGGGTCGGCATCGAAGAGATTTGCCAAGAAACAACCTCCAGACTTATAGCCTCTGTGGGCTTCGTCCATGATGAAGATGCGCTGCAAGTTGGTGGCGTATGCTGGGAGAGTGACTTTCTCCTTATCTTCGGCAAAGCGTTGGGTATTCACAACTGTAATCTCTGGTTGGCCGCTCGCACCCTCTTGCGCATGGTTGTTGCGGAATTGTGCCATCAGTTCAGCACGGGTATTGGCCGTAGATACCACCAGCCCCCTTGCCTCAAATTCTTGTGTGGCTTGTTCCAACAAGTCTATTCTGTCGACAATGAAATAGAACTTGGCCACCATATTGCGCTTTGCGTAATAATCAGAAAGGACATACGTTAGGTAATAGGATAATGCAGTCTTGCCGCTTCCCTGTGTATGCCATACCACACCAGATGTGGCGCCTTCCTTCAATTGCTCACGAATGGCCAAAGATGCAAACATCTGCTGGTAGCGCATAATGTGCTTTTGGTCTGTACTTTCAATCTTGCCGTCCACTTCTTTTTCCATCTTCACATAGGCAATGCCGTACTTGATGAGGAATAGCAAGCGTTCAGGGCTACACATGGATGTAAGTATCCTGTTTGTAGGAGTGTTCGCATCAAGGTTGGTCTGGTATTCTGGTGTGTGATGAATTACCTGGCAGTTGAAATCAGACAGTATGCGTTTCTCCTCGTCCTGCTTGATGTTGTCGTAGGGATATTCTTTTATGAATGGTGCAACGGGGAGGTTGGATGGATGCTCCTCGCGAAAACAGTTGAAAGGTGCGCTTTCTCTTGCAGCCGTACAATAGAAAGCGCCTTGTATAGGAACTATGCCTCCCATTGTGTCGTATTCCATGTTGTTGGAGAATATCATTAGTTGAGTAATGTTGATGAAGCGACGGAACTTCCTGTTAGGGAAGCGTTCGAGGTTCATTCGTCTGCTTTCAGCCACCATGCCGCCATGATTGTTTGGCTTCTTCACTTCGATAAAGCAAAGTGGCAAACCATTGACAAACAGGGTTATATCAGGGCGAAATTCGTCCTGGCCATTTTTGCACGTAAACTCAGCTGTGAAATGAAACGAGTTGCTCTGTGGATTATCAAAATCTATCAGTCGTATAGGTGAAATCGTAGTAAGCCGCTTGTAGAAAGACTTGCCAAGATCATCGTTCGCCAATTCTTGTCTTATGGTACGCAAGATCTGTTTAAATTCGCCTCTAGCAGTAGGGTTCAGTGTTTCAAATTGCTGCCGGAAAACATCAATAAGTATATTGGTGTCAGGGTCGTAAACAGAACCAGCCATATCATCTTTGATTTTCCCGAAATAGTTGTAACCCAATCGTGTCAGATGTACCATTGCTGGCATCTGAACCCTTGTTGCTTCGTTGAACTTGCTCATAACCTCACCTGATAATCTTGTTAGTTAATGATTTGGTTTAATCAAAGTTTATATTTTACTCGCTTTGGCTTTTTAAATTACTCCAAAATGCATTTCAGAGCAGTCAAATCTGGCCGATAGGTATTTGTACACCATTTGGAAACAGTTGGGGGTACATTCAGCCACTCCACCAACCATTTATTAGTTTTCTTTTTCTTTACCAACGCCAACGTGAGTTGATTTAAATCCTCCATAGTCTCTTTATAATAAATATAAGACAAAGATAGTGATTTAATTATTAAGTACGGATATAATGATAAATCTTTAACATGAAATAACAAACCGTGAATCCACGGGTCTTCATGGTTTAGGTGTTATAGCGTTATTATGAGGCATAATTTCGTGGCAACGTGGTCTCCCTCGTCTGCTCGTCAGAACAAAAACGTCTGCCCAATGACAACAAAGCAAAGACTACAATCGGTCGGTTTTATAATAAATCCGACCGAATAAAACCTAATCTGACCGTTTAAAGATATTCCGACCGAAAACCGACCTGTCATAGAATACTTGATACGATATATTCAAAAGCCTAAATCCAAAATGTTAGATTTTTAAACGTTAATGGTAGGCATGGGAGAGCGCTCCGCCTCCCTGGTCTCCTAATAACATTATAACGTTTAACGTTTAACGTTTTTGTTTTCGTATGCTGCAGGGGAGAGGGAAGGGGAGGAGGGAGCCGGTCTTTGCAGCTATTCCTTTCCGGGTTCTTAGTCTTCTCGGATTATCCAATCGCTGATCGTGCGCTGGGTACTATCGTAGTTTACCCCTATCTTGAACAGGCGCTTGCCATCGGCAGAATAGGGAATCAAATAGCCCTTTTCGTCTATCTGCCGGATTGCTTTCTCTGCAGAGCCATCATACTTGAGCTCAAAAACAAAGACGGCATCGGGCATATACACCACGGCGTCGGCCCTGCCAATCGCACTATCCTCCTCGACCCGCATGTGGGCACCCATCAGGTTGAAGACGAGATAGAACACGGTCTGGAAATCGCGCTCGCTCTTGTTGCTCAGACGATTGGAGATGCTGGCAAGGTAGGCCTTCAGGCGAACCATCGCCCCCTCAACGTCTGCATCATAAAGCTTTTCCAGGAAATCACCCACCAGACTGTTGTTGTCCAGAGATATAGGCGAAAGGTAGTTGGGCGCAAGGCTCTTGAGCATGCCTATCTTTACCTCCCGGTTAGGATACTCCAACGTATAGCGATGCAATATCGGATTGTACTTCTTGATGGTGAGGTAGCCGCTCTGATAGAGCAGCGGGAGCGCTGAAGTCATCATTTCGGGCGAAACATCAAAGTCGTCCACGTCACATGACTTCTTCTCAATATCCATCACGTTGACATGGTATTTCTGCAACGTCTTGATCAGATAAGTTGGCGTACCCGAGCCAAACCAGTAAGGAGCAATCTTGCGTGCATTCAGCGCCTTCACCAGGCTGAAGGGATTGAAGACGTCCTCTGATTTCTCGCTGAAATGGTAGCCGTCATAGAATCGCGTCAACTCTGTCAGGCACTCCTCATACGTCATGCCAAGGGCTTCGCCCAATGCCTCAACATCCGGTTTCATCTGCGTAGTAAGTTCCGTCTTGCTGATGCCGCAGATGGCCGAATACTGGTCGAACATGCTGATATTGTCGAGGTTGTTGAGCTCGCTGAAGATGCTGAGTTGCGAGAACTTGGTGATACCCGTGATGAAGGTGAACTCCAGGTATGGATCGAGCTTCTTTAGCGGGCTGTAGAAGTTTTGCATGATGCGGCGAAGTGGTTGCAGGTTTTCCTTCTCATGCACCACGTCCAGCAAAGGGGCGTCGTATTCATCAATGATGACAACTGCCTTTTCGCCTGTCTGCTTGTAAGCTCTCTTTACGAGACCTTCCAGTCTTTCATTAGGGTAGATCTCGCCTTCTCCCTTACCATAAAGCTCTTCGTAGGGTAAAAGCTCTAAATTAAGATAACTGTTCAAGGCATCTGCGTCAAAATGTTTGGCACCGCTCAGGTCGAAGTGGAGCACAGGATGCTTCACCCATTCCTTCTCGTAGTCAGCAATGGCCAATCCCTCGAAAAGTTCTTTTCTTCCCTCGAAATAGGCTTGGAGGGTAGAGGCAAAGAGCGACTTGCCGAATCGTCTTGGACGACTCAGAAAGACGTATGACATCTGTTTTTCCCGGAAATCTGCGATGTATTGTGTCTTGTCTATATAGAGATAACCTTTCTCGCGTATCTTCGAGAATGTCTGTATTCCTACGGGATATTTGTTGACTATTTTTGCCATATTCCACTCGCTTTGCATTTTGCGCTACTAAGTTACGAAGAAAAAATGAAATACTCAAGCATATATACTATTTTTAAGCTAAAATACTGTGTCCTCTTGTGCCATCCTTCCTAAATCCGTTTTCGAAAACGTTAAAACTCTGATTGTATTTAGAGCCTTATAATTAGCCATAACTTACTATGACCAACCAAACATAAAACATTGATTTTCAGTATCCTTTGATTTTAACACTTATAAATAGGCAGAAGAACGACGCTAACAGGCCCGCTAAGCATATATCATTAGGAATCATCAGGGATAACACTTGTCGAGTTAGTCGTCTATTCCGTATATTCCTTTCCGCCAATGCTCAATATGCGGGCATCGCCCTGTCCTGGAAGTGGCTCATAGACGACAACCTCAACCTCTTTTTTGTTGTTATCCACGCATTCATAACGATAGTTTGTTCCAGCCACAACTTGTCGAGAAACCTTGTGGGGTTTCAGCTGCAAGTTGCTGTGCGACAGGACAACAGCCTTGAAGAGAGAATCTTCTTCTGTCGTAAGTTTTGTACTCTTGCCGAATGCACCTATCATTTGAGATTTTTGGGTGCTGGCGCATGATGCCATACCAATGATGATGGTCGCTAATGCCAATGTTTTTATTGTATTCATATTCTTTATGATTTTATATTTCTTAATTGTTACTTACCTATAGTGTATCTTACACCTACATTGAGATTGAAGTTCAGCGGTTTCTCCTTGTAGATAGTCTGGAGCGAAGAATGGTCGTCTAAATGATAGCTTACGCCCGGCTCTGCATAAATACCGACATTGTCAAGCACGTCAAACTGCACGCCGAAAGCCGCATTTACAGACATTTGCAAAGGCTTGCTGTCAATGTTGACAGTCTCTTTCTTCTTTGTCGCATTATTGATGACATATTCTTTCGTGACATTTCCCGATACGCATTTTTCTGCAAGTACACCTGCCGAGCCATATAGACTGAACCTTTTGTATGACCATGCATTATATTTCATGTTGACAGGAATTCCTACATAGTTCAGCCTTTGCTCGCCCGTAAAGTAGTTCTCTTTTGTTCCGTCTTTCATGTCGGAGGAGAGGCGAGTGTATGTAAGTCCGCTTTCGATGCTCCAATGCTCGTTAAATGTGTATGCCACTTTCACACCAATGCGTACAGGCAAGCGGTGCTTGTATTCTGTCTTCACTTCCTTTCCCTGATTGAATATGTTGATGCCGAGCATAGGGCTGTCCTCCCAGTCAGAATCATCAGGACCGGTTGCAACAACAGGGTCGCCAATAGATGTTATGGTTCTAGATGACCCCATCGATCCCATTGCACTTGTACTTACAGTCCAACGTGGCGATGTGGACGAAGAGGCGTGGCGCCTTGCGTCAGAGTTGTAAGCCACAAGACTGCCGTAATTGCTGTTTTGATGATAATTGTTTGCTTTCTTGCTCTCATTCTCACATTTCGGCAAATTTTCTTTGTCGGCAGTTGTATTCGTTTCTTTTGAACTGTTGGCATCATCCCCCTCATGGTTGCCAGACGCTGTTTCCAAAGATTTCTCATCATTAGCATAAGATGACGATGTATCAATGTCACCAACAGATTTGTGTACTATGGTCGTAATGATGCGTGGCATAGGTGAGTTGCAGGCAATAGGATTGTTGCAGTCGTCAGCAACGATATTGCCTTTAGGGGATGGCTCTGCTGGTGTATGTGCTATTTGTAGATTTGTCATTTCTGCTGGCGTTTGCTCATCGTTTGCGTATTCAGAATATATTGAATATCCTATCAACAAAGCCACGCTTGCAGCGGCAGCAGTATACGCTGTGCGCCGTAGCCAGTAGGTTTTGAAAGGTCTGCCGCCGTGCATATAGCCACCATTCTCATCAGTCGTTCTTTTGCGAATGTCCTCCCAAAGTCCTTTTGGTGCATCTTTCTCATAGTTGCCCAAACGGTCGTGTATGTCTTTTTGCCAATTATTTTTCATACGTTAAATGGAATTGATGGTTCTATAATGTTTTATCTTCCGCGCCAGCATTGATTTGGCCTTGTGCAGCTGCGAAGCTGAAGTGTTCTCCTTTATGCCGAGCAATTGGGCTATTTCCTTGTGACTCTTGTCGTCAATGACATAGAGATTGAATACAGTTCGGTATCCATCGGGCAACTCACGTATAAGCTGATGAAGTACATCGGTAGGTATGTCCTCAGTCTCCATACTGTCGCAATCTGCAATGTTCATATCTTTATCATCGATACTATCAATGGGCAAGCGGCTGTTGTTGCGTACAAACTTCAGGGTCTCATTGAGAGTAATTTTTGCCATCCATGCTTTCAAAGACCCCTCTCCACGATACTTGAAACTATCCAGAAAAGTAAATATCTTGATGAACGATTCTTGTAGCACGTCCTTAATGTCTTCGTCTTCTGTGATGTAGCGCGAGCAGAGTGCAGACAGGTATCGCACATGCCTGCGATAAATCCACTCGGTGGCAGTATTGTCGCCATCGAGTGCCTTTCGCAACCATCGTTCCTCTTCCGTTTCTTTTCTGAATGTTATGCCGAACATGAAGTTTATAGGCTTAAAAGCTTTGGAAACAGCGAAGTGCAGATGCCTTTACCATACAGCAAAAGCATTTGCACTATCTCGTAACAACGAGTTTCTTATTTTGTTACTGTAACAAGTACCGTAGCAGTTTTTTTGTTTTTGTCTGTGATGGTGATAGTTGTGCTTCCAACCTTCACTCCCTTTATGGTAAGTTTGGTGCCCTTGACGGTAGTAGTGGCGATCTTATCATCTTTGCTTGCAGCCGTATAAGGTGTTGTACCTCCACTAATGTTTACTACATCTTCCTTACCAACCGCAATACTTGTCTTGGCTTTGTCCACGACAACACCATCAACCACGGTAATGCTCAAGCTGCCAGTCACCTTCTTGGAGTCAGTAACAAGAACTGTAGCCTTGCCAGCCTTTACTCCTTTTACCGTAATTGTAGCCTTGTCAACAGTTACGGTGGCGGTCTTGACATCGCTTGATTTAGCGGTGTAAGTACCATCTCCACCTGCTACCTTTACATTCTGTGTGCCGCCAACGGCAACTGAAACGGTTGAAGGATTGAACTTGATGGCGGAAGTGTTGTCATCATCGTCAGAGCATGAAGCAAATGCCATTGCGAATACGGCACAAACGATTAATGTTGCAAACTTAAAGAAATTCATTGATTTCATTTATTCTATAATTTTGTCGTTTAACTTATGCGCCACGGCATGAGTATGCGTCCATCTACAGCCTTGGCACGATTGTTTTTTCGAGTACTCTCATTCCCTTAAATGAAGAGCAATGTGAAATCTTGCCTGGGAAAAATATTTTTTTCGATTTTTATTCTATACGATGCAAAAATGACGGTGTTTCGGCATTGTACACCGATGTGACCGTATGCATTTTGAGCGACAGTTCGGCAGACTTTTTGCCACTGAACGACAGCCAATTGAGTTCTATCTTCAGTTCTTTAGGATGTTCCTTCCATAGTGAGTTGAGGTCAAATGCTATTAGTGCATCCCCCATTCTTCCGTTTGTGTCACCTTGGGCATTGTGGCGCAAGTCGAACTCATATACATTATCTTTGTTCACACCGCTCACAAGATTAATGACATGCTTGGTAGTTCCTCCCCACAATGTGCGTATGCGGAGCGTAACATATCCGTCCTCGGCAACAGAAACCCAGTCACGGACAATTTCAATAGGGTCATTTCCAAATGCTTTCGCATTTTTTTCTTCTGATCCTTGCGTCATTACTGGCTGTTTGGTACGGATGCTGTCAATCCAATTTACATACACACTCTGTTGGTTGCCTCCGTAGCTTCGTTCTTCTATTGTATAGTTCACCAAAGCCCTCACTTTCTTGTCTCCAAACGGTGAGGCTTTCATATTGGTAGGTACAAGCGACGTTGATTCATCAAGTTGCATGAAGAAGCCGTCAGGCGCAGAAGGATACACCGTTACAAGGGCAGTTGGGCGCTGTAACACCTCATTGTTATCATTGTCATCGCATGAGTTCAGCGTGAGCGAACTGGCTATCAGACCTATTGCCAGAATTGTTTTCTTTGTTATTCTCATATTTCTTGCTTTTTACTTCTACTTATTAAATCATCAAAAAGCAAGAATCTTGCCTGTAAAAAGAGTTTTTTTATGAGATTTATCCTTGCTCCAACAAGTTCTTCCAAGTATTTCTTACGTTCAAATATCATATTAGGGTACAATTTTTGATACTAGTATCATATTTTACACCGCAAAGATAACGTTTTTTATCTCGAAATACAGCATAAACAATGGAAAACTGCGTTTATCAAGTAAAAACAGCTAAACGTAGCATCGTAAACTACACAAAAATGCTTTTTAGAACAAAAGGGTATGACATGTAATCACACCCTACGTTCAAGGGAGTCGTTTCAACCGTACCCCTTTATGGATTTCGTCCTATAACTTCCATTCACCACATTATGGGGTCGTTTAAAAGCGTCCCTTCCAACCCTTATTTCGTGATTCCTGATGTGGTCGGAAGTTAAATGCGTTAAATATTCACCTTTTCGTATCTAATCAGAATCCATATAGTCACTTTTCTACCGTTTAGAGTGTATAGCGCTGATAATCAACTGATAATAGATACGTTAATGATAGGTATGGGGTGAGTGCCCCGTCTCCCTGGTCACATACTAACAAAGTAACGTTTAACGTTTTTGTTTTCGTATGCGGCAGGGGAGGGGGAAGGGGAGAAGCTCGTCTTTGCGGCTAACTCTTTCCGAGCTCTTAGTCTTCTCGGATTATCCAGTCGCTGATCGTGCGCTGGGTACTATCGTAGTTTACACCTATCTTGAACAGGCGCTTGCCATCGGCGGAATAGGGAATCAAATAGCCCTTTTCGTCTATCTGCCGGATCGCTTCCTCTGCAGAGCCATCATACTTGAGCTCAAAAACAAAAACGGCATCGGGCATATACACCACGGCGTCGGCCCTGCCTACCGCACTATCCTCCTCGACGCGCATGTGGGCGCCCATCAGGTTGAAGACGAGATAGAACACGGTCTGGAAATCGCGCTCGCTCTTGTTGCTCAGACGATTGGAGATGCTGGCAAGGTAGGCCTTCAGGCGAACCATCGCCCCCTCAACGTCTGCATCATAAAGCTTTTCCAGGAAATCACCCACCAGACTGTTGTTGTCCAGAGATATAGGCGAAAGGTAGTTGGGCGCAAGGCTCTTGAGCATGCCTATCTTTACCTCCCGGTTAGGATACTCCAACGTATAGCGATGCAATATCGGATTGTACTTCTTGATGGTGAGGTAGCCGCTCTGATAGAGCAGCGGGAGCGCTGAAGTCATCATTTCGGGCGAAACATCAAAGTCGTCCACGTCACATGACTTCTTCTCAATATCCATCACGTTGACATGGTATTTCTGCAACGTCTTGATCAGATAAGTTGGCGTACCCGAGCCAAACCAGTAAGGAGCAATCTTGCGTGCATTCAGCGCCTTCACCAGGCTGAAGGGATTGAAGACGTCCTCTGATTTCTCGCTGAAATGGTAGCCGTCATAGAATCGCGTCAACTCTGTCAGGCACTCCTCATACGTCATGCCAAGGGCTTCGCCCAATGCCTCAACATCCGGTTTCATCTGCGTAGTAAGTTCCGTCTTGCTGATGCCGCAGATGGCCGAATACTGGTCGAACATGCTGATATTGTCAAGGTTGTTGAGCTCGCTGAAGATGCTGAGTTGCGAAAACTTGGTGATGCCCGTGATGAAACAGAACTCCAGGTATGGGTCGAGCATTTTCAAAGGACTGTAGAAGTTCTGCATGATGCGGCGAAGCAGTTGCAGGTTCTCTTTTTCATGCACCACGTCCAGCAAAGGGGCGTCGTATTCATCAATGATGACCACCACCTTTTCGCCCGTCTGCTCGTAAGCTTTCTTCACCAGGTCTTTCAGGCGAAGGTTTGCGTCCACCTGATGAGTCTTATATCCCCAAAGCGCCTCCTGCTCCTCAAGCATGTCAGCCAAATATCTTTCCAGCTGCTCCACACCCATGTGCTTGGCACCGCTGAGGTCGAAATGAAGCACAGGATGCTTCACCCATTCCTTCTCGTAATCAGCAATAGTCAATCCTTCGAAAAGTTCTTTTCTTCCCTCGAAATAGGCTTGAAGGGTAGAGGCAAAGAGCGACTTGCCGAATCGTCTTGGACGATTCAGAAAGATGAACTTCATACCTTTCTCTCTAAATTCCGCGATGTATTGGGTCTTATCTATATAGAGATAACCTTTCTCGCGTATCTTCGAGAATGTCTGTATTCCTACGGGATATTTGTTGACTATTTTTGCCATATTCCACTCGCTTTGCATTTTGCGCTACTAAGTTACGAAGAAAAAATGAAATACTCAAGCATATATACTATTTTTAAGCTAAAATCTCGTGGCAACGTGGCCATTCTGCCGCAATCGCAAGTTTCCACCTGCCACGATCGTAAGTTATCGTCAGGCCCGGAGATAAGTTATCACCAAGCATGGAGGTAACTTACCCTTAGGCATGGAGACAAGCAACCCTCGGCAGGGTTTGGGCTGAGTCCACAAGATGTCAGAAGACGAATGTCATAAAGCGCTTGGTGTTTGCAGCCTTCTGTTTCAGTTCGTCCTCCATTCTCCGCATTGCCATCTTGAAGAAGAAGTGGACGAGGTGTTCGTCGGTTGCTTCTGTTCGAATCATACGAAGGGCGGAGATGTATTCTTGGCGTGCTTCGGACGGGATGATAAGAAGCGGGTGGCCTGATCGCAAAAGGATATAGTTGCTGACGAGTCTTCCTGTCCTGCCATTTCCATCGCGAAACGGATGAAGGTATTCATAGAAGCCATGAAAGCGGGCGGCAAGTATCATGGGGTGGACTGCGGCTGAGGCGATAGCCTTTTCTGTGGATTCCAATAATTTGGGAACTTTGGCTATAAGCTGCTCATGGTCGCCAAAGACAGTGTCCCCTGCCGCCATATCCGTGGTGGTGTATTCGCCCGGTATTGCCTCAGGAGAGCGATAAGAAATGGTGTGAAGAGTGACTCGCTTGTTGATTTCTTTCAGCAATGCTTCGTCGAGCGGGTGTTGCGCGTTTTGGATCACATACTCGAACGCCTCAAAGTGGTCGAGCATTTCGAAGGCCTCGAAAAGGGTCTTTCCCGCAGGAATCATACCCAGCCCTTTCTCCTTCAGCTCGCGGGTGTCATCCACGGAAAAAGAGTTGCCCTCGATGGCGCATGAATGTGTAGAAAAGAGCACTTCGTTATATTTAGTGTACTCTTCTCTATCCATCTTGTTGATGATAAGCGCTTGATACTTACACCTTAGGCTCTCATATAGCTTTATTTCCTCTTCGAATGCCATAGACGTGGTTTTTGTCTTATGCAAAGATAGTGCAAACCGAATGCAGAATATTAAGCTTGCTTGAATATTTTGCTGAGGTGTAGCCTATCTTATACAAAGATAGTGCAAACCGAATGCAGAATATTAAGCTTGCTTGAATATTTTGCTGAGGTGCAGCCTATCTTCTGCAAAGTTAGTGCAAACCGAGAACAATACAAAAAGAATCACATACTTTTTTATATTTTGTGCGAAAATGGAGCGGCAGGGTTTGTTTCCATACCGTTTGCTGCTAACGAAGGGCGCCCTGTGCAGCGAGTGTGGCAAACAACAATGCTACATCATTTCTCTTTTAAACCAAAGTTCAAATACGCTATCAGCAAGGAATATGCCCTCTTTTTCTATGGTGATGATCTCTTTGTCCATCAAGCTTTTCTTTATGCGGTCTATATTTGACTTGCTGCCCAAAGGGTATGTTTCTGAGACCGCCTGAGTGGTAAATCCAGCATGTATGCCTTGGCACAAAAGGCGAATGAAGTTGAGCTGATAGGTGGTGAGCCCCTCGGTCTGCTGTATAAAGAGACCGCTGCTTTGTTCCAGCAGGGCTTTCAGACCTTCCTCGAAACTTTCCTCATTTACTTCTTTCTCTGTTTCGGCCATTACGTTCCAGGCCAGTTGCTGCACATAGGAAGAGTAATTCTTCACCACTTGGCATATTCTGCCAGCATACGCTTCGCTTATCTTCTTGCCATACTTCTCGAATCGGGAACAGATGAAGGGGACCCAATATTCCGTAGGGATGCATTTGAGATGGATCATCTCGCCAAACTGGTAGAAAGGCATACGGCGACTTTGGAATATATTCTCCATCAGATGTTTCTTGCTGCCACCAACCGACATACCATATACAAAAGCTTTTTCCATCACCTTTTCTCCTTTATTCGATTAGGCTACAAAGGTAAGCAAAAAAGATGGAGTTCATAAGTCTGTGGACCACAACGTTGTGAACTTGGTTGGAAAATCGGCTTTTGGCGCGAGGAGCGGGACGGGGAGAAGTCAGCTGCGCCGTTCTGTCTCAAGCAGTTGTCTTTTGGCATCCAGTCCGCCAGCGAAGCCTGTCAGGGAATGGTCGGACCCGATGACGCGATGGCAGGGAATGATGATGCTGATGCCGTTGGCGCCAATGGCTTGTGCCACGGCTCTTGCGCCTTGGGGGTTGTTGAGGCTGAGGGCAATGTCTTGGTAGGTGCGCGTCTCGCCGTATGGTATCTCGCACAACGCCCGCCATACTTGCTGTTGAAACGCTGTGCCGACAGGGTGGGTCTTGAGGTCGAAAGTCTTGCGAACGCCAGCAAAATACTCGTCAAGTTGCCTCTTGGCGCTCTCCAAGACTTCCGACGTAGCCTCGGTCAGCGCAGCGTCCAGGTGCCTTATGAGTCTGCGTCTGTTGCGCTCGGCGCGTGGACTCTCGCGCCAGTCGCAAAGGCACAATTCGTCGCCAATGGACGCCAGGGTGATTTCCCCGCAAGGAGCGCTATAGTGCTGAAAATGTATGGCCTTTCTCATTCCTTCTTGCTCAAGACATAGACCCTTGTTTCGCAAGGGTTGAGGCTGCCCACGCTCAAGGTGTTCTCTATTTCCCCTTCGGTCTGCGACCATATTTCGCGGCAGATGTACCGGGTGTTGGCTTTCAGATAAATGGCCGTGAGGGGAATGGCTGGTACGCTCGCTGCCGAGGTAGCGCGATTGGTAATCGAGACGGCTATGCGACTGTCTGTCAGGTCTTTGACAAATACGTCATAGCCCGAGGGGGAATAGTCGGTGGTGCCTGTCGAAAGGACTTCCATGTATTCGGCCTGCTGGCCCAGCGCGTCTTGGTTGATGGCGAGGATTTCCTGGTTGGTCAACGTCTGCACGTCGGCTTCGGTGATGAGCGGGTGTGGCATGGACTGGTCGCTATTTGCCTCGCCCTTAGGGGCCTCGCGCAGGTCGCAGGTCAGGGCCAGAGGACTTGCCAACATGCTCCACAAGGACATCTGTGTGCGTGCCTGCGCGTCGGTCAGTCCTGTGATCTTTCCTCCGTTGGTTTGATGCTCTGCCGTATTGTTGCTGGGTCCTCCGAGGCCATGAAGGCCAATGCACATCATGTCGAGGTCGTTGAAGTGGTTCACGCCGGCATACATCCAGAGGCGGCGGGTCTCGTCCACACCTCCTATCACGCCCGGACGCGACGGGTTGCCCATCCAGTCCTCGCGCGCATCACTTGTCGATCGCCAACTGCTACCACCTGCGGCGGCTCCCCACGTCCAAGGCTGGGTCTTTCCCCATTCGCAGATATTATACACGAAAGGCACTTCGCCCTTTGCCTTGCGCGTCTCGTTGAGGGCAGCCACGGCTTCGCCCATCCGCGTGTAGCTCACCTTGGTGCTCGCCTCGCTATTGCAATAGTCGTATTTGAGCATATCGACACCCCATGAGTCGAACAAGGCAAGATGCTGGTTCTCAAAGCCATAGGACCCTGGCTGATAGTTCTCGCAGGTCATGCTGCCCGCATCACTATAGATGCCGATCTTCAGTTTGCGGTTGATCGCCTTCAAGGCAGTCTTCAGGCCGCTAATACCTTCGGGAAACTTTGTGGGGTCGTATGTGAGTTTTGCTTTGTCGCTTTCCTGCGTTGCCCAGGCGTCGTCGAGGACAATGGTGTTGAATCCCGCGTCTATCAATCCGTATCTCTCCATGCCTTTGGCTATCTCTACCATCTTGTCGTGGCTGATGGCACGGGCAAACCAGTTCCATGTGAGCCAGCCCATCATGGGGGTGGCCGACTGCAAGTGGCTGCTGACGACCAGCCGGATCTTGGCTTGCTTTTCTTCGCCATCCGCACCCACGAGATTTACCGTGTAGGTGTATTCGCCCTCTGCTTTTGGGGCAACGCCTGCCACATACTTGTATTTGTTGCCCGTCTCGATACGGTCTTCTTTGAGCGAAAGCGTTGATATTGAGGCAAAATCTACACTCGACACGGTCTCGCCTTCGTGGGTAGTCAACTTGTGGAGATATTGAGCTCCGGGCAGCGCATACATAAGGGACGCGCAGGGCATGGAGGCTGCTGCAGGGTCGATGATCTCCCATGCAGAATTGGCGTCGCTTGCTGTCCAAAGGTTGAGCATGCTGCCGTCCTCTATGCCGCCAGTGAAATTCCATGCTGGCGAAGAAGTGCTCGGGTCTGCTACTGAGCCCGGAATGATGGCTATCGTTTCATCCGAAAGGCAAAGTAGTTGCCAAGTATTGGCTTCGTCTGCATGGGCAGTATATCTTACATGGCTGTTGGTGGTAGGTTTTTGATTACCGCCATTCTGTGCTATCGTATAATAGATGTAGCAGTTGGCTGTTTGGTCGTAAATGTAGTACTGGCCATACGTTTTCTCGATGAATATAAATTTGTCGGCTTTGCTTCGATGGGTAGTATGCGACAGGTTCTCCTCCGTTTTCTTGACAAAAGCGGCAGGCGTGTATAAAATATAAGGATATTGCCTTTCGGCGTCCACGCTTATGGTGGGTGTGAAAAGCTGGATGAATTTTACGTCTATTTGGTAGTTGGCGTTGTCCACGGTAACTTTGGCCACATAGCCGCCGCCCACTTTTACCCTCACGTTTGCTGCCTCAAGTTTCGCCGACTTGATGTGCGAATCGCCTTGGGCGTTCAGACCACGAAATTCCTGACCGTTGATGATGACAACGGCTTCGCTGGGCATACCGTCGCTAAAGAGGGTGTAGTCATGCTCGGCATCTGCTTCGTCTATTCTCTCCTCCCAAGCGCTTGCCATCGGGCGAAAGTGATAATAGGTTTTGGCAGAGGAGGACGTTTGGGTTGCGACATTCCCAGCAATGGTATTCAAAGCTAATGCCAGTATGTATGCCACAAATAGTTTTTTTCTCATTTTGCTTTTGCTATTTTATTCTGTTTGGCCGCGAAGTGTCCTTGAATTTTTTGGCAGCAATACCTATCAACGACCTTTGGGAGGACAAAGGTAAGTAAAAGCGTTGGGATTCTTTCTTTTCTGCGGAAAAACATGCTTGTAGGTTGCCCAAAAAATGAAGTTAACTTCATAGGCCCACGAAGTTATATTCATAGGCCTACGAAGTTATATTCATCGGCCTACGAAGTTAACTTCATTTTTTACCCCACTTTTGAGGCCAGTTCGCATGGAATGAGCAGGTAGGCAGTTGGGCGTAGGAAACGCGCCTGTTCTTATGGGACTCTCCATCCCGAAGCCATCCCGAGACCATCCCGAAGGATTGCCGGTTGGGTTTCGGGCCTCGCCAAAGAGAGCAGGCGGGGCTTTCCCCTCTGTCTGACCCCTTTCTTTGCCCATCCGGCCCTTTCTTTTCGTCTTTCCAGCTCTATATATAAATAAGGAGAAAATTACCCATATAATATTAAGGAGAAAAGATCTCCCAATGGTGGCGGGCTCCGACCGATCGTACCTTCGTTCCTTTGGTTTGTCCCACAACCCAGCAGTATTTCCTCTTCGCGTTCCCCGTTTTTCCTCTCCAACGCATCATTTTCCTACCCCGTCAACCTGCTTTCCCTCCCTTGCATCCCTGTTTTTCTTCTTTTCACCCCTTATTCTCCTCAGATCGGCCCTCATCGCAAGCGAATCGCAACCTCCTGCTTTTCCTCCGTTTTCCCTCCTTTTTCCCTTGAATGCCCTATATTTGCCTTGTTTTTGTCAAATAACGCGAAAAGCCACCGATTTTCGCAAACTTTTCTTTTGAAACATTTGGAGGGTATTAAAAAACGCCGTACCTTTGCATCCGCTTTTCCGAACAAAGCATACGCCGAGAAAGGGAGAGCGATAAAGACAAGCGATCTTTGAAGAGATTTACATAAGACAGAGAGTAGTACAAGAAGCGGATGCTTCCGGTCATTTTGGCCAGGTCGCATCCGGGTAAAGAAGAAGAGCCGTCCAATTTTTTGGAACAGGTGCTTTGAGCCCAATCTTCGGTACATCTGGATGAGCGTCCTTGAGAACAGAGACAAAGTCTTTCCCTTTTCGTAAGGGAAGTCAAATGGATATTTTACAATGGAGAGTTTGATCCTGGCTCAGGATGAACGCTAGCTACAGGCTTAACACATGCAAGTCGAGGGGCAGCATGGTCTTAGCTTGCTAAGGCTGATGGCGACCGGCGCACGGGTGAGTAACACGTATCCAACCTGCCGTCTACTCTTGGACAGCCTTCTGAAAGGAAGATTAATACAAGATGGCATCATGAGTCCGCATGTTCACATGATTAAAGGTATTCCGGTAGACGATGGGGATGCGTTCCATTAGATAGTAGGCGGGGTAACGGCCCACCTAGTCTTCGATGGATAGGGGTTCTGAGAGGAAGGTCCCCCACATTGGAACTGAGACACGGTCCAAACTCCTACGGGAGGCAGCAGTGAGGAATATTGGTCAATGGACGCGAGTCTGAACCAGCCAAGTAGCGTGAAGGATGACTGCCCTATGGGTTGTAAACTTCTTTTATAAAGGAATAAAGTCGGGTATGCATACCCGTTTGCATGTACTTTATGAATAAGGATCGGCTAACTCCGTGCCAGCAGCCGCGGTAATACGGAGGATCCGAGCGTTATCCGGATTTATTGGGTTTAAAGGGAGCGTAGGCGGACGCTTAAGTCAGTTGTGAAAGTTTGCGGCTCAACCGTAAAATTGCAGTTGATACTGGATATCTTGAGTGCAGTTGAGGCAGGCGGAATTCGTGGTGTAGCGGTGAAATGCTTAGATATCACGAAGAACTCCGATTGCGAAGGCAGCCTGCTGGACTGTAACTGACGCTGATGCTCGAAAGTGTGGGTATCAAACAGGATTAGATACCCTGGTAGTCCACACAGTAAACGATGAATACTCGCTGTTTGCGATATACAGTAAGCGGCCAAGCGAAAGCGTTAAGTATTCCACCTGGGGAGTACGCCGGCAACGGTGAAACTCAAAGGAATTGACGGGGGCCC
>ERZ780057.151-NODE-151-length-35465-cov-38.7927_pt1 | contig 35465 bp, 25 predicted proteins | sample MGYA00511844_ERZ780057 | MGnify/ENA primary metagenome ERZ780057 (study PRJEB29588, sample SAMEA2149030) | human gut metagenome | biome: human gut; feature: human-associated habitat; material: faeces | place: Denmark | collected 2008/2010 ...
CGTCTGATAACATTTCTTGAGCTGCTTTTCTATTCCTTTCATACGCTTCCAGTTTGTCAAAAATGGCATCTGTTAGAAAATCTATCCATTCGAAAAAGACCTTTTCCCCTTCTTGAGTACTAAAATCTATTGTACAGGTTTTCGCACACCTCCTATGAAGTATCAGATAATAAATTCCTCCAATCAGATTCGCCATAATAGCTTTAATATTGATTTTCGCCGGTTTAAACAGATTGTCATAAAACGCAATCAAATTTAGATTCATAATATCCCGTGTTTCTGCTGTTCTCTTTGTCGTTTCATTGATAACCGACATTTCATAAAGTAACAACTTTTGCATTACAGTGTTATCAGACAAGTTCCTATAAAGGGTCTTGAATGTTTCCGCAAAAAACTTTTTAGGTCCCAATATGTTCAGGCTGGAAACGTCAATAGTATCATTGATCCAGAAATCATACTGCTTGGCAAGCCTGTCGTAAAGGTTTTCCATTGAGCCGTATCTTCTATAAAACACATTAGCTTCTATGTTTGCAGCTTTCATCAATGCACTCAAATTGACATTACCAAAACCATATTCAGCTACAAGCTTTTCAAGTTCGGATATTACCTCCTTGTCTATTTGTTCATTTGTCCTCCTATTTCGAGCTTTCTTTTCTTTCTGTTTCACTATTATATAGTATGTTATAAAAATAAATCTGCAAAAATCAGTAAAAGGAATTATTTTTATTTTAGCTTTCGATAAACTTCTTCTTTTCTGAATTGACGATAATATCCCAAGGTAGGCTGTAAGTATTTATACAGCTATTCCATTCTCTTTTCATTTGTTTTGATATAGAGCAATTGGGTCTGTTGCAAATATACATTTTTATGCTTTACAAACAATAGACAGAATATAAAAACTACGTTTACCAATAAATTTGCATTTCAATAATAGACGTATTAATTTACTTATTTATTGCTATATTATAGGAAAATCTCCAATTTGAAAAAAGAACACTCACTACACGAAGAAAACTTGCTGCACATCTACATTAAATCCCTGATAGTTTCCGGTTGCGATAAGAGAAGTCAATTTAAATGAGACCCTAATGATTTCATATAAAGAAAACTTCATGTTGGATTATTCATGTGAGGATTATAAGAATGAAGAAGCATTATATATCGAAAAATGAAACTCTATTTTTTCTTTGAAAGAGGATGTATTACGTTTTATATTCACTGTGTAATGACATCTTATTATTTTGTTGAGAAGTGTTCTTTTACAAAGAATTTCGAAAAGGATAATACATCATCAAAATCATAGAACATATTATAAGTTACGGCTACTAAATAATCAGCTTCCACAAAAACAAGACACATAACAGGAGCCTCTGATATAATATCAATAATCGCATAGTCCTGTTTTTTTAATTCTTCTATTTTTGAGGTTATGGGGGCATGACTCTTTATATTAGATAGAATATTGATTTCTATAGAGTAATATTGTATATTTTTCTTTGATTTATTTGGGACTTTAATGAGATAATGCTTACAACAATATCCGATCTTAGCCAACTCTGTCTGTTCGTTCACATTATTACAAAAAGCGTTTAAAATAGGAGAGATTATGTATTTATGAGACGAGACAAATAAAGCAGTATCTTTGGAATTAGTATCCTCATAGACAATATTATTATCCCAACAATAATTGAAATTTTCAAGTACCTTATATGAAAACTTATCAGATATACTATCGCTACAGATTGCAGCAGCATGAAGATATGCACACATACAAAATATAGTACATAGTATATATTTTATGTTACACATAAATCTTATCTCCTTTTTATACTAACTTCTTTATAAAAATTCGCTTTAATATTGGGTGGAGTAGCATATTCAATTTCTATATAAAGTTTTTTATAAAAAACTAATTCAGAAATTGCACTATCCGCATCAACTTGAGTTGACCCCGATAATTCTTTTACTTGATCTTTAAACTCACTAAAACTTCCTATTATTTCAACGCACCCTGCTGCTCCCCATCCAATATGAGTAAGATCTTCAGGACCAGCGTGAATGTAAAAAGTTCCTTTTAGAACTATTGCACCATTATGTTGAGAATATGTATTATGTACTTCATAGGCTTTTTTATATTCTGGCGCAGGCTGCCTATTGAGCTTATGCAAGCCACTATTAACCCATCCAATTGTTTTATAAGAACTAAAATTTGGTGGGTTATAATACGGCATGAAGCGTAATGCTTTCCATGTATATTTTACACTTTGACCTTTATCATCAGTACCTTTGATATAGACATAATATACAGGGACTCCATAGAGCTCTATTTTGCTATTCTTATCCATATCACTGCATGGATAAGATTTTGCATAATAGGTATCCCCAGTTTTTGTACCAGAAATAATAATATCCACATCTCGGAGTTTCATATAAGTAAAGATTTCAATAATAAGACATATAATTTCAGCAACACATGACCCTGATAAATGATTTACAGATGGGCATAGTTATGCCCATCTGTAAATTTAAAATTATTCAATACTATTCTTGATGATATTCGCTTTCCCAAATAGCATCCTCCGGATTATCGCCTTTATGACCGGCAAGCTGTATCACGAAGCTTTTTGCCGGGAAATACGGTGTGATGTGGATGTCAAGAAGCACACGGTCTTTCTGATTCGGGTCTTGTTCAATCTTCATAACCTTGAAGCGTTCGATGAGTTTGTTCGGTCCCATTACACTATCGAGGAATTTCACAACCTGACCACGCAAATCTGCTTCCGTGCGAGTAGTCCAATTTTCAAATGCCCGACGGTTCAGGAAGTCAATCAGTACCTTCGTTATATAGTCGAATACACGAACTACGGAGTAGGTCTGCAAGCCAAGATTATCTCCATTAAATAATGTCTTGGCGGAGAAAGCCATAACCTTGCTGTACTCGTTCACCATCGGCACAAGACCCATACGTTCAAGCTCGGAAATCTCGCTCTTGCGAAGGTCGAAGCGTACACTTTCTACTTCATTAAGTCCACCAAATTTCTTTCCGGCTACTACCTGAGACATTAAGGTGTTGTATATTTTTCCGGCAAGTGAAGAAGATGGCGGAATATAAAGATTTTCTTCTTCTCCAACGCTTTCCTCTCTTTGACGACCAAGCAACCAGTTACAGGTCATAATAGTATTCGATTTGAACACATCTCCACTCGTATGATTGGCATTGAAGAATATATCTACTACATCGTCCGGAGTTTCAAGGTCTTGGAAGTCTGTAACAAGAAAAACCTTGTTCTCGTATGCCATTTTAGACCACTTATCCAAAATGGCATTTGAGCCTATATATCCAGGAACGACAAGCAAGGAGTAGTTGCGACGCAGGTCAAGACGGTCAAAATTCTGTTTGAGTTCGTTGCTAATGTGGTCAGCGAAAATGGTATTGTCCAAATCCTGAAGCTGCTCCATGGTCGCATTGACAATGGTGACATTCTTCACCTTATCACTTTCCGTGTTCTTGTAAAAGAACGCAATAGTGCGATATGCGCTTTCAAGTTCCCGTGTCCTGGCAAGAGCATTCTTCAAGTTATGATTAAGAAGGTTCTCGGCGTTTTCTGCGGTTTCTTTGGCCTTGTCCCGCATTTGTTCGGCAGTGTCATTCTCACGTAAGAGTTTGAGCCATACGCTTAAGCGATTAACCAAGGCCTTACGTTCATTTTCCCACTGTTCATCCGTGAGGAAGATGTTGCGACGGGCCTTTCGTGCCGGATTAAGATTGGAATACCCATCTATGATATTTTCAAGAAAAGCGAAGCCACCAAATTCTTTGAGTTTGTCTATTGCCGATGCAGATGACTTTTGCGCCTGTTGTGATACGACTTTCTGTGAGGTTGTCGTACTGGCTGTCTGTTGTTGAGTTTCCTGCTTCATCTTAGTAAAAGATTAAAGTTCTACTTTCTTTTGATTTGCCAGAATCTCCTCGATTGATGATTCAATCACGTCCATAATGGCATTTTTGACTTCCGGATTTTCAAGTGCTTTCTGTAAAGCGCGGTTGGAAGTAAGCTGGCGAGTTATTCTGACACCCTGTTCTTTCTCAATGTCAAGTTTACTCAAGAAATCACTCTTCTCTTTAATCTTCTTGGCTCCGAAGTCTCCAAGTCCGGTGAATGTCATGATTTCCTTGATTTCATTACCTTCCGCATCCACGTGGCATAAGTCAACTGTTGGTTCAAAACGTTGGAACACATCTTCAATGGTTTCCAAACCATACACGCTTTCCGGAGCCGCAGGAGCTTCATCTGTCAGTTTTTGAACTATCAAAGTTCGGTTGGAGGGGATTTCCGCGATGGATTCGTTCGCATCGACTTTTACTTCGTTGCCTCCAATTCCATAATTGTAGATTGCCATAGAATTTACTTTTTAATATCATACTTTTTTTATAGCTCTCTTTTGGTTTTGTGACCGTGCGCAATATATGAATTATTTCTGAAACCGTCAAATTTTTAGGAGCATTTTATTGGCATCTAACAAGGAAAAGAGTATATTTGCGAAATAGAATAAAATAAAAGAATAGTATGACTTACCTGAAAATGCCATTACAATTGCAATCGGCTGTTGCCAAGAAATTGCAAAGGTGTTCCTATCAGGAATCGATAGCCCAACACATCATGCTACTGATTCTTTCTCACCATGGGGAAGTTATCGGCCGAGAAGACTTTGGTTCCATGATATGGGACCTTGAGTTCAACCAACTTGTGAAAATCAGCGATTGGGAGGAAGGAGTAAAAAACTCCTTAATAAAAACGATAGAGAAATATGAAAAGAGACTACGGAATGTAGATGTGAACGTCACCCTTTTGGAAATAGAAGAAGAAAATATAGATAAAGTATCTCATATCCGAAGAAAGGCACAAATAACGGTGACCGGAATAATGGATAGAACCAACGAGAAATTCAGTTTTAACACCTCATTATATATAAGCCCTTTATCACAATAATCGAACTATGTCAGACAAGAAACAAATTGCAATAAAGGAACGAATATTAAAGCAGGCTATGGAGTTTTGGGGTGTATCCGATATACGCGATATGGACCCCGTGATAGATTTGCTGCTTGAAGTTTTTGCCCATGAGTCCAACAAGCTGCATCAAGAAATAGATCAGTCCGATTCACGGATACTTCACCGCCTGTCCAGAATACTCATAGGAAACAAATGGTCGCTGCCAAAGCCGGCCCATGCGCTTATGACTATTACCCCCAATCATGGGGAATGTTGCGAACTTGATGCCGAAGATCACTTTTATGCAGAGAAAAACATATTTGGCAAAGGGGATATTCAAGTCTTTATAACCCCTTTGTTTTCCTATAAACTGGTTGATGCAAAAGTCAAAGCAATCGCATACAACGATAGTATAAGGCATTCAACCGATAGCTTTAGCACTCCAACACGCTTCCTTGGCCCTAAAAACCGGATAGCGGATTATTGCGTCTGGGTCGGGCTGGATGTGTCTAAAGAAGTCCTGCAAAAAATGGACTCTGTAATGTTTTGTATCAAGCCTTCCGATATGGGGTTGCTTCCGTTTATGAATATGGCTTTCTTCTATGACTGCACAGGAAACCGATTGAATGCAAAAACAGGCCTTCATGTTGAAGATCCATATAGTAATGCGCACTACTTTGATGAAATCCGCGATTTTTATAGTGACCTATATTTTAATGTGGGTATAAAAGATGCTTCCAAAGAGAAACATACCTACCGGGAAATGTTTCCCGGTTATGTGGCCGACTGCGAGGTCCCGGATGACTCTGAGAATCTCTTTTGGGTCAAGATAGTCTTTCCTGAAATATTCACGAAAGAAAGTCTTGAAAATCTGGAAGTATATTTGAACACATTTCCGGTTGTAAACAGACAAATCGTTTACAAACAGCATAATTTCCGTTCCACCGGACGAATTATACCCCTGAAATGTCCGGGCCGTACACAATTCTTGAACATACGCTCGTTTCAAGACAACAAAGGCCGGGAATATGTAAACCGACTGAACCAGTATGAGGAAAATCCGACAGGTATATTCAGCCTGTATTTTGGCGACCTTGAACGATTTGATTCGGACAGTGCCCGCTCATTAATTTCAAAAGTGTTACAATTAATGAAAGAAGACGGGAGTGCTTTTGCTTCAATGAATCCGGATGCACTTTCGACGCAGCTCAAAGAGTTGTTCAACAAGATAAATGATATAGAGAAAGGATTGGAGGCCACGCTAAAAGGAGATAACAAAATAAAGGCCTTTGTTTTAAGTGTCCCACAAAAGGATGCGACCAATGCCGAGATAAAATATTGGGTGACTTCCGGATCTCTGGCGAACGGTTTCAATGAACGCACACTGATACAGCAATTCAACATAGAAAAATATGACGCTTCAGGCATCATGTTGCGCACTTGTATGCAAGGAGGAACAACGCATGATAGCGAACAGGAACTTATTAATAGTTTAAGGTATGGTCTGTTGTCCCGGGAACGGATTATATCTAAAGAAGACATCAAAAGCTACTTGTTTCACAAGCTGGGAAAACATGTTGAATCAGTCGAAGTCGGTAATGGCGTAGCTATATCTCCTGACAGCAAAAAAGGATTAATCAGAGTGACAGAGGTCAAGATAAAACTTGGACAATTTGATAAAGATGAAATTCCCAATCTGGAAGAATTGGCCCATTATCTTGAAAAAGATTTGACTGAACGCTCTGTATGTAATTCAAACTATAAAATCAAATTCGTATGAATGATAGCAATTATAGTCCAAGTTTGGTGTCTGCCCTTAAGATAGCAAGAGGAATGGCACTTCAAGACAAGCATAACACGTTCGGCGTGTCACATCTTGTCATGGCCATGTTTGCAGAAAACACGGGTCTAAAAGAAATTTTATCCTCGATGCAGAAGGATGTCGGCTACATAATGGAATGGTTTGACACCCACCGCGAAATGTATAGGTCCAGTGGCACTTCCACAGAAGAAGTGGAGCCTGACGAAGAAGTGTCAAAAGTCTTGGATGAGTCCGAACGGTCTAAAATTAAATTAGGAGCGGATTCCATAGACTCCATCTGTGTGTTTACCGCCATATTGCGTGAAGGTGTCGTATATTCGCATCAGCAGATAGAGATGCTGGATGTTTCGGAAGATGACATATTGTCCCACTACAATGCCCTTACCCCGTTGCATTCTTATCAAGGAGAGGAAATGCAGATAACAGCAAGCGTTCCTTATGCCGACAACCTAAAAAAGCAAGAAACCATCAATGCCGGTGGCTTTGTCGTCGGTAGGGAAAAAGAGGTCCGTACTATTTTAGAATGCCTCGAACGCTCAGAGAACAAGGGCATACTGATTGTCGGTGAATCCGGTATCGGGAAGAGTTCCATCATCAACGCCTTTGTCAAAGATATCTGTGAGAATGAAGACGAGATGTTAAAGCAAATATCTATTGTCGGACTCAATACGGCAAAACTGCTCGCATCAACCTCGTCTGAAACGGAGATAGCACAAAAAGTTGTCAATCTGATGCACAAGCTCAACCAATTGGAACAAGCTGTGCTGGTGATTGATGATTTACAGGTCCTTTTGGAGAACAGCGTATCAGGCAAAGCATCCACACTCATCAACATATTAAGTGCGCAAATCAGCGAGGGAGCCGCAAATCTTGTTCTCACACTCACGAACGATTCTTACCGGAAGAACATCGAAAAGCATCCGATAGAAGGGCGTCTTGATATCATAAAGATTGAAGAACTGGATACGGCTACACTTGAAAGTGCCATACAATTACATAAAAAAAGGATTGAAAACTATTACGAGCTGAGAATTTCAGATGCGTGTATTAAAGATTCAATCGCACTCTCCAAACGATATTTTAAGGAACGCAGCCTGCCATCTGCCGCCATCGACCTGCTTGACAGAACCGCTGCTGCCGTCCGGCTATGCAATAAGAATGCACGAGCCAGTGTTTCTGATTTGGAAGCGGATTTTGAGGAAATAAAGAGTCTCGACGAAAAAATATCTGAAGGGCCGCTTTACTTACTATACCGTTCTGTATTCAGCAAAATCAGTGTCGTATTGACCACCAAACTGTCAGACAACTATGTATGGGATAAAGAAGATGACATCGCGATAAAAGCAGGACGTTTGTCGGGCATCATCAAAGAATTAAAGGCACTATCCGACCAGTCTATTGAAGAGATACGCTCTTCGGAAATAGAGGCGATTGTAGCGGAGTGCACCAATATACCTATCGGAAAAATACAAGCCCGCGAGAAGGACCGACTTTTGAGCATCGAGAGCAAATTGCAAGAACGGGTCAAAGGACAGAACCGGGCTATTACGACTTTATCAGATGCCATTATAGAATCACGCAGCGGACTGAGTGACCCCAAGAAGCCTATAGGTTCATTTTTCTTCCTTGGCCCTACCGGAACGGGAAAAACAGAACTCACAAAATCACTGGCCGAGTTACTGTTTGATGACGAATCAGCCATGATCAGATTTGACATGTCCGAGTTCAAGGAAGAACATTCGGCTGCATTGCTGTATGGTGCACCTCCGGGATATGTAGGATATGAGGAAGGTGGTTTACTGGTCACTCAAATCAGACAGAAACCTTATTCGGTAGTGTTATTCGATGAGATTGAGAAAGCCCATAGCAGCGTTTATGATGTTTTCCTGCAAATGATGGATGAAGGCAAGATACATGATAAACTGGGCCGGGAAGGAGATTTTTCAAATTCCATAATCATTTTCACATCCAATATCGGAAGCCAGTGGATTGTGGAACAAATACAATCCGGACATACTCCTGATTCCGGAAAGCTCATCGAGGTTATGGCACAGTATTTCCGACCTGAATTTTTGGGACGTCTCACCGAGGTGGTTCCGTTTGCGCCAATAGATGAAAATGTCGCCAAACAGATATTCAACCTCCATTTTGGAAGATTGCAAGAACAACTGATGAAACAGAAAAACATCCAGTTGAATTTGTCGGATGAAGCATTGCAACATCTGGCAAACAAAGGGTATTCTCCCAAATACGGCGCACGTCCGATAGCAGGAGTCATAAGAACTTATATCAAGAAGTCCGTATCTCGTCTGATTGTCTCTGAGCAAATCAAGTCGGGTGACAACATCGTCATAAACTATCGAAACGGTGAACTGATATGGGAACAATGTTAGCGCAAAAGAAACCCTTGGAAAGCATCCAACGCAGTCAGGCAATAAATTTTGTCGCAGAAATCTTTTATGATGAACTTCAATTTATTCTTGACCGGCGGCTGTTGGACCATACTATGGTTAATTGCCATGGTATGAACAGTCGTGTGAAATCCAGAGATGTATTAAGTGTTTCGGTACAGCATATCGCGGCAACAAATGCCGACAAAGAATATATATTGCTGAATCTGGCAAGAAACAGCATCTATCATCAATTGCCGGAATTACTATTTCATCCATTGGTGCTTAGCACACCGGGCATGAGCAACAAGGAGATAGTTGAAGCCATCCGAGCCAATGAAAAACAGGATAAAGAGCTTATACAATTCTTTGCACCCTTTGATACAGAGTTTTTCAAAGAAAAGGTCCGTATCAATAACCGCCATCTGAATTTCTTTTCAGACCCGGACTCCAAGAAGAACTTCATCAAGATGATTGAAGTAATGGAAAATGTCGAACTATCCATTACTTCCCATCAGAAATATAAGCTGTTCCTATTCCTCTGCAATGCAGAACGGTATAAAGAGAACCTGCCTGCTATCGAGCAACTGCTTCTTATCGTTTTGGGATTGAAGGTGAAACTGCGACTGGAAGTCCATGAGATTGATGAAACGGTTTACCTTTCCGTCGGTTCCGGATGTGTCGGACAGACATTAGGCCTTAATGGTCTAATGATAAGCGAAACCGATGATTTGACGGCGACAATCATCCTTGATACTCCGACAGATGACTATGAGGGGGTAAAAACGCATCTATCCAATGTCCGCCGGATACTTGAATTTTTCATCCTTTCAACAAGAAATATCGAAGTTGATTATCTGGTACGTGGAGAAACGGATTTTATACTCGGAGAAAACCGATTAGGATATAATATGAACTTATGAAAAATCTAATAATATGAAGATATTGCTATATTTCTTTGCACGTTATTTATTGGCTCCATTATTTGTAGCCGTGATGATATTTGTCTTGACTGGAATAAAAACGATCAAGAGCAAACTTAGCCTGAAGAAATTAATCATATTCATTCTTCTGGCTTCCATTGCCGTCGCTTTACCCAGCCTGTTCGGTTTCCTAAAAAACGAATACGTCTGGGGAGGCTTGACATTCACGATATTGTCCTATATCCTCCTTGGAGCATTGTTCTGCAAACTGTCAACCTCCGATTTGTTCGGAGCAATCGGTATTGGCAGTTCCCGAACAGCGGTCATTCTCACTCTAACCACAATATGCGCTTTAGGCGGATGGTGCTACTATCTGCTGTTTGAACTGATAAGCAAGCTACCTTATTCGCTATGGAACACAACAAATATCCTGTGGTTTGCAATCCCGTATCTGATTATGTACAGCAGAACCCTGTTCCTGGACATCCCGCATCCGATATATACCCCATGGGAATTGAGCTATGGTACCTTTGACCGGAAATATTGGGACAACATAGACAACTTCGGCTTCCGAACGGTCAAAGTCAAAATCAAACGGAATATAAAAGACCCGACATACGCTTCGTTGGTTGTCCGCCTGCCCAATGAAATATCTCTTGGGAATTGGTTCAATTGGGTTATCGAAGACCAAAACAGGCGTTTCCCCCAAAACAAGATTGAGACAGAGAAGGAAGATATGCAAATCGGATGGATGTTCTATACCTCAAAATGGTTTAACTTCCCGTTGTTCATAAGAATACTTGACCCCACTCTGACGAGTGAGGGCAATAAGATTAAGAATAATCAAACGATATATATCCGGCGTGTACAAGTAGAAACAAAAACATCATAATATATGAAAACACTAACATATTTGCCTGTAAACTGGGTCAATGGTCTGAAGCTGACCAGCCAGCATTTCTTTGCAAACCAGTATTGCCAAACCGAAGCTCTCAACCGCGAAGCAGGAAGGAGTCTGACCAGTTATAACTATGGTCTTGGAGAGGTCCTTGAAGGGATAGGTGACAATCTTGAAATAGAGATTTCAGGTGATACCATGTCCACTCTCTGTGTCCGCCTGAAAAGCTGCAACGCTATCACCAAAGGCGGTCTGCCCATCGTTTATTACGACGGTTTATACGGGGATGAGAAACCCTGTGCAACCATTTCAGAATCCGGTCTGCAAGCCGAGGACAGCGAGTATATGGTACTAATATCCGTAGATCCGTATCACTTGATACCTGTCGGTGAACCGGACCCGGAAGAGGTGCCTTTGCATCACCCGTATGTCTTGCCGAGCATAAAACTCCATATCGTTCCCAAAAACCAAGTCAACAAATCTTTCTACAGCCAGAATTTTTTGCTGGTGGCAGAGGTATGCAGACAAGGGAATACCTATAAAATCAATCATCAATATATTCCACCGGTACAACATTCCGCTTGCCACGATGGGATTAAAACATTCATTTCCCAATTGGCACGTACCCTACAGTCGATAAAAGAAGACGTGAAACTCATTTACAGCAGGAATGTTGCTGACAAGCGTAGAGATACGCTTGCCAATAATACATTTGAGCTGTGTAAGGCTTTCTCGGCCTTTTACAACTCAAGAATCTTCTTTATCGAACAAATCGCCTTAGAGCAACCGCCGATATATCTTGTGCAGGCCGTGAATGAGCTTGCAAACGGCCTGAACTCCGCTCTTCAAAGTCTTTCCGAAACGGAAAGAGAACAATTGCTCCAATACTTCTATGAGTGGACCAATGTCACACCCTCTGAATTTATCACGAAGATAGAGAGCCTAACCAAGCTTATGTATGACCATACCAATATAAACCAATCATTGCAGACGGCAGGGGCATTTGTGACACTGCTCAGCAATATGTTCCACAAAATGAGTGAACTGGAATACATCGGAATGGTTCGTGAGAATATTATAGTAGGAGACGAAAGTCACGAAACAATAGAGGCTCAAAAGAAACGATCATGGTCGTTTATAGGTTGAGCGATTAAATCATAGCAAGTATGGAAGCAGAAAACAAAATAGCTCGTTTGAAAGCGAAACTCCGATTTACTTTGGTATTCGCTATCGCACTGATTGTTACCACAACCGGAGGTATCGTAACGATTGTGACTGCACAAAAGGGAATATCCCTTCTTGAAAGCAAGAAGGCCGAATATGACAATGTGTTCAAGAAACAGGCAGAACTTAACTTCCAGATAGAAGAATTGTTCCGGGACTTGAACAATCTGAAGACCAAGCGGCGAAATTCGAGTGAACACAAGCACATGCAAAAATTGATAACCAAAAAACGGTTATTAATGGAAAATGACATTGCGATGCAGGCCGATAAAAGCAAGTACGAAGTGTATAAAGCTATGCTTGAACAGATCCGTGTCATCCAATCATCAATGGATGACCTTGACCGCGAAAGCAAAAAGCGTGAAAGCAACATGGAGCAACTTGAAAAGTGTAGAATCAAATATCAGGAATTAACCAAGAATAAACTGACGAAGCCATGACAAAAGACGAAATGCTATGGGGAAACATCCGTTTCCTCCTGCTGCTGATTTTCTCAGTAGCCGCAATTTATATCATACTTTGCCGGTATATACTCAACGTACCGACAGAGGACAGTTCGGAGTTGATAAACGAAATCAACCATTCCGAACGCATTTTTGAAATCCAGCATACACATATGCAGCAGGCGCAGAATATCTGGAATGAGATTGACTCTCTGGACTTCAACATTCATCAGGTACAAAAGATGGACGAGGTGAAGGATGGGATTTACCAATTGCAGCATATATACAAGGAAAACAATATGAATACGAAATTCCTTTTCGGCGTGTTGTCCTCCAGAATGCTTAAATGCCAATTCGACATAAAAGAGGAATTGAACAGTCTGGTACATAACAATGCACTGATTGAACGGGATTTGGAAGAATGTAAAGCCAATTTATAAAACATTCGCGATGGATAATAAGAAAACTATAACAATCATCATATTGGGACTGGTTGCCATAGCAGGCATCCTTTTGTTTTTGTTCCTGCCTTCGAAGTCGCACCTTGCCAATATTGACTTTTATGTGTATGACACCAATGATAATTTTCATTATGAGGTCAATGAGCGGTTGGAGCTATTAGTCAACGATACGGCAGCGATTAAAGGCAAGCGGCTCATTTGGGAAATGGGAAACGGTGATACACTGATGAGAAATACGGATGTGTCATACACTTACCGTAAGGCCGGCAAATATCTTATTACTTTGAAAATAGACGGAAAACACTCCGTAAATAAGTATATCAAAGTTATCTCAGGGCTGGAGCATGAGGCCATTGATTCCATACCCCGTATAAATGGAGTGTCAGAGGGTTATCAAGGCGAAGAACTGGTCTTTTCGGCAGAAGGCTATGGTATGGACACATGGCTATGGGAATTTGGAGAAAGCGGTACTGTGGACGCATACGAGCAGCAAGTCGTGTATTCGTATGATATTCCGGGAGAATACACCATCTCATTACAAACCAATACGACGAAATATCCGGTGAAGCACCGTATAACCATTCTCCCACGCTTTGAAAAAGCAGAGGAACTGGTCACGGTAGATTCGTTGGTACTGGTACAGAATGATATTAAAAAACACCTGCAAGCCATAGCTGACGCCAAAGTCTCACAAAGGTCGGTCTATTACGAACATACGAATTATATCCGTAATAAATATTTTTGCATTGATGCAGACCAGGTAGTGGTCGTCATCAATGATGAAAAATACAATGACTTCAACGGCTATTGCCAAGGACTGCATTTTCTTGAAAGCAACAGGAAAAAGCGTGTGAGTATTGATGATGTGAAAATTGACGATTTGAATTGCGTCAAGTCCATCCATGTGACACAAAGTTATATTGAAAAATGAAACAACTGAATCTCATACGAAATCTGTTTTCTGTGACCGTGATGATTACTCTTGCGTGCAATGTATCTGCCCAAGTGTCCATCCGCGACAGAATACAAATAATGGATAGGGATATATTCAATTATCCGGAATTAACAGAAGCTCCTGTCAAAACAAAGAAAAGCAAGACAAACAGAATTGTCTATTCGGACAGGACTGGAAATCAAAGTTATGAAGACCCGTATTTCCAGCGTAAGCGGTCTTCACACGGGATTGGCACACCCTATTACATAGTAGGTGAAAAGAACGGAACCTACAAGCTCGTTCAGGCTGACCCAGACATTACAGGCAAGCCCAAGTCGATAATAGGTTTCCTGTATAACAGCAAGAGACACTTTAAGGAACCCCGTAAAGTCAATTATGCCGGATGGATACCATCGGAAAATGTACTGATGTACGACCATGCCCGTATCAATCCCCGCAACAACCAGCCGATAAGATACCGTATAGGCATAAACAGCATTAACAAGCTGTTCGATATCCATCAATTCTTCAATGGAGATACCCTGAAAATATACGGAGAGCCGTTTTTGAAAACAACAACGGATGCGGTAGTTGTCAGCGGAGAGGTTGTTTACCTATACAAGTTAGACAAGAGCGGCAAATCCGCATTGATTTCCAATGTTCCCGCATTATCAGACAGTACCAAACGCTTTTTAGGGTGGGTTCCCGCTGACCTTCTTGCAGAAGTCGGCCAAAATGAGGTGTATCATATTGATTATTCACGATACCGTGATTCTTTGTTGTGTGCTGTCAACCTAATGTATCCCGATACGTTGGCATTACATAATGCGAATATTCAGGGTACGATGTTGTTCAACCTGGATGGAAACCCGGCAGGGCCTATGACGAATGGGAATATCCGGCTGAACTATCCTCTGTCCGTCTGGGACAAGAACTGGAATAAGATCATCAATATCAAAGGCGGAGACATCATGGTTTCCGATGTCCGAAAGATGGAAGCGGAAAACAAAAACGTGAACATACATGTACTGTTCAATGATGCCGACCTGCCTTATCTATCCCCATATATCAATGTACTACAGAACCTAAAGCTGAAAATGAAGCCCGGATATGACTACACTTTCTCAGCAACTTGCATATCCTCCAACGGAGAAAACAGACATTTGGCCCCAACCAAGGACTTTTCAGCCTGGCTCGACTATATCAAACAATCCATTTCTTCCAAACGGAAAAACGAGCAAGAGGAACAATCATCGTTTTACGGTTTTGGCGGGGCTATCAAACAAATCTCCCGTTATGATGACGAAAGCCGTTTCAGCAACAATGTATTTGTCATTTTAGGGTCAAAACAAACTTTATCCTTGCACGAGCAACAACTCTCGTGGCTGGCAACCCAACCGGCAAGGCTTCTGTTTGCCCAGATAGACAGAGCATCAGGCACTTCTTATCAGGACTTCCTATTGCAGGCCAAATCCATTCTGGACAGCCATTCTACGAAATACATAGACCATATATCCAATTATATCGCAGACAGCAGACTGGTAAAGACGGAGCTGTTCAAGAACATAGAAGCTACGGATGCCAACTTATACCTGTATGATGCTCCATACAACAGCCTTACGGTAGGAGGAATCTTATTCCCTAAAGGTAGAAACAGGCTGGAAAGCAACGCTTTGGAAACAGCTTTGGATTCCGTATTATGGCAATCTTTCGAGACGGACAGCCTACTGTTGCACTCACTTAAAGATTATGAGCGAAATATAGGTGTCCTAAGAAGCCGTCCCACATCCGAACTGACGCATATATTCCATCATACGGAAAATCCTGACAGTATGAGCCTTGACGATATAGATAGAAACAGCGTGAATGACACCTACTATATAAAGGCCTCCGTAGCGGACAGTATAATGGACGGGTACGAATATGGATATCTACTCGATGACAAGGAAGTGATGGAACTGCTGCAAAGCTACAGGAGACTGCTCCCGGAGTTCTCAGATAACATAGGGAAAAAGGAGCTAAGAGTGCTTCGCAAGCAATTTAACCGGCAAAAGAAAAGCATAAACAGAAGTTTCTATCGAAAAGTATTGCCCAGAAATCCATATTTGGCTCAAATCTTCTATTGTAAGACGGGAGTCATGGCCAATGACAGCCTTTTAAATTCAACAAAGGTGAAGAAACTAAAGAAAAGAAAGGTTGAGCTGACGGACTTTAATAGTGGCTATACAACCCTGATTTCAAAGATGAAGAGACTGGAAGACATGTATCAACGCAACCTTTTCAGACCTGTATTCATCGCCGGCAAGAAATATTATTTTATTCCGAAACAATTAATACTGTAAATAAAATGGAACCAACAAGAGAACAACTACAGGCAGAGATTCTTGAAATCCTATATCAGAAGTGCCTCCAGAAGCCAATATGGGTATCTTGTGCAGAAATATTTTGGAGCATCAGCAACCTCAAGGTATCAGAACGGAGTGTCAAGGACGTTCTTGACTGGCTGGTAAAAAACGACCTTGTAATTTATCAAGCGGATAAATACCAGATTGCCAAGCGCGAATTTATGGATATATCAAGACGTAAGGCTCTTGAGAAAAAAGAGACCGAAGAAAATGCCGAAGTCCGGACTGTAGAGTATGGAACATCCATTCCGCCTCACACGATGAACCATCATCCATGGCTTGAACGAGAGTACCAACAACCTGTCGCGAAATCATCAAACACAATGTTTGCCATCATAGCATTAATAGCCTTTCTGATCAGCGGCACACTTGTTGGCATACTCCTGTTCAACAGCTTCGCAACGGAACGGCGCAATAATGCAGAACTAACATACCTTCCGGATAGCATACAGGTTCCCTCGTTACAGGTAAGCACGCCCGGATATATCCGTGACGCATATACGACCAACCGCAACTTCAAGAACATCCAAACTTCGCTGGAGACACAGCAACGAATTAATTCTGAACTTATGGATATCTGCAAGGCACAACAATCCCAGATTAATATACTGACAACTTGCTCCAAACAACAAGCGGCGGACATCGAACATTTGGAAAAGGAACGGAAGATCTACACATGGATGATTGCTCTTGCACTTCTGGTATTAAGTTCATTGCTCATCTGCCGATACGGGCGTAAGAATTAGGACATACGCAAACATTCAGACTGCATAGTCAATCTGCTAACGGTATCTGCCACTTTCATGCGGTGGATACCGTTTTTCTGCATTCCGGCAGCAGTTTTCTTTCCGACGGTTTCGTCCATTCCTGATGAAACTTCTTCTACAAGTGTTATTGTACAATACCGGGAATCAATTTAATAGCGACACATCATCAACGGGGCGTGTTTCTAATCATATAGGACAGTGGCTTTATACACGAACATTAGTTTAAAACGTGTTAAAATGAAAATAACAGCAAAAAAAACGCGCTAAAAAATTTGGAAAAATGAATATAAGCACTTATATTTGCTCACATCAAAGATGATGTTTTATTTTCTTCTCTTTTTCCCACAATAAAACTGAGTCATCCGGAGGCTGAGAGGAAATTTCAAAAAATCGTTTTTGAGGTTTTCTCTTTTTTGCATCTATACCGGTTAGGGCGCAAGGACGGAGAAACCGAAGTAAAATAATTAAGTTTAACCCATTAAATCCAAGTATTATGGCATTTAGAGCATCATTGGAACTTAACAACAAGGAATTTGACGTCCTTTATTCAAACTATGAGTTTAGTCGTAACACAGACCCTAAAGGTATGCCCTCTTCAAGCGTATTGGGTGGTAGAGTAAAAGCAACCATCGAATCAACAGAAGACACTTCTGTCATCGAAGCGATGTTGAACAGTCCTTTCAAACCTGTAGAAGGAAAGATTATCTACAAAAAAACGGAGGAAGATGCCAAGATGAAGGAGATCCAGTTCAAGAACGCATACATCGTTCACTACTCGGAAACTCTGGACGCGAACAACGATGTGCCTATGACAATCACCATTACGTTCTCCGCTGAAGAAATCATCGTCGGCAGCGCAGCTCTTGACAACCGTTGGCCGAAGAAATAAATCGGCGTACATAGGTAAATCCTAAATCAAAACATTTGTCAGGCCGTCCGACGGACTTCCGCCGGGCGGCTTTGGCAATTTGGATATAAACCGTCAAATATAATGCCGCCATGCTGGAACAAAAAAAAGTCACATTGGAAATAGCCGGCATACCCATGCCGTCGTTTGTGCAGTTGATGCTCAAACAGAGCATCAATGAGCATCACTACTTTGAGATAACGCTGGATATCCAAGCCATAGAAGCCTATGGTGTGGAAATCCCGGAGGCGTCAAAAGACTGGGTTGGGAAAAAAGTAATCATGGACTTCGGCGGCACTATTTTTGTCGGCGTGGCCACCATGGTGGGACTTCATCGTTCCGGTGGAACACACGGAAATATAAAAGTGACGGGATATTCGTCAACATTCCTACTGGAGTCAGACCACACTTGTGCCTCATGGTGCAACAAATCCTTGTCTGACATCGTTAAGGAACTTACAGACAAGGCAGGAGTGCAAGCTCTTGTCAATCCGGAAACGAAATCGAAGCTGGAATACGAATGCCAGTACGAGGAAACCAACTTCAGATTCATACAACGGCTTGCCCGCCAATATCAGGAATGGCTCTACTACGACGGACAGAACCTTGTATTCGGGAAGCCACAGGCCGGCTCGACGACCAAGCTGACATACGGCGAGGAACTATCCGTGCTCGATGTCTGCTCGCAGGCACTTGCCCGACCAATAAAGGGAAGTTCTTACCATTCGGTGAACGACCAGACCTATAACGGCCAATCCCCCGATACCGCAGCCGGACAAAACACATTGGGACAAGCGGCCTTTGACTCGTCATTGGCTTTGTTTACCGCTCCCGCTGTCCAACGGGCGGAACCGCGCATAACCAATAAGGGTGAACTTGACGCCTATTTCCAACGCAGGCAGCAAAGCGACAGCGCCGCATCCAGTTTCATCACCGGGGAAAGCGATTGCCGCATCCTTACGGTGGGCAGTATCATAGATGTTCATACCGCTATCCATACAGGAATAGGTATCCACGTAAAAAATAGCATCGGCACCTATATCATTACGGAAATAACCCACGTAGCCGGTATGGGTGACAGTTACCAGAACTATTTCACCGCACTTCCGTCCTCTATTCCCACCCTTCCATGCCCGGATGTACCTCTGCCTGTCGCTCATACACAGCAGGCCGTGGTTGTCAGCAACGAGGACCCGAAAAAGTTAGGCCGCGTCCAAGTCAAGATGAACTGGCAGACCGGTCCGATGCAAACCTCGTGGATACGGGTACTCACTCCTGACGCAGGTACAAGCGACAAAGTGGCCACAAACAGAGGATTTGTATTCATACCCGAAAAGGGAGACCAAGTCATGGTGGCATTCAGATATGATGACCCGAACCGTCCGTTTGTACTTGGCAGCTTATTCCATGGAAAGTCAGGCACCGGTGGCGGCAGTTCAAACAAAACAAAAAGCCTGACTACCCGCAGCGGTTGTACCATAACGCTTGATGATGAAAAAGGAAGCGTTATGATGAAAGACAAGGAAGGCAACAGCTATACGGCAGACGGAGAAGGAAATATCACAATATCTGCCTCTAAAAGCATCACCTTGTGTGTTGGAGAAAACAAAATAATGATTGATAGCGAAGGCAATATATCATCTAATGCGGAAAAGGACATAACAGAGTCCGCGGGTGCCAATATTGCGCAATCAGCAGAAAATATTGATTGTACAGCAAGCAGCAATTATAATATCTCCAGTACTGATTTTACAGCAACCGGCAGCAGCAGTGCCACGGTCAGCGGTACAACAAAGGCTACGATAGATTCTTCCGGAACCACAGCCGTAGCCGGAACTATTGTCAAATTGAATTAACAGCATATGAGCAACGCCATACAACAAATAGCAGACAAGATGCTCTACCAATGGGAAGATGCAGTCAGGAAACCGGTCAAGTTGATCCGTATCGTCATCAATCCGGGAGACGAAAGTATGCTTGATGCTTTCTATGACTATATGCTTGCCCTTGATAGCGAAGAGGAAGATATGGTGTTCCTCATAGAACTTCCGTTCAGTTCCAGAACCGAATTCTCAAAAGATGTTGTAGGGTATATTGCACAACAAGTAGAATACTGGAATAACTCAAAGAAACCCGAAGATATTGTCTTTGAACGTGTTGATTGGATAGCTGATTATAAGTCGGAAGAAGCGGAAAACGATGCCTCCGTCGCAGTTGCCAACTTCAACAAGCTGACAGAATCCCTTGTAAAAGGGACTGATATGAAATGCAGTTTTGTCTTTAACCTAAAGAACACATACGACTATGACGGATGTCGTGAATGGTTTGAAAAAGCTCTTGCTCTGCCATTCCACAAGCAAATGGTATGGGGGATATCCGACATAAAAGACTATGAACAGTTTGGCAAACTAATGGCCAAACACTCCAATGACGCGGTGTCTATTTATCCACCAATAGATTTAGACGGTGCAATGGAGCAACTCGCGGAACAAGCGGCGAATGAAGATAAGAGCGACCCGGCAGCCTCGAATTTCAGGCTGGCATTAATCAAACTGATGAACAGTGTGAAAAAAGGGAATGCAGCGCAAACAGAGGAATTTGCGAAGAAATGCCTCGATATCGCTCTCGAAAATGTGAAGAAAGACATTAACTGGATCAGTCAATTTGTAACCGTATATACAATTCTATATACAGACCAGATTTCCCGTAAGGACTACAAGACGGCCATGTACTTTGCCGACAAAGCCGTAGAAGCCGCTGAAATCGGGGAAGAAAAATTAGATCCCTCTTTAGCTTGCCGATTGCTCGGAAACACCTTATTGGGGAAAGCCTCCATCTATGTACGAGAGTCGCTTTGGAAAGAAGCGGCAGAGACGTACTATCGCGGTGCTGAAGCATACTCCAGATGCAACGATTACCTAATGCAAAGTGAAGCATTGAGGCTGTGTGGTTGGTGCCGGGAAAATAATTATGAGAAATCGTTAGCTGCGGAATGTTATGTGGAAGGTTTCAGACTTTCAGACAAACTTTCCATAGACCTGATAAAGAACTCCTCTTATCCTCTCCTGTTATTAAGCCTGTTAAACAGTTCGGCACGCTCCAAGCTGGTCAGTGACGATGAAATAAATGAAGTTCTGACCAAAGTGTTAGGAGATAACTGGGAGAATTATTTGTATGAGTATAAAAGAAATTTAGGAAAATACAATGGAATGGCTGACCAACATATTGCGAAATCTTGAAAGGCTGTTCACTAATGCAACTGAATATGCCTATGCGAACCCTAAAGTGGGGTACTTAGTAGTAATCTTTCTGCTATTGGTTTGGCTTGTCGGACTGATATTCGACTGGAAATGGACATACGCCAGACCCGGAAGTTGGGGAGGAAATTTCTTTCTTGACTTATTGGGTCCAACCGGATTCCGATTTTGGCTCGGTGTAATTATTGTGATTGCCATTGTTGCATCTGCCTATTTGTATTTTCGAGTTAAATAACGATAAAAACTGACAGTTATGGCGGACACAGGCTATTTCGACAGCGTAAGCGCAAACCTAAAGACCGGCGTAGGGGCGCAGGTCAAGGGCATCTCGGAAGGCGTCAAGGCGAACTCCGATGCCGGGGTGTCACCGTCCGTCAATGCCCTCGACACGGGTGTCAAGGCGGCAGCCGCCATCGGCGGCCTTGCCGACGGTCTGAGCGAAGCCGCGATGCTCCCCGTACTGGGTGCCATGGGCATGAAGGGCATGGCCTGCCTGCCTATCTCCAAGCAGCTCGACCCGGTCATCGGCGTGGACATCCACCTCGTGACGATACCCCCGTCCCCCGTCGTGCCCATGCCTCACCCTTATGTCGGGGTCCTCCTCCGTCCGCAGGACTTCATCGCGGCGGCGGTCTCCTCGTTCATCCCCCCGCCACCGACAGCGGAACAGACGGGCGACGCCGACAGCGCGAAGCTCGCCGAGGTGGGCCACACCGTGCTGACGATGGCCGTCGGGATGCTGGGCGCCACCGTCAAGATAGGCGGCTTCATCCCCCGCGCGGTCGCATCCACACCTACGCGGAGCATCCCGCACATCCCCATGGGCGCAGGCTGGGCGGCCCCTTCAGCGGCGATACCCAAGAACAACGGCCACGCCTTCATGGGCAGCCTGACGGTACTTGCCGACGGGATGCCCTTCTCGGGCGGCGGCGCGCACCTGCACCTTGACTGCAACGACGTGGGCATACCGAGCGTGCACAAGGTTCCGGGCATGTTCCTGCCCACGGGTGTCATCAACCCGATACCTCCCGCCAGGCAGATACTCACCAGCCCGGTTCCCGTCCCCCTCAACCCCATGGCGGCACTCGCCCGCAAATGCACGGGGGCGTTCGGGCGTTTCTACAAGAAAAAGACCAGGAAGCTGGCGGACAGGCTGCACAGCAAGGTCAACAGGACGATAAAGAGCGAATCCCTGAAGAATATGCTCCACAAGGCCATCTGTACGGTTACGGGCCACCCGGTGGACGTGGCCAGCGGCACGTTTTTCACCGACGAGGAGGACTTCTGGCTCGACGGCCCGGTGCCCCTGTCATGGGAGCGCACGTGGTACAGCCGCAGCGACTACCGAGGCCCTCTGGGCAACGGGTGGCACCACGCCTACGACATGGGCGTCGTCGCGGACACGGAAGAGGGCACGCTGACGCTCCGCATGAGTGACGGCATCCCGGTGGCCTTCCCCCTGCCTACATCGGAGGAACCCTCGTTCATCCTCTCCGAGCGCAAGGAAGCCCGTCTGGAACAGGACGGCGGCTACTGCGTGTGGGACATGGCCGAGGACCTCTACTACCGCTTCACGCGCAAGGAGTACGATTCCGTGCGCCTGCTTGAGAGCGTGACCGACTGCAACGGCCTGGGCATCCGCTTCGACTACACGAAAGAGGGCCTGCTGCGCTCCATCACCGACAGTGCGGGCCGCCGCCTGAGGGTGGAGCACGACACGAGAAGCGGACGCATCCTTGAGATATGCGGCCCGCATCCGGAAGATCCGGAGAAAGAGATTACCCTCGCCTCCTACGAGTACGACGCCGACGGCAACATGACCCTCCAGCGCAACGCGGCGGGCGACGTGATGACATACGAGTATGCCGGAAGGCTCATCGTGAAGGAGACATGGCGCAACGGCCTTGCGTGGTACTTCGAGTACGACGGTACGGGCGTGGGTTCGCGCTGCGTGCACACGTGGGGCGACGGCGGCATATACGACCACAGGCTCACGTTCCGGGAGGGAGTGACCGAGGTGCTCGACAGCCACGGGGAGCTGACGGTGTACCACCACCGCGGCGGCCTTGTGTGGAAGAAGGTCGATGCCAACGGAGGGGAACACCTGTGGCGTTACGACGACAGCCGCCGGCTCCTCGCACAGACAGACCCGCTCGGTAACAGCACCCTGTACAGATATGACCGCTGGGGGAACTGCACCGACAGCTCCGACCCGTGCGGCGGCAGCGTGTCCGCCGTGTACCCCGCCAAGGGGAACCTGCGCAACCGTCCCGTATCCGTTACCACGCCGGACGGCGGCACGTGGGAGTTCGGCTATGACCGCTCCGGCAATCTGGTGAGCCGCACCAACCCCGAAGGTGCCGTCACGAGGATGACCTACCGCAACGGTGCGGTGGCATCGGTGAAAGACCCCTACGGCGTGGCAACGAGGCTCGCCTATGACCGTTTCCATAACCTCACGGAAGCCTCCGACAGCCGGGGGAACACCTCGCTGTACGGCTACGACCTGCTGGGCAGGTGCGTGAGCGTCACCAACCCCAAGGGTGCGGTGCAGAAAAGGGAATACGACCCCGTGGGCCGCGTGGTGCGCGTGCTCGACTTCGACGGCAACGACATACGCCTGTCCTACGACGGGATAGACAACCTCACCGAATACCGTGACAACGTCCAGCACGTGGAGTACGGCTACTCCGGCATGTGGAAGCTGACAAGGCGCCGCGACCACCGGGGCGTGGTGAACTTCCGCTATGACCGGGAGGAACGCCTGCGCCGTGTGACAAACGAGAGGCTCCAGAGCTACGAGTTCACCCTCGACGCTGTGGGCAACGTCACCGCCGAGAAAGGCTTCGACGGGGCCGTCCGTCATTACCTGCGTGACAGGGGCGGACGCGTCGTCAGGGAGACGCTGCCTTCGGGAACGGAAAGGGAATACGGCTATGACGCCTGCTCGCGCGTGACGCGCGTTTCATACCCCACGGCCGGCGACCCCGACCAGACCTACGCCTACGGGCTGTCCGGCAGGCTGGTGCAGGCATCGAGGGGGGAAAGCACGGTGGAGTTCGCATACAATTCCCTGGGGCTTCCGACACGGGAAACGGCCGACGGTAACACCATACTCCGCACCTACGACCATACCGGCAGGATACTCACGCTCGACAGCACGGCGGGGGCCTCGCTGCGCTACACCCGCAACGGCTACGGGGAGCTTGAGGGGTTCACTGCCACCGGCGGCAGCGACGCCGACGGCGCGGGCTCGTGGGAATCGGCACACCGCCACGATACGCTGGGCTTCGAGGTGGAGCGCATCCTTCCGGGAGGCATTGTCCGCTCGTTCGCCTATGATGACATAGGCCGTCTGGTGAATGCCCGCACACGCAAGGACTCGCGCACACGGCACATGCGCCGCTACCGCTGGGGCGTCGCCGACAGGCTGTTGTCCGTGGAGGACAGCAGGCGTGGCGAGACACGCTACTCCTATACCCCGACGGGGCAGCTCGAAAGGGCGGAATATCCCGACGGCAGGGAGCAGTGGAGGAAGAGCGACCAGACGGGAAACCTGTATCCCGACCCGGACATGAAGTTGCGCCGCTACCTCGGTGGCGGACGGCTGGAGCAGGACGGCGAATGGCACTGCGAGTACGACGCGGACGGCAACCTGACGGAACGCTACCTCGGCACGGGAAGGTGGCTTGACGGCAAGAAGGACCGCTGGAGATACCGGTGGAACGCCGACGGCTCTCTGGCAAAGGTGGTGCGGCCCGACAAGAGGGAGGTGGAGTTCACATACGACGCGCTCGGGCGCAGGCTCTCCAAGAGCTTCGGCACGACGGTGACGCGGTGGGTGTGGAACGGCAACGTGCCGCTGCACCAGTGGAAGCAGCGCAGGGAATACTCCGTCATGGAGGACAGGTGGAACACGGACACGGAACGCCGCGACATGACGGTATGGCTCTTCGACGAGGAGTCCTTCGTGCCGGTGGCAATGATAAAGGAAGGCAGGTCCTACTCGATACTGACAGACCAGCTCGGAACGCCGACGGAGGCATACGATGCCGAGGGCAACGAGGTGTGGAGCCGCGTGCTCGACATGGACGGGAACGTCATCGAGGAGACGGGTAACAAGGGAATGGTGCCGTTCCTGTTCCAGGGACAGTATTATGACCGGGAAACGGGGCTGGCATATAACCGCTTCCGCTACTATGACCCCAAGACAGGTGCGTACGTATCACAGGACCCCATAGGTATTGAAGGTGGTATACTCAACCTGTACGGGTACGTCAATGACACTAATGCGTGGATTGATGCATTCGGTCTAATAAAATTTGAAGCTAACGATCCTGATTTGTTCCCAGTAACTGGAGATCAAAAAAATACAGTAGAAATAACCATGCAGGGAAGCAGAGGTCGCGATTTTACTGCTGCCTATAACAAGGCTGATATTTCAAGAAAGGACGCTACTGGTTATACTTGGCATCATAATGATGACTTCAATCCTGAAACAGGAACTTGCACTATGGTATTAGTCAGGACCAATGGTAGACATAAACAAGAAGGTCATACTGGAGCTGTTAAACAATTCCAAGAGTATATGGGAGTAAGTAATAATAGTACAACATCAAAATATGGTAGCAGAGAAGCTGTCCTGCTTTCCCAGAAACGAGGTTGGCTAACGGGTAGGAAACCATCAGAAAAGAAACCGGGATATAAAAATAAACAAGTATAATAGAACAATATGAAACTGCTTGAATTAAAACATATTCTCATAGACTGTAATAAACAGTTAGATGAGAAAGATTGGTCGGACGTGGAAAAAGAACTCATGTGCAATATTCCATTCGATCTAAAAATATTTTACGACCAATTTAATGGTGGTAAAGTTAAAGGAAATTTGTTTGTGGAAATTGGAAACTCTCGTGCAGAAATTAGAGCGTTCTTTCCAGTAAAATATAATAAATCTTGTCATGATTCTCCTGACAGTACAATGGAAGGAATAACTCTTATTCAAAGAAAGAATCCAACTATTGGATCTGAACAACTCATAATAGGTGTAACTTGGGAAGGTCGGAGAATTTGTGTTGATGCAAAGACTGGCGGAGTCAAATTTTATCCCGTGATAGGTTTTAATAAAGACGAGCTGATCTTTGGGAAACCAATATTTGATAGTAACTCATTTCACGAGTTCATCTCAAAGTTGCAATATGAACCAGAAGAATCAGATAATAACATGTTTGAAGAGGAATATACGAGTAAGGAAAAATTACATCTTGAAGATTCCGCAAATAAATTATCCTCAGAGGACTGGTTTGAATTTGAAAAGAGCATTGACTTTTCACTTCCAGCAACTATGAAGAATTTTTATATAAAAAACAATGGCGGTATGCCTAATCTGAATTTGTTTCTGCCGCAAGCTGAAGATATGGATGATGTTGAGATTAATACGTTTCTTCCTATAAAATATCCTCTTAAGGGGGTGCAGACTATAGAAGAAACATCCAAATCTCTGTGGGAACGAGACATGATATCCAAAAGCCTTCTGCCTTTTGCCATTGACTCAGGAAACAACCTGTATGCAATACATCGTAAGACTCTACATATTTATTATATAGTTATGGATACATGGCATAACGAGTGGTCTAACGAAGATAATTTTAAAGCAAATTCAACCAAGATTGCTTCATCATTCCGTTACTTCGTAACTCATTTGATTCCAGAGAACTGATAAATAAACACGAACGGTTATGGTAGACGTAGGCTATTTCGACAGCGTAAGTGCTAACCTGAAGACCGGCGTAGGCGCGCAGGTCAAGGGTATCTCGGAAGGCGTCAAGGCGAACTCCGATGCCGGGGTGTCACCGTCCGTCAATGCCCTCGACACGGGTGTCAAGGCGGCAGCCGCCATCGGCGGCCTTGCCGACGGTCTGAGCGAAGCCGCGATGCTCCCCGTACTGGGTGCCATGGGCATGAAGGGCATGGCCTGCCTGCCTATCTCCAAGCAGCTCGACCCGGTCATCGGCGTGGACATCCACCTCGTGACGATACCCCCGTCCCCCGTCGTGCCCATGCCTCACCCTTATGTCGGGGTCCTCCTCCGTCCGCAGGACTTCATCGCGGCGGCGGTCTCCTCGTTCATCCCCCCGCCACCGACAGCGGAACAGACGGGCGACGCCGACAGCGCGAAGCTCGCCGAGGTGGGCCACACCGTGCTGACGATGGCCGTCGGGATGCTGGGCGCCACCGTCAAGATAGGCGGCTTCATCCCCCGCGCGGTCGCATCCACACCTACGCGGAGCATCCCGCACATCCCCATGGGCGCAGGCTGGGCGGCCCCTTCAGCGGCGATACCCAAGAACAACGGCCACGCCTTCATGGGCAGCCTGACGGTACTTGCCGACGGGATGCCCTTCTCGGGCGGCGGCGCGCACCTGCACCTTGACTGCAACGACGTGGGCATACCGAGCGTGCACAAGGTTCCGGGCATGTTCCTGCCCACGGGTGTCATCAACCCGATACCTCCCGCCAGGCAGATACTCACCAGCCCGGTTCCCGTCCCCCTCAACCCCATGGCGGCACTCGCCCGCAAATGCACGGGGGCGTTCGGGCGTTTCTACAAGAAAAAGACCAGGAAGCTGGCGGACAGGCTGCACAGCAAGGTCAACAGGACGATAAAGAGCGAATCCCTGAAGAATATGCTCCACAAGGCCATCTGTACGGTTACGGGCCACCCGGTGGACGTGGCCAGCGGCACGTTTTTCACCGACGAGGAGGACTTCTGGCTCGACGGCCCGGTGCCCCTGTCATGGGAGCGCACGTGGTACAGCCGCAGCGACTACCGAGGCCCTCTGGGCAACGGGTGGCACCACGCCTACGACATGGGCGTCGTCGCGGACACGGAAGAGGGCACGCTGACGCTCCGCATGAGTGACGGCATCCCGGTGGCCTTCCCCCTGCCTACATCGGAGGAACCCTCGTTCATCCTCTCCGAGCGCAAGGAAGCCCGTCTGGAACAGGACGGCGGCTACTGCGTGTGGGACATGGCCGAGGACCTCTACTACCGCTTCACGCGCAAGGAGTACGATTCCGTGCGCCTGCTTGAGAGCGTGACCGACTGCAACGGCCTGGGCATCCGCTTCGACTACACGAAAGAGGGCCTGCTGCGCTCCATCACCGACAGTGCGGGCCGCCGCCTGAGGGTGGAGCACGACACGAGAAGCGGACGCATCCTTGAGATATGCGGCCCGCATCCGGAAGATCCGGAGAAAGAGATTACCCTCGCCTCCTACGAGTACGACGCCGACGGCAACATGACCCTCCAGCGCAACGCGGCGGGCGACGTGATGACATACGAGTATGCCGGAAGGCTCATCGTGAAGGAGACATGGCGCAACGGCCTTGCGTGGTACTTCGAGTACGACGGTACGGGCGTGGGTTCGCGCTGCGTGCACACGTGGGGCGACGGCGGCATATACGACCACAGGCTCACGTTCCGGGAGGGAGTGACCGAGGTGCTCGACAGCCACGGGGAGCTGACGGTGTACCACCACCGCGGCGGCCTTGTGTGGAAGAAGGTCGATGCCAACGGAGGGGAACACCTGTGGCGTTACGACGACAGCCGCCGGCTCCTCGCACAGACAGACCCGCTCGGTAACAGCACCCTGTACAGATATGACCGCTGGGGGAACTGCACCGACAGCTCCGACCCGTGCGGCGGCAGCGTGTCCGCCGTGTACCCCGCCAAGGGGAACCTGCGCAACCGTCCCGTATCCGTTACCACGCCGGACGGCGGCACGTGGGAGTTCGGCTATGACCGCTCCGGCAATCTGGTGAGCCGCACCAACCCCGAAGGTGCCGTCACGAGGATGACCTACCGCAACGGTGCGGTGGCATCGGTGAAAGACCCCTACGGCGTGGCAACGAGGCTCGCCTATGACCGTTTCCATAACCTCACGGAAGCCTCCGACAGCCGGGGGAACACCTCGCTGTACGGCTACGACCTGCTGGGCAGGTGCGTGAGCGTCACCAACCCCAAGGGTGCGGTGCAGAAAAGGGAATACGACCCCGTGGGCCGCGTGGTGCGCGTGCTCGACTTCGACGGCAACGACATACGCCTGTCCTACGACGGGATAGACAACCTCACCGAATACCGTGACAACGTCCAGCACGTGGAGTACGGCTACTCCGGCATGTGGAAGCTGACAAGGCGCCGCGACCACCGGGGCGTGGTGAACTTCCGCTATGACCGGGAGGAACGCCTGCGCCGTGTGACAAACGAGAGGCTCCAGAGCTACGAGTTCACCCTCGACGCTGTGGGCAACGTCACCGCCGAGAAAGGCTTCGACGGGGCCGTCCGTCATTACCTGCGTGACAGGGGCGGACGCGTCGTCAGGGAGACGCTGCCTTCGGGAACGGAAAGGGAATACGGCTATGACGCCTGCTCGCGCGTGACGCGCGTTTCATACCCCACGGCCGGCGACCCCGACCAGACCTACGCCTACGGGCTGTCCGGCAGGCTGGTGCAGGCATCGAGGGGGGAAAGCACGGTGGAGTTCGCATACAATTCCCTGGGGCTTCCGACACGGGAAACGGCCGACGGTAACACCATACTCCGCACCTACGACCATACCGGCAGGATACTCACGCTCGACAGCACGGCGGGGGCCTCGCTGCGCTACACCCGCAACGGCTACGGGGAGCTTGAGGGGTTCACTGCCACCGGCGGCAGCGACGCCGACGGCGCGGGCTCGTGGGAATCGGCACACCGCCACGATACGCTGGGCTTCGAGGTGGAGCGCATCCTTCCGGGAGGCATTGTCCGCTCGTTCGCCTATGATGACATAGGCCGTCTGGTGAATGCCCGCACACGCAAGGACTCGCGCACACGGCACATGCGCCGCTACCGCTGGGGCGTCGCCGACAGGCTGTTGTCCGTGGAGGACAGCAGGCGTGGCGAGACACGCTACTCCTATACCCCGACGGGGCAGCTCGAAAGGGCGGAATATCCCGACGGCAGGGAGCAGTGGAGGAAGAGCGACCAGACGGGAAACCTGTATCCCGACCCGGACATGAAGTTGCGCCGCTACCTCGGTGGCGGACGGCTGGAGCAGGACGGCGAATGGCACTGCGAGTACGACGCGGACGGCAACCTGACGGAACGCTACCTCGGCACGGGAAGGTGGCTTGACGGCAAGAAGGACCGCTGGAGATACCGGTGGAACGCCGACGGCTCTCTGGCAAAGGTGGTGCGGCCCGACAAGAGGGAGGTGGAGTTCACATACGACGCGCTCGGGCGCAGGCTCTCCAAGAGCTTCGGCACGACGGTGACGCGGTGGGTGTGGAACGGCAACGTGCCGCTGCACCAGTGGAAGCAGCGCAGGGAATACTCCGTCATGGAGGACAGGTGGAACACGGACACGGAACGCCGCGACATGACGGTATGGCTCTTCGACGAGGAGTCCTTCGTGCCGGTGGCAATGATAAAGGAAGGCAGGTCCTACTCGATACTGACAGACCAGCTCGGAACGCCGACGGAGGCATACGATGCCGAGGGCAACGAGGTGTGGAGCCGGGTGCTCGACATGGACGGGAATGTCATCGAGGAGACCGGCAACAAGGGGATGGTACCGTTCCTGTTCCAGGGGCAGTATTATGACCGGGAGACCGGGCTGGCATACAACAGGTTCAGGTACTACTCGCCAAAGATGGGAGTGTATGTCTCGCAAGATCCGATTGGACTTGGTGGGGGAATACTAAATCTATATGGGTATGTCGATGATACAAATGCGTGGATTGATGTATTCGGATTAAGAGGTAAAGAAAGTTTCCCATCATGGATGAAAAGAAGAAAAGGATTTGAAAGACATCATATCATACCTTACCATTTAAAAGATCATCCAATAATAGTTGAGTCAGGAATTAATATTAATGGAGCAACTAATATGATTTTCTTACCTCGTTATGAGAGTAACCATCCTACAAAAATGATACATCGCCATTTTCGTATTGGAAATGAACATCATTCAGCTTATGATAAAGAAATAGAAATAGAGCTATATAAACTTTCTACGCAAGCAAGACTGGAAAAATGGAATCCAGAAATGATGCGTCAAAAAATATTGCAATTACAACATAAAAAGCGTCGTCAACTTAATAATCGAAATAGCTATAAAAAATGAGTATATATTGTATTGATTCAGTTATTAGTAAACTTAGAACTCGAATTGTCTTTCAAAATAACAATGAAAGGCTAATGGGGTATTTCATATTTAATGATAATGATGGGAATTTTTTGCAATATATGAAATTGACAGGAATTCCTCAGAAAGATATTAAACAAGATGTTTTGGATACATGTGATTATCTTCAAGGTAATATTGATATTCCAATATTTTCTCAGCGATTTGTAAATCTTATGACCCCGATTTTAAAAAATGAAGTATATTTTTATCCAATCGACATCTACAATAATAATACCCATACTACATTTTATCTTACAAAGATTTTAAAATATATGGATTTTATTGATTATGAGAAGACAGCCCATGCAATTAATAAAGATAGAGAAAATGGTATATTTTTCAGCTCACCTATTGTGGTTAAAACTAATTTAACTCCATTTCTAATTGCCAGAGATATCAAAGAACCATTTAGGTGGTTCATAAGTGATGAGTTTAAGCAATATGCAAAAAAAAATAGACTAAAGATTAAATTTACGAATACAGACATAAATAATTTCACAAACAAATAGTATGAACTATATTTTCTAAGGTTATAGAAATGATACAATATATATTATGGCGGACACAGGCTATTTCGACAGCGTAAGTGCAAACCTAAAGACCGGCGTAGGCGCGCAGGTCAAGGGCATCTCGGAAGGCGTCAAGGAGAACTCCGAGGCCGGTGTGTCACCGTCCGTCAACGCCCTCGACACGGGCGTCAAAAATGATGTTGCTCGTAGACATGCTGGTACAAAAGGTTCTGATGGAGCAAGATTCGGTGAAGGAGACAAATTAGTTCGTATTACGCCTAAGGAAACAAAAAAATCTACGGTAAGAGGTATTGAGCAAATTGGTATAGAAAATTCCTCTACTCCATTATTAGGATATGGAAGTGAGAATGTAAGAGGTAATAAAATTGATGGGATTAGTAGAACTAATAATAACAGAAAAGATTATCTAAAATCCGCAACAGATTATCTCAATGGTTCTACTATTGCTGATTTAATAAAAAACGGTGAGACAAAGAAGTTTGAAGAATGTCAACATAAAAGAAAGAATTCATATAATTAGCACTAAAATGAAAAGAAATAATTGCCCACATGATATAAGTATTGATGAATTGTTTCTTCAATATGATAAGTGTAAAGACAAAAAAAATGAAATTGTATCCTTTTTTTTAGCAAGTCTATCTACAGGAAATTTTCTTTGGAGAAGTTTTTTACCTGCATTTGCAATAGTGCGGACATATCCAAAACATTATTTTGCAGGTTCTCGGAAAGAAGAACCATTCATGGAAAGTCCATGTGAGATTTGTTCTGAACAATCGTGGATCGGGATAAAACCTGAAGATTATGAGTTCTATACAAACAGAGCAAAGGAAACAGGAGGAATAGCTGTTTTTAATATTAAATATTGTATTGTTTTATTGACGGTATTTAATAATATAATTATGTCTATTAAACCTACAGAGACAGATATTGAGGTCTTTGAAGAAATTATGTCTTGCCTTTCATTAATGGAGAATAATGGAATTTTAAAAAAAGATATTATTCAAAAAATCAAAAAAATTCCTAAGTTCAGAGGTGATAAGTTTCAGATTAAATGTCTCCTTCAAACATTGGGCTTCTGTGGAATATTGGAAACAGAACAACACCAAAGCCCGTTTCATGGCTATATAAATTTAGAATTAGCTCCCAAAAAGTCTTACAAATCTGATTGGGCATATCCTGTTGATTTTTGGGAACCATCAGACGGTATAAATAAAAAGGCTTTTAAATATTGGTTTGGAGATTATCCCCAATTGGAAAGATTTGGAGATAATTATTGAATACATGATAAAATAATCTATATTACAATATGGAGATAGCCCCTAAATTTTCATGGATACCATTCTATAAAGAATTATCCGATTGGCTACTTGGAAAACAGAATAGCCAACCAGAACTTATATCTACGCTAAAAGAAATCGGTATTACCGGTTTTCGCGATGGCACAGAAAAAGGCAAAGAGATCACACTGCAAGAAATAGACCCGTTCACATTCTTGGCGTATCTCAACAAGTTTCACTCCGATGAAAAAAGGGTCGAAATCTTACAGGATTTAAGGCATAAGCTAAATTTTAGTTGTCCAGAACCAACAGATGTATCAGGCATCCCGACAACCCATCCCATGAAAGTGCATCTATTCCCATGGAAGACAATCAGGGGCAACAATGATATAAATGTATTATGGGAATTGTTCGGACAGGTAAAAGAAGGGAAAGTAGATGAACGACTTTTTCAAACGGCATTGAACATTAAAAGTGTCGGAAAGCTCAGCATTGTTCTGTTCTACGCTAATCCAGAAAAATATGTTCCTTTGGATTCCAACACTTCATCGTATTTAAGAAGCAAGAAACTGGGCTATACTTATGATAGCTTTGCATCATATAGTGAATTGTCAGAAAAAATAGTCAAGACCTTTGGAATGCATCCATGGGAGATTTCATACGAGGCATATAATTATACTCCGGAGAGGGATTCATCCAACATTGATAGTATCAAAATACTATTAGAAAAACTTGAGAACGAGTTAGAGGACAATATAGATTACCATATCTTTTATCGAGGACAGTCAGATAAGAATTTCGGATTGATACCCTCCATTTATCGAGAAGAGCTTTTAATAAAGAATGAGGATAAAATATTCAAAGATATTATTGCCCAATGTCCGGCTGATTTCAAAGGATATACATCCACCTTTGAAAAATTGGTCAAGATGCAGCATGATTCTTTGCCGACGCGACTCTTGGATATCACTACAAATCCTTTGGTAGCTCTGTATTTTGCATGTGAAAATGAAGATGTTGACGGTAAACTATTCCGGTTTGAAGTTAAAACGTCAGATATTAAATATTTTGACAGCGATGCGGTGAGTGTTGTATCCAATATTGCAAAACGCCCAATAGATTTCAGTATCGAATCCCTTCGGGATTTGGAATGTGAAGATTTTAATGATGAACCAGACATAGCCTATCTTCTGCATGAAATTAAGTACGAGAAACCTCATTTCCAAAATGTGATTGACTCAAAGGATATTGAAAGAGTCTTTTGCGTGAAACCTATGTTTGACAATCCTCGCATAATCCGGCAGTCCGGGGCATTTTTCCTTTATGGTATCAATGGCAATAAAAGCAAGCCTGCACAGCTTAACTTCAGATACAAAGTGTACATCATCAATAAAGCGCAGAAACAGAAAATCAGGAAGCAGCTTGAAGCTCTCGGCATAGACAAATCAACGTTGTTTCCAGAAGTCGAACACGTGGCCGAGCATATAAAGGACAAATATCATCTACCTAAATAACCTTTCCCTCATTTTAAAAAAACAAGCCGAGCTATTACGCGGATAGCTCGGCTCTCAACTTGAAAAAAATACATCAAGTCTTAATCTTGTGGTACATCTTGAACTTGCAAGCATTTCTCTACTTTGTATAAATAATACTTAGAAGGGAGGATAGCCTGTAAATAGAGTTTCTTCGATTTTGCTGGTTAATAAATTTAATTGATTGTTTGTTATGTTCAAAGGAAAATTCTATATTTGCGAAATATGATATCCTCCTTCTTGTCTTGAAAGCGGTCTGACTGCTTTAACCAAGGCGAAATGTCTTGGTTTTATAATAAATATAATAAGATCAGCATGGCAGAATTAAAGGCAACCGTGTGCTTGCAAGGGAAGGATATAGAAGTGATTTCATCACATATTGAATTTAACCGCAAGACAGATAATAAAGGAAGGCCAGTGACAAATGTTATTGGCGGACGTATTACCATAACCGTTGAATCTACCAGAG
>ERZ780057.165-NODE-165-length-33145-cov-7.57613_pt1 | contig 33145 bp, 26 predicted proteins | sample MGYA00511844_ERZ780057 | MGnify/ENA primary metagenome ERZ780057 (study PRJEB29588, sample SAMEA2149030) | human gut metagenome | biome: human gut; feature: human-associated habitat; material: faeces | place: Denmark | collected 2008/2010 ...
GTTGTATTAGGATTATTGACAAAAACTCAAAGGGGTGTTATTGCTGAATAGTTACACATTGTATTCTCATTTTGGGAACATTTCAAGTGACCACCAAGCAACAAGTATTGGGTATCAATGCAATAACATCACTCTTATATAATCCTACCCAGATTGCACATGATAGCAAATATACCTTGTATTATTGTCCATTCTCAAATTCTACCTGTTTTATTTTATCGTTGATATGATTAGCGTAAGAACCTTTTTCTCGCAAAAATATAAGACAGGTGACATCTGTCAAGGATTGCAGCAATAGCAATACTTCCGATTATGCTAACGGCAATAGTGAAGACCGTATGTACCCCCCCCAGAATTATCAAAATGGAATAGTGGCAATGCTAACTTGCCTCCCATTGTGAATATTGGATGAAAAAGGTATATAGGAAGTGTGTTTCTTCCGATATATCCTATAATTCCCAAGACCTTCTTGTTATTGATACTCTGTATGAGTTTCGGAACGAAAGAAAGGAATGACAATGCTAATATTGTAACCGCTAAAAAGTTCCAATTTTTATAGTTTGGGAAACTTGCAATTGCTATGAAAGGCAGAATACTCCACAACGATGGTTTTATAATTTCATCAAGACGTTTTTCTGACAGACGCAAACAGACACCAGTGAAATAAAAAGCTGCATTCGTAGAATTAAGAACTGGAGTGTATTGTGAGACTAACATAAGAAATGTGGCAAATAAGCACAATTTGCCCATTATGCTCCATTTGCCAACCAAATTGAATGTCAAATAATATATTACCCCGCATATAGCCATTGTGTACAAGAACCAATATGGACCAATAGAGGTGACAAATATCGTATTAAGAATTATAGGTATTGTAAATTCGTTTACCCCATCTCTTACTGGTAGTAATGTTGATACAAAAGCATAACCGGTAACCATTATTATATAAGGAATGAGAATCTTCATGATGTAAGACGCAAATTCCTTATACGTTTTTCTGATGTTTACCAAATAGCCTGTAATCAACAAAAACGCTTGCATGAAAAAGAAGTTTATAAAGTTTTTTACCTCAGGGTATAGTGTACTGAAATTCACGATGTGTATCATCACGACCATGCATATAAGTACACATCTTTGATAATCTATATTGTTGTATTTCATCTTTCTTAGAGGGTATGATGATATATATATATATCAGGTTTTATTTATTAATTATCTTACCACAACGCAATCTTGCCTGCAATACCCAAATCAAGAGTGGCTGTTGCGATACCCAAAGCTTGGAATACACGACTCATTGTTGGCAATGTGATAACACTTGTACCTTTCTCCAACTTTGAAATTTGAGCACGCTGCACACCGATACGTTCACCAAGTTGTTCTTGCGTGAGGTTTTGTGCCAATCGAGCCTTGCGTATGGCTTCGCCTACAATATAGGCGTTCACATCTTCTTTGAGTTTAGTTTCCATTGCTTCACGCTCTGGTGTTCCTCTTCTACCCCAAAGTTTATCTTTCATATTGTCTGCTGGTATCAATTTCATCTGTGCCATAATGCTATTTATTTTTATTATTAAAGTACTCTTTTCTTATTTCTTCTGCTTTGGTAATTTCCTTAGTGGTGTCTTCTGAGTTTTCTTGACTATGCCATGTGTGGCAATAACCAAAGTCTCTTCCTCAGTATCCCAAAAGGAGAAAAGCCTGTAGCATATTTGGCATCATACAAATCCAAAATCGATAGTTTGCCATCGGTACTAAAACCCTTTACGTCTTTTCCCGCCATTTCACGGATAAATTTCAGATCCGTGCCATTGATCTCGCCGATGATCTTGAGATTGGTGATCAGGTTTTTCTTAGAGCTACTGATGCGCTGTGGCAAGGTGCCAGCCTCCAGTGCATTGATCGTGATCTGTTCTGTGATCAAATCCTCGTCGGCCGCCTGGGCGGACAAGCCACAGAGCAGCATCCACACGACAAGTACGACTTGTCTTCGGAAAGTAATTTTTTTCATAAGCTATAATCTTTTAAAAACGTTTTGTCATTTATGTTGAGGCGCGTCAGAAGCGGCTATAGATAAACGGTTGCACCGAGGCGCCACTGAGGTTGATGGCCGCTTGGACGACGACGAGGGCCACGAGGAGCTTCAGCAGCCAGGGCAAGGCGACGAAGCGGTCGCGCAGCCACAGATAGTCGCGCTCGCGGACGGAGTGGAGCTCCAGGGCCACCAGGGTGAGCACCGTCCACAGGGGGCGCGCGGCGAGGAAGGGGAGGAACTCCGTCAGGGAGCAGTCGGAGGAGATCTGATGGAGCAGCTGGAGCGCCGTGGTGGGTGAGGGCGCACGGAAGAAGATCCACGCGAAGGCCACATAGCCAAACGTTGTCAGCCAGGCCAGCGGCTTGGCGAAGGGCGAGGGCGGAATCTGTACGAAGACGTGGCGGTGGAAAAACTTATTGACCACGAGGCCCACGCCGTGGAGCAGGCCCCAGACGACGAACATGCCCGTGGCCCCATGCCATACGCCTGCGATGAGCATGGTGGCAAGGTGGTTGAGGTAGGTGCGCAGCTCTCCACGGCGGTTGCCCCCCAGCGGGATATAGACGTAGTCGCGAAACCAGGTGGAGAGGGAGATGTGCCAGCGGTGCCAAAACTCCGCGAGGCTCGTGGCCTGGTAGGGGAAGCGGAAGTTGTCCTGCAGGCGGAAACCCATCAGGGCTGCCAGTCCGATCGCCAGGTCGCTATAGCCCGAGAAGTCGCAGAAGATCTGCACGGAGAATCCGATCACGCCCATGAGGCACTCGAAGCCCGTGTAGTCGGTGGGCGTGTCGAAGATCCAGTTGTTGTACTGGGCGATGTAGTCGGCGATGATCACCTTCTTGACGATGCCCAGGAGAATCAGCCACAAGCCCTGGTAGGCCAGCGGGCCGCGTGGAGGCAGCGGGTCGGCGTGCTCCTGCGGGATGAGTACTTCGGCGCGCGTGATGGGGCCCGCCATGCGGAGGGGGAAGAAGGTGAGGTAGAAGGTGTATTCCAGCAGCGGCGTGGTGGCGGGAAAGCGTCGGTGATAGACATCGACCGCGTAGCTGATGGCCTGGAAGGTGTAGAAGGAAATGCCCAGTGGCATGAAGAGTTTGCCCACGGGCAGGTTCTCTCCCATCATGGCGCTGATGGAACTGACGAAGGATCCAGAGTACTTGAAGTAGAGAAGTGGCAGGAGCGTGATGAGGATGTTGGCGACGAGCAGGCCACGGCGGCGCTGCGTCGTCGTCTCGGCTGCCATGCGGCGCGTGATCCACCACGAGAGCAGCGTCGTCGTGGGGAGGAGGAGCATCAGCAGGCCGTTGGCCTTGAAGGCGAAGAAGAGACTTAAAGCCGTCGTGTAGGCCAGCAGGCGCCGGCGTCGGCGAGAGGGCTCGAGCAGCAGGTAGCCGAGGAAGAACACCAGGAAGGTCGCCATGAACGCTATGGACGCGAAGGACCACGTCGCATCGGAGGATGTGAGGAAGTGGAAGATCGAGGGAAGAATCGTGGATGATGACATGATAGACTTCTTGGTGAGAGTGGGGGAGGGGCGGGCAGGACTACTTGTCGAAACCCGTACAGGACTATTTGTTGAACCCCGCAAAGGAGGGCTGCAGCAGGCGCATGGGGCAGCGGGCCGCCTTGTCGGGCCTACGCATGGCGAGGGGCTGGTCGCAGGCCTCGCTTTGCATCCATGCTGCCACCTGGTCGCCCCAGTCGGCGGCAGCTTGGTGGGTGGGGTGGCGTCCGTCCTTCTTGCGCTTCAAGGTCAGCTGGCTACTGTCAAAGAAACTGCCATCGCCCACATTGCGGCGTATGAGGTCGTTGATGCCGGTGTCTGACTTCCAGCAGGGCGGTCCGATCCACACCATAGGCAGGTCGCCCGCCTGCGCCAGCAGCAGTTTGATATAGGCGTCGCGCTCCTCCAGGTCGCGCACGAAGAGTTCGTTGCCGCCCAGGCACACCCACAGGTAGGTGGGCTTATACTCCGCTATCAGGTGGCGGAGCGTCTGCGTCATTCCCCATTTCTCCGTCGTAGAACCATACCAGACGACGGTCTGCAGCGTGTGGCCATTGGCCACGGCATAGTCGTCGAGACGGCGGGAGAGCTCTTCGAGCATTGAGTCGCCGACGAAGAGGATGCGGACCGGGCCAGCAAGGGGCTTCTTCGCCCGGGACTTCCCCGCCGACGGATTGTTGAGCCTTTGACCATCAGAAGAAGCCGACGGACCGCCCGCAGGGGACGACGGATCTGTAGCGGAGGGGGCAGATGGCGAATCGTCGGCCAGCAAGGAGATCTTGCGCAGGCCGACGTCCGCATAGGTAAGTCTGATCGGCACTACGGCGTAGAAGCCGAGTGCCGCCAGGACGATTGCAAAGATAATAAGTGTCTTGACCTGATCCCTCATAGGCTGATGTCAAGCTCGATGGGGCAGTGGTCCGAACCGAAGATCTCGGTGTGGATTTTCGCGTCCTCCATCCGCTCTGTCAGTCGGTCGGAGAGGAGGAAGTAGTCGATGCGCCACCCGGCGTTCTTCTCGCGCGCATGGAATCGGTACGACCACCAGGAGTAGGTCACCTGCGTGGGGTAGAGGCTGCGGAAGGAGTCGGTGAAGCCACTTTTGAGCAGCGTCGTCATCTTCTCGCGCTCCTCGTCGGTGAAGCCCGCGTTGCGGCGGTTGGTCTTCGGATTCTTGATGTCGATCTCCTCGTGGGCCACATTGAGGTCGCCACAGACGATGACGGGCTTCTGGCTGTCCAGCCGGTGGAGATAGGCCTGGAAGTCGGTCTCCCACTGCATGCGGTAGGAGAGGCGGCGCAGCTGGTCCTGGGAGTTGGGCGTATAGACGCAGACCAGGAAAAAGTCGGCCATCTCCAGCGTGAGGACGCGCCCCTCGTGGTCGTGGACCTCGATACCTATGCCCTTGGTGACGCTCAGCGGCTCGTGGCGCGTGAAGACGGCCGTGCCGCTATATCCCTTCTTCTCCGCCGAGTTCCAGTAGGAGTGATAGCCGGGGAAAGCCAGGTCAAGCTGGCCCTCCTGCATTTTCGTCTCCTGCAGACAGAAGAAGTCGGCGTCGAGCTGGGCAAAGGCCTCCTTGAAGCCCTTGCCGACACAGGCGCGCAGCCCGTTGACATTCCAAGAGATCAGTTTCATGGCGGACTACTGTCTGATCAAACGCGGCTCCAGGATCTCGTTGATGGCCTGGTTGTTGAAGACTCCCTCGAGCGACACCGAACTGATGATGACGTTGAAGAGCATGCGGCGGATGAGGAAGGCGCCGTTGCTGGCAAACGAACTGTAGTTGGGCGCGAAGGTGAGCGTCATGTTGCGCTCCTGGCCGTCGTAGGTGACGGGGAACGTCATCTGGTAGTTCTTGCCGCGGGGCAGGAACCAGAACCAGTGCTCATACATGTTGGCGCGGTCGGCCGTGTAGCCAGCGGGCAGGTAGATGCGCACGGTGGCCTCGATGTCGGGGATGACGGCCGTGCTGTCGAGGTGCTGAGCGTAGCTACGGTCGAGGCGGTTGGTGATGATCCTCAGCGGCAGGTTCTTGATCACCATGAGCGAGTCGTTGGACGTGACAGTGGCCGAGACCATGGCCGAGTCCTTGTAGCGGCTGATGTTGTCGTTGTACTTGAAGTAGGCCCAGCCCTTGTACACACCCTGCATGTCGCGCAACTGGGCGGCACGCTCCTCGGGCGTGAGGTAGGTTCTCGTGCTATCTTTACCGGTGCCAGGGTTGGGAGTGGGCTTGAGGTCGTCGTCATCGCCACAGGAGGCCAGACCGACGAAGATCATGCAAACGGCCAGGAGGCTTAAGATTTTCTTCATTGTTGTTTTGCTTTAAGTTTTGAATAATATAGAATGATGATTGCTTGCTATGCTATAATTTGCTATACTTGATTTTACCATAGAGATGTGCCAGCCATGATAGACACGATGGCCATCCGACCCGCTACGGCCATCAGATGCGCTTGGTCTCGCTGCGGAGCAGGTTCATAAACTCCTCGCGCGTCTTGGCCTGGTTGAAGGCTCCGCTGAAGGAGGAGGTGGTGGTGATGGAGTTTTGCTTCTCCACGCCACGCATCATCATGCACATGTGGCGCGCCTCGCAGACGACCATCGTGCCCAGCGGCTTGAGGGTCTCCTGGATGCACTCCTGCACCTGGAGCGTGAGTCGCTCCTGCACCTGGAGTCTGTGGCTGAAGATATCGACCACGCGTGCGATCTTGCTCAGGCCGGTGATATGGCCGTTGGGGATGTAGGCCACGTGCACCTTGCCGTAGAACGGCAGCATGTGGTGCTCGCACATGGAGAAGAAGTCGATGTCGCGGACGATGACCATTTGGTTGTATTTCTCCTCGAAGAGGGCGTCGGTGAGCACCTTGTGAGGGTCCTGCGTGTAGCCACGGGTGAGGATCTGCATGGCCTTGGCCACGCGCATGGGGGTCTTCTGCAGGCCCTCTCGGTCAGCATCCTCGCCGAGCAGGGTGAGGACGCTCTTGTAGTGTTCTGCGAGTTCGTCGAGTCCCTCGCGGAATTGTGTCTCTGGATTCATGAGAGAGAATGGTATATGATGTTCTTACTTTCTATAGGTTGGCAGGAAGCCGTGTCCTGCGCTTATTATTTTCGGATGATGTTGGCGCTCTTATAGCCGGCCTTCTTGACCTTCCACAGTGCCTTCTGTGCATCCTTGTATTCTTCAAAATTGCCCACAAGGCACATCCACCGTGGGGAGTAGAAGTGGACATAGACGGGCTGGTCGGGCAGGGCGTCCTTCACCTTCTGTCCCGCCAGTTCGGCCTTGTTGCGGTCCTCCCGCGTGTTGCCGCCCAAATAGACGGCGATGCGGAAGCCCTTGCCTCTCCTGGGTGCCTTGCGACGGAGTACTTGCCGGGTCTCCGTGCCCACTTGTCGGCGTATGGGTCTGCGGACGAGCACCATGCGCTTGTAGTCGCGAGCCTCGCCCGTAGGTTCCTGGACCGTGATCTTAGGCTCTTTGGCAGCTGGCGGACGGTTGCTGGGCAGTTGCACCCTCGGGGCGTCGCCGCGCTGCTTGGAGCTGCTGGGTTGTGACGGCACCATCAGTTGCTGATTCTTCCGCCGAATCTTCTCTTGCTTTTGGCGTTCCTTCTCGGCCCTTTTGGCCGCGCGCCGCTCCTCGCGGCTCATGCGCTTGTCGTTCTGAGGGCTCTTCTTGCCGTTGACCACCGCGTCGATGGCCGAACTTTGGGTCACAGTGACCTTGCCCTGCGCATGGAGGCCCATGGCGGGGATCAGGAGGAGGATGAGGTAGAGGACGATTCTTGTCATGGCAGATGGCGTTTATGTGTCGTCAATGGGGGTGGGTAAAAGCGTGGGCCGGAGAGACCGCCAGGCCTCTCTGGCTCACGTTGGATGATGGTGATGGATTAGTCCTTCCAGGCGTCGATGATGCCCTTGAAGTCGGCAGCCTTCAGCGAGGCGCCACCGATGAGTCCGCCGTCGATGTCGGGCTTGGCGAAGAGCTCCTTGGCATTGCTGGGCTTGCAGCTGCCACCGTAGAGGATGGAGGTCTCGTCAGCCACGGCCTGGCCGTACTTCTCGGCGACGATGGAGCGGATATAGGCCAGCATCTCCTCGGCCTCGTCGGACGTAGCGGTCTTGCCCGTGCCAATGGCCCAGATCGGCTCGTAAGCGATCACGATGTTCTTCCACTCCTCGGCAGTGAGGTTGAAGATACTCTGCTCCAGCTCGGCCTTGACGACCTCGTTCTGCTTGTTCTGCTCGCGCTCTTCCAGCGTCTCGCCGCAGCAGAAGATCACCTTGAGGTTGTTCTTCAGGGCCAGGAGGGTCTTCTCCTTCAGGATCTCAGCCGTCTCGTGGTAGTACTGACGACGCTCAGAGTGGCCAAGGATGACGTAGTCGGCGCCCGTGCTCTTCACCATGGCGGCTGACACCTCGCCCGTGTAGGCACCCTTCTCCTTGTCGGCGCAGTTTTCTGCACCGAGGCCTACGATCTCCTTGTCGAGGACCGGAGCTACGCTGGCCAGGTGAATGAACGGTGTGCAGATGACGACATCGCAGTTGGGCTTGTCTGCCTTCAACAGATCGTTGATGTCTTTAGCCAACTGAACGCCCTCCTGGAGGGTCTCGTTCATTTTCCAGTTACCTGCTACAATTTTCTTTCTCATTTCTTTTTGTGTTTAAAAAATAAGTTAAATACTCTGTGATATCTCATGAAGGAAAGTGGGGCGCGCCTTGTGGCGAAGGCCAGTGGGGCTGGCCGCTACGACTCTTGCTCCGCTTCCGATGGCATGTTGTTTTGCTTTCTCCTCCGTCGGACCCACTTCGTCCACTGCCAGGTGCGGTCGGCCAGTGTCAGGACGAAGAGCGGCAGCACGAAGCACAGCACGATCAGCGTCACGCGCTGGGAAACCTCGTCGGGAGGCATCTTGCCCAGGGCGCTTTTCTCCAAAGGTTTGGCGAGCTCCTCGGCAGTGGGCAGCCCGTTGTGGCTCCACTTGTTGATGACCACGCCGTGGCGCAGCAGCAGCAGCCCGGGGTTGCTCCGTATGACGGTCTTGAGCGTTGTCCCGTCGGTGATGTAGAACGGGTATTCGGCGCCAGTGATGTCGCGCCAGTGGGCCACGGCCTTGTCCTCGCTTGCCGTCAGGGCGATGAAGCCGTAGTGGTGGTCCTGCGCATACTCGTAGATGCGGTCGATCTCGCCGAAATTGGTGGCGTCGGCCAGTTCGAGGTAGGGGGCCACGAGGACGAAAGTGTAGCCTTTGTCGGCCAGCACCTGCTCCGTGAGGTCGTCGTCGGTTGCGGGATCGGTGATGGAAAAGTCGTGGATGGGGGGCTCGTAGCCCTTCTCCACCTCCACGGTCTTGCTGTCGATGAAGGTCCAGGTGGAGTCGGGGTAGTTGTCGAGCGTGAACTCCTTGCGCACGCCGCCCTTCTCCAGGATGAATGTTGTCTCAAACTTCGGCTGCTTGGCTCCTGCGGGGATCTCCATTCCCTTGCGGATGTCGGCTCCGATATGGTAGGGGCGGGAGTCGAAGGGCGGCAGATACCAAAGGCTCAGGGCCGAGGAGACGAGGATGAAGAGCAGCGTGTAGTTGATGACGATCCACTGGTTGGTCTTCGAGATGAAGCGCACCATGCAGAACGGTTTCCACGCCACAACCGCAGCCATGGCGAGCAGCAGGAGGTTCTTCAGCAGCGTCTCGCCGTTGGTGAGGTGGATGGCGTCGCCGAAGCATCCGCAGTCCTTGATGGGTTCCCAGCCCCAAAGCCACACCGTGATGGCGGTCATGATGGCCATGAAGGCTACGATCACGCGGCTCACCTTTCTCCTTCGGATGGCAAAGAGCAGGAAGACGCCGAGGCAGAACTCCACGGCGGAGAGCAGGACGCTCGTGGTGAGCGTGGCCCAGGAGGGGGCGTACTGCTCCAGGTGGAGCGCTTCGAGGTAGTCGCCGATCTTGTACTGGGTGCCCAGCGGGTCGATGGCCTTGACAAAGCCCGAGAAGATGAGAGCCAGGGAGAGCGGCAAGCGGCAGAGGTTGACGGCCATACGCCATCCCCAGCCGGCCTCCTCCCGCTTCACGGAGGGCTTGGCCTGCTGGTGGGCTGTCTTGTTGTCGTGCTTCTTCTCTTCCATACGGTCTGCTGTGTTGGCTTTCGCCAGTCCAAGGGGCGATTTGCTCGCCCCTTGGATTATTGATTTCTCTTACTTGCTGCTAGGGCTATAATTCTTCCTTGCAGCTTTGGATCATTGTCTTGCTTCCAGCTTTGGGTTATTATTCTCCCTTGCCTGATGCTTGGTTCGCCTGCTCGTCGATGCGGATGATGCCGAAGAGGGCGTAGTTGATAATGTCCATATAGTTGCTGGCGATGCCTTCGCTCACCAGTGTCTCTCCGCAGTGGTCCTCGATCTCCTTGATGCGTTCTATCTTGGTGAGGATCAAGTCGGTGTAGCTGCTCACGCGCATGTCTCTCCACGCCTCGCCGTAGTCGTGGTTCTTGCGCTTCATCAGCGCGAAGGTCTCGGCGACGTGCTCGTCATAGAGGGCCAGGGCCTCGTCGGGGGTGATGTCGATGCGGTCGGCGCAGGGCAGCGAGAGCTGGATGATGCCGACAAGGCCGTAGTTGACGAGTGCGATAAACTCGCCCCGCACGCCGTCGCCCACGTAGTTTTCTCCGGTGGTCTCAATGGTGCGGATGCGCTTGGCCTTGATAAACAGCTGGTCGGTGACGGTCTGGGGGCGCATGATGCGCCACGAAGCGCCATAGTCCTGGAGCTTGGGGGCGAACACTTGGCGGCAAACGGCCAATGCTTGCTCAAACTGGCTGTCGGTCCTTGAAGGCTTCTCGTTGCTTTCTGCTTGCATGATTTCTTCTATTTTGCCGCAAAATTACGCATTTTATCTGAATTGGCAAAATGCACACTACTAACACTTTGTAAAATCCCGTTTTATATCTTAATTCAGGACGCCTGCAAGAAGCGCTCGTGGGGAAAAAGGAACAGGGTGTGCCGAAAGCCCCGAGAGGCTTTGGACACACCCTGTGTGATGATATGGTCGCCCTCAGCAGGGCGGGATAGGCGAACGATTAGTCGCAGTTGATGAGCTTGTGGTCGCTGCCGAGCACATCAATGATCTTGTGGGAGTACATCTCCGTCATGTACTTACGGGCCACCTTGCCATACTGGCGCGGGTCGAAGTAGTCGGGATGCTGGGCCAGGGTCTCACGCACACCGGCGGTGTAGGCCAGGCGGGAGTCGGAGTCGATGTTGATCTTGCAGACGGCGCTCTTGGAAGCCTCGCGGAGCTGCTCCTCGGGGATACCTACGGCGTTGGGCAGGTTGCCACCGTACTGGTCGATGATCTTCACATACTCCTCAGGCACTGAGGAAGATCCGTGGAGGACGATGGGGAAGCCGGGGAGCTTCTCCTCGATCTCGTGGAGAATGTCGAAGGCCAAGGGAGGAGGAACGAGACGACCGGTCTTCGGGTCGCGCGTGCACTGCTCGGGCTTGAACTTGTAAGCGCCGTGGCTCGTACCGATGGAGATGGCGAGCGAGTCGCAACCGGTACGGGTAGAGAAGTCGATGACCTCCTCGGGACGCGTGTAGTGGCTCTCCTCGGAGCTGACCTCGTCCTCGACGCCGGCGAGCACACCGAGCTCAGCCTCTACGGTCACATCAAACTGGTGGGCGTACTCCACGCACTTCTTCGTCAGCTCGATGTTTTCCTCGTATGGCAGCGATGAGCCGTCAATCATAACAGAAGAGAAGCCCAGGTCCACGCAGCCCTTCACCAACTCGAAGGAATCGCCGTGATCGAGGTGCAGGACGATCTCGGGATGGTTGCAGCCCAGTGACTTGGCATACTCTACCGCACCCTCGGCCATGTAGCGGAGGAGGATCGGGTTGGCGTAAGCGCGGGCACCTTTGGAAACCTGAAGGATGACGGGCGACTTCGTCTCGGAAGCCGCGGTGATGATTGCCTGAAGCTGCTCAAGGTTGTTGAAGTTGAATGCGGGGATCGCATAGCCGCCCTTGACGGCTCTCTTGAACATCTCTCGTGTGTTGACGAGTCCAAGCTCTTTGTAATTTACTGCCATGAGATTAATGATTTTATAATTATAATACGTTAATTTATTATGACACCGCAAAAGTACACTTTTATTTTATCATTACCAAATACCCGAGGGTAAATGTTGTTGTAAAATCGTTAAAAATGCTATTTGCTTAACCTTGGTCAAGTCTCGCCTCTTGTCATTTCGCACGGTGGAAAGCGAGAAAAGGTGAAAAAAGGTCGGCGGCAGAACGTGAATTCAACCGAAAGTTGTACCTTTGTGGCGAAAAGACAGAATAAAGATATTGTAAGATGAATATAGACAAAAAGGCAAATCAGGCGGAGTTTGAGGCGTTGTTGCGCTCAGTGAACCGCGACGGAATGGATTATGTGATTGAGGACTTGGAGAAGGATGGCTTCTTCGACGCGCCTGCTTCGGCGGGCCACCACCTCAATGTGCCAGGAGGACTGTGTGAGCACTCGCTCAACGTGTGCCGGGCTGCGCTGAAGGTGTGGGAGGCCATGTGCCAGCTCGACGAGAACCTGGGCAAGGAGGTGAAGAAGGAGAACGTCATCGTCGCCTCGCTGCTTCACGACGTCTGCAAGACCAACATCTACAAGCCCACCACGAAGCGCAAGAAGAACGCGCTGGGAGTCTGGGAGGACGTCCCAGGATGGAATGTGGTCTATAATAAGTTGCCGCTGGGCCATGGCGAGAAGTCGGTGATCATGCTGCTGCTCTCGGGCCTCGACTTGACGGACGAGGAGATGATGGCGATCCGTTGGCACATGGGGGCCTTCGGCCTCAACTTCAACTCCTATGAGGACGAGCGGAGCTACGACTCGGCCAAGACGCTCTCGCCGCTGGTCACCATCGTGCAGGCGGGCGACAACCTTGCCGCAGGCATCATGGAGCGCACGGAGGAGGACATTGCAAACCTCGGATAGGCGCGGCTGAAGGTGTGGCTACTTGGTCTGTCACTCCTTTTTCGAATGAACACTTTTCCCAAATGAATACTTACAGAGCAAGGGCGGGCCGCAATCGGTCCGCCCTTGTCTATAGTAGTGGAGGAGAGGCTTAGTCCTTGTTGTCGAGTGGGAACAGGCCGTAGAGCCGCTCGTCGATCATCTCGGTGATGCGCTGGAAGTCGGCCGGATTGTCGAGGAAGTCGTTCTTGTCGCCATCGACGATGATCATCGGGCCCTGGTAAGTCTTGATCCACTCCTCGTAGCGTTCGCCCAGTCCGCGCAGATAGTCGATGCGGTTGGTCTGCTCGTAGTCGCGGCCGCGACGCTGGATGTGCTCTATGAGGTGGGGAATGCTGGACCTTATATATATAAGGAGGTCGGGCAACTTGACGAGACTCATCATGAGGTCGAAGAGGTCGGTATAGTTGGCGAAGTCGCGGTCGCTCATCAGTCCCATGTCGTGGAGGTTGGGAGCGAAGATGCGCGCGTCCTCGAAGATCGTGCGGTCCTGGATGACGGTCTCCTCCGACTTGGCGATGGCCACGACATCGCGAAACCGCTTGTTGAGGAAATAGATCTGGAGATTGAACGACCACCGCTCCATGTCTCCATAGTAGTCTTCGAGGTACGGATTGTTGTCCACGGGCTCGTAGTGGGGAGTCCATCCGTAGCGTTTGGCCAACAGTCGGGTGAGGGTGGTCTTTCCCGCACCAATGTTTCCGGCGATAGCAATGTGCATGATATAGCTGCTTTTGTGTAGTTTTTACCTTTTTATTTATTGGGGATGCGTCCAGACCTTTATTTGTCGGGGAAGAGGCCGAACAACTCGCGGTCGATCTTGTCCGTGATGAAGCCGAGGTCGGACGGGTTGGCCAGGAAGTCGAGCTCGTCGGCCTCGATGATGAGCACCCGCCCCTGGTATTGCTTCGTGATGAAGTCTTCGTAGCGGCGGTTGAGGCTCTCGAGGTAGCGCAGCGGCATCTGTTCCTCGTAGCTTCGTCCGCGCTTCTCGATGTTGCTCGCGAGGTGGCCCACGGAGCAGCGGAGATAGACCATCAGGTCGGGGTAGCGGACCACGTCGGTCATGTCCTCAAACAGTTCCATGTAGGTCTCGAAGTCGCGGTCGTCGAGGTTGCCGAGATCGTGGTTGTTGGCCGTGAAGACATAGACGCCCTCGTAGATGGATCGGTCCTGCACGATGTCCTCCTTTTGCTTCTGGAGCTGCAGCAGGTCCTTGAACCGCTCTTTGAGATAGAAGACCTCCAGCGGGAACGACCACCGCTTGATGTCGCGATAGTAGTCCTCGAGGTATGGGTTGTGGGCTACCTGCTCGTAGTGGGGCTTCCATCCGTAGTGGCGGGCGAGGAGCCGCGTGAGCGTCGATTTTCCCGATCCGATATTGCCGGCTATGGCTATGTGCATGAGATTCTGATGTCTTGGTGGCTTATTTCAGCTGGGTCGGCGTGCCGATACAGCCGTTGGGCATCTGGATGTGGAGCAGGGCGCAGACCGTGGCGGCGATGTCGGTGATGTGGGTCTCCTGGGTAGTCTCGCCGTGGGGCACGTTCCATCCGTAGTAGATGCAGGGAATGTGCGTGTCGTAGGGGAAGGGCTGGCCGTGCTGGGTGCCCTTGTATTGCGGGTCGTCCTTGCCTCCGAAGTATTGCGGGCGCGTAACGACCGTGATCTCGCCGCTTCGGCCGTGGCAGTAGCCATTGATGAGCCGCTCCTTGATGGGGGCGGGGATGGCAGCCTCGGTCAGGTGCTCGTTGTCAACCACATAGATGAAGTCCTTCTGCTGCTTCAACCATTTCACGGCTTCCTCCACGGCGTCGTCGAGATCTACGTCGGCCTTGGCGAGGACGCCTTTGTTGAACGTGAACTGGTAGTTGTCCTCGGGGAAGACGGGATTCTCCGTCAGGTGGAACTTGTCTTTCAGATGGTCGTTGAGCGCCTGCGTGGTAGCGTCGTAGTCCCATCCGCCGGCAGGATACTTATGCGAGCGGAGCATGTTGTAGTTGTGGGCCGCACCATGGTCGGCGGTGAGGAAGAAAAGGTAGTTTCCTTTGCCTACCGTGGCATCCAGCGTTTGGAGAAAGGCTGCCAGGTCTTTGTCAAGCTGCATATAGACGTCGTGGTTCTCCTTGCCGCGGGTCGAAAACTTGTGGCCGATGGCGTCGGTCGAGGAGATGCTCACCGTGAGCATGTCGGTAGCGTCGCCCTGTCCGAGTCGCTCGCCCTTCAGTGCGGCCTCGGCCATAAGGAAGGTCATGGTCACGCCCTCCGTAGAGGTCTTGATGTTGTATTTGGGCGCCGTGTGGTGCTGCTTGTTGAAGTCGGCAGCCCATTTCGGCAGCGCATCCATATAGTAGCTGCTTGTCACGAAATGGCCCGCGGCGTCGTCCCACCAGTAGGCAGCATTGGCCGAATGGCCGGCGGGCAGGATGGCGGCACGGTCCTTGAGGGCCACGCCCACCACGCGCGACTGGTAGTCGTTGCTCAGGCGCAGTTCGTCGCCGATGGTCGAGGTGCGCATCAGGTGGGGACTGCGCTGGCCAGCGCGCGACTTCTCGCCGCCGATGGTATAGACCGTGGTGTCCTGGCAGTTCTCCGTCCCTTTGTCGTCGATGTAGAACCAGTTGCCTGCAATGCCGTGGATGGAGGGCACGGAACCGGTAAAGACGCTCGTATGGCCCAGGGCCGTGATAGCGGGGGCGTAGTTGATCTGGCAGTTCTCGCAGGAGTAGCCTTCTGAGAGCAGCCGCTTGAGGCCGCCTTCTCCATACTCGTTATAATAGTAGTAGAGGTAGTCCCAGCGCATCTGGTCGACGACGAGCCCCACGACCAGCTTGGGGCGGGCGACTTGCGCTTGCACGCAGATCGCCATGAAAAGCAAAATGAGGGTCAAAAACTTCTTCATGTGGCAAAGGTACGAAAATACTTCCAATCCTCCTTCTTTATGGGCTAAAATGATTATTATGAGAGAAAATGATCTTCCATGAAGGATAATGATAGAAGTATTTCAGAAAAGAGGCAAATTGCGTGGTGAGGATGTGGAATTGAGTCTTCATGGCAAGTGTTTGTCTTGAAAATGTTGTGTAGGTTGTTAATGGGAGTTAATTTTTAAACTTTTCCTTGGGAATATTTGGTGGGGTGAGAATAAATCTCTAACTTTGCACCCGCAATCGAAAAACAACGATTTGCTGAAAGGTACCTTAGCTCAGGTGGTAGAGCAATGGACTGAAAATCCATGTGTCCTTGGTTCAACTCCAAGAGGTACCACTCCTCCTTTCATTGGGACAGTTCTCGCAAGAGGCTGTCTCTTTTTTTTATTCCACTTTTATTGCTGTCCGATAAAGCATAATGAAGAACACTGCGTGAAGCACTTTGATGCCTACCAGCATTTGGTCATCGATTCCCCAACTTCGCAGTTAAACTTTGCTTCAGGTCTGTAGATATTTTGCGGTCTCGCCAATTCTTCAAAATGGCTACAAATTTTTAGTATGAAATAGTGGATAACGGATCCTTGCTTGAAATTCTACTGACGCATATCTTTAGCTGCGCCAACAAAAGAGTCTCACTCTGCTGTTCTTTTACAAAGCTGCTGATGTAAATATTTTTACCATTAATGACAAGGTAGCGGTATTAGCATGGGTAAATGGGATTTTCACCCCTTTTTATGAAGTTATATTCATCGGCCCATGAAGTTAACTTCGTAGGCCGATGAATATAACTTCGTAGGTCGATGAATATAACTTCGTTGCCCAACGAAGTCAACATACTATTTTAGGCACGTTTTTGCCGTTAATGCCCCTTGTGACTTTAGTTGGAAGTTTTTCCTATTTTACCATTTGTGTCAAATAAAATCGGGATTATTTAACACGTTATTCGTGTCATGTTAAGGAATTGGCGATTTTTCAACATGAAGAGACTCAACGCTATCAGTATTGTCTGCTCGTTTATTCAGTTGATAAGTTGTGTCTCGTCCTATTTCATCAGAAATAAGATATCCATCTACACACAACGCTTTCAACATCTTTGAGATGTCAAACTTAGGCATATTGAGAGAATACCCCCAAGCGTTCATTCGATACGACTCCTTCTGTCAGGGCAAAGGCCAGCGTCAGTGTCTTGTCGTGATTCAACTGTAAGCCCCGCTCTCCAAACAGCGATACTAACCCTTCCTTGATTTTGTCATCCAAGATCGACATGCGGGGCAAGGTCTGTACAACTTTGTTTGGACGGTTTCTTTCTTTGAGCATGGGTGCAATCCTGTTTGTTTCTCTCCAACCCGATATTATTTTGTCGGCGCTGCTTCCTGCCTTTTCTGCTTTGCCAAACATTATAAACATCTTTTGTAAGGCGAGATTCCGGCATACGCTGTCGCCACCGTCATAGAACAGTTGCTTCGACACCAACAGACAACCGGGATTTGAAAACACAAGTTTACTCTTGCTCCGTGTTTGTTTCAACTAATTTGCGACCTTCCCTAGAGAGTACTTTGCCATATTTAGTTCGTACCAAATTCTATTTCTTACCCCCATAAATTCTTCTTTCTGTGTATTGTGAATTTAGCTTATCGCTACCCCAAATCACCCATAATACTCCCCAACACAGTATCACGGTATGTATTAAAGATATTCAGCTTGACGTGAACATATTGGGGCAGACTCTGGAGATACTCCAACTCAAACATGAGGCGAGGTTCCTTATCCCCACATTCGGGGTGAATCTCAGCCTTGTTGCCGATACGTGCAATACGGATAAGGTAGAGGTCCTTTACCCCCTTACCCTTAATATAAGGCATAAAGTAGTACAACTTGTTCAGTGCAACGGTCGAAGGGAATGACTTGGTCTTTCCTGTATAATATATCTTAGAATAGCCTCCGTCTAGGAAATAGTCAGTATTATCCGGCTTGACAAAACCTATTAGCAGACTCTTGTTCATAGCCAACTTAAAGTTTTTCTTGATAGGATTCCTCTTGACGAGACTATCCATTTCGGCAAACAAATCAAGATTGAGCGTCGGTAGAGCATCGCGCTTACAATCAATAGGACGAGTGGAAACAGGCTCCTTTTCATAAATGAAACGATAAAGACTTTTGCCCACTTGCTCTACTATACCGCAAACCAAGGCATTACCCATAAGGAAAGCCCTACGACCATCCGACACATCAGGATGACAAGTATGGTTATCGGGGAACATATTCAAGCGCTCCAACTCTAGCGGAATCAAGCGACGGTAACGCCCCGATGGAGTGAGAATAACATGCTTGAAACGAGATGCCGAAGCACCGCCCTCTCCTGTAATTATTGTACGGGAAGGCTTATCTAGAGCATCTGGGAATGACATAGCACCCTCAGAGAAAGTATATGTAAATCCTTCTGCCGACACACGAGTTATCTTCTTGGCTCCCTTCTCATATTCCCACTTTTTAACCTCCTCTTGCGGAATGAAGAAATCCTCTGGTACAAGAGATTCGTCTACCACACACCCACCAAGAGTAATTGTAGGTCCCTCATAAACAGGTTCTGCGTCAATACTATAGACATGGCGGTCACGCATGATTCCAGAAGTCCCAAACGGACTTGGGGCGTTTTTCTTGTTACACTTATTGAAGTTGTCAGAGACCTCCTTTATAGAGCCGATAATATCGAACTCGGATACGGTCTTTTCTTTAGGGCTGAACGGAAAAGCTCTAGCCATCACGCCATCGTGGAGAACCCATCCTCTTAGATTGTCCACCTTGCCCGCCACGACAGAACCCTCACGGTACCCCACTATATATGTACGGCGACGGCGTTGAGGCATACCATAATCGGCAGCATTTATTACACGCCACTCGACCGTATAGCCCAAATCGGCAAGTGAAGCAAGAATAATGGCAAAGTCACGTCCTCTCTGTTTGGCTGGAGAGCCCAGCAAGCGGTCTACATTCTCAAAAAAGACATAGTTGGGGCGGTATTCCCCCTTTTCGTTAAGTATACGATATATTTGCCACCAGAGCACGCCCTTCTTTCCCTCGATGCCACCCGAACGGCTAAGCGAAGCCGCCACAGAATAATCCTGACAAGGGAATCCGCCAACGAGCAAGTCGTGGTCAGGAATATCAATAGTCTTTACTGCGTTTATGTCATTATTGCAATGACCTTTCGAGCCAAATCGAGCGCGATAAACCAAAGAAGCATCCTGGCGCACCGTAGAAGGCTCCCATTGGTTATTCCAAATAGTTTCATAAGCGTCCGAAGCACCCTCCAGACCTATACGAAAACCACCCACTCCAGCAAAAAGTTCAACAACCCTAATCTTATTATCGTTTATTCTAGGCATATATCTTTTATATGTAATCAATTTCTTGTAATTTATCAGCAATGAACGAACCCTTCAACCAAAAGAACTGAGGCAACATACGAATACCGTTAACACACTCCGTTCTTGTCTTTTCGGTGGAAACGTCAGCACCACCACGGAAGAATACCATATATTCAGAACTCTTCGGGAAATTAGGAGCACCCATATATGCGCCGCTCTTATTCATGCGCCTGATGCCATCCTTGTCATAAAAATACTCCCACTCTAGTTTATTTCGGTGTATAAGGTTACGAGAGTCCTCCCACGTTCTAAACACTTCATTACATATAAACTGCTCATCGAAAGAGAAACGCTTGAAGCCCTCAAATGTAGTCTTCTTTATTTCTTCTTGTAGTCTTTCCTTGTATGCTTCAGCCGTCTCGCTAGCTTTTCGTGGGCTCATGTCTCCCCTCTCACAAAAGATGGGGCAGAGAAAACTGTGCTCGCAGAAATAGTTATAGACTTCAGACTCTTCAAAGTCCAAATTTCTATCAGCCCACTCTTCAAAATCAATATGTTTGAGCTTCATATCCTCTGTACGCCCACCGTTAGGAGTAATCGTAATGGTTTTTGCTATAATGCCCACCTTGGTAAAATCGGAAATTTGATTAAGTCGCGAGCAAGGAGCACCGAACATCTTCAAGATACATTTGGCACCAAAATCCTTAGTTGATAATTCTGTATCAACACCCAACACCTCTTTAAGTTGTACAAACGTCATCCCTCTGTACCTTTGTGACAGAGCATGACAACGACTATCCAACTGAGCAAAACTTGAAAACGACACTGCTAATGCAGTCTCCTCTCTAGCCCGACTCTGATTAAAGTGCCCCTTAACTATATAGTCCACAAACGTCTGTTTGAGCCTATAACGTGGCTTTTGGTAAGACCCCGACGACCTACGTTTGAAACCAGGCACCAACTCTATCAACATCAACTCAGAACGGAGAACATGCGTAAAGCCCACAAGATGCTCATTACGTTCATCTTGGTTAGGATATGTATGGTATATGTTCTGTAGATAATCCCTTACTTTCTCCCAATCATTCCGCAACCCAGCACGCTCCGACGGCGAGAATGTATTGTAACAGTAATCCACAATTGGGAAATTAGCATATTCAGATGCGGGCACAGCCTCATACGACCTGTATTCATAAAAGACTATGAGCAACCTTTCAGATTTTTCCCAAAAATGAGAAGTCAAGAAGTCCGTTTGAATAGACGGAGTAAACGTGACCCCCGTAATGCTAATGCCCTCCTTAGCCCTCAGATAAGCATTATACTCTGCACCAACCTTTCCCTTAGCCTTTGACAAATCAGACTTGGGCACACGAACCCCAGTAGTCTTGAGCTCAGTTAGGACACCGTCTATCTCTATATCACATTCCTGATCACTGTCTCGTCCGTACCCGAACACAGACTGCTCTATCACATCACCGGCAATTCCGGTAATCTTGCTACTGTTCACGGTGCGAGCAAACTGGTTGGACGAATCCACCTCGCCCAAAGTTTTACCCTTAACCCCTTCGAGAAGTTGAAAAACAAACTCGCCGGTATATTTTCTGTCGTCAGTTACTGCCATTCTCGGTATTTAATAATATAAGATGGTTACCTATTCCATTCGCCATACATAAGCTAGCAATTAGACTACACTGTACAACCTAGGAAATAGCCAAATCCACATTCGTATACAAAGGTACAATTAAGTGAGCGGAAAAGCAAATAAAATTAATTATAATTTGATTTTCCCGAGCGTGAGTACCTAGGGATTGTCGTTTGATTCTAAGAATTCAATATCTATAGACGAGGGTATGCCTTCCAAGGTTGCCCTCATCTGCTTTTTCGGAGTTTTATCCCAAATCGATCATTAGAAAACGCTTCTTGCTATTTTCTAATGACCGATCTGGGTTTCACTCTAAGGAGTTTTTCCCGTTGAACTCCAAGGAGTCTTGTTTGCTTAGTCGGAAGAGCTACGCAGGTTTTGCTATCTCAACTTCAAGTCCTGCCAGCTCTCGGCGAGGGCAGAGGATGGAGTGAAGGTCGGAGTCTGGGGCTTGCGGTTGATCACCGCCGACTGCTGCCGCACGTTTTCGGAGACATACGATCCCAGTTCGCCCAAGGTGACGTCGCCCTGCGTTTCCTGAAGTTTCTTCAGCAGATAGTAGGTGAAGAGGCCGTGCCCCTTGACGGAATAAGGATAGGCTGTCTCTTCTCCCGAGGCTGCGGTGAACACCACCATATTGCCATTGGGGTCTTCTCGCTTCGGTTTCACACCTATGCCGCGTGCCATGGCCAGCATTCCTTCGCCACGCTTGGATCCCGAGAAGCAAGCGTCGAGGAACACCACGATCTGCTTGGCGCCAGTAGAACCCAGTTCGGCGTAGAGCCGGTTGAGCGAGTAGCAGCCCTCCGTCTGTAGTCCGTCCGCGTCGGTCGGCAGGAGGTAGGCGTCTTTCGTCTGCTCGTTAGGAATGCCGTGGCCCGCATAATAGAAGACGATATTGATGTCTCCATGGAAGGAGGCCGCTATCTGCTTGATGTCCTGTATGGCTCGCAGCATCGTGCCATAGGAGGCGTCAGCATAGTAGCGCACGTTCTCCTTCGGCATTCCCAAGGTCTGGTGGCAGTATTTCGCCATTGTCGATCCGTCGTTGAGTGCCAGCAACACGTCGCCACCCGAGATGTTCGTATAGTGCTGGTTGGCGATGATGACGGCAAAGGTCCGCGTGTTGTCGGTCGGCGTCTCGGGAATGTTTTCATCAACATCCGAAGAACCCAGTTTCACGTTCTGCTCCTTGATTGTCTGCTGGTTGATGGAACTGTTGGCAGCGAGCATATCCGCGTTGATCGGGTCGAAATGCACATCGACGTTCGTCACCGTGTAGTTGAGTGCGGCGGCGTTGTCATACTGGTAGCGCTTGCCCGAAGGTGTGATGATCGTCAGGCTGGCTATCGCCAGATGGTCGTTGTCGATGAAATACTTCGGGTCCTTAAACTGCATTCCGTTCCAATTGGATGCGAAGATCTTGGCCTCGTCATTGCTTCTTGGCACCGGGATGATCATTTCGCCTACCTCGGGCGAGGTGACGAGAAACACTTCATTCTCTGCGTCGTAGGGACGCAATTCCAAATGGCGAAGGTTCACCCTCGTCTCGTAGAGACTGATAAACTCCTGCTGGGCGAGGTGCTGCATCTCCTTGAGTTTCTCCTCGCGGCTCTGCTCCGTCACGCGGTTGCGGTATTCATCCAGGGTCTCATAGGGGTCCTTCTCCTGCCATTTGCCGATACGGCTCTCTATGAATGGCACGGCAAAGGCCGAGTAGGCAGGGATGCCCTGTAGCTGACCCTCCGCCAAGGACTCCGGATGGCCGCCCGCATCGGCACTTGGAATGGCCGCCACGGTGGGTCCAGCTTCCTGAACGAAGTCGATGAAGCGCGGTATGACATTCTCCTCGATCTTTCCTCCGCCCATCGAAGCCAGCTTGTAGTTGACCAGCCCGAAGTTCTCCTTGTCGCCCGTACAGATATAGGCTATGGCCAGCGCCTGTGTGTATTTCAGCGAGAGCGGATCGCTGATGAGGATGTTGCGCAGGTGGTCGATGGCCTGGGTGAAATACTCCTTCGCCTCTGCTTCATAGAAGAGAACGTTGGGATCCTCCCTGAGCTCGAGCGTCTTGTTGTAGTTTTCCACACCGAGATTATAGCTGTTGATAGCCAGGTGCTTCAGCACGTCCAGCGCCTTGGGATGCGTGTCCTGCAACTTTTGGTACACGCTGAGCGCCTGTCTGAACTCGCGTTTCTCCTCATAGAGTTTGCCCTGTATGTTGAGCAGCGTCGCGTCCTCTGGTTGTAGCGCGAGCCCCTTGGAGACAAAGTGCTGCAGCCGTTCGTTGTCGTTGTGGTCGATACAGAGATTCACCGCCGCCGAGACGAAGTCGTAGTCGGTAGGATAATTCTCCGTGGCTTGCTCCAGCGTGACGATGGCCAAGTCGTACTGGTTGGAGGCGGCACACGCCTTGACGAGGTTGATGAACACCGTCTTGCGGTATTTGTCCTCGCCCGACCGGATGTAGGACTGCAGGTAGGGAATGGCCTCTCCATACTGTCGCTGGTTGACCAGGCTGGCTGCAGCGTAGTAGGACAGTTGCGCATAGGCCGTCTGCGACCGATAGCCTCCGTCGGCAAAGGCAGGCAAGTTGGCCACATCGACAAAGGCGCGCGCAAACTTCACGGCGTTGCCTGCGCTCATACCGCGACTGTAGAAGGCCGCGGCATTGGGCAGGAACGGGAGGATATGCGTCATATTATAGGTCGCTTGGCTATATTCGGAACTCGTCTTCTCCGAAGTAGTCATGACGACGTAGGTTGCAGCATAGCAACGATACAATGCGTCGTAGGTCAGAACCTTGTCTGTGTCCTCGTTGGCCAGCCGCACAAACTCCTTATACGCCGTATTGGAATCCATTATCGTCTGGGCAGCCAGCCGGCTGCCCGACGATAAGAGTAATAGGGAAATGGCTATAAAAACCTTTTTCATACACAATCTAATGAGAATTCGATGGTTAGAGCGCGTCCACAAAGGTGAGTTTCACGCCGATGCGACGATAGGCTCCACCCTTGTTCTGTGAAACCTCGATATAGGTGTCAAACGTCGTTCGCATCTTTCCAAAGGCTGGGATGTTGCGGTCCAGATAGTCCTTCACGCCCATGGCGCGCAGATAGGCCAGCTGCTCGTTCTCGCTGATACCCGTGGCTTCGGTGACGGTGATATTGGTCAGTTCGTCGTTCTTATATACAGGCTCCTGGTCGAAGTCGCCATAGCAGCCGTCGTAGGCCACCGTGCGGCGGAAGGGCAGTGCGTCGGCCATACCCGTGATCTGCACCTTCACCTGCTTGCCCTCGACCATGTATTTCGAGAAGTCGCCCGTGAGTGCTTTCTTTACGATGGCCAGCATCGCCAGGGCCGCGTTGGACTCCTCACACTTGAAGCGACCCGGAGCGAAGTCGTCCGTGGCCGAATATTCCTCATCGACGGTATAGGACACCTCGACATCATAGTTGTAGATGCTCTTTCCCGAGGCGTCCGTTGTGTTGATCACCTTCGTGCGGACGTCGATCTTCGTGTGGTCGGAGATGAAGTTCTGGTCCTGTGCCTCCTGCATGATGTTGTTCTTGATCTCCTCCAGCACGAGTTGCTCCATCTTCGCTCCCTGCAGTTGCTCGAAGGGCACGAAGTTGTCGTCTGCCTCCAGGAAGGCCAGCGACTTGCGTTCCGTATTGTCGAAGATATAGGTCTTGCCCGTCCGCTTGTTGATCACCTCAGTATAGACGATCTCAAACTCGTCCTTCTCGTTGAGGCCATACTTGGTGTTGACAAACTCCAGGTCGTTTACGTCCATGAACGTCTCCAGTTCGTTGAGCGGCACGGTCAGGTAGATGCTTGCCATGTTGTCAAAGTCGAGGGTCAACATGCTCATCTCTGCGTTGTAGTTGCCCATCTTTATCTCCGATGCGCTCAAGATATTGCCCGCCATTCCCGTGGCGATATCGGCTTCGAAGAGGCGCATCTGTCTGAGTCGCGATTCTTCGTTCACGCGAGCGTTGTAGTCATCGAGGCTCTCGCCCTCCATTCGCTCCATCCAATCGTCCATCCTCCTGTTCAGTTCGTCCTTCAGTCGCTCTTGGCGATTCGGCGTGAGGAATCCTACTGGCGTGAAGACCAAGCTATTGTTCGTGTTGTAGGCCAGGTAGATATCGTTCTTCACCGTCTTGGAGTAGTTGAGATAGTTGACGCCAGCCTCCTTTGCGTCCAGGTATTGTCGGTCCTGGTCGTTGAGCAGGTTGATGAAGGCGATGCGCTGGTCGCCCGTGACGACGGTGAGGTATTTGTTCTCCGGGTGGAAGAAGCATTTGCGCGCCAGTCCCATAGCGTCGTAGTGCTTCGTCACCTCAAAGGTCTTGGTGTCGTAGATGTCGCACGATCCGTCGGCTGTCAGTACTGCCATCAGTTTGCAGTTGGACGAGAAGGCCAGGTCGCGCAGTTCCGCGTGGAGCGGGATAGAGGTGCGCACAGTCTGGTTGTCGAGGTTGATGATCTGTATCTTCTCCTTCGAACTGGCTACGAGGAAGTAGCCGTTGGCACTGGCGTCGAGTCGTGTTCCCACGCCGTTGATGGCAAAGCTGTTGACTTCCTGCGTCTTGCGTGTGGAAAAAACGTGCACCCTGGAGTCGCTGCCCATCACGTACAGAAACCTTGCGTCTGGCGAATAGCAGATGGCCGTAGGCTTATATTGTTTCGTTGTCCCCACCTTGCCGATCTGCCAATCCTTTTCGAGCAGGCGGTACACCATCACCGTGTTCTTCTCCTTTCTGCTGTCGATGAAAGCATAGGAACCTCCGGCTGGGTTGATGTAGAGCGAGGTCACCTTGTCGGCCGTCTTCATGAGGTAGTTGCGCATGTTGAGGATTTCCTTCCCACTGTAGTAGTAGAACGCACTATAGTGGTTGGCAAATCCATCTGGCGTCTTGTCCAGTTTCACATTCACCTCATGGGTGCGTGGCGCTTCCGCCTTTTCTGTCTCTTGCGCCGAAAGTTGGAGCGGACAACCCAGTAGGCAGGCGAGTCCCATATAGTAATAAAAATGTTTCATAAGTGTAATTATTTTAATAGGTAAAATACAATGATGCTCTCTCTCTTGGTTTCGTCCGATCTATATGGATGGACTTTTTTTGTTTTGACAGATTGATTCTGTGTTGATGGGCTATTTTGTTTTGATCGGGATCAGCGTGGCCTCCTTGTCGGCAAAGTCGGGCATCTGTCGGCCGATGGGCGCTCCGATATAAGTCGGGTCGCAGACCGTGAAGTCCTTCTCGCCGTAGGTGTAATAGTCGCCATCGACTGGCTCGGAGAAATGGACGGCGCAGGCCATGTGGCCCGGATAGTAGATGAGGACACACTCTAGTCCGAGCAGATCGCGGACGAGGCGTGTCAGGAGGATGGCGCGGTCCTCGCAGTCGCAGTAGGGATAGAAGAGGGTCTCCTCGGCAAAGAACGCACGGTCCTCCACGCCCCACACTTCTTTGTCGAACTTATATTCCAGTCCCGTCTGCACCAGGTTGAGCAGGCTGCCGACGGCCTCCGCCTCGCTCTTGCCCTTGATATACTCCCTCAGGGCGGGATAGATCTGCGTCTTCACGTCCTCGTTCATCGGCGTGTCGGCATAGATGGCCCAGAAGGTGTAGATGTCGTTGTTGGTGTAGGACGAGGGATACTCGTTGTAGAAGTCGATGAGGTTTTTGTTGACCGCGACGTCGATGTGGAGGTCTGGGAATCGTTCCGACGTGATCGTGCGTACCTCCGTAGCCATCTTGTCAAACTCTATCGCTTTGTCGATGCGCAGAGAGAGATTGCTCTCCTTGGGAAACTTCGCCGTACAGATGTTCAGCGCCACGTCCACGTCGTGGACAGGGTAGAATTTCTCGCCATTGATGACGTAGGACGGTTTGTCGTAGATCACGTCGTTGGAGGCGACGAGCAGGTAGAGATGGTCGTTGTCGTCCGAGGCAAAGCGGATCTTGTAGCCCGACTGATAGTAGAGGTAGCCCAGGAGCAGCGCCGACTCGTTGGTTTCAGCACCACAAAACTGGTCCGTAATGCCCTTGAGCATCAGCAGGTAGGCCCAGTCGCATAGCTGGTGGTTGTCGCGCAGGGCCAGACAGTCGCAGACCAGGTTGTCGTAGGTCAATCCGCTGAGGTAGAGCAGGATGTCCGCTATGCGGTTGGGATTGATTTCGCCGATATTGAATCGCTTCGTCTCGTCCAGGTGTACCGAGAGCTCGTTGCCGAAGAACACAAACGGCATGGATCCATACTCCGTCTCCTCCTCGCTGAGCGCCACGCGCTCGATCGGCTCTACGGGCTCAGGACGCTGAGGGGCGCGGTCCGTCGCTTCGTCGCCCTTCACGTTGGCTTTCTTCTTCTTGCGTCCGAAGAACAAGAACTTCGATGTGGCCAACGTGTCTTGATAGACCACTGGCTCCACCTTCGGTTCTTCGGGACGCTTCACGGGAGGCTCTGCGCCAAATCGCTCCCACGCCTGGCGCACGAAGTCGGTATATTGCTTGTTGCACTCCTGTCTGAAACTCAGGTACTTCTGCTCCGACTGCTTCTTAAACTGGTTGAAGCGGTCGGCGAAGGAGAGCTCCTGCTTGGGTGCTGCCACCTCCACGGAGTCGAGTTCGCGCGTCACGGTCACGAAGTCCGTGTAGCGTTTCTGCGAGACCAGGTTCTTGTTGCCGAGCTGCTTCTTGACGTAGGCGATATATTTCCCGGACAGTTGCGAGACGCTGTTGCCGCGGGCCGCGGAGAGCTGCTTGATCGTGCCCTGTCCTGGCTGCTTGATCGTGACGCGCTGTTTGCTCTGCTCGTTGAGCAGTTCCACCTTGCCTCCGTAGGGCACGGTGATGCTTGTCTGCGCCGTCACCTTCGTGTTCATGGCCAGCGGTTTGGAGACGCCGTTGACGCGGTAGCTCACCTGTCCCACCACATGATATACGAGCAGCGACTGGCCGTAGGCCTGCGCACAGACCAGGCAGATCGCGGTGAGGAGAAGATATTTGATTCTTGTCATAGACTGATGTTTTTTGACTGTTTATGCTTGTCCTTGATCGACTGGAAGTAGTCTCTCAGGGAATTGTACATATTGCGCGACAGACCCAGGAAAGCGATCGTGGACAAGGCCCAGGCCAGGTTGAAACTGACGTGATACTTGCTGAAGACGACGAAGCTCGCTCCGATAAACACCGTCGTGAAGAGGTAGGTGAGGATGTTCATCACATAGGGCGAACTCGCCACGTAGCGCACAAACTCGTTGGGCGAGTGTTTCGTCTTGTCGAGGTAGCGCGATTGCATCACTTCGATGAGCAGGACGATGAGCAGGGAGATGATCCAGAACGCGGCTCCCGAGACCTTGTGGATCTCCTTCTGCTCCACGAGACTCTGGATGCTGTAGGCCAGCAGTTCCACACCTGCTATCTTGCCCACGGGCGTCCAGTGCATATCTACCTCCTCATAGACCGACCCGAAGAGGACGATCTGTCCCTCGATGAGCTCTGGATGAGCCTTCACTTCCTCGGGCTGCAGCACCCGGAAGGCCGTGGGCGAGAAGTTGATGTTGATGTCGTCGGTGCGCCTTTTCACGAGGTCACGGTCCGCATAGCGGTTGGAGATTTGGGCGATGAAGGAGGGGAATTGTTTCCCTTTGTAGCGCTCCGCCAGGGGGTATTTCCGCTTCATATTGTCGTAGAGCAGGCGCGGCATGTTGACCGTGCCCTCCGTGATATCGACAAAGTCGGCGAAGAAAGACCTCGTGGCCTTGGTGTAGCCGATGCTGTCGCCCTTCCAGTCCTGCAGTTTCTTCGCAAAGACGATGTTCTTGTATTGCTCCGCCACCTCCACGATGGCGTTGTTGCCCTCCATGTCCTCGCCCTCTCCCTCGAAGACGCAGTCCATGCCGATCACCTTCGGGTGGGCGGCCTCGATGTCTCTCAGCACCTTGGCGATTTGTCCCCGTTCCGTCACTCTCGTCAGATCAACGATGGTGATGTAGCGGCAGGTGTCGGGATCGCTGCCCTCCGTCTCTATCTGGTAATAGACGTCCGTGAAGGAGAATCCGGCGAGGGCCCGCTTGACGGGAGCCAGGTAGTCCACCTTGATGGTGATGATGGCAAACAGGGTCATGATGATCACGGCGAGCAGCGTCACCACCACGTGATGGCGCCACCTGGCCCTGCGCTTTGGTTTCCCTGTCGTTGTTTGGTCTGTTTCTTTTTCTTTCATTGATTCGTTGCTGCAGCTTTTTGGCTTGGCCTATCGCCTTTTTCAGCTTTTAATTTCACTGGAGGACTATTTCAGGAGGATGACGCTTGCCTGACTGTTGTCCATTCCCGGCATGGTCATTCCCACACTGGCCCCGATATAGGTCGGGTCGGTGACGACGAATCGTTTCCCGTCGAGGAGGATGTAGTCGCCCGCCACTTGGCCTTCGAAGCCGACGGCGCAGGCCAGGTGGCCCGGGTAATAGACCAGTATGGTCTTCAGGCCCAGCAGGTCGCGCACGAGCCTGGTGTAGAGGATGGCGCGGTCCTCGCAGTCGCAGTAGGGATAGTAGAGCGTCTCCTCGGCGAAGAACGCCCGGTCGTGGCCCCACACCACCTCGTCATATTCATACTCGAAGGCCGTCTGCACCCAGTTGAGCAGTTTGTTGGCCGCCTCCAGCTCTCCGCCTCCCGCTATCTTGGCCCGCAGGGCGGGGTAGAGCTCTGCCTTCACCCGGTCGTCGAGTGGCGTGTTGCCATACATTGCCCAGCGCGTCATGAAGTTGTCGTTGACCTCCGAGGTCGGGTAGCTGTCGTAGAAGTCTATCATGTTCTTGTTCACGCTCGTCGTCACGCTGATGTCGGCGTAGCGTTTCGACGTCAGCGTCCTCGGCGTGGAAGGTTGCTGTGCCAACTGCTGTGCGCGTGGGATGAGGAGCGACATGGGCTGCTCCTTCGGAAACTTCGCGTCGCAGATCTCCAGCAGCGGCTCTTCGCCCCCGAAGGGATAGAAGTTGGTGTTCTCCAGTCGGTAGTAGCCGCTGTTGTAGATGGCGTGGTTGCTGGCGAAGAGCAGCACGACGCGTTCGCTGTTGCGCGCCAGTCGCATCTGGTAGCCACTCTGACAGTAGAGGTAGGCCGTCAGCAGCGTGGCCTCGTTGCTCTCCCCGAAGGCCTTTTGAGCCAGGGCGTGGATCATGTTGAGGTAGGCCCAGTCGCAGAGTTGCAGTTCCTGGCGCAGGTCGAGGCAGTCGCGCAGCGTGTTGTTGAGCGCGTCGTCCTTGGCCAGTCGGCTCCATGCTGCTGCCAGCGCGTCGTTGTCGCAGGAGGAGAGTCTGGGCCGCGAGCTGGCGTTCATGCGCACTTCGAGTTTCGTCCCGCAATAGACGAAGCCTACGGTCTGATCCTTCGGCTGCGGACGCTCCTCGACAGGGGAGATGGGTTCGGGTTGAGGAGCAGGCGCGGGCGGCGTCACCACATCCTTGATGGGCACGGGCCGCGTCTCTATCGGTTTGTCGCGGTCCTCCTCGGGCAGGACGACGGGCGGGACGGTCTCGTCCTTGGGCCGTGGCACGGCGGGCTGGGGGTTGGATCGTTCCCACGCCCGCTTCATGGCCTCGGCATACTGCTCGTTGGCTCTGCTGCGGAAGTCGTCAAACTTCTGCTTCGACCGCTGCGCGAATCGGTCGAAAGCCTTGCGCGGGTCGTTGTCCTGTGCCTGGATGCTGCTCATCATGCACAAGCCCAATAATAGGATATAGTATCTTTTCATCGTCTGGTCCTTATGTTTTGACTGGGCATTTTTTACTACCGTGCGGCCCTTTCTTACCCGATAGCCTTGGTCTCTTGGATCAGAGGGACTTTCGCGCGACGAGCCTATTTCTTCGTCACGGTGAGGATCTTTCTGCTGACGTTCATCTGTGGATCCTTCATCCTGCAGGCCGAGAGCCATTCCTGGAATGCCTCTGCTGATAGCATCCGTGGCAGCCCCTTGTCGATCTCGCAGTCCACCTTCTTGTAGAAGGCGTTGGGCGAGAAGACCACATAGAGCTGGTTGACCTCCTGCTGCTGCGAGCAGGTCATGAAGTATTCGTCCACGATCGGTTTCTCCTCCGGCGCTGCGCAGCCCACCGATCCGAAGACGTAGCGCTTGCCGGCCTCCACGCGCACGTTGCCCTCCTTCTGCCCCTTGTAGGGCAGTAGGCAGTAGGCCGTGTTCTCGTTGTCGATCAGATAGGCCGCCACATAGCCGTCCACGGGGGCAGCGAAGGAGATGTAGAGATCGTCGCCCTCGCGAAATCGGTCGGCCTCGTAGCGGTCTTCCGTGCCGTTGCGCAGGATGCGCGAGTCAAACTCCACCTTGGAGGAGACGATCTCGCGGATCTTGCCTCTGGCCGACACCTTCACCACCACCAGTCCATCGACAAATCCGTTTTCGAAGTGTGGGCCCTTGACCGTCTCTATCCATTCGCCCTTCACCTCGCTGCCACCGTAGGAGGAGAAGTCGATGTTCGACTGGCCGTTTTGGTTTTCCACCTTGGTCAGGTTGGTCTGCGAGACGACCGTGCCAAACTCCTCTGCGATGAGCTTTGTCTTCAGACGCTCAAAGGCGACGCGCTCAGCCTCTTCCGGCGACATGTTCTTGGGCGCCACGTAGGTGTATTCTCCACCCACCGTCTTCACCCTTTGAGCCAGGCATCCGATGGAGAACACCCCACAGATCAGTATGGATAGTATCCTGTAGATCATTTTTGAATCTGGTCAAACTTGCTTCTGAGTTGCTCGCCCTTCTTCTCCAGTTCCTGGCGTATCAGCCGCTTGGCCATCTCGGTGGCCATCTCGGTGTTGTAGCTGATCACCACGCGCACCTCCTTGTTCTTGTTGTCCTTCTCGCGGTAGCACTCCAGCACGGGCACCACGCGGCCTAAGTTCTGCGAGAAGAGAGCCTTCGACTCCATGATGGACTGCGTGATCGAGGCAGCCTCCTCGCGCGACATCTGCTGGTTGCCCACGGAGTTTTCCACCAGGGCCGTCACTTCCGACTGCAATTGTCCTGCGAGGTTCAGCCTTGCCAGTTCCATGGCCTGTATCTTGGCCGCATCATAGCTTTCGGCGATGCTCATGGCTTCGCCCGTCAGATATTTTGGATACATATCCGCGTCCACCTCCATCCTCATCAGATAGAGACGGTCCAGCTGCTTCTCCAGGGGCAGTGCGCCGGGAGCCGCTTTCCAGCCCTCCTTCTTATATTCCTTGGCCGCCTTGCGGGCGTCCTTGGTAGCCTTCTGGTTCAGTTCCTCCTTGGACATCTTATAGATTTCCTTCCTCTGCTTTTGCACCTCTTTAGCGGTCTGTGCCGTGGTACTTGTCGTCAGGCAAAACAAGGCTATCGCACATATCAAAATCTTCTTCATAATTCTATTCTTTTAATGTTAATAATCCGTAGTTATTTCCAATCTTAGGTTGCATCGAATCTGATTGTCTCAGGAATCAAAGCGTGTTGCACAAGCTCTATGCTGCAAATTTACGTTTTCTCGAGCAATTGTGCAAATAAATCTATGAAAAAATTGCATTCGGGGGGGGTAATGTGTGAAAAAAGTTTAGTATCATTAGTTTTAGTCTTATTTCTCCTTGCTATTTTTCTTTTGCCACGTTTTCTACTTGTTTGCCTTTCCTTGTCCCTTTGTTCTTTTTCCTTCTCTCTTTTCTTTCCCTTTTGCCCTCCTCTTGATTCTGTCTATAGCACCATTCGAGGCCTTGCCGAGGGTTGCTTATGTCCGCGCTTGGAGGTAACTTATGTACACTGCCGGTGGTAAGATATGACTCCTTTTCGGGGTCTCTTGGCTCAGGCTGATGGGAAATCAGCTGGACGCGCAGGTGGGGTGGGCGATTCGCCGAACTTACATCTTAACGTTTAACGTTTTCTATTTTGCATTAGGACGTTGTTACATTGTCACGTTGTCACGTTTTTGATTTTCGGTATTTCGGCGTAAGAAGGGAAAAGATGTAGAGGCGTGTTTTTCAAAGAGATACAAAGAATTATAATGTAAAGAGAAGCAAAGGAAAAGGCGGGAAGGGGAGAAGTCCCCCCAGTTCCCGCCTGGTCATCCTTTTGCTTTTTACCTAATAATTGTATATTTTACATCACGATGGTTCTCCACCGCGCTAAAAGATCTTGACGGCGACTCCAGCCACCACCCAGACGCCCGGCTGCGCCACATTGCCATAGTCGCGATACTCCTTGTCCAGCAGGTTGTTGCCCTCGACGTAAGCGTTCCATCTCGGTTCCGACCATTGGAGACGCGCGTCGAGCACACCATAGGAGGCGTAGCTGTGGCGCACGTTGTCGGCGTCGAGGTAGCTTCCCATGCGGTGCTGCAAGCGATAGCCCATGCGGAGAGCCAGTTGCGGTAGGAGGCGGAAGTCGGCCTGTGCCGAGAATTTGTTCTTCAGATACTCCAGCGCATACTGGCTGACGATGCCTTCGGGCAGGTTTTCGCGCTGGTTGAGCCAGGTGTAGCCCAGCGAGAAGCGATCGAAGAAGTGCTGACCCGGCAGCAGTTGCCTCATGTTGACCTGTAGCGAGGCCTGCACGCCGAGGGCCTTGATGTGGCCGTAGTTGATGCTCTTCCACAGCGTGC
>ERZ780057.170-NODE-170-length-32747-cov-7.96565_pt1 | contig 32747 bp, 27 predicted proteins | sample MGYA00511844_ERZ780057 | MGnify/ENA primary metagenome ERZ780057 (study PRJEB29588, sample SAMEA2149030) | human gut metagenome | biome: human gut; feature: human-associated habitat; material: faeces | place: Denmark | collected 2008/2010 ...
GGCCATCCGCGTCTTCGCCGAAAACCTGCGCCAGCTGCTCCTCTCCGCCCCGCTGGGACAGAAGCGCGTGATGGCCATCGACCCCGGATTTGCCAACGGATGCAAGATCGCCTGCCTCGACGCCCAGGGCAACCTGCTCCACCACGAGATCCTCTACCCTCACCCGCCCAAGCGCCACCGTGCCCAGGCCACCGTGGCGGCCGCACGCATGGTGAAGGACTTCGCCATCGAGGCCATCGCCATAGGCAACGGCACGGCGGGCCGCGAGACGAGGGATTTTGTCGATGAGATGCTCGACTACAATCCCGCCCTGCCGGAGGTGAGCGTCTTCACGGTCTCCGAGGACGGCGCCTCCATCTACTCGGCCTCGCCGACGGCACGCGAGGAGTTTCCCGACGAGGACGTGACGACGCGCGGAGCGGTCTCCATCGGCAGAAGACTGATGGACCCGCTGGCCGAACTGGTCAAGATCGACCCGAAGAGCATCGGCGTGGGACAGTATCAGCACGACGTGGACCAGGCCAAACTCAAGCACTCGCTCGACCGGACGGTGGAGAGCTGCGTCAACCTCGTCGGCGTCAATGTCAACACGGCCTCGAAGCACCTGCTCATGTACGTCAGCGGTCTCGGACCAGCCCTGGCGCAAAACATCGTCGATTACCGCAGGGAGCACGGCGCCTTCACCTCGCGGGCCCAGCTGCGCAAGGGGCAACGACCGGGGCCGGCTGCCTACCAACAGTGTGCGGGTTTCCTACGCATCCCTGGAGCGAAGAATCCGCTCGACAACTCGGCAGTCCACCCCGAGAGCTACGCCATCGTGGAGCGCATGGCGGCCGACGAGGGTTGCACCGTGGCGCAACTCGTGGCCGACAAGCAGAAGCAGCGGCAGATCGACGTCAGGCGCTACATCACGTCCACCGTCGGACTGCCCACGCTCAACGACATCCTCGCCGAACTGGAGAAGCCGGGCCGCGACCCGCGCCAGCCCATCCAGGAGTTTCGCTTCTCCGACAGCGTCCACACCATCGACGACCTGGGCGAGGGAATGGAGCTGCCCGGCATCGTGACCAACATCACCAACTTTGGGGCCTTCGTCGACATCGGGGTCCATCAGGATGGACTCGTCCACATCTCTCAGTTGGCTGACAAGTTTGTCAAAGACCCCAACGAGGTGGTAAAGCTCCACCAGCAGGTCATGGTCCGCGTGACGGAGGTGGACCTACGCCGTGGCCGCATCGCCCTGTCCATGCGCAAGGTGAAGCAGCCCTAAAGGTGAAGCAGCCCTAAAGGAAAACAAAAAGACAATCCCGGACCACAACCAGTGTGACCCGGGATTGTCTTTTCTCAATATCTTATCTTAGTATCTTATACCCTATCTTGCTGCCGGCAAGGATGGCTCGCTGCTGGCAAAACGACGCGGCGCCTATGCCTGCTCAAACTCGCGGAGGAAACGGGTGTCGTTCTCGGAGAAGAGACGGAGGTCGCTGACGCGATACTTGAGGTTGGTGATGCGCTCCACGCCCAGTCCGAAAGCGTAGCCCGTATAGACCTCGGGGTCGATGTTGCAGGCAGCCAGGTCGTGGGGATCGACCATGCCGCAACCCAGGATCTCCACCCATCCCGTGTGCTTGCAGAAGCCGCAGCCCTTGCCGCCACAGATGTTGCAGGAGATATCCATCTCGGCGCTGGGCTCCGTGAAGGGGAAGTAGCTGGGGCGAAGGCGAATCTTCGTGTCGGCGCCAAACATCTCGCGGGCAAAGGTGAGCAGCACCTGCTTCAGATCGGTGAAGCTCACGCCCTTGTCCACATACAGACCCTCCACCTGGTGGAAGAAGCAGTGGGCACGGGCCGAGATGGCCTCGTTGCGATAGACGCGGCCCGGGCAGAGGATACGGATGGGGGGCTCGTGGGTCTCCATATAGTGGGCCTCGTCGCCCGAGGTGTGGCTGCGCAGCAAGACGTTCTTGGTCACGTCGGAGGGATCGCTCCTGTCGATGAAGAAAGTGTCCTGCATATCGCGTGCGGGATGGTCGGCGGCAAAGTTGAGCATCGTGAAGACGTGCTGGTCGTCGTCGATCTCGGGACCGCTATAGAGCGTGAAGCCCATACGGGAGAATATGTCGATAATCTCGTTTTTCACCAGCGTCAGCGGATGGCGCGTACCCAGCGTCACGGGATAGGGCGTGCGCGTCAGGTCGATGTCGTCGCTCTGCGCCGCCTGGTCCTCCACCTGCTCCTTGAGCGCGTTGATGCGGCTCTGGGCAAGCTGCTTGAGCTCGTTGATCTTGATGCCGACGGCACGCTTCTGGTCGGCGGCCACGTTGCGGAACTCGCCCATGAGGGCGTTGATCTCGCCTTTCTTGCTGAGGTACTTCAGGCGCAAACGTTCCACATCCTCGGCACTCTGCGCCGTCACCGTGCTGACTTCCTTCAGAAGTCCTTCTATCTTCTCTAATAACATAGCTCGCTTTAATTTTTCTGCAAAGTTACAGTAAATCAGATGAACCGCAAAATAAAACTGATTTTTATTTTGTATTGTCTGCGCTTTACGCTAACTTTGCACCCGTATTTTAGTATATCTATATATAATATTGAGAGAATGAGAAAGTTATTCTTGTTGACCATTGCGCTCTGCTGCGTAATGGTCGGATTGAACACCGGCTGCACGGACAAAAAGCCAGAAGCACTCGCCGACACGCTGGCCATCGACACCGACACCATCGCCGACACGACCCACGCCGACACCATCGCACGGATCGTCGAGGAGACACCGATGCCGAAGGCCGCCGACCAGCTCTTCGACGACTTCTTCTTCAACTTCATCGCCAACAGGCGCCTGCAGCGCGCCCGCATCGTGTTTCCACTACCCGTGACGCGGGGTGGCAAGACGAAGATGCTACAGAAGAGCCAGTGGAAGACGGAGCATTTCTTCATGCGCCAGCAATACTATACGCTCATCTTTGACAACGAGCAGCAGATGGACAACGCCAAATCGACCTCACTCGACAGCGTGGTCGTGGAGAAGATCTATCTGCGCGAGGGACTGGTGGACCAGTATGCCTTCGGACATGGAGACGGCAAGTGGTGCATGGAGCGCATCAATCAGATCAGCTTCAAGGACAATGTCAATGCCTCCTTCCTCAACTTCCTGCAGAAGTTTTTCGCAGCCAACGGCGCGGGAATGATCCGCAACCCGCTGCCCTACTCCGGTCCTGACCCCAACAGCGAGGAGACAAGCCACGTGGAGACGACGATACCAGCCGAGGAGTGGAGCACCTTCCTGCCCACCGTGCCCGACAATATGATCTACAATATCCTCTACGGCCAGAAGTATGGCAAGAGCCAGCGCAAGATCCTGGTCTTCAGAGGACTCTCCAACGGCATCGAGACCCGACTGGTCTTCAAGCAGCGTCACGGCAAATGGCGCCTGGAGAAGATCAAGGCATATTGATCTCGTCTTTGATCTGATCCGGGCCACAGGGTCCGGCCCACCACAACCACATCACACCCGATGCGACCCACGGCCAAACAAGACCAGGGCGCATCGGTTTTGTTCGAACGAAGGATTTTTGTTCAGACAAAGAAATCTTGTCTCAAACGAAGGGATCATGTCCCAAACGAAGAAATCGTGTTCAAACAAAGGAATCGTGTCCCAGACAAAGGATTCGTGTTCGAACGTAGGATTCTTATTCAAATGAAGAAGAAAACAGATGATAGACAAAAAAAACTATAGTTTACTGGCCCACAACACCTTCGGCATCGACGTCCGCTGCCGAAGATTCGTGGAGTATGGCTCCGTCGAAGAGGCGCAGGAGCTGGTCCGAACCCTCACCCCCGAGGACGGCCCGCTGCTCATCCTTGGCGGCGGCAGCAACCTGCTACTGACGGGCGACTACGAGGGGACGGTGATCCACTCCGCCATCCGATTCATCGAGCCGCTGGGAGAAGGACGTGTGCGCTGCGGATCAGGACAGGAGTGGGACGCCTTCGTGGCGTGGTGTGTCGCCAATGGCTACCACGGCGCGGAGAATCTCTCGCTGATACCAGGCGAGTGTGGTGCCAGCGCCGTGCAGAACATCGGTGCCTACGGCGCGGAGGCCTGCGATCTCATCGAAGAGGTGGAGGCCGTGGAGATAGCGACGGGACGCCTCTGCCGCCTCAAGGGCAGCGACTGTGGCTACAGCTACCGACAGAGCCGCTTCAAGCACGAGTGGCGCGACCGCTTCCTCATCACCTCCGTCACCTACCGGCTCTCCACACAGTTTGATCCGCAACTCGACTATGGCAACATCCGTACGGCCCTGGCCGAGAAAGCCATCACCCACCCCACGGCGGAGCAGATGCGACAGACGATCATCGAGATCAGGCGCAGCAAACTCCCCGACCCCAAGGTCTTTGGCAACGCGGGCAGCTTCTTCATGAACCCCATCGTCGGCGAAGAGAAGTTTAGGAAACTGCAGGCGCAATATCCACAGATTCCCCACTACGAGGTGGCTGACGCCGACGGGACGACTCGCTACAAGGTGCCCGCTGGCTGGCTGATAGACCAGTGTGGCTGGAAAGGACGCTCGCTCGGACGGGCGGGGGTCTATGCGCGCCAAGCGCTCGTGCTCATCAACCTCGGCGGGGCGACGGGTCAGGAGGTCAAGAAGCTCTGCGAGGCCGTGCGCCACGACGTGGCCGAGCGGTTCGGTATAGAAATCAACCCCGAGGTGAATATCCGATGAGACTGACGTTCTTAGGTACGGGAACGTCCAACGGCGTGCCCGTCATCGGCTGCGACTGCGAGGTCTGCCGCAGCCAAGACCCGCGGGACCAGCGTCTGCGCACCTCCGCGCTCATAGAGACGGAGACCACGCGCGTGCTGATCGACTGTGGGCCCGATTTCCGCCAGCAGATCCTTCGCCAGCCCTTCCGCAAGATCGACGGACTGCTCATCACGCACATCCACTACGACCACGTGGCGGGCATCGACGACGTGCGCCCGTTCTGCCAACTCGGACCGGTCAATATCTATGCCGACGCAGCCACCTGCAGCGGCTTGCACCATACCATGCCCTACTGCTTCGGCGAGCATCTCTACCCAGGCGTACCCAAACTAGCTCTCCACACCATCGCTCCGCACGATCCGCTGCAGATCGGCGACCTCAAGATCGTGCCCATCGTGGTGCTCCACGACAAGATGCCCATCCTCGGGTTTCGCATCGGACCACTGGCCTACATCACCGACATGAAGTCGATCGACGAGACAGAACTACCTTATCTACAGGACGTTGACACGCTCGTGGTCAATGCGCTGCGCTGGGATCCGCCCCACCACTCCCATCAGTTGGTGAGCGATGCCATCGACTTCGCACACCGCCTGGGCGTACGGCGCACCTACCTCACGCATCTCACCCACAAGATCGGACGCTACGCCGAGGCTAGCAAGCGGTTGCCCGAGGGGGTGAGCTTCGCCTACGACGGACTGCAGATCGACGTCTGACCGAGGCAAACTGCCCGCATCCACACAAGTTCTCATCCCCACGTTCCTTCTCTCGGAGGGAGCGTGGGGATGATGCTATCAAACGAGGCCGAGCGGGCGCGGGGGTGGCGATCGTGACGCCCCGGCATGGAAGCATCCTTTAAGAAAACTAAAAAAACAAATACGCCCCGATACAATCCGGATTATTTTTTGTAACTTTACACTCCCCTATTGTGCCCCTGGCACAACTGCCGGGGGACGCTGCCTCACGGCAGGCTGAAGAAGAAATCAAAAAAGAACAATATAAATGCATTTCAAATGGAATTACGAATCGCCTTCGCCCGATCGGCAACGTGCGGCCAAGGAGTTGGGTGAGAAGCTGAATATCAGCCCGATACTCGCCAACCTGCTCATCGATCGCAGCATCACGACCGAGTCGGCGGCCAAGCGCTTCTTTCGTCCGCAACTGGCCAATCTCATCAACCCGTTTCTGATGAAGGACATGGATCTCGCCGTGGACCGCCTCAACGACGCCATGGGGCGCAAGGAGCGCATACTGGTCTATGGCGACTACGACGTGGATGGATGCACGGCCGTCGCGCTGGTGTACAAATTTCTGCGACAGTTCTACTCCAACATCGACTATTACATCCCCGACCGCTACGACGAGGGGTATGGCATCAGCCACAAAGGACTGCAGTATGCGGAGGAGACGGGGGTGAAACTCATCATCATCCTCGACTGTGGCATCAAGGCGGTGGAAGAGATAGCACACGCCAAGCAACTGGGCATTGACTTCATCATCTGTGACCACCACGTGCCGGACGACGAACTGCCGTGTGCCGTGGCGACGCTCAACCCGAAGCGGGCGGACGACACCTACCCGTTCAAGGAGCTCTGCGGCTGCGGCGTGGGATTCAAGTTTATGCAGGCCTTTGCCAAGAACAACGGCATTCCCTTCTCGCGCCTCATCCCGCTGCTCGACTTCTGTGCCGTGAGCATCGCGGCCGACCTCGTGCCCGTGGTGGACGAGAACCGCATCCTGGCTTTCCACGGACTGAAGCAGCTCAACCAAAACCCCAGCGTCGGCCTCAAGGCCATCGTGGACGTTTGTGGACTGAGCGGGCGCGAACTGTCAATGAGCGAGATCATCTTCAAGATAGGACCGCGCATCAACGCCAGCGGACGCATGGAGTGTGGCAAGGAGAGCGTGGACCTGCTCGTGGAGCGGGATATCAACGAAGCGCTGCGAAGGGCACGCCACATCGACACGTACAACGAGCAGCGAAAGGGCATAGACCGACAGATGACGGACGAGGCCAACCTGATCGTGAACCGACTGGAGAGCCAAAGCCACCAGAGCAGCATCGTCCTCTACGACGAACACTGGAAGAAGGGCGTGGTGGGCATCGTGGCCAGCCGACTGACGGAGATCTACTTCCGCCCCACCGTGGTCATCACGCGCGAGGGAGACCTGGCGACAGGATCGGCTCGGAGCGTGGCGGGATTTGATATCTACTCGGCCATCAAGAGCTGCCGCGACTTGCTGCTCAACTTCGGCGGCCATACCTACGCGGCAGGACTGACGCTGCGCTGGAGCGACGTGAGGGAGTTTCGCAACCGATTCCAGGCCTATGTGGATAGCCACATCCAGCCGGAGCAGACGGAGGCTTTCCTTCACATCGACGCGCTCATCGACTTCAAGGATATCACGAAGAAGCTGCACAACGACCTCAAGCGCTTCGCTCCGTTCGGACCGGGCAACACGAAACCTATCTTCTGCACGAAGGATGTCTATGACTTCGGCACGTCGAAGGTGGTGGGACGCGAGCAGGAACACATCAAACTGGAATTGGTCGATTCCAAGTCGAACAACGTCATGAACGGCATCGCCTTCGGACAGAGTGCAGCAGCACGCTACATCAAGTCGAAACGGTCGTTTGACATAGCCTATACCATCGAGGACAACGTGTTCAAGCGAGGGGCGGTGCAACTGCAGATAGAGGACATAAGACCCACCGAGACGGAGGAAGGAGAGGGATAAAAGAGTGGTGGCAGACTATCGCGCCATACTGCGTGAGCACTGGGGCTACCCTGACTTCAGAGGCATCCAGCGCGAGATCATCGAGAGCATAGGGGCTGGAAAGGACACCCTGGGACTGATGCCGACGGGGGGAGGAAAGTCTATCACCTTCCAGGTGCCTGCGCTGGCGATGGAGGGTGTGTGCCTGGTCATCACGCCCCTGATCTCGCTGATGAAGGACCAGGTGGACCATCTGCGCCGGAGAGGCATCAGGGCGGCAGCTATCCACGCGGGAATGCAGCGGTCCGACATCGTCCAGACGTTGGAGAACGCCGTCTTCGGGGGCGTGAAGTTGCTCTACATCTCGCCCGAACGACTCGGCTCCGAACTCTTCCTGGCCAAACTGCGCCACATGAGGGTGAGCTTTGTCACTGTGGACGAGGCCCACTGCATCAGCCAGTGGGGCTACGACTTCCGCCCTTCCTACCTGGAGATAGCGAAGATAAGGCAACTGCTGCCCGAGATTCCCATCCTCGCACTGACCGCCACGGCCACTCCCGCCGTAGTGGAGGACATCCAGCGCCAACTCCAGTTTCGCACGCCCAACGTATATAAGATGAGTTTCGCACGCGCGAACCTTTCTTATATCGTGCGCCGCACCATGGACAAGGAGGCGGAGCTGGTTCACATTCTCCGACAGACCAGCGGATCGTCCATCGTCTATACACGCAGCAGGGAGGCCACACGCGAACTGGCCAAAATGCTCATGCAGCAGGGCATCAGTGCGACATGGTATCATGCGGGACTGGAACCGAGCGTGAAGGAGGAACGGCAAAACCAGTGGCAGACCGACAAAGTGCGCGTCATGGTGGCGACCAACGCCTTCGGCATGGGTATAGACAAACCGGACGTCAGCATGGTGATCCACCCAGACGCCCCCAACTCCATCGAGGAGTATTTCCAAGAAGCGGGACGGGCGGGACGCGACGGCAACCAGGCCTACGCCGTGCTGCTCTACGAAGAGGACGATGCCTACAAACTCAAATGCCGCGTCGCCTTCTCCTTTCCCGAGAAAGAACTCATACGCACCATCTACAACCAAATCGCTTACTTCTTCGTCGTGGGCGTGGGCTGCGGAGCGGGCCATACATTTGAGTTTAGCCTGGAGCGGTTCTGCCGGGCATACCGCCACTTCCCCACCCAGGTGCACACGTCACTGGAACTGCTGCAGCGGGCGGGCTACATCTACTATGATCCCAACCCAGACAGCAAGGCAAGGCTGCGGTTCCTACTCCAGCGAGAGGACTTGTACCGCCTCGACCATAGCACGCCCAAAGAGAACGCCGTCATCACGGCATTGCTGCGGATGTATGGGGATCTGTTTGTCGATTTCAGTTTCATCGACGAGAGTTTTGTGGCCAAGGAGGCCAACTTGTCGCGCGAAGAGACCTATACGACGCTTCGGGCACTTGACCAAAAGCACATCGTGAAGTTTATCCCTCGCAAAAACATTCCCCTCATCACCTATCGCAAGGACAGAATCGACGGAGAAGACCTGATCATTGGTCCCGAAGTCTATGAGGACCGCAAGGCCGACTTCGAGAAGCGCATCCTCGCCATGATTGACTATTGTGAGAATGAGAGCGAATGCAGAAGTCGCCAGCTGCTCCGCTATTTCGGCGAGACCGAGAGCGAGGATTGTGGCCACTGCGACGTCTGCCGGGCAAGGCGCAAGGAAAGTAGCGACGAGGCGCTGCGGCAGGCTATTCTGCAACAACTGGCGGACCGGAAGGGCCACACGCTCGCCGAGATCAAAGCGCTATTTGGACACGTCAAGGCTGGACAGGTACTCAACCGCCTCATGGCCGAGGAACAGGTGGCAACGGATGGCAGCAAGATTTGGCTGAAAGACTAAAAGCGCGAATGTCGCAAAAACCCTTGCAGAGAATCCGCGTTTCTACTCGAAGCGCAGCTCGCAACGGCAGACCTCACGCTGCTCTTCCCCCTCCCTCACCTTGCAGACGCTCACGCCAAAAGCAAGACCATCGTCTGAGAGCGGCTGGCGATAGAGACGAAGCCGGTCTCCCTGATAGCTTTCTGCTACATAGGCCACGTCGATGCGGCGCAGGCGATGGGACTCGTACCAGGAGAGTGGCCAAAGGTCGAGGACATGGTCGATGTACTTCACGCTATTGATGTGGCCGTTGATATCCACATCGCTATAGAAAGTGTCCAACTCCCGCACCAACTCCAGGCGGTCGCCGAGTTTCACGCGCGAGGGACTGGCGATGGGGCACGGATAGTCGCGGTCCAGGTAGGCCGTAAGCAGGCCGTCGTGGATGGCAAGGATATCGGCAGGCTGGCGCGTCTCGGTGTCGATCATCGCCCAGATGCTGCGGCCGTCGCCATAGACGCTCCCCGTAGGCGCACCGCACTTGAAGTTACGGCTCGTGAAATACTTCATCGCACTGTCGCACCAGGTCTCGATGAAAAACGGGTCGTAGGCGCAGGGCATGGCCTCCAGTTCTATGCACAGGCGGCTCAACACCCAGGTGCGGTGGATGGTGTGGAGGTAGTTCATACCAAACTCGCGGTCGTCGGAGTGGAAGTCGGCGGCATTGAGCAGGGCGTTGCCCAACTGGCCCACCGTCAGATGCTTGGAGAAGTCGCAACGAAACGGGTCGGCCATCATATCGTAGTGTGCCACCTTGGGCAATAGTTCTTTTTCCATATAGTTGGTATTTTATGATTCGCAAGCTACAACAGTCCATCCATAGCAAGCTGCTTGCAAAGTTAGCCATTTCTCTTCATTCTGCCAAGACTCTCGAGCCTCAGTTTCTCTGTTTTTCTTCCTTTTCCTATCGCCCACGCTCTCAAAACAAGACTTATCTCGGCCTGGAGCATGTCTCGGAAATAGAAGACCAAGCTTATCACAACGAACATTTTGGGAGATCATAGAATTTCAAGCAAGCCTCAACGAGCACCTGAGGTTCATAGATGGCAAAAGACCGACTTCACAGCCGGCCTTTTTTCATTACAAAAACATTATGAAATAATTCCTTTTGAACAAGATTTCATTTACCAAGTTGTACTAACTGTTTTACGGTTGCAAAGGTACGACTTGGCGGAAAAGTACACAATACCTAAAAAAAGGTATTTTGCTTTTCTCTGTCTTCTTTCGTTGCCACAACGGGCCCGAATCCTACAAGCGGACGAGCGTAGAAGCGCGTTGCTTGCCTTCCACCTGGAGGACAAAGACGCCCTTCGTCGTAGGCAGGGGAAGCTGGTAGGAAGGCTGGTTGGCAGGAAGCTGCCAGCGGCCCACCTTGGCGCCTGTGGGCGAGAAGATTGTCACGGCGAAAGGCTGCGTGGGAGTTTCGTCAAAAGAGAGCGTGAGGACGCCCTCCCCTATACGGACCTTGACGCCACGAAGCGGAGTGGCGGAGACTTCCCCTATCCTGTCGAAGTGGAGCAGATGAAGCAATCCTTTATAGACGTCTATCTCGCCGTAGCCATAGCGGTTGTTGGGGACGGGAAGTCCGGAGACGGTGCGGTGGCTCGTGGCGGCAATGGTCTCAAGAGCCTGCTCGGGCGTGAGCGTGGGGCAGGCCTGCAGCCAAAGGGCAATGGCTCCTGCCACTACGGGTGCGGACATGGAAGTACCGGAGTTGGCATTCCATGCATAGGTGCGTCCATTATACTGGAAATGAGCCACATCGCTGCGCAGCGGCGCTCCTTGGTTGTCTGGATTGGCTATGAAGAAGGAACTATAGGCCGAGATGACATTGGTGCCTGGCGCACAGACATCGGGCTTCGTCCGCCCATCCATCGTCGGGCCCACGGAGGAGTAGTCGGCTTTGAGTCCATTGCCTCCTTTGCTGACGTGCCAGTCGCCCTGGTAGTTGTAAAACTGGTTGCGCCAGGTGGTCGCTCCCACGCTGATGACGCGGTTTGCCGCGCTCGGCACGAGGATACTATGACTCTGCTCTCCTGCCGACATTGTGGGGTCTAAGTCGCTGTTCCAAGTCAAAAGACCATTGTAGAAGAACTCCACGTCGGCTTCTGTTCCCCGCACGTCGAGGGCCGTGCTCGGCGTACCAAGTCGCTGCTCCTGCTGCATCGTCACGTCATAGAACACACCCTGACCAACGGCAGGGGCCTCATAGGCTTGGACCAGCACCACCATGCGGTTGCCTGGCGAGGTCATGACGGTGTCGCAGAGCAAAGAGTCGGAGGCGGCGAGCACCTCCTGCGTAGGATAGTCGAAACTGACGGGTGCGGCGGGGTTGGCATAGGTCTTGATCCGGATAGTGAAGGGGTCGGCGGACCGCAGAGTGGCTGTGCCGACAGGTGAGTTGGCTGCGACGAAAAGGCCTGCGTGCTCCTCGCCACGAGACTTGCGGAAGTAGGCCAGTCGCTCGCCGTTGTTACCCGCCGAGGCCACCAGGATGCGGCCTGGTCCCTGGAGCGAGTCGAGCACCTCGTAGTAGAGGCGGTCTTCGTCGTGGGCACTCTCAGGACTTCCCTCGCTAAAATTGATCACGCAGGGCTTGCCAACGCTGGCTGCATAGTCGAAAATATACTTGAAGCCCAGGGCGTCGGTGGCCGTCGTGTATTTATAGATGAGCGACGTGTCGATGATGGCTGCGTCGTCTCCCGTCGCATTGCATACCAAGCAGAGGTCGGCGTCGGGGGCAATGCCACCGTAGGGGGAGTCAAAGCCGCTTCCGGCAGCTATTCCTGCCGTGTGGGTGCCGTGGGTCTGCACGTTGCCGTCATAGGGGCAACCCAACTGGAGCAAAGCCTCCTCGCCTCGATAATCGCGGCCGACATAGTAGGGCGATCCGATGGTGTCAGGCGACAGATGGTCCCACAAGGCCTGGATACGATAACGGCTCATGTCGCGCGTATAAAAGGTGGGGTGAGTCAGGTCGAAACCGATGTCCTGCACGCCGACGACCACACCCTCGCCCGTGAAAGCTTGCGGCAGATCGCGTCCCTCATAGGCTGGAATCGCATTGACAATGGCGCGCGTAGTGTCCATCGTGACGGTGCAGGAGCGGTGGGTTTCTATTCGCATCACTCGTCCGTCAAGCGACAAAGCCCCGATATGGCGCAAGGGGATGGAGACGATATGGAGGGAAGGTCCGAAACTCGCCAAGCGCTCCACACCATAGCGCTGAAAGAGCTCATCGGCGTCACCCTCAGTACGGATGAAGGCCGACAGTTCGCGTCCTTCCATGTTGCCAAGCTGTGGACGCTGGCGTAGTTCTGCGCGCGCCAGGGTAGCCACTTCGCGTACGAAAGGCGAGAGTTTGTAATAGGCCGCTTGCTGCGCTTGCATGGAAAGCGAAGCGAAAAGGAGGGTTGAGAGGATGAGGATGCGCATAGGAATCGGAATGTTGAGGGTGAAACTTGTTTTTTCTCTAATGAGACGAACTTGAGTAGTACGAGGCTGCTATTTGATGTCCGCTCTATGAGGTGGGCAAAGACCAGAGAGGGGCATGCGTGCCAGCAAGGATGCCAAGGACTAAGCCCGCAGTTCTCGGAAGGTATAGACCATGACCGGAACGGTGACGATGAAGGCAAACAGGTCGCTTACGCTCTGACAGACCTCCACGCCCGTCAGTCCTAACCAACAGGGGAGTACGAGGATGCTGGGGATGAAGAAGAGACCATTGCGAGAGGCTGCCAGCAGATTCGCACGCCACGGTTTGCGGCAGGTCTGCGTGAGCATATTGCTCGACATCATGGTAGCACAGAGCGGAAGGGTAAGCAACTGCCATCGGAGGGCCACAACGCCGACCGCCACCACCTCCATATCGTCGCGGAAAAGGGCGATGAGCTCAGAACTGAAGAGCCATCCCAAACCCGAGACCACAAGGAGGAAGACCGTGCCGACTATCGTCGTGAACCACCAGGCGCGCTTGAGCCGACTATACAGTTTCGCTCCATAACAGAAACCGCACAACGGCTGAAAGCCCTGGCCGAGCCCGATGACTACCGCCATCACCAGCATCGTGATTCTTCCGACAATACTCATGCCCGCAATGGCAGCATCGCCCCATGTTCCTGCGGCGTGATTGAGCAGCATCGTCGATACGCAGAGCAGTCCCTGACGGGACATGGAGGGACTACCTCCATAGAATATCTCTTTGACAGCAGGCCAGGAAGGGGCGAAGTCGCGCCAATAAATGCCAATGTTTCCCTCGTGGTGGGACATGCGAAACAGCAGGAGAAAACTGACGACTTGCCCGATGACCGTGGCAAGGGCTGCTCCCTGCACCTTCAGATCGAGCAGGAAGATGAAAAGGGGATCCAAGGCCACATTGAGGACCGCACCAGTCACAATGCCCACCATCGCATAGGCAGCGTTGCCCTGCAGACGGAGCTGGTTGTTGAGCGTCAGTGACGACATCAGAAAAGGCATTCCCAGCAGCGAGACCGAGAGATAGCTTTCCGTCAGGGGCAAGATGGTGGGCGTGGAACCGAGGAGCAGGGCCAAAGGATGCAGAAAGACCAGGCCCAAGGTCATGAGAGTCAGTCCCGTAAAGAGCGAAAGAAAGAACCCATCTGCGGCCATGCGGCGGGCATTGCCATGACGGCGAGCTCCCAGTTCGCGCGAAATGTAGTTGCCCGATCCGTGACCGAAGAAGAAACCAAAGGCCTGCATGAAGAACATCAGCGGAAAGACAACGCCCACCGCAGCCGTGGACTGCGTGTCGAGCTGCCCGACGAAGAATGTGTCAGCTATGACATACAAACTCGTCACCAGCATACCGACAATGGTCGGAACAGCCATAGTAGGTATTACCCGGCGGATGGGAGCCGTCGTCAGGTAGGTGTAGTTGTCTTTCCCTCCGTGCATGTCAGTCGCTTATACCTCCTTTTTCTTCTGAAGTTGCTCGATGATGGTGGCGACAATACGCTCTGCCGATCGGCCGTCCCAACGCTCGGGCAAGGCAGCCTTCTTCCATTTGCCCTGCAACAGGTCGTTCAAGGCGGTTTGGAGCAGGTCGGGATTCTCACCCACAAGCACATTGGTACCTACCTTCACGGTCTCGATATGCTCCGTATAGCTATTCAGCGTGATGCAGGGCACACCGTTGAACGTAGCTTCCTCGGCCACGTTGCCCGAGTCGGTAATGATGCCGCGGGCGTGGGCGGTGAGGAATCCAAACTCCAGGTAGTCCAAAGGTTCGGCAAAGCGCAGCGACTTCAGCGCTCGTTGGGCAGCTATTTGCTCCACCGTCTCCCGGGATCGGCCACGCAAGGGTGCAATCACGGGAACGCCAGCCTTTGTGGCCTCGGCATCGAGAACGCGCAACATGGCTTCCAGTCTCTGAGTGTCGGCAATGAGCAACTTGCGGTTGAGCGTCAGCACAAGGTAGGAAGCATCCGTGATGGCGGGCAGGGCCGGGTGCTTGGCCAGCTCGTTGCCGATGCCTTCGATACGCTGACGACAGAAGCGGAGGTTATCGATGAGGATGTTGCCCACCATATAGACTTTCGACAGCTCTGCTCCCTCACGATTGGCAATGCTATTGTTGCTGATGCCTGCGGTGAAAAGCAGGTCCGAGAGACCGTCGATGACGAGACGGTTGATCTCCTTCGGCATATTGATATCGAAGGAGCGTGTGCCTGCGGCAATATGGGCCAGCAGGATACCTTGCTTCTTGGTGACGATGGCAGCGGCCATAGTTGAGGCAAGATCATCCACTACTACCACGGCGTTGGTGGGATGCTGCTGCAGATAGACCTCGAAACGAGACATCACCTGCCCCGTAAGCTCGTTGAGATTCTCGCAGTCCACACCCAGATACTCATCGGGCATGTGGATGCTCAGGTCGTCGAAGAGCGTTCCTTCCAGCGTGGGGTCTCCTTGGCAGCCCGTATAGACGAGCGAATAGCTGATGGGGCTTCCCTCCCTCCGCAAGTTGTCTATCTGACGGATGAGCGGGGCGACCTTGATGAAATTGGGGCGTGCGCCCGAAACGATACATATCTCCATAGTGTGATGCTTTTTACAATGCAAAGTTAGTCATTTTTTGGCAGACAGGGGAGAATTTCCCACATATCTTTTCGCAAACACCTGTTTTCCCATGCTGACCAAGCTGCTCAATCCCGAGAGAGGCTCTTGGAGTTCAAACAAATCGTGTATACGGTATTGTGAGTAGTATTTCATGTCGCCCTTACGAGTTTTAACACATAAAAGTGGTTCTTCTGGGAAATGGAGTGATTCGACGTGGGCACATAGAAGACAACTTGAACAACTTTTACAACAAGTAACAACGCGCGGAACATTGATTATCATTTACCGTAATGGCGGTGTAAATGGCACTAATGACACCAATCATGTCGGAAACAAATGTCGGGAACATGTCGGAAGCGAATCTTACTGAACATCAACGGTTTATCTTGTCCGCCATCAAAGCCAATCCATTTGTTACTGGAAAAGAAATGTCGGAAACATTGTCGGTGACACAGCGTACGATAGAACGCGATTGGGCGGCAATGCAGAAAGCTGGCATCATTCGGCATGAAGGCAAGGTTAATGCAGGTGTGTGGGTGGTGCTTGAAAAGCCACAAAAGAAAGATTGACCCCAAATCCGCAATTAAGCCCTTCAACGTCCTTATTGCGTGTACATGTCCTCTCATTACTGAATTAACAGATAAATTGAGGCTGAAATACCCACTTCTGCCTACAACATCCCCTTACCCCACAATGCGACTTGAGGCAATACGCAGTATCATACCCATAAGTTGTAGGCGTTATCCAAAATCTGTCTGAAAAAATCTGCGTAAGCATTGTTACAGGTATAGATATTCAGTACATACCGCCTTGACGTCCTGATCCACTTGGCTGGTACAGAGACAAACCTGAAGACAAACGCTTTTATGCGACTTGTGGCCTTGAGTCCGAACCTCTTAACGTCAAGTCTGTGGATAATGGCCTTGTAGAAGTTACGGACAAGTGCAGTAAGAAGAAGGAACACGGTGTTCTCTGCCATGAAGGATTTGGGCAATCTGTCCCACCCGAAAACATTGTTCATATCATCGAAGATGTGTTCCTTTCCTCCGCGAAGGTTATAGAACTCGACAAGTGCGAAGTGTCGGATGAAGCGAGAGATGGTTCATCAAATGAGTAGTGACATCCTCAACACATGAGCCACCACAGAAGTAGATATTCATGAGTGAACGGATGATTTCGCTGTACTGATAACCGAACAATCTACACCTTAGACCGAGGGTTGAGTCGATTACAGATGACTATGTGGAGTCAAATTGCTCCATGATTGAAAAGATTCCTCCAAAAGGAGTGAGCTTCTCGGATTTTATTTGTACTTTTGCCATGTCATTCAGAGATTTTGCTATACTTCTTTTGCAGCACTAAGGTAGGTGAAAAATCTGACATGGCAAAGTACTGAGCAACTTTTTATTGCTCAGGTACTTATAAAAAATGCCAACTCATAGTGCTGCGGAAATTAGGCTCTTATAAAATATCATTAAAGATGACAGATTTACAAAAACAAGTTAAAGATATCTGTAGATTAGCAGATACTGTAATTATTAATCCTATTACTCCGATTACCACTACTGCAAATACTATTGGTGTATGCTCTTCGGTTGCTGTCTTTGCTGCAGGAGGCCAACTTATTCTCGCTCCTTGGTTAGGATTACTTGTAGTTGGAAGGTGGATATCAAAAAAAATAAGAGAAAAAGAAAAACAGCAACAAGAGAAAGAGAGAATGTTGCGTGAGGTTATTCGCAAGCAACAAGCTGTAATTGAAAAACTTAACAAAGAACTTGCTAAGAGCAAAGAGCAGAATGCTAAGAATCATCAGGAGATTCTCAATCTCAAACAGATTCTCAGCATGCTTGAAGAAACAGAAGTTCAAATTAGTGCAGCATAAAATGGGTAAATATAAATATTCAACATCGGAGCAGGAAACTTTAAAAGTTCTCAAGATGCAAGAGAAACAACTTAAGCATCTTGAGAAAGGTATTCATGAAGATTTCGTTAATGGAGATAAGGATGCCGGTGAATTAGCTGATATACGCAGAAGAGCAGAAGCGCTCTTAAAAAAGCGTGGGCTTACTCCGCCAGATCCTAAGATGTTAGAACATATTGATACATCTATTAAGATTGATAAATCCGAAATACCAGATTGGAGCGAACTAGCTAATAAAGCAAACCATATCTATTCCGAAGAAGTTCCTTTTGAAGATTTGCTTTCAAAGGAAGAATTTCAGTTTTGTATTGATGAAGTTCAAAGAATAAACGATGAGTTTTCTGTCAAAACTGGTATCTTAAACAAAAAGGATATGGCGTTTCTTATGGTGGCAACAGCTTTGCAGACTGCAAGATGGCTTATCATACAAGAATTGTGTGGTGATTTGGGACAAACTATTGACAAAGATAATAGATTAGATCACAATGATAGATCAATAAAGGAATCCGTAAAAGAATCCAATAAGTCGTTTCAAGAACGTTTCAAAGAACATGGTCACAGAGAAAGTGAAAAAAAATACAAGTCCTGGGAGCAAATCATCTTTAGTAGCGCTCCATATGACACTACCGGAGGATCGCCAAACTTTGGAGAGAATCTTGAAGGCAAATATCATAGGTATAAGACACTAGGTCATGATCCTGTATTAGGTTGGATATTTGGTACTGCCAATTTTGTTACAGATACTTGCACGCTTTCTAACTTAAATTCCTATAGAATTTCAAGAAAGGGAACACCGCATTTCTCAGAACAAACAAATCTTGGTACGATTTTTTATGAAGTTTTTGACAGTACGAAGGAAGATTGGTTGCGACTGCCAGCAGGAGTCTTTGCTGAATATATTCATCTCAAATCTGATGTTTTCACCAAGTTAGGACTTCCCGTTCCTATAATTGAGGTGTTTTCTGAGTCTCTTGCAGGAGATTTATATAAAAGTCAATACGACTCATTATGCTTGCTCAGAGATTTAAAAATTGTAGGCAAACAAGCTGGTTTTAGCATATTGATTAATATGATAATTGGCCTTTTTCATGGATTGCTTTATGATCCACAGAAAGATGGTGACAGAAAATTATATGAAGTGAGAACTAGAAAAATCTTAAGTATTTCAAACTCACTTGCATCTGCAGGTAATATAGCTTATGCTATAGGAACTGAAGACTGGAGAAAACTAGATGTTGGAGGTATTTTAGTCACACTATACCGTCTATTTACAGACGTCCGCTTTATTACAAAAGTAAAAAAAGATTTCATAGAGACGGAGATGGATAAGACTCTTGCAGATGAAATTAAAGAACTGGATTCATACTTTAAATAGCATTTCTATATATAGAATACTATTTCTAAAATTAACCTGCCAGATTTTTAAATCTTTTGGGGATCGATGAAGCAACGCGGCAATGGTATAATGGCAGAAGCTACTAAGATATAGTACAAAATCCAGTGGTTTATTGTTATTCACGAATCGGATAGGAGATAAAATGCTGATAATTAGTATTTTACCTCCTATCCCAAAAAGTATAAGTGGATAGTATCACCCTATGCTGTAATGGGGATGAATTATCGTCCTCGATGGTAATGTTGCTCTTCTTCCTGAGCAACAACCTCTTCTTTTTCCATTTGCTTGGCAACTTCCTTTACGTCGTCTGTTGCATCCTCTGGGAGACCGTAGCGGATGATGTTATCCTTGATTTCCTCTGCGCTTACCTTGCGCATCACATCGTAAAGATTTCCCCTTAGGAACTTCATTACGTTTTTAGCGAAGAAGCAAGCCTCTATCCACGTGTCAGCCGTATTGTCAAGTTTCGCCCGGATGTCGTTCGCCCGCTAAACCCTCTTGGATGTTCCAAACGTCGCCTCTATCTCGTTCCGTTCACATAGCGCCCTTCTTTTCTTCTCAGCGTGCCTGTCGTTGCTCAAATTCTCCACATGCTTCACTATTAAGGCACCAACAACCATGCGGGCTTGTTGCCTGCTCCGTAATGGCTGTTCTTCAGATGCTTGTTGTATTCTTTTTCGATCTTGGCTCAGGGAAGGCAGTCGGCAAGCTTGACCCAGCGGTTGGACTTGCTCAATCCCGAGAGAGACTCTTGGAGTTCAAACAAGTCGTGTATACGGTATTGTGAGTAGTATTTCATGTCGCACTTACGAGTTTTAACACCCAAAAGTAATCATTTTATCTGAACTGAGCAAATATTTTACAAGTTAATTCCTTAGTTATCAATGATTTATCTTAAATTAGTAGACCCTAATTATAAATATGGCTGCCTATACATTTGTGTAGACAGCCATATTCTTATTTTGAGTATACTATTATTCTGCGCTGAACAAAGTCCATGTCAAACAATTCAGACCACCGCCACAATTAGTGTTCACATCGGAATTCTCTAGAATTTGAGTCATATCACAATCTATAAGCTCTACTTCATAAGAAGCTCCAAAGGCTTGCTGGATTTGTTGCACAGCTGCTTTGTCGAGTTCATCCCAATCTAATTTTGGAACGATAATACGTTTACCAACTTGTAGAAAATTAATGTATCCCCAACTTCTTGATTTCAAGAGACTCCACATCTTGGTACCTTTGATTCCTTCAATATCTCCAAAGTGCAGACGTTCAATATCAAAGTATTCTTTCAGTGGCTCACTCAGACGTTCTTCATCGTCCAAATCACAGTAATTTGTAATCAGGACTTTTCCTTCGGTGATATATCTAACCATTCCATCGGCATGTCCAATCGGGTTTTCATCTTTTCCTTCCCATTCGATTAGAATAAGACGAATCTGATTATCAAAGAATTGGTTCCACCAGTCTGTAAGCTCCTCTTTGGATAGATTGTTCTCATTCAATACTTTGCTACACATGATGATTGTTGGCTTACCAAACTTGTCGATAGCCTTGATCACATTGCCTCCATCAAGAATAAGAGGGATTGTAACAACATTAAGATTAAGCTTGTCAGCCTTGTCAGTATGTACTTTGTGTAGCAACCAGTTTGTGATATAAGCTTTCTGGTCGCTAAGATAATCCGGGCTATAGGTGTAGTTCAGAAAGAGATCTTTCGTCAGCTGCACTGGCATATAATCTCTTGACCAGATGTCACGAGTGTTACGCAAATCATAGTGCTTCAAGGTCCTAACAGACTCTTTCAATGCAGCATAAAATATTACTCTTAACAGAGGATCCAAACCGCTGCTCTCTCCATGTAGAAGACTGGAATAACAAACCGTATTGGTCATGTTATCCGTTATGAAGTTATCTTTTGATATTATCATACCTTAATTCCGCAACACTATTGTAAATAAAACTTTTTAAGTACCTGAGCAACAAAAAATTGCCCAGGATTTTGCCATGTCGAAGAATTCACTTATCTTAGTGTTGCAAAAACAAACAAGAGAATCCGACGATAGACATGGCAAAGATACAAATTAAATCCGAGAAACTCACTCCTTTTGGAGGAATGTTTTCATTCATGGAGCAATTTGACTCCACATTGTCATCTGTAATCGACTCAACCCTCGGTCTAAGGTGTAGATCGTTGGTTATCAGTACAGCGAAAACATCTGTTCACTCATGAGTATCTACTTCTGTGGTGGCTCATGTGTTGAGGATGTCACTACTCATTTGATGAACCATCTCTCGCTTCATCCGCCACTTCGCACTTGTAGCTCTGATACTATCCTCAGAGCGATAAAGGAGCTGACGCAAGAAAATATTTCATACACATCAGATGCGGGTAAGAACTACGATTTCAAAGTTCTGCCGTCGTAGCGAAGAATCCGTGTAGGAATAATATCTTCTTCATGCTCTAATCATTTGATAATGATGCGCCTATAATCTAGGAGGATAAGCCATGCTCAACTCCCATATTAGGCAATATATCTGCAAAAATACAAAAAAATATTCAGAAAAGTGATTTTATGGATGGATTTTGTTGGCAGGGCGAACTTGATTTAACCTTATTTTATATGATAGAGGGATGTTTTGAAAAACCGAAATCCTTAATGACCTTAATGACCGTGACCTTAATGACCGGATTTAGGTATTGGAAAATGACCGATAATGAATTTGACACTTCATGACATCTTAAAACAAAAAGGCGTAAGGTATGGAAGATATAATCTTAGCAGAATGCAGAGTAATTTGTATTTTACTTCATAATCATTCGTGTTCCTAACATATTTTACCTATCTTTGTGCCTTAAAAAATAGAAGTTGCAAAATGGAAAAGTATGTGTTAGAATTACAGGCTGTACTAGACAAATATAGAAGTCTTGGTATTTCACAGCAGATAGATTACGATAAGGTCTATCTGTATTCCATCATTACACACTCTACTGCCATAGAAGGTTCTACTGTGACAGAAATAGAGAATCAATTGCTCTTTGATGAAGGTATTTCTGCAAAAGGTAAACCCTTGGTAGAGCAGTTGATGAATCTTGATTTGAAGCATGCCTATGAGCAATCCATTCGATGGGCTAAGGAGCACAAACCTTTTTCTGTAGAAATGCTTAAGCAATTGTCTGCATTGGTGATGAAGAATACCGGCAGCGTTTATAGCACGCTTCAGGGGGAATTCGATTCTTCTAAAGGTGACCTCCGTCTATTAGGTGTCACAGCGGGAGCTGGTGGACGTTCCTATATGAACTTTCTGAAGGTTCCTGTAAGGTTGGCTGATTTCTGCAATGAGATAAACCGAAGGCGTGAATTGCTTCTTGAAAACCCGAGTGAGATGGATGCATATTTGTTGAGCTTCGATGCTCATAACATCCTTGTCAGCATCCATCCTTGGGTGGATGGAAATGGCAGAATGTCACGTCTCATCATGAACCACCTTCAGTTTGAATTTAATCTTGTTCCGACAAAGGTAATGACAGATGATAAGGCAGCTTATATTGAAGCTCTTAATGCATCTCGAGAAGAAGAGTCGATGTTACCATTCCAGTCTTTCATGCTTCAAGAACATATCAAAAATCTTAAGGCTGAGATAGAACAGTATGAAAGGTCTATGGATGATGATGTCGTGATAAATGTCGGGAAAGATTTTGAAAATGTCGGGAAAGAAAAACTGATTGAGCTTTCTGAACGTCAGCAGAATATCATTTCTGCTGTTAAACTTCATCCGGCAATAACGATTCCGGAATTGGCGCAGAGAATGTCGGGAAAGAAAACTGTAACGACACGTACTATTGAAAGAGATATTGCTGCTCTTCAAGCCAAGGGAATTTTGAAACGTGAAGGCGGTAGAAAAAGTGGTAAATGGATAGTTGTAAACATCTGAATAACCCGAAATCACTTTTATTGTATTGGAAATTAATATTAATTAAAATAGTAGCTTATGAGCAATGTATATTTTGTACCTTTACAGGTGAATTACAACAAGTTACAAATATATTTGATATGACTACCGATTGCAAAGTTACAGAATTATTTTGTATTATAGACGAGTTTTGCAAACATTTTGAAGCAGAAAATGCAGGAAATTTGCTGGAAGACAATAGCGGAGTGAAGCGTAGACGGCGTGCAGCATCGTTGTCAGACAGTGAAATAATGACGATTCTGTTGTATTTCCATTTCGGTACATTCCGCAATTTCAAGCACTACTACCTGTTCTTCATTAAGGGTACGATGAAGTCTTATTTTCCGAAAACTGTGTCGTACAACCGCTTTGTGGAGTTGGAAAGCCGCGTGTTCTTCCAGCTCATGTTCTTTCTTAATCTGGGAGCTTTCGGAAGATGTACCGGCATAACATTCGTTGATTCCACGATGATACCCGTATGCCATAATCTCAGGAGATATGCCAATAAGGTTTTCAAGGGAATTGCCACTGACGGAAAAGGAACAATGGGTTGGTGCCATGGCTTTAAGCTCCACCTTGCGTGCAATGACAGAGGCGAGATAATAGCGTTTGTACTTACTGGTGCAAATGTCAGCGACAAGGACCCGAATGTGTTCAAGGTTCTTGCTAAACGGTTGTATGGCAAGCTGTTCGCTGACAAAGGCTATATTTCGCAGAAGCTGTTTGACTTCCTCTTTGAGGATGGAATACAGCTGGTGACAGGGTTGCGCGTAAACATGAAAAACAAGCTGATGCCGTTCTATGACAGAATGATGCTGCGCAAGAGATACATTATCGAAAGCATTAACGACATGCTGAAGAATACGGCACAGATTGTACACTCACGCCACAGATCTGTAAGCAACTTTATCATGAACCTTATTTCTGCCTTGGGAGCATATTGTTTCTTTGACAACAAGCCAAAGGCATTGCAAGGATACTGCATCGAAGACACCAAACAGCTGTCACTATTCTAAGGGCAAAACAACTTCTTTCAGCCTTCTGTTATTACCCACTCCTAATGGTATGGGAAGAGAATTCGCGTATCTGTCTTCACATGCAACTAATCGCTATTTTATCCCGAATTGGGGTATATTCTGTCATTTTGTTGTGTGCCTTAAAACAATTCAAAATACCGATTAAATGTTCTCAAATTACGTGTTATAACGCCTTGTTGACAATTTCCGACAATGTTTTCTTAGATTAATTTGGAGATTTCAATGAAATATATTAATTTTGTTGTCAAATACAGTCAACAATTGCTTGAATATGAAATTTACAGAGAAAATCAAGTCGCTTCGTGAAGCTGACGGACTGACCCAACGACAATTATCTGCATCGCTCGGGATTGATGTAGCTTTATACAATCGCTTTGAAAAAGGTGAGCGTTTAATGAAGCGTGAATTGGTGTGCAAACTGGCAGAGATATATGGGTGTAATCCCAATGACCTTATTAAGTACTGGTTAGCAGACAAGGTTTATTCCATACTCAATGACGAGGACACAGCAGGTCAGGTTATAGCAATGGTGGCAGAAGAAATGCCAGAGTGTTCTAAAAGTAGTTCTATTACAGTTTAGGTTATGAACACAAAAGACTCTTTGATACAGCTTGTTGATAGATTTCAGCAACTAAAAACTGATGGGGGCTTGAATAAGTCTTCAGAAGCAACTATGCGTGCTTGGATAGACGAATTGTTGGCTATATTTGGATGGGATGTACAAAACACCCATCAGGTCCTTACTGAACATACATTAGGGAAAGATGAGCGTCAACGCCTCCATGATATAGGCTCTACCAATACACGTCCTGATTATACTTTAGTCAATGGCAATGTAGCATTGGCATTCGTTGATGCGAAAAGCCTTGATGTGGATATAAAGAATGATAAAAGAGTAGCATTTCAAATACGTTCATACGGATGGTCTGTTGGAGCGCAGTATTCTATTGTCACAAACTTTGACACGCTGGCTATATATGACTGTCAGTGTATGCCTCGTGTAGATGATGATGCAAATGTCGCAAGACTTCGTTTCTACGACAGTACCGAATACGTTGACAATTACGAAATTTTACACATGTTCTTACTCCGTGAGAATATCATTACGAAAAAACTAGAATTCTCTCATAACGAGCAGGAATCTCTTGATTATAACTTTTCTAGATTTCTTGGAGAAATCAGAATAAAACTGGCAGAGTCTATAATCCATAATAATAGATATGAGAATTTGGATTTAGTAAGTTCCTTCGTTCAGACTATAATCAATAGAATACTTTTTATCCGAGTCTGTGAATCAAAAGGCTTGGAGAAAGAGGGATTACTTCAAGATTACATGAACGATGACTTTTGGACTCGCTTCAAGAACAGTTCATATTTTGAGTTTTATGAACACTATGATGGCCCTATGTTCAATAGAATCAACCCTTTACAATCTCTGGTGGTTGACAACGACACATTAGGCGATTTCGTATCAAAGCTTTATTACCCTTCTCCGTATCGATTTGATGTTATACCTGTCAAGACATTAAGCGACATCTATGATTTGTTCTTAGGCTACCGATTGGTGTTGAATAATGGTGTAGTATCAGACCAATTAAAAGAGGAGTTTATGAAAAGCAATGGCGCAGTGACCACTCCAGAAATGCTAGTACACAAGGTTATTGAATGTACCATGCCTACAGATGTTATTGCCTCTATGTCAATAACAGAATTGTTGAATCTGAAAATTGCAGACATTGCTTGCGGAAGTGGTGTGTTCTTGGTTGGAGCATATGATTACCTTGCATCCCAAGTTATAAAAAAGATTACAGAAGGACAGGTGTTTGATAATAGGTTAGCTATTATCAAAGACCATCCAATGCTCACTATTGAAGGACGCAGAGCCATTATTAACAGCTGTATCTATGGTGTAGACATCAACCCAGAAGCTGTAGATGTTGCAAAAATGTCATTATCACTAAAGATGATAGATGACTATAATTCTCTTGACTTCGAGGATGTTGGTTTGCAGGGCTCACAAATTCTGCATGGAGTCGGAAACAATATCAAGTGTGGCAACTCATTGGTAGGTTCGGATATTGAGCAAAAGTATCCTGCACTCAGTGAGAATTTTATAGAGTTACAAGCAACAAACTCTTTTGATTGGCGAAACTCTTATCCTGAGGTATTTGCCAATGGGGGCTTTGACATAATTCTTGGTAATCCGCCGTATGTAGAGGTGAAGAACTACAATGTGTCTTTGCCACACATGGCAATGTATATCAAAGACACATTTGTCTCAAGTAGAAATGGCAAAGTAGACCTTGCAATCCCATTCATAGAACAAGGAATGAGACTGCTTAACGAGACAGGCAGATTGGGGTACATCATACAGAAACGTTTTTTCAAGACTGACTACGGAAAGGGTATCAGAAAACTTCTGACTGATAATAAAACGCTTCACAGTATCTATGACTTTGAGGAGACTGACCTCTTTAAAGGACGTATCACTTATGTGGCAATAATGGTATGCGATTCCAACAAAGACAACAATACACAAGTGAAGTATGAGAGTTCTGCAACAGACCATGTGGAGTATATGCCATGTGATGTGTTGGCTGCCACACCTTGGAACTTTGAGAACGTACGACTAAATGCAATCCGTAATCATCTGACTAACAGCATTGGCACACTGGCAGATGTATGTAATGTAAAGGTCGGTCTCCAAGTATTATGGAACAACGCTTTTCAGATAATTGCCGATTCAGTTGTAAATGGACTTATCTATGGTCATTCCGCAATAGACGAAAATATCTGTGTAGAACTGGATGCTTGTAAGCCTTTAATTTGCAACGAACATTTTGCACCTTTGACAAAACGGGACTATACAACATACGCCCTATTCCCTTATGAGGTGTCTGACAATGGTGATGTTAGGGAATTATCAATGTCTGATATGGCAGCAACATACCCAAGGGCTACCGAATATCTGAACCGCCACAAGAATCAGATACTCGATGCTGTGGAATCTTTGCCACAGAAGAAAGGCAATTATAATATGAATGACCACTGGCATTTGTTTACAAGAGCTAACAACCATGGTGCTGTCTATCAAAAGATTGTAGTGCCTATGACTGCGCAATATCCTCAGGCTGCGGTAATCACGGATACTCATGTGTATTGCGATAACGCAAATATGTTCTTTATCCAAGTTCCAAACGGAACAGAAGACCAGCTCTACGCCTTGTCTGCAATCATCAGCTCTACGATTTTCAATACATTGGCTCGTTCGATAGCAAACCCTCAACAAGGAGGATATTTCAAGTTCAACAAGCAGTTCCTTAACCCTGTTCCTGTTCCGAAAGATGCTTTCTTGAATGAAACTGCGGACATCAAACAGTTGGCAATAATTGCAAGACGCATTGAGACGTTGAACCAACAGATAAAGGACTGCAACGGAATGCGTATTGGCGGACTTGTTAACTCTCTGAACAGTTCATGGACCCAGCTTGACTCACTCTGTGATAGATTGTACAATATCACAGACGAGGAGCGACAGGAACTGTATGCAGTAGTACGTAACGACAGAAATCCTTATGGACAAGATAACTAATCAGATAATACAGAGATATACAGACAATGAGCTTAGACTAAATCAGCTCGTTGTCAACGCATTTGCTCGCCATCATAACTTGACGGTGAGCGATGGATTGTTGGCTCAATACTGCTTGCCATCAGACAGCGAACTGTCAGAAGATGTGAAGTTGTTGGCAGATAATTGTGGTATTGAGGATGTAATCAATATATTTGAACTCGCAATACCACAAGAGGAGAAGACGGCCAATGGTGCCGTATATACACCTCAATATATTAGGGATTTTATTGTGGACAATATAATCAAGTCTACTAAGAAGTCTCTGAGTGAATGCTTGTGTGCTGACATTTCATGTGGCTGCGGAGCTTTCCTTTTTACGCTTGCGGAATATATACACGCTGCAAGTGGAATGGCGTTTGTGGACATTTATCATCACTTGTATGGAGTTGACATAAGCGCAATAAGTATTGGACGTGCCAAAATATTGTTGGCTCTCAATGCTTTGCTGCATGGGGAATGTGTTGCGGATAAAGATTTCAACCTTTATTGTGCAGACTCTCTTCTTTTCGATTTCAAGGCTATGCCTGGAATCAGAGAAAATAAGGGAATAGATATTATTGTAGGCAATCCTCCCTATGTAAGGTCTAAGAATATTGAGGAATCTGCGAAAGCCAATCTTGCGAAATGGAACACTTCAAATTGTGGTAATGCCGATTTGTACATTCCATTCTTTGAGATAGGTCTCTGTCTTCTTTCCGAGGAAGGGCATCTTGGCTATATAACAGTAAACACGTTCTTCAAGGCAGTCAATGCCAGAGCGTTGAGACGCTACTTCGCAGACAACCATACAAACATACGCATTCTCAATTTCGGCCAGGAGCTTGTTTTCAAGAAGAAACTGGCTTACACCTGTATTGTGTTTGCAAGTAACGAGCGTTCTGAAAACATATCTTATGCAAAAGTTTCTTCTAAGGATATTATCAATAACGCAAAACTGAAAAGTAATGATATTCTCTACTCGTCACTAGACCATCATAAGGGATGGCATCTAAATGATTCTACAGTCTTGGAGAATATTGCAAAGATTGAGAGCACAGGCAAGTCTTTGGGTGACTCTTTTGTTATCAAGAACGGTCTGGCAACATTGGCTAATGACATATTTATTTTCAAAGCAGAAAAATCTGACAGTCAGTATTATTATATAAGTCGTGATGGCAAGAACTATCGTATAGAAAAGGATATATGCCGAGATATTATCAAACCAAATATTCTCAAATCAGAGGATGAGTTGGAGTCAAAGAAAGAATTGATTATATATCCATACGATAGTAATACTTCTGTATATAGCGAGACATATATGCAGGAGCACTTCCCCTGTGCCTATTCATATTTGGCAAGTTACAAAGAAACTCTTGATATGCGTGACAAAGGTCAGGGTGATTATCCTGCATGGTATGCCTTTGGTAGAACTCAGGCAATCAACGATCATGGTATAAGAATGTATTTCCCATATATGTCAGACAAACCACATTTCGTTATTTCTGAGCAACAGGACTTATTGATGTATTGTGGTTATGCTATATTTTGTGATGATGTTCGTGAGCTTAAAGTTATGAAGAGACTTTTGGAATCTGATGTGTTTGACTATTACATAAAAAATTCCAGCAAGCCTTATTCTGCAAATTACTATGCGTATGCCAAGAACTACGTCAAAAACTTTGGCATATATCCAATGTCTAAGGAGCAAAAGAATACACTTTTAGGCTTACGGTCAAAAGAAGAAATCAATAGATATGTGGCTGATTTATATCAGCTTAGTATTGTATGAATTGTATTTGAGGAGAAGAACGATGAAACGAATAGTATTATCATTGTTGTTGTGTAGCGTGGCTTTATTGTCACTCGCACAAAAGAAGTTGTATTACTGTGAGGTGAAGGGTATAGAAAAGGAATTAACCTCTGGACTCAAGATTGTCTTTGACTTCGGTGAAAAGGCATCGTATAACATGTGGGGTGACCTAAGTAGTAAATTGAAATTTGTTGACGAGGATGGTGCTGAGATAAAATTTAACAGCATGGTCGATGCTGCCAATTATATGGTAGACCGTGGATGGATTTTTAAGCAAGCGTATTCATCCTCATATGGAGGTAAGCCTGTTATCCATTGGATTTTTTGCAAAACGGCTGAATCTCCAGAACTAGCAAAAGAAGGAATAGTCACAAAAGAGGAATATAAAAAGACTCATTAGAATACTTGTTGAAACATCATGTAATACATCATAATGAGTTAAGATGTGTTCTGATAACGAGAGCCCTATGCCGAGTCATAGAAAATGTAAAAATATCACTAAGGTCTTCCCATACAATTTAGAGAATATGATTTACATTGTATCAAAAAGGAGAAAACTTGATAGCATAAAGAAACAATACCCCAATGCTATAATCTGCGATGTTACAAGTACATCGCCAAATTCTCTCGTCAAACTTAGCCCATTCTATCCTCATATGAACATTCCCATACCATTCTCACCAAATTACACTGGTGCATCTGTTGAAGGTATTTGGCAAGGACTTAAAGTGTTTGTTGGTGAAGATATTGATATTAATTCATTCACCAACACATCCATGAAGAATATTAAAAGAACATGTAAAACTCGTGGCAAGGTGTTGGGGCATAGAAAAGGAATACATGGAATTGAGATATTAGACTACAAATCTGCCAAGTTATATATTTACATTCCTTCATATAAGTGGGTGTTAGACAATGTAGTTAATGATTTGATTAGTAAAATGCGTGAAGCCCATAAGACAAAAGATTTGGTTCTGTTAGATTACAACACATGTCAAGATGTTCTTGATGACTCAAAACCTCTATCTCATGCCTATCTAATTAAAGCATATATTTTGGGTTTATATCCATATAATACAGAAAATCAACAATTATCATTTTTTGACGATGAAACGTTCTAACTGGTTGAGTTTTGACAGAACACTAAAACAATATGGAGTAGAACGGTTGTATCATTTTACAGACCGAGCAAACCTGCCTTCGATCATAAAAAATCGAGGTTTACTCTCATGGGGTGATTGTAAAGAAAAAGGAATTGAAATAGCAGTCCCTGGTGGTGATAGTTCGTCGCGCATGTATGATAAAATGGACAACCTACATCATTATGTGCGATTAAGTTTTACAAATCAACATCCTATGATGTTTGTTGCTAAGCGCGAAGGTAGAATCAAAACCCCAGTTGTTTTAGAAATTGAAAAGAGTATTATCTTTGATGATACTACACTCTTCTCTAACATGAATGCTGTTAAAAGAGAAGCGTCCATCGGTGGTTCCTTGTCAGATTTTCGTAAAATTCATTTTGATGCGGTAACGTGCAGAACCCACTTCGATTTATCTTCTGAAGAACAAAAATATTTTCAAGCAGAGATACTTGTGAAGAATTTTCTGCCTCTTGAATATATATCTAATATAGCATCATTCAACATTCCATTGCCATCTGATATTGAGATAAAAAAATATTATGGCAGGCACAACTATGTGTATGATAGAGAAGCCGTAGAATTGCTTTCTGACTGCTTATGGAAATTAAGTCACACAACATATTTGCAAGGAGTTAATCTCTCTGATATGATATTTGAGATGTTTGATAGTAATAACTCTCTACAAATACATATCCGTGGAGTTATAGATAACAAAGGCACTTTCCACTTGGTAGTATCACAAGGTGAAACTTGTGGAATGTGTTCTATTGCTTTAGAACATTTTATAAATTTGTTGACTCCATTAGGAATGTTTGATGATGGCATGAAACATAAACTATCTATTTTAATCAATCAATAATATGGACGTATTAAGTTTATCAAAAATCAGAGTGCAAGTCTTGCAGCAGGTTTTTCCTTCTGGTGAAGAACCTATAGATATTGTATTCTGCATGATTGGAGACAATCTTACAATGTCTCCAATTGAAGTTAATGGAGATTTCTCTCCATCAAAGAAGCGTGATATGCGCATAAAAGTTCTAAACTTGTTTCTTAACAAGGAAAATCCTGATTTACGGCAAGCAGCTGAACTTGTGTATTTCTCGTTCGATCCTGTGATGAATGTTGATTACTGTTTCCAAATTTTTCCAAACAACAAGGAGACAAATCTATTTATTTTCTCATCTACGGGCAAAAAAATTAGTGCTTTTACACCTTACTATACCACAATAGACGAAAGAACAGAAATTGAACGTGCCATTAAAGCTGGTGCCGGAAAAGAAAGTTCATTTGCCTCCTTACGTAGTAAGTTTTCAAAGCTTCTTGGAACGTCAAAGCCTGAACAGCTAAAAGTAATTCCTAGTGTCAACTCTATCTCTATAGATTTAAGCAAATCAAAACAAAAGTCAGAAAATACTGATAACAAAACAAAGAAACAAGTTGTGAAAGAATCCGATAATGGTGGAAAAACTCCATTTGAAAGATTTGCTATAGACACAATCTTAAGGTTAAACAGTCCCCGATTCGATGAAATTCGTGAGAAGAAGCAGGGGCCTATAGCAATCTGCGTAACACTTTCTACCTTCACTAAACATATGATAGAACAGTTCCCAGAGTGGGATGGGCTGTTTGAATTTCTACCTCAAGATAACCACGTTTGCATTTCGTTGTCAAAGGGCTTTGATGATGAAACAACGATGCAGGCAATTCCATGTCTTTGGAGAAGAAAGTCTTTTGTAGAAAATTGTATTTTGTTTGGTGTTCTTAAATTTGTTTTCCTTGACAAGGTACACAACACATTTGATGTGTTGGATTTAACGAAAATAGACCCATATAAGCTGCCTTAAACTGATGATATGTTGAAGTAGGGAGAATGTCCTACACAGAGTACCCCTTTTATTTGTATCCGTGAATCTGAACATATCCGTATGATGTGCAAGCAAACTGGTTGTACAAAATTTATAGTAAGCTTATTTGCATCTGTATAACTATTTAACTTGATTATATATGGCATCGACACCTTTTTCTCTGAAGACGGTGTCGATTTTTTCTATCATTGCCTTATTGGTAGGGTCGCTACTGAGGATATATCTAATGACCTCTGTGCGCCTCACCTCGGACAATAGTTGTTGGCTCTGATAGTACTGGAAGCCGCCAAACATCACACAATAGAAAGCGATATTATAGTCTGCAGCCTTCTTCCAAGAAGAGCACATATCTTTGATAAACTAAGTCAGTATCTTGGCGAAAACGGAGCATTCCCACCCACTCGGAATGGTTGTATCCACTCACTTTCGATGCGGGAAAGGGGTTAAAAGAGGCTTAAAAAACGGAGCATTGCCGTTCAACATCGAT
>ERZ780057.175-NODE-175-length-31905-cov-4.4595_pt1 | contig 31905 bp, 45 predicted proteins | sample MGYA00511844_ERZ780057 | MGnify/ENA primary metagenome ERZ780057 (study PRJEB29588, sample SAMEA2149030) | human gut metagenome | biome: human gut; feature: human-associated habitat; material: faeces | place: Denmark | collected 2008/2010 ...
CGCGTGGGCTTCGACGTACTCGGCTTGGGTGTAGGCTTTGCCGGTGTGCTCGCTGCGCCCAGCTTTGCGTTGACTTTGGCGGCAATGTCGGCGTGATGATTATAGAGGTACGTGCCCGGACAAGATTTGTTATCAAAATCTCGGTGTACCGTCATGTTCGCGCCGTTGAGGTGGTGCACACGGGTGTTTTTGTCCGTGCTCCATACGAGTTTTTTGATGCCATTGCGTTTGCAAATGTCCGCGACGAGATTGATAAGCGCCGCGTATGCTTTGCCCGTCACGGCGTAAGGCTCCGACATATCGGATGCTACCTCAATCGTTACGGCGCGATGATCGTTATCGGGAGACGAGCTGCACCAAGAGCGGTCGCGTTCCTCCACGTACATACCTACACGGCCGTCGTAGCCGATGCCGTAATTGGAGGAGGCCCCACGATTAGGATTTGCAAAGATGTTTCCGAGCGTCTCCACGCTCACCTGTCCCACCACGCAATGGATCGTGATTGTATCAATCGCGTGCTTTCTGGGGCTGTTTCTGTTGGGCGAGATACGAGTGTGATTTACAAGTGTGCTGTTTGTGTATGCCATTTAGTCCTCATCTCCTTTGTTGTTCGAGAGCTCTTTCAAAGCTTCTTCGTTCAGTTCGTTTTCCTTCGTTTCCTTCAAGTTTTCCATTCTGCGCCCTCCTCTCTTAATCGGTACCATTTTTATTATCCTTTTCATTTTTCTTGCATTTTTTTTATGATGTGAATTAGGTCGGCACGGCCGGATACACTTACGCTGTCGGCGTCGGTAAGCAGGGTGTTCGCACCTGCAAGCGCAGGGATGGGCTGTGCGCCGGTCGCGGCGAATGGCTCGTTTACCTCATTTGCATATTGATAAACAATATACACAGGTGTTCCTGCGGCGTACTGGGCGGCAAGGTAATTTTTCCAGTCAGTCACATTTTTAAATGGGACATTGAATATTGCGGATAAAGAAGATTCCAGATAGCATCCAGTCTCACCAGTACCAGTATCTGGTCGAATAGCATCGTATAATATCTTTTTGAAGTGTGTACAAAATCCTGTTTTAGAACGTATTGGCAAAACGAGACTGTACGATGTGTAGTTTGCCGCTCTTACATCCCATTTTTCCGTCCCATCGAACACAATTCTTTTCCAATTTTTTATTCCCTCGCCGCTCACCGCGTCCACCTCGCCGCCATACACGGTCTCCGGCAGGGTGAGCGTAATCACTTGATTATCCTCCTGCCGGGTAATCGTCACGCTGTCACGTCCCTTGATGGGGCGAATGTTTTCGGGGCTGGGTGTTCCGCTGCCCTCCTGCGTCGGCTCCCAACTTACTTTTACGCCGAGTGGATACCCCGCCACGGGATAACACTGCGCCGGGTTGCCGGAGACTTCCAGCGGCGGGCAGAGCATATCAACAACGTGCTGACCGCTCCACGCATCAATGGCATTCACGGCATCGTCGTTGATTTGCACGCCATCCTTGCCGGGTTCGCCTTTTTCGCCCATGTCTCCCTTTTCGCCGCGCGGACCTGTGTCGCCCTTGTCGCCTTTTGCGCCCGTAAACTTGCCTGCGTCCGCGTCATCGCGCACGCTCTGGGCGAGCTTTTCGGCAGCGTTTGCGGCAGACATGATCTGCTGCACCACGGACGGCGTGGGCTCGGCGGGCTCGGTGCCGTTCGCACCAGAGGACGGCGCGACTTTGTACAGCACATCCACCGCAATCTGCCGCACGCCCTCCTTGTAGCCCGCGAACACGATCTCGCCCATGCCTTTTTCCGCCGTGGCCTCGGCAGGCACGTCAATGCAATTTTCGACCCCAACGCGCACCTGCACCGCAGCCCCGACCGGCGGGTGGAACGTCGCCAAAACGTCATATTCCGCCCAAACGCCCTCACGGACAATACTCAGCATCTCCATGCCGTAGCTGTCCGCCGTGCCAAGATATACGGGCTGCTCCTCGCAGTACGCGGCGTATTGTTTGAGAGTGATCTCATGATTATTTTTCATCCGCATCTCCCTTTGTAGGCTCGTCCATTACTTCCGGCAGACCCGCAACGCTCGTCAGCACGCTCAACACGCCTGCAAGGGCGGAAGCGGATGCCACCATTGCCCAATTTACATCACCGAGCGCAATGCTTGTGCCGATTGTTGCCACAGCGGTCTGCGCGATTGTTTTCACGGCGCGCACGGCTGCCGCTTTCGCCCACATTTTCCAGTTTTTCATGCTTTTTCCTTCCTTTCGATGTCCTCCAGGTCTGCAAGACGGTGATTTACTACCTTGATTTGCTCTTGTATCACAGGGATTTTTTCGGCAAAATTATTATGCTTTCTCACCTCCCGCGTGAGCTCTTCGATTTTGGTGTCCGTTACCGCCTGCGCGACTTGGATTTTTTGTTCTGTCCGCCGATTTCCGGCGGCGCTTGCTATGATTACGCCGAGCAGCGATAAGCCGCCCGTAATCAATGCCACTGTAATTGCTTCCGTCATTTTTTGCTCCTCAAAATTTAAAGTTTATCCAGCCACACCGGCGGCGAGGGGATTGTCCGCGTCTCCGGCGCATCGAGCCAAGAGAGATACCAGTCTGCAAGCTCGGCTTTTTGCTCGTCTGTGAGCAGGCCATACCACAGTTCGCCGCGATTTATGTACGCAAAGCATTCGGTTTCGCGGCGCTGCCGAATAACGGTTAGCTCTGCCACATCCGCGTCGGCCTTGAGCTTATCCTCATCCAACACCAACTCACCATCTGCGAGCTTGTACGCCTCCGGGTGCTGCTTAAAGTTCTCCAGCAGCTCGTCTGTCGCCTCTATCTCGATGCCGTCTACAAGCCCGCCGATGAGCGCATAGCTCGCGATATAGCCCTGATCGTTTAAAGTTATCTGCATTTGCTTACTCCTTGTATCGGCATACGCCCCAAACCCACGCAATAGAGCCTCCGGAAGGATTGCTCAAAATCGTCAATGATGCATTGGAGCCGGATAAATCGCATTGATAGGCAAGCCATTTATCTGCACTTGTAAGCCTCATGTGCGTGCCCCAACCAACTGGGATTATTTGCGTTACTGCATCTTCATCGCTGCCTGCCCGGCCGCCAACGATTAAATATGCGTATTTCGCGCCATTTGTAATGGTTGCTTTGCCTGTTTTTAGGCTGCCCTCCCACAATGTCTCCGCTGCGAATAAGGCGCGCACACCTACTTTATCGATACTTTCGCGCCAGCGCTCACCCCATCCGCCCATATCTTTGACATAGGATCGTGACCATACTCGGCCGTGTACGGGGTACGCCTCATGTAGTTCGACTACTACGCCAGAGATGCTTTTGTCCGGCAGCCATATTGGGTATATGCGGCGATATGCGTAAAATGCGCCGGATTTTACGGGACTGTTTGTGAGCGTGCTTGCGTCTTCGGCTCGCACAACGCAGTCATAATTTGTCATCGAACTGTACGGGTCGCTTGACGTATAATTTATATTGAGCAAATTGGTAATCGCCCGATTGTAGCCGCCGTCCGACATACCACCATCAACTTTTAAATTCCCCCGAATCCGTGTATTCCACGCCACATCAAACCAATTTGCGAGCTCGGCCACCTTGCCAATAGCCGCTCCGGCGCTGCGCTTGAAGGATTGCAGCACGCTTTTTGTAGACAGAGTGCGCGGGATGGATAGGCTGGGGTGCTTGTCCGCCACCGTCACTAGCACGTCGTAAGTGGTGGACGCGCCGATATTTCCACCGCCGAGCACTGTTTTGCCGTTGTTGGTAACGTTCACCGTGGTGCTGTAGCTGCTCTCAGACTGCTTTTTGTATTTGGCTGTGATGCTCAGAGTGTTGCCGGTGATCGCGCTGTAACTCGCGTTGATCTCCACGGCAAAATAGGTGCCTGCCTTTTTGCGGTTGCCGCTCGAATCGCAGCGGTACACGTCACACACCGCTACGCCGGGCTTTACGTAGTCTATGACGCTGATCGTGCGCGTAGTGCTGGCTTTCCGTCCTCTGGAGTCGGTGACGGTCGCCGTGAATGTGATGTTGCCCGCCGAGGCCAGTGTGCCGGTTGTCAGTGCGCCGTTTGTGGCCGTCCATCCGCCGCCGGTGATCGTGTACGTGGTGATGCTGCTGCCGTATGCGCCCGATGCTCCCGAAAGCGTCAGCTTTGCTTTGCCCATGCCTTTTACGTATAGGCCCGTGCCGCTCGTGTCTTCGGCGAGCGCTGCCGAAAGCGTGCCCGCCGACGGAACTACGCTGCCGGGGACGGTGAGCGTGATGCTGATAGTTTTTGTACCTAATTGCGTGCCGTTTGCATCAAAAGTGTCGCAATAAATTGTAGCTATGCCAGAGGTTGCGTTTGCAATTTGGCTTGCTAAATTAACGTCTGGTGTCCACGTTGTGCCCGATACTACTCTTTCGGCTATAACAACGCCTGCGTTGCCAAAAGCAGCCCAAATATTGTGCCTGTACGAGCTGTTTACCGCCGGTGTGGTGATCGTCACGCTCTTGCCCATCTCTACGGTTGCGGCGCTTAAACTCGGCTGTGTTGCGGGCTCCTGCCAATCCACCTCAAGCGTTACAGCCGTCCATTTGAGATAATCCGTGTAAGAGCTGCCATTGTAGATGCAGTACGTATCGTACCCGGCGGCGATAGATGCCGCCATGAAAGCAACATCAAACGTTTTGGTATTATCCCACATGGGCGCTTTACAGCTGCCGAGCGCATTGCCTGTGCGGTGCCCTGCGTTGAGCGAGGTTTTAATGCCGCCCTGCGAGGCGGAGTTGTAGATGTATACCGTTTTGGTGGTCGTTGTGCCATAGCCCGTTTGTCCGGTCGTCGCGGTGAGCTTTACGCTGTTGATGATCTTGCCCTTGAGCGCTGCAAGGCCCGGAAAGTACAGCACGCCGGTGCGCACACCTGTGCCATCCCATTGGCCCTGCGAGGCGGTGCCCTCGCTTTTCCAGCCCCACTTACTGTCGTAATAGTTGAGTTGGGCTTTATAGCTGTTTTTGCTCATCAGTCGTCCCCCTCAAACTCAAGATCAAAGGTGTCGGCCTCCGCGTTATAACGCCACATATACAGGCCCGTGTCCGCGTTGCCGAAAGACAAACTGCCTGTGATATGCGCATCCGTGATATAAAGCATACGGTTGGAGATATACGCGACGGTTTGGCCGTTTTCGACAAATTCTAGTCGGTCGTTTGAGAGCACTGCCTGTATGGCACTGTCGCTGCGGCCGAGCGTAATGCGCGCCCCTTCAAAACGGATATACTGTTCCAAAAGCCGCTGATTCTCCGCCACCGTGCCGTTTGTGCTGTTGATGAGGTTTGTCACCTGCGTAAAGCGATACTCGAGCTGATCGCTCCACTGGGTGATGAGCAGCTGCTTCACGCTTTCGAGTTCCTCCGTCGAGACTGCGGTATCTTGTAAACGCCCCAGCGCGTCATACACGTTTTCGGTGGTGGTCGTCAGCTCGGTGCGGGTCTCGGTTACCGATGCTTTAATCTCACCCGCTTCAACATTTATTTCGGAGATTTTTTCATCTGTGTCTTTTTTGTTGTTTTCTATCGTTGTTTTCAAATGTGATGCTTTCACATTTAATCCTTCGATAGATTTTTTTATCTCCATCATGCGAGCGTTCAGCGCGCCCATAGACACATCATTTACGGCCGTAGAGCTCCCTCTGCTGTTGCTTCCGGTCGCTTTCAACGTATCCGCTTGCCCCTTTTGCGTGCGTGACATGACGTAAGCTGTGATAACATTACCGGCTAAATCTGTTATATGTACAATGTCACCGGCGGAAACGCCTGTTCCTACAGGGATTTTGACCTCGTAAGGCTTATAACTTATGCCTTTTATAAAGTTGTAAATGTTCTGCGCTATTGGTTCCAACGTCGCGCTTTCCGTTGCAGTCAACAAGTAATTCGCTGTAATTGCATAGACAGTAAGATCATCGCTGCTTTTCGGGTACCAAACGCCGATGTCGTCCTCCGTAAGTCGGATTTGCACTTGCTCAATGGGGGCGGTCTTATAATCCTCATATTTGAGCCCTTCCGAAAAATAGTAAACATCTCCGCTTGGTGCAATCTGCAAATCCGTTTCCTTATACCATGCAAACTCAATTTCGCCTTCCGGCGTTGCCCTGCAAAATTTCGCACAAGCTTCGCCGACCCACTTTATAAGCTGGCGGCCTGTTACGCCCTCACCGATAAACTGCTGCACCATATAATCGCCGTTCAGCATTTCGCCTTCGACAAGCGTCAACCCACAAGCTTCGCAAATCATTTTTGCAAAAGCATCTAATCTGTAAGGCCAGCTATTCAGTGCCGCAAGCCAATTAGACAAATCCTTATCGAGCCAACTTACACGGTCGTATGCTGTGATTTTGTAGCAATTTGCGGAGGGACGCGAGGGCGTTTCCAATGTAAACAGTCCCATTTTTTCGCGCGTTCTGGCTTCGCTCACGCGATAAAGCGTAATTTCAGTGCCCACATCAATATTTACGCCACCATTCGGTGTAAATAGCTGCGCTTCAAGCATCGTCGAGCATGTCGAGCCTAATGTCAATTCCGTGTCACTGTTTACGCTTTGCGTTATCGTAACGCTCTGGATAACATTTGTCTGCCCTGCTCCCGAATAAAATTCGGTTCCGTCGGGTAATACGATTACATGCGTGTACATTTTTCACCCCTTAACATTCAACAATGTTAAATTTGTAGTTTTGCCACATACCTTTTTTGGCATTGTACCAGCTCAAATCATATTTTGAGCGGTAGCACCGCGATGTTACGGCAGTTCCTGCGTTATTTCTGTCCGGGTGTGTAAACTCAAACTCCGCATTGTCTGCAAATAAGCTTTCCATATATTGCCGATCTGCTTCCGATATGCTGCCGAACTCGAAAGACCACTTTCCCACCTTGTAACGCACCACAATTCGGTGCATGATGCCGCTTTCGTCTCTGCCGCTGTCGGACGCGTCAAGGTCTTCGTAGCTAAACCCTACGCCGTTATCGGGGGCAAGCATGGGTTTTCCGTTGATCTTAAATAAATCTATTTTTGGTCGTCCCATGCCTTAACCTCCGTTTACGACTGCCATTTTGCGATTATAATTTTTGACTGCGTTTGCAATCACATCGTCGCCGATTTCAATACCCATAACCGCTTCCAGTATCTCTCTCAAAATCGCTATTACTGCTTCAAATCCGGCCATCATTCCGCCGGTCATGCCGTCCATAACAAGGGCTACTGCTTCCTGTATGGTTTCAAGCGGCGCTTCGACGTTCGTCCCGTGCCGCTGGTCGCCCAGCATCGCCATAAACGGTGCATTAGGCGGAATTACTGCACCCTTTGCCAAGTACGGTATTTGCGGCGCATAAACGTGTGGGATATTAAAGCCCAGCGATCTTCCACCAATGCCAGGTACCCATCTTGGTATGGAGATATGCAAGCGATTTAATACGCTGATAGCGGAGTTGATGCCGCTTACAATGCCGGAGATCATGCCATTTATAAATCCTATGATAGCGTTTACCGGCGATTTAATGGCATTTTTCAAGCCGTTAAAGATGTTTACGATTGATGTTTTCATGCCGCTAAACGTTGTCGTAGCTTTGTTTTTCATGTTTGTCCACGTTGTGCTCAAAGTGGACGAAATTGTTTGCCACGCCGGAGAGTTTTTGATGCTGTTCCATGCGTTTAACACATTCGTTTTAAGGGCATTAAACTTATCCGCCGCACCGCTTTTCAAGCTTTCCCATGTGCTTGTCACTGCGCTGCGTATCTCTGTCCATTTCTGCGACGCGGTACTTTTTACGTTTGACCACGCTTCGGATATGGTATTTTTGATACTGGTCAGCGAATTACCAATAAACTCGGTAATTCCTTTCCAAGCGTTTGTGATGCCCTGCAGCAAGCCCTCAATGATATAGTTGCCCTGTTCCTCCATCACGGTGGACGGCGAATGAATACCGAAAGCTGCTTTAAATCCGTTGATAAACGGTTCAAAAACATTTGTCTTGATCCACGACCAGATATTTTTAATCCCGTTTAAAATTCCGTTTAACAAGCCTTCAACTGTAAACTCACCGTCTTTGTATGCTGTAGCTTTCCACCATTCTACGACGCTGTTCCACGCATCTTTGATAAAGCCCCACAGCAACGCCGCAAAGCCGCCGAGAGCTGCACCGATGCCACTTGACAGCGAAACCGTCAAGCCGGTCCAGTCAATCGTGCCGATAAATGTAGCAATATCATTACCGATTTGCTGCCAATTTATGCTTTGAAGCATCTCACTTACGCCACTGATAACCTTGATGACACCGGAAGAAAGGGACTGCGCCGCACCTGCCCAATCGATATTCTGGAAAGCAACGGTAATATCTCTGCCGATTTTACCCCAATCCATGTTATCCGCTGCCGCCCCTATTGCGTCAAACACACCTTTAACGCCATCGGAAACTGTCTTCGCTGCCTGCGCCCAATCTATCGCATTCCAAAGCCCCATAAACGCATCGGACAAAGCTTTACCAAGCCCCGCCCAGTTCAGCGTGGAGAACAGGCCGCCAAGTCCCTCAATGAGAATGATAAATTTCGCGCCGAGTACAACGCCTAAATTGCCCCAATCCACATTGTCGATAATATGGTTTAAGCTCGTTGCAATATCGGAACCGAGTGCGAACCAGTCAAAACCCAGTATCGCCGTTGCAAGGAACGTCAGCGCACCATTGAGGTAATAGCCGATTTTGTCGCCTATTCCTGCCCAATCCACACTGGCGACCATCGCGTTAAGCTGATCTGTAAGCGTCGTAGCCGCTGCCGCCCATTCGCCGTTTTTGAGCTGCTCTGCCATGAGTTTAGCCCAGTCCGGCAATTTTACTTCCGCAGCGCCGTCCGCGCCGATTCCGCCTGCGCCACCGCCGCCTCCGCCGCCTCCGCCGGAGCTGTTATCCTGCAGCACATTAAGCTCATCAAAAGACGCGAGCTGCTTTTTGAGCTTTTTTGTTTCGGCTGCTGCAGCGCTGCCTGCGCCGCCTATCGCGCTGGATACCTTTTTGCTCGTAATGCCGAGCAAGCCGAAAAACTGCGTAACGTAGGAGACCGCCGTAGAAAGCAAATTTATAAGCCGCTCAATGATCGGGCCGAGTAAGCTGCCCAAGTTTGCCCAAACGTTGCTCAACGTCGCGGAAAGCTGCTGATTTTGCTGCATGTACGCGTTCACGGCATTTTGTAAAATTGTAAAAATGCTGCGTGCACCCAGAAGTCCCACTGCGAAAGATTTTGCTTCCGATGCAAGGCTGCTGAATTTCCCGCCCATGGAATTTGCGCCCGTCACCATGTTTTTAAGCCCGGATGCCGCCGATTTCAAGCCGGATACAATGTGATTGATTGACCACTGTGCAAATGCTTTACCTGCTTGCAGAGCTTTAGACCCTATTTGACCGATTTTTTGTACTGTAGCGCCTAAAACTCTGCCAACGGCTTGCAACGGAGACTGCATCGCCGTAGCTATCGTAGTGCCGATGCCTTTAAATTTTCCGCTGATTTCAGATGACTTCTGTTTCAAGTCTTCCATTTTTTGCGATAATCGGTCTATTTCTGCTCCCGCTTGCGCATACTGCGACGTATCCACACCTGGGACATACGCTTCGCCGGAGCTTTCCAGTCTGTCCAAGGCCGCACGTAAATTATCCACGCTCACAACTGTCGCGTCGTACTCCGCTTTTACGGATTTATAACGCTGTGTGTCCGGGGAGACGCCCTGACGGTTTAACAAATTCAGTTTTGCTCGCAGCTCGTCGGCTTTGGCGATGACCTGGTCATAGGTGTCTTCAATCGACTGATACTGATCCGTCTTAAACGTCGTGTCCCCGATGCTTTTGAGCTTGTCTTGTAGGTCGCTGATCTGGCTTTCAACTTTTTCAACGTCCGAGGTAAATGCAGACGCGAAATCTGCGTCCATTGACTTACCGATCTGGTTTTTAAGTCCCCCAAATCCCGAAGATAATCTTCCGATTTCCTTTTCTACGTCTGCGATGCCCGTTGTGATGTTTGATGTATCAATACTTGTGGTAATGATAACGCTGCCGTCTGCATTTTGTGCCATGTTTTCACCTCCTCGTTTAAAACCTGTTTAAAACCTGTTTACAACCATTTTAAAATGTTTTCCTTTTCTTTGCGTATTTCTTCCGCATCTACGGCATTTAAGTCGATAATGGCGCGGTTTTCCTTGTAAAACTCTCGCTCCCATTTTTCGAGCTTTTTATGCTTTGCTTTTTTACTCCGTATATTGAGCACCTCGGCAAATAAGCTCTCCCGAATGTTCATGAAGTACCCGAAAAACGTCCACCAGTGTAAATCTTTCACGGCGCGTACCTCTGTTTGTGCCACTGCGTTGACTGCCGGAATAATAATTCCCGCATCGTGTTCCCAGTCGATTAAGCGCGGGCTGTCTTTTCCGTCGTCTTTTTGCCCGCAGTCAATAAATGCACAGAGCTTTTTACAGGCGTCTTCCAGATGCTCTTCGGGTATGCTTTGCCATGTAGGGAGCAGGATATTCAGCATCACCAGCATTTTCGCTTCGTCGTCAAGCTCCGGGTCATTGCACGCCGTCAGCACGTCCAACACTGCGCGAAAATCCGTCCTTAGCGGATATTGCTTTCCCCCTACCGTTAAGCTTTTCGGGAGCTCATACAGGTTCATTTGCGTATTTTTCCGTGTATTTCTCGATATTCTTCGCCATTTTCTTGCTGCGCTTTTCGACTTCTTTGCCCACGGCGGCGGTCATGATGTCAAGCACGCGCATATAAAACGGTTCTCCATCTGCAAGGATAGCCGTTGCGGACATAAAGCCAAAAAGACTTTCGCGCACGTCATAGTTCAAAATATAGCAAAATACATCCTCAATCGCATTGTTTAGCTCGAGCGTAAGCTCTCCCGTGCCTTCCTGGTCTTTGTACTGCGCGGAAATTGCTTCGACCTTTTTATCTACGCTGCGCAAACGATCATACAGTTTGATGTCTGCCGGGTTCATGCGAAAATATGCAAATGTGTCTCCGTCCTCGTCGGTGAACGTGAACTTCATCAAATCCGCGCCCAGATTTGTAATGATTTTATTGTTTGCTGCCATGTATACCTCCAAAAAATATAACTATGGAGGGCAAGTATTTAATTTCCCTGCCCTCCATTTGTTGCCGCTTTTATGATTTTTTACAGACCGGAAGACGCTGCCGTGAACTTTTTGGTTGTAAGGTCAAACGTGCCCTTTGTGCGATTACCGGCAAAATTGACGGTAAACGGAACCTGTACGCCGGACGTATCGCCTCCGTAGCTGTTCGGCACGACTACCACGTCTTCACGCCATGCCTGCAGCACTGTAGGCGCTGCATCATCGCTCTCACCGGGCTTTAAGACTACGTCAACATAGCTCGTTTTGCATTCGTCGCCGGACAAGCGTCCGAGCGCAATGTCCAAGATTTTCTGGGAGAGCGCATCGTCGTACTCATAATAGTAAGGGTCTGCATCGGCAGACACTTCATAGCCGTTATGCGTCACGGTGTTTTCGCCCAAAATATTCTTTTTTGTTTCGACGTCCGGGTTAAGCTCGATTGCAAGCTCTTCAAGGTCTTTGCCAAGGCGTGCATATTCCGTCGCTTTATAAGTCATATCAAATGCCGCATCAATGTAATGCGCAAGATATTTTCTGTCTGCTTTCATTTTTCTGTCCTTTCCGTGGTGTTTTACCACATGTCAAATTCGTTTGTGTATTCTACAACAACCGGCATAAGCCAATCTTGTACGCCGTCTTCCGTCGGCGTCAATCCGTATGAGTTGGAGCGCGTAATACGTGTGATTCTGCGCCCTTCCGCCAGTTTCGGATAATTGTATAGTCGGATAGTCTCTCCGTTGATTTCGGCAGGCTCTTTGCAAAGCCACTTTCCGAGCGTATCCATAAAATCCTGTACATACAGTTTTTGGTATTCACGCGAGCTTGAGGTGCGATATACCACAAAAAAAGGATATTGGCACGTCTGTACCACATAATCGGTGATGCTTCGACGTTCGGACATTACCAGCGCTCCGGCGTCTGCCGAAAAGGCGATTCCCGATTTTGCGCCGAGCTCTTCAAATCTGATTTCGTTATCGCCTAAGCCCGGGAACGATTCGAGCAACTCCAAAACCGCTCGCGTCAGCACTTTATAGCCGGTCGCATCAACGCCGATAGGCTGCGTCGCTTCTCTTTTTGTCATTCCGTCACCTCAAATTAGCCTTTACCACGCGCACCCATTCGCTTGCGTCTTCTTTTTTTGCCGCGTCAAACCAATGGCTTTCCGCTTTCGGGTGAGCTCCGTGCGAAAAATCAAGCCGTTCGCGTGCATTGGTCTTTCCGCCATACTGACTGACAAGCACTTTCTTTGCGCCTGCACGCGCGTATGTAGACCCTGTTTCCGGGTCTACCATGTTCATGCCTTCGTATAAAAAGCGCCCATACGGGGGCGCTGCGGCAACAACAGCGCCGCTTCCGGCTATTGCTTCGCTCATTGCCCGCGTAATGTTGATAAATGTGCCGGTCTGCATAGGCATAAACGGAACCATGGAGTTCATGACCGAGCGATCTAATGCCAACTGTGCACGTTCAAAACGCTTTTCGAGTTCTCCCGTATCCATGTCAAGACTCATGTTATACACAAGCTTTCCGTGCCCGCTCCATGACCGTTTGCTTCGAGATTTGATTTTAAAGCTTTTTTTCGCCATGTCTTATTTACCCAAAATCTCAAAATGCGGTATTACTGTGTAAGGTCCGCCAACTGACGAGATTGCAAACACAAAATCATACATGTCGTTCATGTAATTGTAAAAGCCGTTTTTCCATGCATAGTTTTCGCTGTATATGGGCTCTGTGCCTTCCCATTCTCCAAGCCAAAAAAAATCAAAAGCTTCGCCGGCGGTAAATGTTAAGCACTCGGACGGGTCTACCAGTGCGTCCCACTCTTTAGGCGGAAGCCATACTTTGCCGCCGATTATTTTTTGATTGCCAGAAATGTTATATTTGACATTCAGCGCTGCTGCATCTTTGCTTTCTGCACCGTATTTTGCAATAATCTCCGCTTTATCCACATTTAGGTTTACATTATGTAAAATAGAGGGATACCATATATCTCCGCTGCGGTTTTCTTTTCGGTTAAAAAGCGTTATCGTATCGGTATACATGTTATCCCTCTTAAATTACATTTTGTATGATTTGTGCGGATAAGCTCCCATATACAGCAAATACACACCGTTTGCGTCTTGTATGCCTGTCAGATACTCACGGATAATGCGGGCACAGGTTTGCTCCTGTTCAAGGCGAGAGACACTTGTAACTGTCGCGTAACTCACCGTCTCATTTCCTGCGGATACAGACGTTATGATTTTGCTGTGTGTTCCAGAGCTTGTATCTTCTGCCGTATTTAAGGCACTTTCATTCAATTCGCAACAACTCAAATATCGGATCAACTCTCCCGCGCAATACTGGATTGTTTCTCGCTCTTGCTCCGGGTAAGCTTTGCGAAGCTTATTAAATCCGTCTATTCCCGTTGTGTAGCGCTCCATCATACGGGCAGCTTTTGCAGATACACGAATAAACAATTCTGTTTCAATTTTGCCGAAAGTCGTTGTATATTCGCTTAACTCGATATATGTCATTTCACTTCATCCTGCTGCATAAATTCCGCTATTATATCTGCTTTTTTAGCCTTTGTGATGCTATAACCAAGCTCCGCAGCAAGCGTCTTGATCTCCGCCACTGTCATGCTTGAAAGGCTTTGCTGCGAATACTTAGGCTGTAAGTTATAGCTGCTTATTCCCCCGCATTGATCGTGGTAACAGCAATAGCGTCCAAATACTCTGCCCACATAGCCATACCCATAAGCACATGAGTATCGCCGGAAGCGCGACCGTATACGCCCTCTTTATGCACGCCGATGAGGTTCGTTTCGCCTGCACCGGTGGTGTATTCGAGCCCGAGCTCTGCAAAATCGCTGTCGGAGGGGTCACAGTAATACAAGACAATATTGTCTACCGGGACGGCGACTACTTTACCCTCGGGGATTTCGGAGGAAACAATCACGGTATCGGCACCGAGGAAATTCTTGAGATACTCCACGCCGTTAGATGTCTGCGTGGTAATTGTGGTGCTGCCGAGGTAGCGATGTACGTCCAACGTATTCGCAAAAACCACGACATTGCCATAATTCAAGCGAAGCTTTTTAAACTTGTCCTTGACGCGTCCGATGCTCATTGCAACCGCCATCTGGAACGTCTTTTCCGTGCCGGTCAACGTGCCGGTCAGCGCAAATGTATAAAACTCATTAAGTACGTTGCTCTGCAGCTCGTTAAGCAATGCATCGTCGGTCTTCTGTACTGCGATAGCTGCGCCGAATTTGTCAACCGCTTCCGCTGTAACACGTTTGCGATACTTCTGCAGCGTCAAATCTTTGTAAGCGACCGGCGTCACGGTTGCCTGAGAAAGCGGCACTTCGTCGCCTTCTGCAACCGTACCGCTCTGCAGCGTAATGGTCGCTTTGCTGGAAACGAGGGTCGTTCCGGGTGTCTTACGAATAGGGCGCATAATGCCCATGATCTCGCGCAAAGCGTCCCACGTCTGTGTAAATCTCTGCGCAAGGTCGATTTCTTTTGCTTTAACTGTAATCTGTTTTGTCGTGGTAGTGTTTTCGGTTACTGCCATTTCACTTATCCTTTCTGGAACAACTGCATATTCTGCGCGATTTTTGCTTGTCTTTCCGTCGGGTCTTTGATCGCCATAATGTCTTTTACGGTAATAGCGCCACCGCCATTATTGTGGTTCGGCTGGGTAAATTTTGCAGCGCCGCCGTTATCCTCGAAAAGATACCCGTTGTCCGCTTTCAAACTTTCCAAAGCGGCTTTAACATCTCTTTCCTGATTGCGGCTACCGCGTAATTTTTCCAAATCCAGCAATGCACAAATTGCCTTGGAGTTTCTGCCCTTAGCTTCTGTTACCGCGTTTTTGAGCAAATCGTTAAACGCATCCTCTTCCTGTTGGCGCTGGTATGCTGCAACATTTTCATCATACTTGCGCTTCCATTCGTCACGTTCTCGTGTGATCGCGTCAAAATCCTTTCCCTCAAATCCCTTGAGCGTTTCTTCGGCGCTCTCAGCTCTCTGCGTGGCAGCGCTTAATTTGTTCTGCGCTTTTTCGTATTCGGCGACAGTCTTATATTCGCCGTTTACCGCTTTCAAAAACTCTGTTTGCTTATCTTCCGGGATTTCAAAGCCAAAATCTTTGCAAATTTCGATCATGTTTTTCATCTTTTTCGCTCCTAACGTTAATTTTAACCGTCCGTCGGCGGTAATGGAGTAAGCTTGATAAACCACAAGCAAGGTATGGAGCGACCGGCGGGTCTCGAACCCGCACAAACCTGCTTGGAGGGCAGGCACTCTACCAACTGAGTTACGGCCGCATAAGAGCAACCGGACTTACACCGGAGACATGCACAGAGATACATGCTGTCTTTTTTACGCTCAAGACATATTTAGGAGGGAACGGGATGCCGCCCGTTTTTTATGTGCTCCCGCTTTTATGCGGTCTCTGTTTAAAACTCACATACTCAAATAATGCTTTGGAATTTTTCAAGATAATTCTTGATGATGTCACGCTCTTCCCTGCAGTCCGAATCACGCATCATCTCTTGCAGGCGCTGGCGCATGTCGTCCATGCTTTCTTCCAGCGTTGCCATCATGCGTTGCTTACATTCGGGAGACTTAGACGATCTGTACGAGTACTTAGCGTTAATATATCGTTCGTGCGGGTCGTTTTCATCGTGTTCATATCCATCGCTGTTATAATTATAGCCGCTTTTTCCCGCCGAGACTTTAGCCGTTTTATTTCCGCCGGAACGACTGTTTTCGCGGCTTTCATCGTATCTCGAATATCTTTCTGTATTACTTTTTCTTGCGCCGTATTCACCGTCGTAGGCGTAGCTTTCGGCTTCCTGCAGCATGTCAATCCTTAAAAGATTTTTATAGGAGCTTATAAGCTTCCAGACCGTATCAAGGTCTGTTGTGGATTTTAAGCCGCTTTCTGCTTTTTTATCAAGCTCTTTGCAAATGTGATCCATCATTCTGTATGTGTCATACATAGCTTTTTACCTCCTTAACCACAAACTCGAACCACAGTTAGATTCGGGTCGTAAACCTCAATAGTCTGTCCGCTAGTGTTTTCCACGCCTACCGTTACACAGCAACCACCGTATACATCAACATAATGCTGAGTAGATACATTAAAATAGTTTTCTACGGCACTCGGCGTGGCGCGCATACGCGATCCGGCAATGACTTCGCCGTCCTGCGTGATGCCTAAAGATATTTCCGCCGCTGTACCTCCTGTCGGAACAGCGATGTTTCCCGAAAAACCCACAAGATAACGTCCGGGTTTCAAAAGCGTAATCAGCGCACTGCCTACACGGTGTCTTTCTGCGCAACCGCCCTTCGCTGCTGTGGCATTATATACCACGCTCTGTCCTACTCCTACTGTCTGCACTGCTGTGTTGATAACTTCAATCATAAATTCAAAATCCTTTCTTTAAAATAAAACGGGGACGGTTTCCCGCCCCCTGATTGTGTAATAACAGCATTTGCTGTACAACCCTCGCGGGTAGATACTGTTTTTTTGGTTTTTTAGCAACTGCAACCGCAACCGCCGCTATATCCTGCGTTGCAATACGGATACGGAGCGCTTACCTGATATGCCGGAATCGGATACGGGGCAATGCGGTCAATAATCTGCGCCGTCTGTGCCTGCATTGCTGTCGTAATGTAAGCGTTCTGGCGGTCCTGAGATGCCGAACGACGCAGCTCCTGATTCTCGTCGCGCAGCGTGTCAATCTTAGACTGCGTGAGGAAATCGAGGATCGCGCGAGTATTGGTATTCTGGTTGTCCAAAATATCACGCGTATTTGTACACATAGCGTTCTGCAGATCGCAGGTATTTTTTGCCATGTTATAGTTTACGCTGTCAATAGCGCGCTGTGTCTGGCAGCAACAGTCGGAAAGCTGGCTGGAAATGTTGCTGAAACCGCGTTCCACGCCGTTAAAGCCCTGCATCATACCCATGTTGGAGTTTGCAAAGCCCTGCTGGATATTGTTATTCAGCGCGTATGTGCTGTCGCAAATGCCCTGCTGGATGCTCTGAATACCTCTTTCGAGGTTGTTAAGAGCAAATCCCTCATTGATGTCCGCACGCGTTGCCATGCCCTGCAAACCTGCGCCATTGGCACCGTAACCGTTGCCGAATCCACCAAAGCCGCCCCATCCAAACATGCCGAAGATCAAGAACAAGATGATCCATGCGCCCCAATCTCCGCCAAATCCATTGTTATTGCGGTCGTTATCTGTTACCGCCGCAATATCCGCGAGTGAATAGTTGTCCATTGTTAAATCTCCTTTTTTAATATTTATAAAACCACGGCCGTGTGTTTTATCGTTTTCCAAACATGCCGAACATGCTCTTCATTTGCTCCGCCATCTGCTGTGCTTGGTTGAGCTGCTGCTGCGAAACTTTGCCGGACTGTAAAAGCCGGTTAATCTCTTCGGTGGGATTTTTACCCTGCATCTGTCGGACGAACTGCTGAAACTGCTGCACAATATTGCCGTTTTGCGTGTTGTTCATCAGTCCGTATATCGATTTATTATTCATTATTTTCCGCCTCCGCTTTCGACTTTGATGCCGCACGTTTGCTTTGCTGCTCTGTTAATTTACGCATTTCTTCGCGTATTTCGGCGCGGAAATTTTCAAGCTCTTCATGCGTTACGTGGTCGTATTTCGTTTGATTTACAGCGGTTTGCGGCGGCTGATTTGTGATCTCCGTATACTCATACGTGCGCATTGCAGGCATACCGCTTGCATCGGTGGTTTTGATATAAAATCGCGGCTTTTCGCTGTCCATCAAAAGCACGGTCGCGCCGGGTGCAACTAAATATGATTTTGCACCCGCTTCTCCCTGCACCCACAACAGCGCCGAACCGCCTGCATTGGGTGCTTGATTCTGTTGCATCGGTGGCGCCGTCTGCGCTTGGTAAGGCTGATATTTGAGTTGCGTCAGTTGATCCATGTACTGCATCGGATAATACTGCGGCGTATAGCCCGGATAATTCATAGGCATTTACATCTCCTCCGTTTCTAATTGTATTTTCCCACAAAAAAAGAGACTTTACCATTTCGGCAAAGTCTCTTCATTTGAGTTATTATAGTGTCAATTTTGCGTCATGTGCTTTTGTTCCGTTTCGATTTTTGCATAGACACGTTTTAGCATTCGTTTGGCAGTCGAATCGCTTACATTTAACTTTTCTGCGCAGTTTTCAATCGTTTCGCCCTTACTACGCATTATAAAAATTTGCTCCTCGTCCGGCGTAAAATTACAAAACGCCTGCAAGTGGTATATTTCCCGCTTTGTAAAATTCGAGATTTTCATGTTTCCCCCATTTTACTGATCTTCTTCAAGCTTGGCGTTGTATTTTCGTGCAGCGCCGCGCGCCGCTGCCGCTTGCTTTCTGTCCCAGCGAGCGATGCTTATACGATCTTGCAGCTCTTTCAAATCGTTTTCGGCGCAAAAATTTTTGTACGCCGCATTCTGCTTTTCAAGCTGTGCCGCTTTTTTACCGTAAGCTTCCGCAAGTGTCGCTGCTGTTTCCGGCGTTTGTGCGTTATCAAGCGCCGCTTTCAAACCCATCGTTTCCCGCCTCGTCTTGCGTATACGTCTCTCTAAGGCCCTTTGGCGTTGCTGCAAATCATACGCGCGCCGGTTTTCCTCGGTGTCATAATTTTCATACGGGTTCGCCATGCCCTCCATATATACACTAAAATGATGCCGACAGTTTGCGCCGCATAATCCGTCTACTTCGCCGTATCGGGTAGACTGCACAAAATCCGGGTAACGTGCATCAGTGCCAGAACGGCTGTATACTTTGCCCTGCCAAACATGGTGCTCCGGGCGAGCGCCCAAATGTGCAGATACTAAAACCAGGTCTTCGCCCTCCTCGTCTGCACGAGCTATTGTGATCTGCGCCGCTGCTCTTGATACACCTGTCCGCACAGCGCGAAGCGTCGCGGTCTCTATGGTATCTCTGTGCCCGGACGGATAAACGACCTCAACGCCATTAGTCGCGAGATCCTCTACGGCCTCTTTTACCGCCTGTGTGTACGATATTGCGCCTGTAGTCACCTGTATGTACGCTTTATCGCAAGCCCTAATAAACGCCTGCTCCGCTTCCGAAGCCATCACACGCGTAAAATTAGACCACTCTCCGAGCGTTGCTTGATATGTACTTTGCATCAATCGGAGCATATACGGAGACTTTGTAAAATCGTTCGTTACAATGCCCGCGGCGCTGAACAACGTGTTTTCATACCGCATATTTGTCACGCACGCATCTTCCATCGCTTTTTGTATCTCTGTGCGCTGCAGTCCTGTCTTTTGAGCGATTTCCTTTACAATATCCTCGAATAATATGCCCGCGTCCTGCAATACCTCCAACATCCACTTATCGCGCGGCGTTAATATATAATCGTCTCCGCGATCTAAGCGTATCATAATCGCCGATATGATGCGTTTGATTATGTCTATATGCAGACTTTCCGCGATTTGTTCCGCTCCTTCGCTGATATGTAAGAGATATTCGGGTGTCAGCATTTACTGCTCCTTTGCTTTGCGCCGCTGTACAATCTTCTCATAATATGCCGGTATGCGTATCACATTCCAGTCACATTCTTCCGGGACTTTACCGTAAAATATCACCCATGTCGGTTCAAGGCGTTTCATCATTTCTTCGTATCCGCGCAAAAACAGCCTCTGGCTTTCTTTGTCCTTTTGGGTCCCCACGCTGCTTACAGCAACGATGCCCCCCCGAGGTTCGCCGTCAAAGCACCACTCGTAACTGTTTGCGTCGCTCCACGAAATAGTGGGATACACTGTAATCCCGTTAAGCTGCCAGTACGCTGCAAGCCAGTGCTTACGGTAATGATTGTAAATCTGCATAGCAAGCGGCATATCCGTATACGTCGAAAAGTCCGGGGCGCAAACGGCTGCAAATTGCGATAACTTTTCGATATATCGATCCGGCGTATTCCAGAAACGCGCAAACTGATAATCATCCGTAAAGCAGTGCATGATTTTACCTTGCAGCGATTTTTCCGATCGCATGAAATTCATCGGAATAAACTCACCGTGCGGGTAAGCCTCGACCGGCTCAATCTGCGGAATGCCGTACTTTCCCACACCAGGAAATATGAACTTGTCAAGATTTTCAAAATTCAGCATAAGTTTTTCCCATAAAAATGCCGCAAGATACATTTCTGTACCCCACGGCATAGCAAGTGCCCGGATTCTAACCGGAGTTTCCGCTGTAACGGTGTAATCACCCTATACGACTACTTGCTATGCCTATTATACCAAGTCTTCCTTACGAATGCAACCAGCTTCTTTTCGTCCGCAGTCAATTTTCTTGTTCCACCCTCATCGTGGTAATAACCAATATGCGTGTGGTCTCCTTTGAATTGCTCATGACTGTGCAGAAGATTGATTGTTTTTACTCGCTTTCCATCCTTACCGTAATAACTGATTGCGTTAATTTTTCCGTCGTCGTTTATTGTTGCGTAAATGCGCCCTTTTGTCATTGTTTCTAATGGGTCTTTCGCGTTTACTGCCGCATTTTGCTTTATAAACTTGACATTACCGGCTTTTAGAATTGTTCTAAACTCGCTTCCATACGGCAAATATGTACCATCATTCAATTGTCTACCGCCATTGCTTGCGCCGCGACCGCCCATTAAGCAGGCCTCCATGTACCACTACGCCTGTTAGCTCTGCGGTATTTCTTTCCGTTTACCGTAACTTCCAAAGCACCAGATTTTTGCGCTGACACGAGTGCATTAGAAAGCGCTTTGTTTTCTTCCTCTTTTTTGTTTTTGTTAGACTGGTCACGCAGCTTTCGCATATAACTATCCATTTAACCTTTTCCGTTTATCTCTGGCGTTCATTAGTTTTGCAATTTTATATGCTTCTTTCATCCACTGAGGTGCTTCTTTAGGTAACTTTTCGTTTATTGTAATTGAATTTTTAAATAAATATAACATTTTTTTCGCAAGCAGATATTTTGTATTCGTAAAGTTTTCTGTAGCGTTTCCCGGCTTAAGATAAGGTAAAATTCGACGCTTTAGCGTTTCTACTTCATTGTTTGGTATCAAATTTCTTATTTTTTCCAGTCCTTTATCCACCTTTACTTCAATAGTTTTTGTTTCTTCGTCATACGAGTATTTAACCGCATTTTCTCCATTGTATTTTTGTTTGTAATCGCGATAGGACATTTTTCGGACTTCAACTTCCAAATCACTTTCTCTAATGCCACTTCCTCCATTGCTACCTCTTCCGCCCATGATTACTCTTCACCTCCAAATAATGTTGGTTCCTGCGGTGACGCTTCCGCCACCATAGCTTTTGCTTCTTCCTCAGACATGCCTTCAAATTTTGTAAAAAACATCCATGCAGGTACTTTGTTGGTCGTCACATAGCTCCACCACCTTGCACGGTCTTCCTCGCGGTTGTACGTGATGTCGCCGAAATCGTATGTAACCTCATACGTGCCCGCCGGGGCAAGCCCGTATAAGTCTGCAAACGCATTTAAAGCCGTGATGAGATCGTCAAGGCAGTTTTCCAGCTTGTCTCTGACGTCTTTGATAAACTGGATTGTGCGCTGCTGATCCGCTTCCACCTGCGTGGCGGTCTGTACACCGTTCGTCTCGTTAAACACAAAATACCCGTTTGCAAATCCGATTTTATACCCGATCTGGCTTAAAAGAGCATTGATGCCTTTTAAGCGTGTATCCGTGTTTAGCGTCGGGTTAATCTCGTGATATATATCGCTTTCCACGCCGGAACCGCTCTCCACCATGTTGATATATCTCGGCATTTTGACGCGTCCGAACGCGTTTGGCGTGCTGTTTTCGGCATACGGCAGCAGGCGGTCTTTATCCATCAATACAAGCCTCTGACTGTCTGTGATTTCTGTTGCATTGCGCGAATATGCGATGTCAAGGTCTCGCAGCTCCTGCACCGCTTCCGAGAAAATCGGCAGTCCATACGGTGACCCCGGAACAATGTTATTCGCCTGCGGCATTCGCATAACGCCAAAAAGCGGTTTAGAGATGTTTTCTATCGCCGCTTCTTCGGTCAACTCCGCCCATGGTGTCAACTTAATGTCAATTCGCTCTTTTGTGTCGTTCTTGTTTTTGCCGACATAGCACTTGTTTGAGATCATGTACAAGCCGTTTTCAAAACGATGATATTCAAGCCGCGTGTACCATTTTCCCCCGAGTTTTACCGAGTTGTAAAATACCGCACCGTCTATCTCTCCGTTTGTTACATGCGTCACCTCAAACTGGCCGCGTGTATATAGATCAATCGTGTCTCCGTTGGGCTTTAGGATAATTGTGCCATACGCGCCGCCATACTCCACCCAGTGCCGGAGCTGAAAATACACATTATCAATCTGCGTTTGCAGCCAGTCAGCACGTGCAGACCCGTCTATCTGTATGCCGATGCCCAACGTGGTAAGCCGTGCAACTTCGGAGCAGACCGCTTTCGCAAAATTTACGGTATCAATGCCGTCTTCTGCGTCCAACCAGCTCGGGTTGCCCTGATAGATATTGACGCACTCATTTACCCACGCGTCCATGTCTTCGGAGCTGATTGGCTCGATGCCGAACTCTTCTCTCGCTTTTCCCGCTAAGCGCATATAATACCACTCCTTTACCTTTGCAATAATACCCATTTATGTACCTCTTACTTTCCGGCGCATAACCGAATTACAAAAATAGCGTATTTCGTCCATCGCATGATCGTTTTCCTTGATAACTGTATCCTGTGTTTTCCGTTCGTCCCATCGATACAAGCCAAATTCGCGTATTGCGTCTTTGCATGAGCGGTGTATCTTGATATTTCCGTTTTTAAGATACACTGCCGTGCGCCGTATGCCGTCCAACACCGCGTTATCTGCCTGCTGCACCCTAAACCCGCGCCGTTTCAGGGCGAGTATAAACGATGCCGCAGACGGGTCTACGATTACTTTGACGATTTGTTTTCCTGCCGCCAACGCTTCCACCGCATCGCAGTATTCCTCGTCTGTCATTTGCCGCTTCCGCTCTCTGCCGTCGTAGTAATACTCCTGCACGCGCACCGCTTTCGCGCCTGTAACGCTCCATAGTCCTGCCGAAAATGGGTTCAGTGTGCCATAGTCCACGCTTATGTAATATTCCGCCCCCGGCGGTTGCTCGTCTTTTTTGTACTCTTCGCGAAACGTGTAAACCAGTCCTTCCGCCAACACCCACAAGCCTAAAATGTATCGCTGATAAAACACGCCCTCATACATTCGCTCGTATCTTTCGCGGATTTGGTCTGCAAGGCTGTAATTGTCCTCCATGGTAAAATGGATATGCAGTGCGTTCATTTCGCCACACCGCTGCACCCATTTTTTGTAAAACCAGTGTTCCGGCCCCTCCGGGTTGCAGTTGAACCACAATTTTGACCCGGATACCGAGCATCTGGCACTGACCTGTTCGACAAATGACTGCGGCATTAAAACAACCTCATCGAGCAAAGCACCCGCCAGAGTGATGCCCTGCACAAGCATATATGAGCTTTCGTCACGCCCGCCAAACAAAAAATACGTATTTATATGCCCGCATTTGTCCGAGACGATCAATTTGTTTTCGGCGCGGCGCTCGATAATCTCCAGATCATACGGAAGCCAGTCTCTCACATTTACGATCACATTACGGCGTAAGCTCTCTATTGTTTTGCCGCATATAGCAAACTTTTGCCCCGAAAACATCGCCATGCTCCACAGGAAAAAGCCAATCGTCATGCTCACCGTCTTGCCGGAACGGATAGACCCATCGCAAATGACCGCATCGCGGTTTTTGTACTTTGGTTGCGTCCACCAAAGTGCGGCAAGCCGCTGCCGTTTACTCCACCTCTGGTAAATCATCGGTGTCGATCTCCTCTACTTCGGTAATTGCTTCCAGCAGGTTATTTTTGCTTTGTAAAGTCTCATTATTCTGATGCTCGGTTTGCCCCAGATATACTTTACCTAAAAAAATAGCCATATTTGCCGAACGTTCCGCAAGCTTCATCTGCATCCGGCGTAAACTGACTTTCCCTTTCGCACTAAATCTTTTATATGTCTCCGAAAAAGTCAACCCTTTGCCTTTTACTTTGTACGTGCGTTTACACCACGCATTAAGAGTATCTGCGCAACATCCAACCAAGGAGCAAATTTCCTCTTCGGTACATTGCATCGCGCATAGCTTTTCAAAAAGCTCCTGATCGATTTGCACCCTTGGCCTTCCTGTCCTCGCCATTTTGTCTCCCCCTTTTTACAGCGTTTTTATTGCTTGTATTCAGCTACACATCATTCACTCAAAAGCACTGCTTTTCGGCCTGTGTATTTTTCCCATCGGTCAATTATCACATCAACATACTTCGGATCAAATTCCATGCAGTATGCTTTTCTCCCGTTTTGTTCGCATGCCATGATCGTTGTACCAGACCCAGCGAACAGATCAAGCACCGTATCTCCGCCTTTGGTGTTGTTTTTGATTTGATAGTCAAACAATGGGATTGGCTTCATCGTGGGGTGTTCAGCATTACGTGTCGGGCGGTCGAATTCAAGGACTGTTGTCTGCTTACGATCTGAGGCCCATAAATGACCAGCACCACTTTTCCAGCCATAAAGACACGGCTCATGTTTCCACTGATAGTCTTGTCGCCCCAGTACCATACTGTTCTTAACCCAAATAAGGACTTGACGGACTTCCCATCCTATCATCTGGCACGCCGATTCAAAAGCATATGTTTTTAGAATGGCGTGCCAGATGTAGAATACTGCACCAGGTTTCATGATTGAATCTGCAGCCAAAAAAGCCTTTTTGAGGAATTCGATAAATTCATCGTCATTTTTGCTGTCGTTTTCAATTTTGAGCGCGTTTTTGGTTTTCCCAACATAGTCAACTCCATATGGAGGATCTGTGATTAGCAAGTCAATCAGCTCCCCTTTAGTTAACTTTTGCACATCATCGCTTTGTGTACTGTCCCCGCACATAAGGCGATGATGGCCGAGTTGATACACATCGCCCAGCTTTGCCTTTGGTACTTCCGGAAGCTCCGGTGTGTAGTCATCCTCCTCAACAGTATCGGTAAACTCGTCGGGCAGTCCCCAATCAAAGTCAAATGCGGACAGATCAAGATTATCTAATTCATCAGCTAACAAGTCCATATCCCAATCACTCTCATTTGACTTATTGTCTACAAGTCGGAGAGCGTTTACTTGTTCCGGCGTCAGATCATCGACGCACACGCAGGGCACCTCTTCCATATTGAGCGTTTTTGCTGCTAATACTCGACAATGCCCGATTACAATAATCCCCCCCCCGATCTATTACAACCGGCTGCACAAATCCATATTCGCGGATACTTTTTGCGACATTTTGGATTTGCTTATCACTATGCTTTTTTGCATTTTTAGCATACGGGATTAAACTGCTGATTTTTCTCTGTTCGACTTTCATTTATTTTCTCCTCCTAATTTGGTTTATCTATCTTAATTTTACCATAGTTTCTGGATTTACCGCTTTAGCCATTTGAGCGCAAAAGCCGCCATGTTATGCGCAAATTTTGCATACCATAGCGGCTTTACGTTACATTTTACCGGCATATTTGAGCTTAATACGGAGATAATACAAACATTTTTTTCGATACCCGTAAAATGAGGCTTCGTCTATGTACGCGTTTCCGAGCATCCAGCATTCTCGATCACAAATATTTCGCACAAGCGATTCCGCTATTTCCGGGTTCGTTTTTTGCGCCGCTTCCGCTACCAAAGCTCTATACGGGAACCCAGAGGCCCTGCAGATTCTTAACAGCTTGCTGATTTCAGCTTTGGATATTCCGTATTCTGAATACCCGAGTTGTCGCGTCCTGATATTTGTCACCTCTTTTCGCTATCCAGTTTCGTCAGAAAAATCAGATTATGCTTCGATCTCCGCGCAGATGTCGGGGTATTGCTCCAAAAGTTCTTTTGTCATCGCATCTCCTCCCCTGATTTACCGTTGTAGATCACCACCATGGACGGAAACGGGGCAGGGCCATTCGTGTTCCCGCTTTCGTCCGTAAACCGTAGCCGCCCGCGCACGAAGCGAATCGACGCCTTTCCGTAAATGTAGTCGTGGAAGTATGCTGTATCCGTTCGCGCGGGTATTAACAGCACGATTGTGTTGCCCCCCCGAGCCTCCTTGTATGCCTTTTGTACCCATTTGCCAATGTCACGCCCATAAGGCGGGTTGCAGAATACAGCGCCACCACGATCCCAGCTTTGCGAAAGCCCGTCCGTTTCTGGCGTGTAATACAAAGAGCATTTCGCCGTTTTGTCGGTTGCCGCCGGGTCGAGAACGAAATGAAATTCGGCGTTCAGCTCGTCAAAAAAATCTTGTGGCGTGCACCAACACATATTTTTTGATGACAGGAGTGCAGTGTTCATACTTCGATTTCTCCTCTGTCCCATCTCCATTTTTGCCCTCTCGTGCAGACCGTACAGCGCAAATCGTCCATTCCGCACGGATTGTTGTAAAGGCATGTGTCACAGTCTGCCTGCCGCTCGAGCACTTTATACGCCGCTTGATACAGCTTCGCCGTTTTTATCGCCTCCCGAATAACCGCGCACCCATGCACGCCGCAGTTATGCTCATGCCCGCAACCGAGGCAAAAAGAGGAGTCTGCCAGCGAGCCGGTCTCTGATTTCATGCGCTCAAGCGCCTTAATGAGTTCATCTGTTGTCACTTTAATTCCTCCGTTTTGCCTTTGATAAAGGCTTCAATTTTTTTTGCGCACTTCGGGCACACATCATAATAGTCTCGCACACAAGCAGACCTTTTTATTTCGATTTCAACGCTATTCCACTTAATTACATAAAAACTTTTGCATATATCGCATTGATTTGCTTTCGCCATTTATTTTGCCTTCCTTTCGCTTTCCTTAGTGTAGTCTCTTGTGCTAATCGTTATCATCTTTCAATTCTCCTTTTACGTCGTATTTATTTGCTTCACGCTCTATCAAAGAGTGTAATAATTCGTTCATCTGACATATCACGTAATATCCGCATTTGTCACAGTCACCATGCCTACATTCTTCGCTACCATAAATTATTTTTTCTACCTCCTTGGTGTAGTGTAGCATAGCTTGTAAATCATTTCGGTTCATAGCTTCATCCACCTTTCGATGAGTTTATCTGTTGTCATATCTGATTTTTCTTTCGCGTTTTTTCTCAACGGCTTTTCGCACGTCTCGGTGAAAGCCTACCTCGTCTATTGCTTTCGCGCGCTGCTTACCCTCAAGCAATTTTGTGAGCTTGTATCTCATGTACCTTTGGCATGTACTGTGACAAGTCTCGTGCTCGTTTGCATATCTGTCCGGGCAGTTCTGCGGGCATGGGCCCAGACGCTGCGTCATTCTTTCAGCACCACCTTTTGCGTTTGCGGTTCCGCCGTCCACTTTTCCACATCCACGCCAATCTGGCGCAGCTTGTAAAGCAAAATAAATTCGGCGTTATCCTGCATATCGTAGTGTTTGAGCAATTCCGCACGGTGCACCGCCACGCAGTCCCACACGCGGCGGAGACGGTCGGCGCCGAAACCAAACTCTTCATGCAGCGCCCAAAGCAGCATGGCGCAGATTTCAGCCGAAAACTTTTCATCAAGCTCGTGCACCTGCCTCGCTATTTCCGCTTTCAATGCCGCTTCTTCCGCTTTGCTCATTTGGTATCGCTGTAAAGCTTTCATTGTTTTATGGTTTCCTCCGTTTCTTGTCGCACTTTTCGGGCGGGCATCCGCGTGGGAGTCCCATATCATAGCAATAGCAGCACACGCTGTATCGGTCTCCGCGAGAGCCTATCCCGCGCCGGTATATGCAGCCGCGGCAGCTCGCCCGCCGATTTGTCCCCGAAAGCATTATGTAGTACGGCTCTTTAATGCCTGTTGCGCCAAATTTACGTATGTCCATCGCTTTTGCGCTCCTCTCCCTCTATCGTCACCCAGACGCTCGGTATATCCGACGACCACCGCTTACAGATTTTTGCATTTACGATCTGCGCGTCATCTCTGTAAGCAAAACCGTTTAAGGCGTCGCACACAATTTTCAAGATATTGTCCAAGTCTGGCTTTTTTTGCGGGAAAAGTGCGCCGCTCGTCATCAGCATTTGCTTTTGCTTGCTGGCGCTCTTCGGGATACTCAAAAACGCCGTGATGATTATATCTATCGGTGCATCGTCGGCAAAGCGCCTACCCTGTGCTTCGGCTAAAAACCGTTGTCTTACAAGCTCTTCATACGCTACGGTTTTATCGGGCGTGTAGCTCATGCTGCGCCCGGATTTCATCCGCACTACGCGCGGGCGGGCTTTTCCCTGCGGCTCTCCCGGTATAATAAATTTGATTTTCATGCGATCTCCTCAACAAAATGGTAAATCATCATCAAAAATATCGCTGTAATCATCTTCCGTTGGTTTCGGTTTTGCAGCAGCCTCTCGCTTTTCGCCCGTGAAAGCGGCACTGCTCACAAGTAACTCAGTCGCCTTCCGCTTGTTGCCGTCCTTGTCTGTATAGTTGCGTGTCTGGAGCTCGCCGTCAAGCGCGATCAGCCCACCTTTGCTAAAATATTTTGTGATAAACTCCGCTGAGTTGCGCCACGCCACACAATCAATAAAATCCGACTGGTACTCGCCGTTAGCGTCCTTAAAGCTGCGTGTTACCGCCACGCAAAACTGGCACACAGCGGTGCCGCTTTGCGTATGACGCAGCTCCAAGTCTCTTGTGATACGCCCCATAATATGTACGCCATTGCTTGCACTCATTTTAAAATCCTCCTAATCTGTAATTACGGGATATATCCCGCTTAATGTTGTTTGTATGCGCCCTGGCCCGCTCGGCAATGCGCGATCCGATCGCATCATCGAGCTGTAAAATTTCCGCCGTTGTCAGCTCGGAAGAAATCACGGTCAGCTTGCGCCCGTTGTATCGGTTGTTGATGATCTCGTATGCAAGGTTTAAATCTCCCTGCGTCGGCGGTGACTTTTTGCCATTGTCGCCCGCGCCTGTGCGCAAAAAATCATCGAGGTAAAGGCAGTCTGTTTTCATCAGCTCGTCCATACGTGCAATATATTCGGGCTCATTGAGGCAGGCTTTTAATTCTGCCGCAATCCTCTTCCACGGCGCATAGATTGCCGATTTGCCGCTTTTGAGCAGCTTGCCTACAATGGCGGTGCAAATATGCGTTTTTCCCGCGCCAACCTGCCCGCCGATAAAAAACCATCCTTCGGGGCTCCGGCAATAATCGCATGCACTGCGCATGATCTGTTCCTGCCACGGCTCGCGGATTTCGTAGGATTTAAAGGTGTATCGGTTCATAATATCTTTGAGACCGCTTTTCTCTATTTTCTGCCACGATCTGCGCACCGCCATACAGCTGCACTCTTTCGCCACCTCATAGCCGTCTTCGAGCGCATAGATCACGCCTTTGTTTTTGCACTCCGGGCAATCCATGCCGGGCAGATCACCCGGCATGGCATTTAGCACATCGATTTGACGCTGACGGTAGTCATCAAACGAGCGTACCGCCGTACTTTTCATACGGATTGACGCCGGTATCATTTCGCGGAAGCTCTCCACGTCTTGCCCCTCCTTTGTCCTGCTCGCGCGCCAACCATCGGTTGATAAATGCCAATGCGCCGCGCTTTGTCTTACGGTTTTGCGGGTTTGCCTCGCTCCATCCGATCATTTTACGTATTTCTTGCTCTATATCTACTGCCGGATATAGAGCAGCCCATTTGCTTATGTCCTCTTTGCTTATCGGATAATAAGATCCGTCATGGAGTATCAGCCGGTATGCCGGCGCTGAGGCGGACTCGTCCGCGCTCTGCGCATACTCCTTTACTTTACTTTCCTTTACTTTACTTTCCTTTCCTTTACTTTGTGGGTTTTCCGTCGGTTTACTGGGGTTTTCCGTCGGTTTACTGGGGTTTTCCGTCGGAAAACTCGATAAAAGCGTAACTTTATTACGGATGTTCGCCGGAACATCTCTTTCGTCGCTTATATCAAGCAAAAAATACTCTTTAATAAATCGCACATCAGCTCTGTTCTTTCCGATGATTCTCAAGTATCTTTGCTGTATGCCGTGAGAGGTGAGCACGCCGAACGCATTGTAGATACCCTCGTCAAAAAGAGAACGTCTGCAGCACCCTCGTACTACCTCCATAATAAAACTCGCTTCGCAACCACCACCTACACCCTCGGACATCAGGAGGCAGTCTTCTTCACCGAATTTTGCATAATATCCGTTTTCGCTGTACGCCATATTGATAAGCTCTAAAGCTATATAAGCGCCCTTTATTCCAAATTCGGAGCGAATCAAACGGAATTTACGATCTTGGAAAAGTCCCACATCAAAAGGCCAATAGTCTACGTTTTCTTTCTGCGGTCTCGCCATCGTTGACTTTCCTTTCTGCTACCCGCACAGGTATCCGCCACCCGCCAGAAGGCAAACAACGGATAACCGCTAAAGGTAGTTTTTATAAAACTCTCGGCGGAAATCATCGATATTCCAACCGTTTTCCGCCATGGCTTTGCGCTGCCCGTATTCGTGCAGTTTTTGCATCGCCTTGGCGTTGTGGTGTACCCCGTAGGGCGGCTCATTGTGACAACTATGGCACAGCGTAACGACCAATCCGTAGCGCTCGCTTTTCTTGCGCAGCGCACCGCCGAATATATGGTGCCGCTCGACCACACCATAGCAACCACAAATAAAGCACTCACCAATCATCTTTCCCACTCATCTTTCAGGGCTTCCAACTTGTCCGGTGGGAGCGTTTCCACGCCCACCGCCCGGCAGTCCTGTACAATATTATCAATCAAACGCGCCATCTGCGCTCTGTCGTATGTACTGGACCCATAGTATACAATCACATTCGTGCAGCCCCGCACTTTGCTGGGCAGTACATCCGTTACCCAACCGAGACCGTTATGCTGCCACATCTGCCGCAGCTTGTTCACGGCGGAATTTATCACGCACACCGTATCGCAGTTGCCGCCGATGTTTCGCACCGCTTCGCGGTAGATCAGCTCTTTCGGCTGGTTCGTCGCCTCTGCAAGCTTATCGCAAAGCACCCAAAAATAGGCATTTGCATCCAAGCTGCGCTTTTGCCGGTACTCTTTTACCTCGCACGTATACATACGCTCGCGCATACCAAGCACAAACTGTCTTGCAGCGGGTGTGTTGATGACTTTGAGGCAAAGCTCTCCGTCTTCGTTCACGCGGGCGGCTGTAAAATCAAATTGTACCATTCAGGACACCAGCTTTCTCAGCCGCCTTTTCGGCTTTGATCTCTCTTCCCAAGCACTCAAAGCAAAGCTGCCGGTCATACCGTTTTTGCGCGTACAACGCAATATCGCCCGCTTTCCAAGCGCTGCCGTCTTTTTTCTTTCCGTCGCGGATCGTTTTGCCGCACTGCGCGCAGGTGTATTCTTCGTCCTGCTCCGGCGGGGCGGTGTTGTATTTTGTACGTCCTGCCTCCCAGTAAACGTCCGCGCCGAAGCCTAAAGCTTTGCAAGCTACGGAGATTGCGTCTGTGAGCGCCATTTTGTAGCACTCATCGGATGCACGCAGATTATTACCTTTTTCCGCTGCCACAAACTTTGAGCCGCCCGTGCCCGGAATAGGCTCCGACCATTCCGCATCCGGCGTGATCCTGTATTGCAGCTCGATGTCCACGAACGCCCCCACCTCGCCGGTGCTGGCG
>ERZ780057.179-NODE-179-length-31497-cov-9.09758_pt1 | contig 31497 bp, 29 predicted proteins | sample MGYA00511844_ERZ780057 | MGnify/ENA primary metagenome ERZ780057 (study PRJEB29588, sample SAMEA2149030) | human gut metagenome | biome: human gut; feature: human-associated habitat; material: faeces | place: Denmark | collected 2008/2010 ...
AAATTTGGCAGCAAAGTTACACCTTTCAAAATTGAGCCCTAATTTGAGTGCTTACTACATGGTGGTGCCAACAGGAAAGTATATCGCCAAATACAATATGATCATACCCAAAGACCTTGCAGAGTATGAATGATAACAATATAATCGGCAGGGTTTACGGTGGCACCGCCAACAACCTCTTCCAGAAAGACCTGCCTTTGATTATCTGTTTTCTGATAATTATCTATTTGATTCAACAATGCTAGCAATTCTTACACTAACTTCATATAGTAGGTATAACGGAATTGTTACCAAAACAAGAGTCATCAAATCTGGAGGTGTTATAATTGCAGCAACAAGCATAATGACAATCAAAGCATGTTTCCTATATTTCGCCAATAGTTGTGACGATATGAATCCTAATTTTGCCAAAAAGAACATAATTACTGGCAATTGAAAAACAATTCCCATGATGAAGGTTAAAGTCGTAAATGTTTCAACGTAAGAGTCCAATGTAATAGTGCTTCGAATATTTTCTGAAACACTATATGTACCCAAAAAACGGAATGAAATTGGAAACAATATATAGTAGCTCATGAGGACTCCTACTATAAACAATAAATATATTATTACAGCTACGCTTACCGAGTACTTCTTTTCGCTTTCATAAAGTGCAGGAGATACGAATTTGAATAGTTCATAAAGGATATAAGGCGAAGCTCCTAACAACCCCAAATACACAGATGTTGTAATATGGGTCATGAATTGACTGGACAAGTCTGTTGCGATCAAATCAACATGGAATTTTTCAAAATGGAAATCATAACCACACAACGATACGACATTCTCTATTAACGAATATGTGGTGAAATTGTATTCACTTGGGGCTAACAATAGTCCCCAAGTGGTCTCTTTACAAAAGAAGATTATTACAGAGAGCGTGCCAGCAACAGCAATAATGCGAAATAACATTCGACGGAACACTTCTAAATGTCCGCCGAATGTCATTAAATTAGAATCGTGTTCTTTAGTCATTTTTCAATTCATCTTTTGATGGATTTTCTTCTGACTCTTTCTTTTCGCTTTCTTCAATAGGTGTTCCATCGGTCTCTTTAATGTCATTGACTCCTTTTTTGAATTCCCGAACACCTTGTCCTAAACCTCGCATCATTTCTGGCAGTTTTTTGCCCCCAAACAAGAGTAAGGCAATACCTCCGATAAGTAATAGCTCTGTTGAGCCGATGAATAATAACTGAGGTGTAAATAAAAAATGTACCATTTGCTATTCTGTTACGAGATATATTTCACACGTTTCAAAGTCAATCTCCCACTTGCCATCGTTGACACTTTCCCAGTTGTACTTTTCACTCATGAGTCTCCACCAGTGTTGAAATTTTGCTCCTGTTTCCCCAAGGTCTTTTACCAGTTTTTCATACAAGGCATCATTGTCAACCGTGAGGATGTGTGTTAATTCGCTAAGTCCATTACGACGTTCAAATAGCGTTTGGATTTCGTTTTTTTCTTCTTCGGTCACTCGGCCTATTATCTTCTTCATAATGTAAATATTTCAGTATTAGTATGTTGGTGCGTTATCCATTCTCTCATTTGGACTACAACGTTTATACACATTTGTTACGCCATTTTGGTAATTCTCTTGGATTCTGACTTGTTCATAATTGTCTGATATAAGAAAATAGCAATATTGAACACCCATGCGGTAAGTATAGATATACCATCCATTACGGTATCCAGACCAATCAAAGAAGGCTGAATTTTGCCACATACCTCCAATTCCCATGTACATATAACCAGCTTGTGACTGTGTAAGTCCTAAAAAATTTGTAGTCACAACTATTGGCTTAATTCGTGGGAAAGCAGTAGCTTTTGTTTTATTACCACTTTTGTCAAGTGAATATACATATTTGTATTCCCCATAATTGCGCATTGGTGCTTGCGCATATGCCATATTTAAAGAGAATAGTAATGATATTATCAATAATATTTGTTTCATAGTTCTATGAGTTTAATTCGTTAAAAGGATCAAGATAATCTATCTTTATTATTTCCTTATCAGGAAGAAATGTTCCATGCTTGCGAATATTAGCCAATAACTCTCGACTTGCGTTGCGTTCTAGATGAGCAATGACGCATTGTTCATGACTTGGTGTGTTAACTTCACATGTGGTTTCTCTGTTAAGCCAAACGCATCGCTTGCATTGATACGCATCGCAATTACGACAAATTGGAGCATGGTCTAATTTGTACAGTTGCGGGTTTTTGATGTCAAGGCCGTTTTGTAGGGTTCCTGAAGGGAATCCTTTATGGCAACAATCTTCTAAAGTCTTTTCCTTACCATCTGTAACCGGCATATTATAGAATGCAGGACATATATAGAGATTCCCGTCAGGCGCTAGAGTTACATTACTTACACCAGCATTACAATTATTCATTTCACTCAAAAGCATACGGTCTGTCAAGAGATTCAACTGTGGAGATTTCCCCAATACAAACAACTCCTCTATCTGCTTTGACAATGACAATAGCGCCTTTTGATATTTGTCAAAATCATTTTGGCAGAATGTATCTACGTCTGTGAAAACAACGTTTAAACGTCCAGCCTTTTCCAATACGCCTTTAAGGAGTGAGTGCCTTTCAAAAAAATCAGTTTTAGAAGTTCTCAGTATGTAGGATTGATTCACAGAAAAATGAAAACCATCTATTCCTGTCCAATCGCTGAAAACAACTACATCCGCACCTTCTCGAAATGATATGTCTTCAAATGATGAAGGGACTATTTTACAATGATCAATGGTTTCTATTACATCATTGTATTCGTCAGGGAGAGTGTATTCTGGGTACACAAACTGAATGGTTAGGTTTTCCAGCATAGCATACTTTATTCCTTGTCTTAATACATCAATAGGAATGAGGTTGTGCCGAACCTTATCATTTGCGTAGTGACAGTACGATACACTTGTGTCGTCCAATAAAACAACTAAATATTCTACCATATTCTTAGCAATTTAAGTTTATATGAGTACTTGATGGAAGTTCTTCCTTGCTTTGTCCTCCCAATTCCAACTTTCGGTATAATTTGTTCCAATAGTAATTGTTTGCTCTAACTCTCGCCTTGTGCATTTTACAAATGGCTGTTGCTCTTTGAAAAAAAGTGTTGGTGTCTGCTGCATCATAATTCTCTCCTTGGCACCATGCACAACCGCCAGCCACTTCACAATTAATACACTCTTCTGTACTTTGAGTACATCTATCCAATGAAAGGAATGGGCGAAGTTTGTTGTAATCAATACCGTGCTCCACATCCCCGATTAGACATTCTCTTTTCTCACGTAGAGAGAATTGTGCAAACCGGGTGCATGGATAAAACTTGCCAGCAGCATCTATTGCCAGCATCTTACCTGCACCACACCAGTTCGCATTGTCAGTGATTCTATTCAAAGGCTTCCCAATGGTTTCGCTAAAGAAAGAGCATACATAGTCTTTATAATATTCATTGTCGATAATTAAGTCTGCTAATTTCAATAATTCTGTTTCGAAAACTTTGTCATCTCCTTCGTTCCATACGTCCTCATATACACAGTTGATATTTACCTCATGTATGCCTAAAGAATAAAGGTGTATAACGCTTTCTGCAATATATGGAATGTCTGGAGAGCTAATTGTTACTTTTGTTGCTGCATTTGGAAATTGTTGTAGCCAAAGTGGAATGTTTTTGGCAACGTCTTGGTATGAACCTTTAGAAGAAATCTTGTATATTCTGTTAAAATCATGTTTTTTTTCTGTTCCGTCAATAGTGATGCCGATACTTAGATGATTGCGGTTTTTTTTGATGAAATCTTGAATTTTCTTCTCATGATAGTTTATTCCATTTGTTGAGAAACTGAAACGGAAAGAATTAAACCAGTGATGATTGAGCCTGAACATTTCGATTTTCAGATAATCACAGATTTTATCTATGAGATCTATTTCCAAAAAAGGTTCACCGCCTATAAAATCGAATACTACAGATTCCTCTGGCATGTCGTTTTCGTGGGCAAGAATGTAGTCAATTGCTTTCTTGGCAATACCGAAAGACATTCGTTCTTTCGAGTTTTTACCAACTAGATAACAATATTTACATGCCAGTTGGCAATCTTTAGTTACGATGAAAGTAATGGTTTTTGACACGCCACTCTTCCAGTCTTTTGAACGCTGTTTAATATTTGTCATAATAAACTCCAGTTGTTTTCAATTTGTTGAAGTAATAATTTTTTGCACGTACTTTTGCTTTATGCATTTCACACGCATAAGTGGTTCTGACAAAAACGCTTCCATTTTCAGAAGAGTCATAGTTCTCGGCTGGACACCATTTGCATCCACTTGCGACTTCGCAATTTATACATTCTTGTGGAGACACGGTGTTATTGATAAATGACTCCATGGCACGCAACTTGTTTTTGTCTATGCCATGTGAAAGATCTCCTATTGTTCTTGCTGGTTTAGTTCTTAATGAATAATCAGCATATCTTATGCATGGGAAAAAATGCCTTCCGAGTCAATTGACAATGTCATTGTACCACAGGGAGACAGTTTTTCTTCTGCAGATATTGGATGACCTATAAAATCGTTGAAAGCTGAAATCTGTAATTGTTTCCACAAATTGTTGTTTATGATATAGTCGGCAAAACAAATTAATTGTTCTTGAAACAATTTGTCGTCACCTTTTTTCCAAACGTTTTCTACTACAGGATTGACATCAATTCGTTTTATGCCTAACTTAATTAAGTGTTTAAGACTTTCATAAACATAAGGCACATCATCATGCGATATAGTCATTTTCGTGCCTTCATTTGGAAATTGACTTATCCATAAACGTACGTTTCTGATAATATCTTCGTATGATCCTTTCCCATTGGGGAATATACGGTTTTGGTCATTTTTGGCTTTATTTCCATCTATGGATATGCTGATAGACAAATGGTCTTTATACATTTCTATAAAATTTTGAACTTCTGCTTTGTCATAAAGTAATCCGTTTGTAGTAATTCTTATTTGGTATGTTGAAAGCCATTTATGGTTGTTGCGTGACATATAATCCACAATGTAGTTCATAACATCTGAAATAAGTTTAATTTCAAGCAACGGCTCGCCGCCTATAAAATCAAAGACCACTTTGTCAACATTTTGTAGAAAAGGCTCTGCAAAAATGTAATCAATGGCTTTTCGAGCTACGCCAAAAGTCATCTTATGTGCATAGTTTTTACCAATTAAATAGCAATACTTGCATCTCAATTGACATGCCTCTGTAACAATAAATGTAAAAGTACGTTCGCTCATGAGTATTTAGGTAGACTGAGGGTGTACCTCTAACACTAGAAGTCTTTGGTACACCCACACATTAGAGTACAACAAACATTTTATCGTCCGTTGCAAGATGCATCACATGTTGATCTACAACTGTATTGGCAGCCAGTTTTACAACTAGCATAGCATTGGTTATAGCACGTTGTAGAACAGCCGCCACTGCAAGCACCCTTGCAATCACCTGCACATGTACAATACTCTGATTCCGCTGCGTTCGAAATCATAGGAACATTAGCCATAATGGCTAAACCTAAGATTGGCAAAGCTCCTTTGGCTGCCTTCTTGAAGAACTCTCTTCTAGACTGGAGTCCCTCGTTCTTTTCGTTCTTTTTCATAATAAATAAACATTAAATTAATAATTGCCTTGTGGCGTTATTTGAAACTCTCGATAAATATTGTTGGAATATAAGCAGTTGCAACTAAGCATAGACCTGATATTTCCACAACTACACGTTGTTGTCCTGCAATGCGAGCCACTTTCCCAATGACTCCCTCAAATTCTCCGCCTATTACCTTAACTGTATCGCCGCTTTTATAATGGCATTGTTCAGCTGATACAATCCGAACGTGTTCATTGTTAGTGCTTGTCGCTTTTATGAAGTTCGTCATGGCAATAAATGGAATGGTGAGGGGAGGATGTTTCCCGTTTTCTTCTAAAGGCTTTGTTTTATCAAGATAATACTTCAGTATTGAATATCCATCGCCTTTTTTCTTGATAATCGAATTGGCGACTTCTCTTGTGGCGTATATGAAAATGAGATTGGGAAGAAGAGGCTGTAGTATTCGCTTCTTCTTCCCAATCTCTTTCTTTGCGACATAATGCATAGGAGTATATGACTGTACTTCTGCATTTGCTATAATAACACGAGCCTTTTCTGTTCTGTTGTAAGTCACTCTTAAAACAAACCAATGGTGTCCTTCTTTATGTGCATAGTCCGAGGACACCCCTGTTTGTGAGCGTTGTGCTTCGGGGGTAACATTGGGGGTAAGTCCAACGTGAGGAGATCTGCTTCGACCTCGATGGGTATGCGCATTAATCAATGCGTTCATATCATATTCTGTGTCTTGCATAAAGCTAGCACTCATAGACACTAAAAAGCGTGGAATCGTCGCGTTGTCCATTCCACACACTGAGGCTCTTGCATTGCCTATCTAAGTCGAACAGACAACGTCAGAGCCCACGCCGATATGAATATCGTCACCACAAAGAGACCTATATAATACAATTGACTGGGTCCGGGTAGGGCGCAATCAATGCTTACAAGGTCTCCGCGGGATTGATATAATCACACCCGGGACATCTACCGTTGACTATATTCGAGACTTAGATACTGAGAGTTGCAAGATTTCAGTGTGTCTCAAACACAGCGTCGAGTAAACGCCTTCAATATGTCTTGGACTAGTTCCCTCCCAAGCCCGCTTTGCATGAGAAAGTCTTAGGCTTCATCACACTTAGCACGGCGTGAGCTACATCATGAATGCGTTCATTTGGACATGTCCTTTAATGGCATTTTTTTAGATGTTGTAGTCCAAATGCAAAGGTATGTCTTTTTTCTAAGATAAAAAAATTTTTTAGTAAAAAAATGTCTTTGTGGACATATTCCTGTAGTGTTTAATGTTAAAAACGGCATTTTTTTTGAAACCGTTCTATAAGGTGCGTATATATGAAAGTAAAAAACGCAATATCGCAATCTAAAACCTTGTATCAACAATAGGGACTGATACGAAAAAGGGAGAAAGAACACTATGACCTTACTCCTTAACCCAAGTTTGATCCCTCAATAAAGGTTGTCGTGCTATCCAACGTTTTACGATTCTCATTTGCGCCGCTGTGTACTACAAACTTTTTGGGATTTTGATTTTCCTGAATGGCATTTTCTTGTACTTCATCCGCTCGTAAATCTCATCGGCAGACTTGTTCGGTTCACTGCAAAGTCTCATTTGGACCTTCGCGCCAAGGGCATTCGTGGCCTCCGTGGCGTATGCGTTTATTGAAAACCAACTTGTCAGCAACTGTAGAGGCCCTAAAAATTGATAAAAATTTATTGAGTATCATACGTGGATTAACGTTATAACGTTTAACGTTTTCTATAACGGGAGATCCACTGCCCGCCCCCAAATAAAGGGATGAACGAAGAAAGATCGAAGAGTGATCGAAACCTTTCGAGAATCGAAGGAGAAGCTATCGAAAAGTAAAACTATAAACAGCCAGTCTTGTTTGTTCGCTATCACCGAATAAAAAAAGCGGATTTTATTTTGTGCCACCGAATAAAAATTATATCTTTGCAGAAAAAAGCAGAGTATGGATAAGGAAATGTTTAGAACGATAACATCTGAGAATCAAGAATATATAGGAAGCATACCATTGGTGGAGCGTCCCCTTGACTTGGAAGAGCATGGCAACTATGTGTTTGTGGGTGTAAGACAGGCTGGAAAGTCCTACTTGTTGTATCAACGTGTGCAGCAATTATTGGCAGAAGGAAACCTTTTGGAGGATATTGTTTATGTAAACTTCGACGACGAGCGTCTGCAAGGGATGGCTGCTACAGACTTCGATCTCATAATTCAAGCCTATCACAGCATGTATAGCGGGCAGCCGATATTCTTCTTTGATGAGATACAGAATGTGAATGGTTGGGCTAACTTTGCACGTCGTCTTGCCAACTTGAAGTATCGTGTTTATGTTACGGGAAGCAATGCCAAGATGCTGAGCCGTGACATAGAGACCGTTTTGGGAGGCAGGTATCTTAGTGTGAATGTCTTTCCGTATAGCTTTAACGAATACCTTACGGCTGTTGGTGTAAACATTGCAGGAGGATGGCAGTATGGCAGGAAGGCTAATGAATTGCAACGTCATTTCAGAACTTACTTTGAATGGGGAGGTTTCCCGGAATTGGTCAACTTCCGCGAGAAGCGCATCTGGCTCAACAGCCTGTACAACCGCATATTCTTCAATGACCTTATTGTGCGGCATAAGATAAAGAACGAGGATGCCCTGCGTCTGTGTGTGCGTCGTTTGGCAGAAAGCGTGATGCAACCCTGCTCGTTGAACAGATTGAGCAACTTGGTTAAGTCGACTGGTGTTCGATGCAGTGTGTCAACCATTATGGAGTATGTGAGATATTTGCAGGAGTCTTGCCTGTTGATATCATTGGACAACTATGCCTCTAAGTTCACAGAAAAAGAAACGGTGAAGAAGCATTATTTTGTGGACAACGGACTGTTGCACCTCTTCATCAACAACCCAGACACTCTGTTGCTTGAAAACCTATGTGCCATAACATTATATAAGAAGCATGGCAATGACATCTATTATTTCAACCGCAATATTGAGGTTGACTTCTATGTACCCGAAGAGGGTTTGGCAGTTCAAGCCTGTTATAGAATGAGCGATGAGTCTACATTGGAGCGTGAGATAAAAGCCTTGGTAGCCATTAATTCTTTATATCCTCTGAAAAAGGCAATGATTGTGACATACGAGGACGAGGGAGTGATGGAGCGAGATGGGTTGAAAATAGAGATTGTGCCTGTTTGGAAATGGGTGCTAAATGGTGTAACCAAAGCATCACAGAAAACAAGTTAAGACATACTCAAACTATTGAACTGGTCGCAAATTGCGACCAGTTCTCCTTTATCTTGATGTTCTATATTATCTGCCATATTGCTATCTTTTTTTTGAGATCACAAATTGTGACCTTAAACGTATTGTTACTTATTGTTGTATGCAAAGGTAGTGCTTTTAGCCTTTAAGCCACTATTGCACACCCCCTTTCTTTGAAAAGAACATACAATCAATAGTATTATTGTGATGATTCACGGTCTGGACCCGCGCAAGCACCTCTTTGTAATGGTCGGTTTTGGCGATATACTCCATCATTGGCATATTGGGGCATTCATAACACTACAGTATCTTCAACGCAATGGCGGCGCAAGCCTCAGCATCTGCCAGAGCGTGGTGGTGGTGGGTTAAATCATAGCCGCAGCGTGCGGCGATCACGTCGAGGTTGTGACGACCTTGGGGCCAGACTCGGCGCGAGGCAATACAGGTACAATAGAACGGATAGTCGGGATAGTCCTTCTGATAGACGCGGAAGACGGCTTTCAGACAGCTCTCGTCAAAAGCCTTGTTGTGGGCCACGAGGGGGAGGCCCGCTATCATGGGTTCTATCTGCCTCCAAACGTCCGGGAAGACGGGGGCATTCTCCGTATCGGCGGCGCACAGGCCGTGCACCATGCTGCAACGGAAGGTATAATACTCCGGCTCGGGCTTGATGAGCGAGTAGAACTTATCCACTATCTCACCGCCACGCACTATGACTACGCCCACAGAGCAGACCGACGACCGCTCGTAGTTGGCTGTTTCAAAATCTATTGCTGCAAAGTCCTGCATATCAGATGTGTTTATTGATCCGTATGATGCGTTTTTACTTATTAAACGTTTGAACTGCAAAGTTATTGCTTCGACGTGCCCTTTGCGTTCATACCTGTATCATATTTAGGAATTTCTTGCCTTTCGCAGGAGACGCCATTATTAAAGAGTCTTTACAAAATGATTCTCCAATAGAATATAAACGCCTGGCGAAGGGGCGTGAATGGCAATGAACGGATTGTGAATGGACTATGAACGGATACGGGCCATGATGAACGGATAGTAAACAGATTGTAAACGGTTATGAATAGATTTGCTTTTAACACTGCCATGTCGTATCTTCACACAAGTTCATACAAGATAGAAACTTTCAAAAATCAATACAATGAAACAAGTATTACAGTCTCATCACCGACGCCAAGAAAATGGCAGCAAGCGCTTGCTGCCACGTATTGGTCTCGTATCGATCCCGTATCATCCTTCGTTCATCCTTCGTTGCTCCTTTTTTCGTCGTTCTATCGTTCTCGCTTCCAGAAGCGGAAACAATACGGAAACTATACGGAACGATACGTAAACATTGCGGGTTTGATACGAGGACGATAGGAGGAGCAAGGGAGGATCATGGGAGAAGCGAAGGGCTACCCGACAAAGAACATCACGATGACCTGGGCTATGATGACGCGGATGAACATGCCGAGGGGATAGACCGTGGCGTAGCTGATGGCGGCGGTATCGCCCCGCAGCGTGTCGTTGGCATAGCCGAGGGCCATGGGATTGGCCATGCTTCCGCAGAGGATGCCACAGATGGTGCCAAAATCAAACTTCTTGGTGCGCAGGGCTATCAGGCCGACGATGACGATGGGGACGAGGGTGAGGACAAAGCCTACTCCCACCCAAAGCAGTCCTTCGGGCCGCATGACGGTGTCGAGAAATCCCTTGCCAGCATCAAGACCGAGGCAGGCAAGGTAAAGGCTCAGACCCAGTTTGCGGAGCATGAGCGAAGCCGACCGCGGCGCGTAGGGGGCCCACCACGATGGGGCCCCCCGCCGTGCCAAGGCGGATAGGGGCGTCCATGCCGGGAAGGCTGATGGGCAGCACGCCGATGGCGAGGCCGAGGAGCATGCCGATAAAGATACTGCTGAGGTTGGGCTCGTTGAGCGTCTTGACCGAATTGCCAAAAAAGTCCTCGGCATGCTTCAGCGCATCGGGACGGCCTACGACGGTGATATGGTCGCCATACTGCAGTCGCAGGTTGTCGGTAGCCAGGAGTTTGATATCGCCACGGGTGATGCGACTCACGTTGACGCCATAGGCGTCGCGCAGATGAAACTGTCCAAGTTTGCGGCCGTTGAGGGCCGTGCGCGTGAGGACAAGGGTGCGGCTCTCGACGTTGGCGTCGATGTGGTTCCAGTCGATCTTCGACTTGTTCCAGTCCTTCTGCACCTCCTGGCCGAAGAGCATCTCCATAGCCGTCTCCGCCTCTTTGCTGGTCACGACCAAGACATTGTCGCCCGTATAGAGCTTTGTACTTGCCAAAGGCACCATGGTCTGTCCCTGGCGCCAGATGCGCGAGACGATAAACTTGGCTTGTGTGGCGCGGGCTATCTGGGCCAGCGTCCTCCCCTCCAGGGCCGGATTGACCACCACATACTGCCCCACGAAGGTATGGTCCTCGTCGCCCTCATGACGAAGCTTGAGATCGTCGGGCTTGACGAAAAACTTTCTGATGAACATCATCGCCAGGATGACACCGAGGACACCCAGCGGATAGGTGACGGCTGTAGCCAAGGCTGCACGTCCGCCTCCCACGCCTGCATGCTCCAAGGCCTGCTGCGCCGCACCAAGGGCCGGCGTATTGGTCGTCGCGCCACAGAGCACACCGATCATGTCGCTCATCGGGATGGGCGTGAGGTAGGACAGGACAACGGCCAGCAGCGTCCCGAGGAAGATGACTCCGAGAGACCAGAGGTTGAGCGCGGTTCCCTCGGCACGCAGCGAGCCGAAGAAGTTGGGACCGACATGCAGTCCAAGGGCATAGACAAACAGCACAAGGCCGAAAGTCTCGCAGTAGTCAAGCATCTCGTGGTCTATCTCCAGATGCAGACTACCCACGAATATGCCAAAGAAGAACACAAAGGCAATACCCAGAGAGATGCCACCGAGCCTGATCTTACCAAGCCACAGACCGATACCACAGATGAGGGCTACGATGATGATGGCCTGAATACTCGACTGGATGTTGAGAAGGGAGCTGAGCCAATCCATATTTTCATTCACTATTTGAGTTTGCAAAATTACGGCTTTCCTACCAACTGACAAAATCGCCCGCCGTTTATTTGCACACCAAAGGTGTTTAGTTGACCTAAAACTATCACGTCATATTCAAAATAAATACGATGTGGTTTGCCATTGTCAATTTCTTTTAGTACATTTGCACCGCCATGGAAGAAAAGAAGATACTCGACATCAACACGGTCAACGACTACGTGGACTTCATCGGTGCGCCGAGGCAGCATCCACACATCAACGTCGTGGACCTCTCGGGGCTGCAATCCATCCCCAGAAGCCGCGACCACTACCACATCTACGGCCTGTTGATGCTCGACAATGCCGACAGCACGCTGACCCACGACATCAACCGATCGTCGGAGGGAGGCGGCACGCTGATGTTTAGTGCGCCAGGATGCCTCACCGGTATCGACAACGGCAGCAACGTGAAGCTCAACGGATGGCTTCTCCTCTTCGACCCGACGCTCATCCTCGACACTCCGTTGGGGCGACGCATCGGCGACTTCCACTACCTGGGCTACGAGCACCAGGACGCCCTGCGCCTGACGCCCAGCGAAAGCAGCGCGCTACTGAGCTGCTTCAGCCTGCTGCGGCGCGAACTGCAGCGCCCCGTGATGCCGGACACAAACAGCGAGCAGGTGATTCTCGACTTTCTCCAGCTCATCCTCGACTACTGCCAAGGCTTCTACAACCGGCAGTTTAAGCAGGACAACACGTCCCACAGTGTCCACCGCCGTCTGCGCCAGGTGCTCGACAACTACTATGAGCACGGACTGCAATTTAAGCAGGGTGTGCCCAACGTGCGCTATTGCGCTGGAGAGCTCTGCCTCTCGGCCAACTACCTCGGCGACCTGATGAAACAGACGCGGGGCAAGAATGCCGTAACGGCCATCCACGAGTATGTGATGGAGCGCGCCAAGGTGCTGCTGGCCACGGACAAGAGCGTGAGCCACGTGGCCTACGACCTCGGTTTCGACTACCCGCAACACTTCATCCGCCTCTTCAAGAAGTCGTTCCAACTCACCCCCGCGGCCTATCGCCGCAGCCTCTCCTCCCCGCAGACCACAGACGAGGGGACAGAGAGCGACACAGAAAACATTGATTACCAACCATAAAAGTAACAAGACAATGAAAGCAATTCATTCAGACATGGCTCCCGCAGCCATCGGCCCGTACAGCCAGGCCATTCGTACCGGCAACGTAGTGTTCATCAGTGGTCAGCTCCCCATCGACCCCGCCACGGGCAACTTCGCTGAGGGCGGCATCAAGGAGCTCACCCGCCAGAGCCTCAACAACGCCAAGGCTATCCTTGCCGCCGAGGGCCTGACGATGGCCGATGTGGTCAAGACTACGGTTCTCATGGCCGACATGGCCGACTTTGCCGAGATGAACGAGGTGTATGCTGAGTTCTTCCAGGCCCCCTTCCCCGCCCGCTCCGCCTTCGCCGTGAAGACGCTGCCGAAGAACGCACGCGTGGAGATCGAGTTGATCGCCGAGGCTAAGTAATAACCTCTGCGGACAACCATTCTTACCTGACGAAAGCCGCACCGCCTCTCCTGCTTGACAACATGGAGAGGCCGTGCGGCTTTCTCTTTTTCCAACGGTCTCCTATCGCGGCCCTCTCCTGACAGGAGAGGCTTTCTACGACAAGACCGCTATCATACTCCGCGCTCTGCCCAGTCGCTGCGGTCGAGGTTGCGGTAGCTGATGGCTTCGGCAAGATGGCTCGGCTGGAGCTGTTCGCTGCCTTCGATGTCGGCGATGGTGCGAGCCACCTTCAAGATGCGGTTGTAGGCACGGGCAGAGAGGTTGAGGCGCTCCATCGCCATGCGCAGTAGGCTGATGCCAGCCTCATCGGGTTCGGCATATTGGTGGATCATGCGCTCGGTCATCTGTGCGTTGCAATGGACGCCGGGAATGTCCTTGTAGCGCAACTCCTGACGCTGGCGAGCCTTGATGACGCGCTCACGGATAGCAGAACTTGGCTCTCCTGGCTGCGCCTTGGAGATATCTTTGAAAGGAACAGGCGTGATCTCGCACTGAATGTCGATGCGGTCGAGCAGCGGTCCTGAGATTTTGTTCATATACCGCTGGATCTGTCCCGGCGAGCACACACAGACATGGGTCGGGTCGCCATAGTAGCCACAAGGGCAGGGATTCATCGAGGCGACGAACATGAAGGAGGCTGGGTAGGTGATGGTGTATTTGGCGCGCGCGATCGTGATCAGACGGTCTTCGAGCGGCTGACGCAAGACTTCGAGGGTATGCTTGTTGAACTCGGGCAACTCGTCGGCGAAGAGCACGCCGTTGTGGGCCAGAGAGATCTCGCCGGGCATGGGATCCACACCGCCTCCGACCAGTGCCACCTGGGAGATGGTGTGGTGCGGACTGCGAAACGGACGCTGCGAGATCAGTCCCTTGCCGGCAGACAACTTGCCCGCAATGGAGTGGATCTGCGTCGTCTCCAGGCTCTCCGAGAGCGTCAGAGGAGGCAGTATCGACGGCAAGCGCTTGGCCATCATACTCTTGCCCGATCCTGGCGGACCTATCATCACGAGGTTGTGACCACCCGCGGCAGCCACCTCCAAGGCGCGCTTCACGCTCTCCTGTCCACGGACATCGGCGAAATCGAGGTCGAAATCGTATTGCTGCTCGTAGAATTCCTTCCTCGTATCAACCACGCAGGGGCTGAAATCGGCATCGTCGCCCTTGAGGAAGCGAATGACCTCGGTGATACTGCTCATACCATAGACGTCGAGCTGGTTGACCACTGCGGCCTCGTGCTCATTAGCTTTGGGAACTATCAGTCCCTTCATCTGGTCTTTGCGCGCCCGGATGGCAATGGGGAGCACACCCTTGACGGGCTGCAGCGAACCGTCGAGACTCAGCTCGCCGACAAGCATATAACTACCCAGGCGGTCGGAAGGAATATCGCCATTGGCCGCAAGGATGGCTACGGCAAGCGGGAGGTCAAATCCACTGCCCACCTTTCGGAGACTCGCAGGAGAAAGGTTGGCCGTGATGTCGGCAACGGGAAACTTCAAACCCGTATTGAGCAGAGCTGCCGCAATGCGGTCGCGGCTCTCCCGCACAGCCTCGTCGCCCAGTCCCGTGAGCCGGTAACTGACGCCTCGCGTCAAACTCACCTCGACGGTGATCGTCGTCACCTCCAGTCCATTTACTGCCGCGCTATAAGCCTTGACAAGCATCGTAATTCTTATTTAGTATGAATGATTCGTTTCCAAAAATCGTTTCCGCAACTCCTCGTCACTCAGCGAGCGCTGCTTCACGCGTCCATTCTCCACCAAGATATTGTCGGGGAGGTCATGGAGCGACAGGTTGGCCAGCAACGGACTGTCGAGCATACGACCGTCGCAGACCGTGGGCAGCGTGACGTCAAACTGGCGTAGCAACTTCTCGCAGTCCTTGCGCGTCGCATCGAGACAGATGGTCAGTACCTGCAGGTCGGGATGCTGGCGCTTGGCCTCCTGAACCGCGCGAAGACAACCCAGACTCCTGTAGCTCCACGAAGCCCAAACGATCACTACGCCCTCGCCACTGCGGAAGTCTTGCTGCGTGAACGTCCGGCCGCTGAGGGTGAGGGCCTTGAAGCGGGGCAACGGCTGCCCTACCCTTACCGTCTCGTAGGGGGCCAGCTGCTTGGCGAGCAGGATGAGGTGTCCATTGCGTGGCTGCTCCTTGCGCATGAGGTTGATGAGGCGGCGCGCCTCGGCATAGTCTGGGCGGTCGTTGCGGACGAGGTAGGTGCTGACGAGATAGACTCCCACACGCGAACCGGGATGCTCCTTCACAAAGTCGGCCGTGAGCTTCGGGGCGTCCAAGGGGGAGTTTTTGGCCAGCAACTGCCGGAAATCGGTCATCAGCTCGTTGTCGTCCGTGCCCTCCACCTCCATTTCGCGCAGGTGGGAAGCGTCGGCCTTGACCATCACCTTGCCGCCAGGCTCGGCGAAGATCGGCTGCTCGGAATAGTTGGGGAAGACGAGGACAAGCGTCGAAGGGTCTCGCATCTCCGTCTCATAGACGAAGCGTCCTCCCTGAATGTTGATGGTGTCGAGGCCGTCGATGCCCCCGTCAGGACTATAGACCAGCACCTGACCTTGATTTAAATGAAGGAAGCGGCCCTCCATCTTAAACCGACCACTCTTGCCCGAGCAGCTGCCGAGCAACAACAATAAAAAGACGGGAACGGCAAGCCATGTCATCGAGCAAGCCATTCTGATGATACTACGGATGAAAAAAGGATGATGTGTCATCATATTGCTCCATGCTTGTAATGCTATCTTCGGATGGATGGAAGCTGTCCGAAGGAAAGATAAGGAGATGTGCCGCGAGCGGGACTCGAACCCGCACAGCCGTTACTGGCCAAGGGATTTTAAGTCCCTCGTGTCTACCATTCCACCATCACGGCAAACCGTCTGCAAAGTTAACCACAATAATTGAAACTCGCAAACGATTTCTATTGTTTTTTAGTCTGTGGCCCCTCAGGACCCCCGATTTGTCCAGCCTTGCGTCAATAAACTTTCAGTACACCGTAGGGTGTGGGGGCATTGCAGCGGTAGCTTATCAGCAGCGGCACGCCACTTCCCCTCACGAGGTTGCCCCCCGTATTGAGGTTGTAAGCCGCCTTGCAGCGCCCACAAGAGGCCACCCCGTCGCCCGTCACGGTCAGCGGATAACTGCGCATGGGCAGGGCGTTGAGGTCAAAGCAGTTGGGACACTCCGCATCATAGGCGTAGAAGATGGGGGGATCGTCCATGCTGCCATAGCCGACGATCAACCCGTGGTTCATGCCGATGCGGTTCTGATTTTCCAGTCGGAGGTCGATGGCATTGAAGATGCTCGCCGACGACATGCCCTGATTGTTCTCAAACGTATAATAGGAAGCGCCTCCACGCAGGAGATAGCCGATCTTGCAGAAGACTCCCTTGGCCATCGGGTTCATGGCGGTGGCCAGCGTGGCATCCTGGTGCGTGCCGTTATCGAGGGTCAGGTTGCAGTGGTAGTTGCTATACCGATAGCCCGCATCCTCGCCACACGCCGTCAGAACAGCCAGCAAGCCAACCAGGCAAACGGCGCGCCACAGTTTTCTACTCATAGGGTATCATGCTCAGCGCGTCGGCCACCTTCTCTATGCCCTCCTGGAGCGGACCCGCCACCATGCCTTTGGCAAAAAACGGGATGTCGGCATCGATGGTGAGGCGCATCTTCGACGTGGTGTCGCTCGTCGGGAGCACCTGGATCCAAAACTGGAACTTCACGGGCGACTTCTCGCTCTGGAGTTTGATCATCTTCGGTTCCTCGCGCTCTACGATGCGCATCGATACCGCACCGATAGGCGCGATACTGATGCTGATGCTGTCTTGGTCGAAGCTCAGGTCTTTGAGCTTATCCTCGGGGATGCGGTCGCGGACGCGCTCGATGTTGGTGAAGTCGCTGAGCATCCGATAGACGTTCTCCTGCGGATAGGCGATGGCCTTGACACTACTTTCAAACTTACTCATATCCCTCTGGCTTTACTTCTTCCAGTTGGCCGGATCCTTGCGCCACTCGTGAAGCATCGGCACATCCTCCTCCTTGATATAGCCTGTCTCAAGAGCCTTCTCGACGACGTGCGGATAGTCCGTCAGCGTCACGAGCTTGACGCCAGCCTCCTTGAAGGCCTGCTCGGCGATGGGGAATCCGTAAGTGAAACTGGCTACCATGCCGACCACCTCAAATCCTGCCTCGCGAAGAGCGGCAACAGCCTTGAGCGAAGAACCACCCGTAGAGATCAGGTCCTCGACGACCACGACCTTCGCACCTTCGGGAAGACGACCCTCGATCTGATTCTTCATGCCGTGATCCTTCGGTTTCGGACGAACGTAGGCGTAGGGCAGTGCCAGCTCGTCGGCCACCAATACTCCCTGGGCAATGGCACCCGTAGCCACACCGGCCACGGCATCGGCCTCGGGGAAGTGCTCCAGCACGGCGTGGGTCAGCCCCAACTTGACGAAGGAGCGCACGTCGTGGTAGGAGAGCGTCTGACGATTGTCGCAGTAGAACGGCGACTTCCAGCCCGAAGCCCAGGTGAACGGGTCATTGGGCTGCAACTTCACGGCCTTGATGGCAAGCAACTTGCCAGCGAATACTTTCTTCAAATCTTCCATATTTCTTCTATACTATATTTTTTATCCTTTTATTTTAAAGATAATGCCAACGAGCGCAGAACGTCAAGCTTGCTTGTTCGTTATGCCGAGTGCAGCTTATCTTATATTATAAAGATAATGCAAAGATAGCGCAAAAAACTGTAACGGCAAGGAGTTCTTGTATAGTTTTTGCGTCCGTTATCATTTCTTTTATTTTCCCCTCTTACCCAGATGCTTCATGACGTGGGAGCAATACTGGTCGAGCACACGGAGCATGTCGTCGGGCAGATAGTCCAGCGCACGGTCGATGATGCCGGAGGGAATGTCGTAGTAAGCCTCAGCGATAGCTCCCGCAATGTCGGCCTTGGTATCGGTGTCGCCGTCGCAGAGTACGGCCAGGCGGATGGTCTCCTCGAAGTTGTTGGCGTCCAGAAAGCAGCGCAGCGCCATCGGGACGGTCTCCTGGCAGGTGCCGTCGAAATGGCCTTCCGCCCCAATCTTCATCACGTCCTTGAGCGAGGGAATCTCATAGCCGAAAAACTTGCGCACCTTCAGTTCCAAATCTGCCTTCGGAAAGCGCATGTTGCGAAGCCAGAAGATCGCCTCCGCCACACACTGGGCGCCCTTGATGCCTTCGGGATGGTCATGGCTGATCTCAGCACTCTTGCGTGCCTCTTTCTTGACGGTCTGCCAGTCATCAAAGAGCCATCCCACGGCACTCACACGCATGGCCGACCCGTTGCCACAGGAGTCCATCGGATGGGCTCCGCCACTGCACACCCACTTCCAAAAGCGGTTGCCATAGCCACCCATCGGATGGGGATAGCGGGCGCACCAGTCGAGCAAAGCCTCGTCATAGGGACGCTCGTTGAGCACGGCATCAGCTACGGCGATAGTGCAAACCGTATCGTCGGTGAAACCACACTTGTCTGTAAACAACTTGAAGTTTTCTTCCGGAGCTGGTCCAAACTCAAATCTTGAACCAACAATATCACCAATAATTGCTCCTAACATAATCGTCTGAGAAAAAGGTTGTGCTTAGATGGTACTCCGGCTGGGAATCGAACCCAGATCAAAGGTTTAGGAAACCTACGTTCTATCCATTGAACTACCAGAGCTTCGGTTTTGGATGGTGCAAAGATAAGCATAAAAAGCCATTCCACCAAGAATCGCCTATACTTTTCCGCTCATTTCTTGCTTTTCCACCCCGTCTCAATCCTCGTCTCAGTCGGCCACAAGATGATAGGACCCACCTGCGTAGGCGCGCACCACCCCTTTCATCTCCAACGAGAAAAGCAGGGCAGTAAGCGGTCCCACACCGACACTCAGACGGACACAGAGATCGTTGATCTGCAAGTCGTTGCACTTGCGGAGTTCATCGACCACACGCTGCTCCTCGGGCGAGAGGTCGGGAAAGAGCTGTCGCTCGATACCTTTTCGCTTTGCCTCTGTCAGCTTTTGGTCAGTCTGCCAGCCCATAGCCTCCACGAGTTCGTCGGCACAAGTGATCAGTCCTGCTCCGTTGTCGCGAATCAGATGGTTGCAACCCTCACTGTAGGGGGCGCCGACAGCGCCGGGAAAAGCAAAAACATCGCGGGCGTAGTCGCGCGCAATGCCACAGGTGATCAGTCCCCCACCCTTGTCAGCACTCTCCACGAGGACGACGGCATCGCTCATGCCCGCCACGATACGGTTGCGGCGCACGAAGTTGATCTTGTCAGCAGTGGTGTGCGTCATAAACTCCGTCAGCAGCGCACCTCCTTCCGCCACCATCCTATTTGCCGTCTCGCGGTGGGCGCGTGGATAAAGGTCGTCGAGGCCATGGGCCAGCACGCCCACAGTGGGCGTCTCGTTGGCCAGACACTCGCGGTGCGCCCAAATATCCACTCCGTAGGCCAACCCGCTCACCACCAACACCTCAGGACATAGTCCCTTCAAACGGTGGACGAAACTGTGGATGAGATCCTGCCCGTAGCGGGTGCAACGGCGTGTGCCCACCACGCTGACCACCCGTCGTGCGTTGAGGCAGGCTTCGCCCCGGGCATAGAGCACCAAGGGCGCATCAACACATTCCCACAGACGCCGCGGGTAGCCACTGTCGCAAGGGGTAAGGACCCTCACACCCTCCGCCTCCACATACGCCAGTTCGTCGGCAACTCGCTGACGGTGGTCCGAGAGGTGAGACAGCAGTTGCACCAAGCGCGGAGAGGCGTCGGGCAAGACTTGTCGGATGTCGTCGGAGGCGGCGACGACCGCTTGTGCGGAACCCACCATAGTGTAGAGCGTCCGTATTTCCTGCAAGTGATAGTAGCCCACACGGCTGAGCAGCATCGCGGCAAAGCGTTCGTCTTCTGCAATCACGTCCATCGTCATACTATTCTTTTCTTTATTATTATTTTTTGGAAAGATAAGGAGCGAAGGCTCGGTCATAATCCTCGCTCACGGCGAGCCGCCCATGGACGAGCGTGACCAGTTCCACGCGTCCACGGAAGCATAGCTTTCCGTCGGCCTCCCGGAAGAGGTCGTGGACGAAGATGTAGCGGATGCCCTGCTTTTCGAGTCGCAGGCGCGAGACGATGATATCATCGCAGCGCAGCGGAGCCTTGTATTCTAGATTCATCCGTGCCACCACAGCATCCGTGCCCTGCCCGTGCATCTCAGCGAAACTCAGTCCGCAGGCTTTCAGAAACCGGTGACGCGTATGCTCCGTGTAGTGGAGATAGTTGGCGTTGTTGACAATGCCCTCGATGTCGCACTCATAGTCGCGCACCTCCAGACGGGTCTCAAAGATATAGTCGTTGTTCATAGGATCGGTTATCTATTCTTATCATGATCGGTTTTCTTCAGATATTCATAGCCGAAGCGGCAGCGCAGGCACTCCTTTCGGTCGCAGTAGGCACGCTTCAGTTGTATCAGTGCCTGGGAGTCGCCCGCCGTCTGCGCCTTCAGTCCCACCTTTCTCCACGTCTCTACGATATGATTCTTCTCCGCGCTCAGTGCTTCGAGCAGATCGAAGGCGCGGTCGCAGAGTTTCTCGTCGCCCTTGTGACGCCCGTAGGCGAAGAGCATGGGCACAGCGGTGTTGATGGTGAGCAGGGCAATCGAGGAGGCCGAGAGTCGCTTCTCGCTCCGCCGGCTCTCCAGGCCAAAGAGGTAGTGGGTCTCCCAGTAGGGTGTCACACTGGTGGCAAGCAGTTCGGCGACCTGGTGCAAGGAGGCGCAGTCCACCAGACGCGACAGTCCGGCGCGCCCCTCGTGATAGAGGCGTGCGAGCTGAACGATGCGGATAGTGGGAAAATTCTGCGGACGTAGGCGCAGGAAACGCCATAGGTGGCCGTCGATGGGACGGAGCGAAAACTTACGGGCGAGATACGCATACTCGCTCCGTAGCCGCTGGAAGTAGGTATCCTCGTCCGCAGCCTCACGACACCGCGGGGGCAGGACTGCGGAATCGAGCAGTCCGGCCTGTCCGAGGAAGAAAGCTTCCACCTGGAAGAGGTCGTCGCGGTGGTGTCCCACGCTGCCCAGGGGGATGGATCGCGCCCACAGTTCGAAAATGTCGCCATTGACGCCAAACCCGAAGTTGCGCGCCAGCGTCACGAAGTAGGCGGCCTCCCACGATCCCTCGCAGGCCTTGACGCGATCGCTGATGGCCTCCGTCTTTTGCTCCAGCCGCTCCGTCTGCAGCGCACTAAGCCAGGAGCAGACCGTCAGTCGCGGGAGCGAGGATATGACGGCATGGCAGGGCGGATAGTCCTCTGCAGCAAGCAATTCCTGATAGTGGTCTCTGACGCGGTCGGGCACGTGGAGCACCATCTGCGGGGGCGTGGCGCCCTGGCTGGTGCGGACCACGACATCAGCAATGTCCACGACATGGAGCACGACGTTGTCGTAGCGTGCGTCGCGGTCATGGCCGGGGAGGAACCAGTCGGAAGCCTTGTCATGGATCTCCACATTGCCGACCCAGAGCGTTCCGTCGATCCTCACCTTCGCATTGAAGAAGTCGGGACCGGCATGGCGGTTGTGCAGTCCCACATCGACCACCTCCACAGACTTCCCGTCCGTGGTGGTCAGTGGGGCAAGCGGAAACAGCTTGTGCTTCCAGACATAGTGGAGAAGTTCTTCCATGAGGCCTTTTCAGTTTGTTTGTATAGGGGAGCACCAATGGCTGGCGCCAGCCCTTCGTCATCATCAATATCTATCGCAGCACCTTGCGCACCGTGCCGTCACTCATGCGGACGACATAGACCTGTCCCTCGCGCGGCGCACTGACCTTGCGACCGCAGAGATCGTAAGTGGCAACGGGGCGCACCGTGGCGGACAAGGCGGCTTCCTCAATGCCAGTGGCACCAGCGGAAATGACGTCATCCACATTGCCAAAGATAAAATCGCCCTTGAAATCGGTGCCGTAGAACGAGGCTTCGGCCTTCACCTTGAAATAGAGCTGACCAGCAGCCACCTTGCCCTCCAGCTCGATAGGCACGGCACCAAGACGCGGACCCACCCAGACGGGAAAGCCCGAGATCGTGCCCGAGCTGATGCGGATGCTCTTCGCTACGCCCAGATCGGTCACACCGGGTTGATCGGGATTGCCCACGGCGTCGATGCTGTCAATGACAACATTGCCAATTCCCATGCCAGCAGCCTCATAGGTGAGGTTGTCCACCGACAATGTGTACTGCCCGTTGTCCAAACGGGTCAGCGTGGCTACTTTCTCCTGATCCTGAATGGTCTCTCCGCCGCGCACCAGAACGAGGTGTCCGGTGTAGTCGTCGGCCATTGCGCCCATGCCACAAAGCAGGGCGAGCGCGAGTGTAAATAGTTTCTTCATTTTCTTCATTTGTTTGTTATTATATGTTGCATGTGCAATCCTTCTACTCCCCTCAATCCTGAAATTCTCTTTCGTATTGATAAACAATACTTTTTAGGGCTGGTTGGAGATGCAAAGTTACGTCGTTTTTTTGTGTTATCCGAAAAAACTTCGTAATTTTGCACAATTATCATTCATAAGCAACAACTATACACTCACAGACAAGATGAAGATAGCACTCATTGGGTATGGGAAAATGGGCCACATGATCGAGCAGATTGCCATCAGTCGCGGCCACAGTATCGTTTGCAAGATAGACATCGACAACCCGGACGACTTCGACTCGCCCGCCTTCGCCTCGGCCGACGTGGCGATAGAGTTTACCAACCCCACAGCGGCGTATGGCAACTTTCTGCGCGCGTTCCGCCACAATGTGAAGGTCGTGAGCGGATCGACGGGCTGGATGCACCATCACAAGCAGGACGTGGAGCGCTTGTGCCGCGAAGAGGGACAGACGCTCTTCTGGACCAGCAACTTCTCCGTCGGCGTGGCCATCTTCTCGGCCGTCAACCGCTACCTGGCCAAACTGATGAACCAGTTTCCACAGTATGACGTGGCCATGACCGAGACCCACCACGTCCATAAGCTCGACGCACCGTCGGGCACCGCCATCACCCTGGCAGAGGAGATCTGTCAAAATCTGGACCGCAAGACGGAATGGAAGAAGGGCACCACCACCTGGGACGACGGGCGCATCGAAGGAAAGTCGGCCCACAGAGACGACCAGCTGCTCATCGACAGCGTCCGCCACGACGAGGTGCCGGGCATCCATAGTGTCCGCTATGACAGCGAGGCTGACGAGATCACCATCACCCACTCTGCCCACTCGCGCAAGGGCTTTGCCCTCGGAGCGGTGCTGGCTGCGGAATATACGCTCACCCACAACGGACTGCTCACGACGAGCGACCTCTTCCAATTCTAACCTCCAGGTCGCTCCTGATTCATACGAAAAACTAACAATCTCATGATAGACAAAGAAAAACAAAAACTCGACCCGAAGAAGCAATGGGCGAAGTTTATCATCGTAGGAGGCCTCTACCTGCTCTTCCTCCTTTGGGTACAAAGCTGGTTGGGACTGGTCGTCCTGCCGTTCATTTTCGACAACTACATTACCAAGAAGATACGCTGGACGTGGTGGAAGGACTCCGAGGGCCCCGTGCGTATGGTAATGTCGTGGGTTGACGCACTGATCTTTGCCCTCGTGGCTGTCTATTTCATCAACCTCTTCCTGTTCCAAAACTACGTCATTCCCTCCTCTTCCTTAGAGAAGAGCCTCCTCACGGGCGACTACCTCGCCGTCTCCAAGGTGAGCTACGGACCGCGCATCCCGCAGACACCGCTCACCATGCCGCTTACCCAGCATACCATGCCGGTCTTCAACTGCAAGAGCTACATCGAGTGGCCTCACTGGGACTACCGCCGTGTGAAGGGTCTGGGACACGTAGAACTCAACGACATCGTCGTCTTCAACTATCCTGCTGGCGACTCCCTGCTGAGCAACGAGGCCTATCAGGCTCAGGACTACTACCAGATGGTCTATAACACGGGCGAAAGCCTCCTCATGCAGCAGCAACCGGACATCAACCTCGCCACGATGAGCCTCCTGCAACAGCGCGACTTCTTCAGCAAGGCCTACGCCTTGGGGCGCAACTATCTCGTGCAGAACCAGGCCGTCTATGGCGTGATTGACTCGCGCCCCACTGATCGCCGCGAAAACTATGTGAAGCGCTGCGTCGGAATGCCTGGACAGATGCTGCAGATCAAGAACAAGATCGTCTATCTCGACGGCAAGCCCAACAAGGAGCCGGAGAACGTGCAGTACACCTACCTCATTAAGTGGCGCGGCGTGACAGCAAGCGAACTTCTGGGACAGCGCTATGACGACCTGCGCAAGGAACTCAACATCAGCGAGGAGGACGTACAGAGCCTCAGCTATCTCCACGGCGCGGACGTGGAGCGCGGCACCATCCTCAACGACGCCATACTGAAAGAGTATGACGGCTACATGCCGCTCACGAAGCGTGCCGCACAGGCCCTCAAGCAGAAGGGGCTCGTCGCTGCCATGCGTCCCGTCACAGACCGCGACGTCTTCTCGGGCATGGTCTATCCGCTCGACGGCTACACACAGTGGACGCGCGACAACTATGGTCCGGTATGGATTCCGAAGAAGGGAGAGAGCATCAAGCTGACCCTCGCCAACCTGCCTATTTATGAGCGCTGCATCCATGTCTATGAGGGCAACGACCTGGAGGTGAAAAACGGCAAGATCTTCATCAACGGCAAGCAAGCCTCATCCTACACCTTCAAGATGGACTACTACTGGATGATGGGCGACAACCGCCACAACTCTGCCGACTCACGCTACTGGGGCTTCGTGCCTGAGGACCACATCGTCGGCAAAACGCTCTTCGTCTGGTGGTCGAGCGATCCCGACCGACATGGTTTCAGCGGCATACGCTGGTCGCGTCTCTTCACATGGGTCGGAAACATCAAGTAAGGATGCTGACTCCAATCCATCACCACAACCACATGCCCCACCCCCTTGCGGGTGGGGCTTTGCTCTGTTCGGCCTACTTCGCCCCTATCCAGTGGTGGCAGAAGGTGTACCGCCACCAGAGCGTGTACATAGAGGGCTGCGACCACTTCGTCAAGCAGACCTACCGCAACCGCTGTCTCATCGCCACGGCCAATGGCACACAGTCGCTATCCGTCCCCGTAGAGAAGCCCGCTGACGGACGACTCGACAAGACACGAATGCGAGAGGTGCGCATCAGCGACCATGGCGACTGGCGACGGATCCACTGGAGTGCGCTCTGTGCGGCCTACGGCGAGAGCCCATTCTTCGAGTATTATGCTGATGACCTCCACCCCTTCTTCGAGCGGCCTTGGCACTACCTCCTCGACTTCAACACCGCCATCACCCATACACTCTGCACGCTGATCGGCTTCAAGCCAGATATCCACGAGACTACCCAGTATCTTTCCGCACCCCTCGACGATCGCCTCGACCTGACGGACTACCGCGAGGCAATCCGCCCGAAGCACGCCTTGCCTGACCCAGACTTCTCACCGCGCCCCTACTATCAGGTCTATGCACAACGGTTCGGTTTCCAGCCCAACCTCAGCATCCTCGACCTGCTCTTCAATATGGGCAACGAGGCCGTGCTCTATCTATAAGGGCGTTACTATAAAAGGAGTAGAACGGTCTCCCATGAGCGCTCCACTCCTTTTACTATTTACTATAGGCTGACGTTCGTCGCAACCAAACGAACAGAAACCATTATAAATTAATGGTTTAGCGTGCCCGTGTTGACAACAGGCTGTGCCGAGTCGTCACCACAGAGCACAACGAGCAAGTTGCTCACCATGGCAGCCTTCTTGTCGTCGTCGAGTTCCACAATATCTTCACTGCTTAGTTTGTCGAGCGCCATTTTCACCATCGAGACGGCACCCTCCACAATCTTCTCGCGCGCAGAGATGATCGCGTCAGCCTGCTGGCGGCGAAGCATCACGGCGGCAATTTCCGGAGCATAGGCCAGATAGTTGATGCGCGCCTCCACCACCTCGATGCCCGCCATACTTAGGCGTTCGTCGAGTTTCTCCTCCAGCTGTTTGTTGATCTCATCTGCACCGTCGCGAAGAGTCAGTTCCTTACTGGCCGAATCGTTATTGTCGTAGGCATAGAGTCCTGCCACCTGACGAAGGGCTGCGTCGCTCTGAGTCTTGACGAAATTCTCAAAGGCAAGCATCACGTTCGACACGCTTGTACCAACCTGCTGTGCGCCCCCGCTCTGTGCCATGGTCTGTGAGTCGATTTCAAACATGGCCTTGTAGGTATCCTTTAGCTTCCACACGAGTACCAGGCCTATCATCACCGGGTTGCCCGTCTTGTCGTTCACCTTGATAGGCTGGGCGTCAAGGTTGCGAGCACGAAGCGACAGTTTCTTGGTGTTAATAAAGGGGTTAACCCATGAGTAGCCCACGTTGGTGTAGGTGCCTTTATATTTCCCGAAAAACATCATCACTCGCGCCTCGCCTGGTTCGACCATCACGAAGCCTCCCCAAACGAAGAGTGTGACTGCCAACAAAGCAAAACCCACGCCGATAAGAAGTCCTGCCAACAACTCGTGCTGGCACCAAACAAAGCCCGCAACCACCATGACAGCACTCAACACTGTCAACAGTATATTGAGGAAAAGCATGGCGAAACCACTGAGGGTCAAACCTTTGAACTGAAATTCCTTTGTCTCCATAATCATATTTTTAAAGGGTTACACATGATTGCTTGATGATATCATTATGACATTGCAAATATATGAATAATATATGAGACAACAAAGAAAACACTACGTTTTTTAAGTTTTATCTACACTTTTTTAGAACACTTTCCTGCAAATATGTAAACGAATCGTATCCAATAAAGAATAAGTATCCATAAATGCTTCTAATGATTGAGGATTGCAAGCTCTTTTCCCTTCAACTGCATCCACAAAGCTCTTTATAGCAGTATAATATCCCTGCGTAAATACTTGGTTGTTTTGCATCAACGGTTGGAAATTATTTCTACCAAACAGTTCGGCCGTCACATTCACATGCATCAAAACCTTTTCCAAGGGAAGTCCACAAAAACGATGTGGCTTCCGCTGGAAAGTGAGCGTTTCCATCTGTTCCAATGAGTAAATACCCTTGTTGGTGTTGATGGTCATACTCTCCTTTGCATCAGACCATGTATAGTCGGTGGAAAGCTCAAGAACTCCTATAGCATCAGCATGTTTGAGTACTAACATCACGGTATGTTCGTCAATGGGTTCCACACACCTTACCTCTGCCTTTCCAAACAAATAGACGACACAATCTATCGGATGAATGAATAGGTCGAGCAGAGCGTCTCCCTCGGGGTAAGCGCCGGTTAGAAATTTTAGATTATAAGTCTTTGTTCCCTTGCTCCCCTGCAACTTCTTCTTCAAGATTTGCATGGCAGGTGCGAAACGCTTTTGCAAATCGACCATCGCCAAAACTTGAGTTTGCTTCTGCAATTCTATTAAGCGTCTCAATTCTTCGGCATTCAAACACGGAGGTTTCTCTATGAACAAAGCCTTTTTATGCGCTAACACCCTAGATGCGATAGAGAAATGCGCCTTTGAAGAAACAGATACAAATACACCCTTTATATCTTCATCCGTTAAGACTTCGTCCAATGACGTAGTTGCACGGACGTGAGGAAAGACTCCTTCTATCAAGTGCAGCTTACCAGGAGTTTTACAACAGATGTATTTTAACGGTACATGTAGATAGTTGAGCACAGGATAAAGGTTGTTTGTACTATGATTTCCTATACCCACAAAGGCGTACTTTCCTTGGTAGGCTTGCTGCAACATTTTCATGTTCCGCACATGCTTATAGCGTTCTATGACATTTTTAATGTGTTCCATTAAAAACCAATCTTTTTGATATATTTTCTGTAAGTCTCTGCTCTATTGCCTGTCCATTGGTATTTACCATAGAAAACTTCGATGATGCTCTTAGGAAAAACCTTTTCAAGATTACGCAGCAGGATAATGTCATACTTGCGATGGAAGTTGATCCAGCAACCATTGCATTCTCTTGAATACTGGCACTGCACCTTGGTAGCTTCTCTCGAATTGAAAATTTCGTCCAATGAATGCTCATAGACGTTACCTAACATTACGCCCAGATTCTGGCACAACGGCACATCACCGTTGGAATGAATGACCAATTCGCTAAATATGCTTTGGCAACGTAAACGCAGACGACCATTTCTCCATTCCTTATACAATGCCACAAAGTCAAAATTTTCTTCTGTGCCATGAATGCTCTTGGGGATATTCTGAATGTAATGGGCCATATCGGCAGAAAGCAAGTCGGCAGTGGTGTCAAAAAAATCCATTGTGCCATAGATGCCTATGCGCACATCCACATCGTATCTCTTGGCGAGACCTATCACATAGTCCATGTCCTCAAAAGTATTCCATGGCGAGAGGCAAAACATCAGAGAGACTGGAACCTCGTCCTTTAAAGTTTCTATCACTTCCAACACTTTGTCATGGCCATTACAACCCCTCATGGCTTTGTATGTTTCCTTGTTGCCATCGAGCGAGACGTACAGATGGCTCGGATGATACAGTCTCACTGCCTCTATTACCTTTTGAGGTGCGAGACAATTCGACAATAGCGTATAGTTGGGATGGTTGTTCTTGAACCACTCCATGATGGCATTAGCCTCAGGATGAAGCAAGAATTCTCCACCCTCCAAACCTACAACAGTATTCTTTGTGACACACTGGCTCGCCATGATCATCTTTATCATTCTCAAGGACAGATGCTCTTCTGGTTTCTGCCATATTGAGCAATGCTTGCAACGCGACTGACACTTGGTGGTAGAGTAAATCATCAAAGTGCTCAGTCGCTTGTGATGCGGGCGAATGATGTTGTTGAGGTATAGCACCCCATTGCGTAAATAGTCGCTTGTTTTGTACATGATTGTCTTCCAAAGTTTTTGTTCATCTATTAGGTAAGAGACAACAAAAAACAGAAAGACTGCATGAGGACACCATTACCAAGTGAATCTTAGGCCGAAGGGAACAGTGAATGTGAACGGATGTTCTGTCCATATAGTATGGACGGAACTACCATTCGGCACATACCAGTGGAGCGAAGGTTCTATGTAAACGCTCCACTTGGTAGCAAGCTTGTATTGTACTCCTATGCCAGTACTCACACTCCATTGCAGCGAAGGTATGAAATGCCAGTGATTTGTACAGGACGTGATAGGTCCGACAACATACTTTTCGTCTGTTTTACCATAGACCGGTATTTGCAGACTTCCGCCCAACGAAGAATATATAGTCCAATTCTTGACATCAAGCCACTTATACGACACATGCAAAGGCATTCCCAAATAATGCACATGTTGGGTTCGCTTGATATAATAAGCATCCTCTCCTAACGTGAAGTTGGACTTCAAGAGCGAAAACTGCAGGCCAAACATCAAACTCCATTTTTTCCCCAATGTCTTTGTTACCGAAATACCAAAACTAATCGGTTTGTCATGATGCTCATGCTCCACGATTTTCCCATCGTTCTTGATGTTATTGTTGATATTGTTTTTATTGTTGAAGGCTATTTCCATGAGTGCTTTCTCCTCCTCCGACAAGCCTTCGTGCTCTTTGATCTGCAAATAACGATAGTACTCGTCCCAAGTGGAGAACTTGTCGGGAGCCACAGGACCATCAGGTCCAACAGGCCCGTCAACGTCTGGCAGGCCACCTCCCAAATTGCCAGTAAACATTCTGTAAGCGTTTTGCGCTAAAGCAGACCCCAAAGAACCAGCAGCAAGCAACTGCCAATGGTGCTTTTTAGGAAGTACCGTTTCCTCTGTTATCAACGGTTTGTCGTACTCGTGCCAGCGTATTCTCATCGTATCACTAAAGATGCTGTCCTCTATTATTCCCGCAACAGGAATGTTGTCCAAAATAGTTGGAGTCTGAAGCATATCAGTTACAGGTATTGTGTCAACTATTGCTTGGACTACATGAGGATAGATGTTGCTTATTACCACATCCACTTCCTTATCCTTTTGGCTTTGATCCTTTATGTTCTGATCCTTTGTGGCCTGCTTTTCCTCCACTTGCCTGTTACCCAGACTTGTTTGTCCTTTATCTTCGTTCTTAACCTGTGGCGTATGATTATTTTTCTCCTTCGCCTTGTCCTTTCTCCATAAAACACGACAGATCGGTATGCTAATGAAGATGATTGTAACGACTGCCAGCATACGTTTGCTGATCATTTTCCTCAGCATTGCTTTGGCTCTTGCCAGTTGCGACGATGAACTGTGGGGTTCGATCCCCATCCTTTCTGCTATTTCCTTATGGGAATATCCTTCGATCACGGCCATCTGAAAGACCTTGCTATAACCTGTAGGTAATTGGCGAACAATGTCCATGATTTCCTTTTCTCCCAAGTAATTCTCAGGCGTAATACTCCCCTCTACATCCAATTCTTCGTCCGAGAAAGACGAAAATGGAACGACACTTCTTTTCTGCTTGCACTTCCGAAATTTCAAGGCCTCATTTTTTGCTATAGCAGAGACCCATTCGCCAAACTTTGAAGCATCTCTAAGTTGATGAAGAGAATAGTAAGCACGGATAAACGCCACTTGGACAAGGTCATTCAATGCATCCTCGTCCTCATGGGTGATGTTAAAACACACCTTTCTCAACATAGGAGAATAGGCTTCGATAAGTTTTTTCAGAGCAGTTGTATCACCAGTCCTTACTCGCTTGATAATCTCTTCTATATCCATATTTGGGATCAAAGCACTTTTGCTTTCTTCATAATAGGATAACCAAAAGCAAGAAATAACTGCGCCGACATTTATTAACAACCCTTAAACAAGCCTCGGGATTGTGTAACTATTCAGCAATAACACCCCTTTGAGTTTTTGTCAATAATCCTAATACAAC
>ERZ780057.227-NODE-227-length-27489-cov-8.94314_pt1 | contig 27489 bp, 25 predicted proteins | sample MGYA00511844_ERZ780057 | MGnify/ENA primary metagenome ERZ780057 (study PRJEB29588, sample SAMEA2149030) | human gut metagenome | biome: human gut; feature: human-associated habitat; material: faeces | place: Denmark | collected 2008/2010 ...
CAAAATACAAAGGTTAACAATGTGGCAGTCATAGACTGTGACGAGCCACAATACAACCTTGCAGACCTGCGAGACGAGGAACTGGAACTCATCAAAAGCAGCGACTATTTCAAGGCGCAAGCCTGTGAGCATTTCAAAAAGCTGGGCAAGAAGTCCTTCAGCGTAACGAGAAGCAATGCTGTCAATGCGCTTGACGACGCAGAGACAGTGTTGAATGAAACAGAGGTTAAGCTTGACTTCATCTTCTTTGACATGCCTGGGACTATCAAAAGTGAGGGCGTCATGAAGACCTTGTCTCAGATGGATTACATCTTTGTACCCGTCAGCGCAGACCGCTTTGTTGTAGAAAGCGCAATGAGCTTCATGCAGTTGTTCCACGACAACTTTTTGACACAGGGTTGGTCGGTCACCAAGAAACTTGCTTTCTTTTGGACAATGGTTGACAAACGAGAACGAACGAGTTTGTATGATGTATATGAAGGTATGTTCAAGTCTCTCGACTATTCGGTTCTCAACACACGACTGCCAGACAGCAAACGTTTCAGAAGAGAGCTGTCGGAGAACAGAAAGGCAGTGTTCCGTTCCACCATCTTTCCATCAGACCCAAACCTGTTGCGAGGGAGTGGCATCAAGGAGTTGTCCGACGAGATTTGTGAAATCATAAAGACATGAGCCTATGGTAAGCAGAAAAATCAACACTGACGCAATAGATGAAAATCTGCTCATTGCCTCTATTGGCAAGAGCAAGATTGGCACGACAACGGCATCCATTCTTGACGGAGCTTCCCAATCCCAAGTGAAAGATACCGAAGAGAAAGAAGAGGTTGGCTGGAAGTCCCAATGCTCGCAGACCGATAAGTCGCCAATTTCACGCAAGCCTCCCAAGGCTTCTTCGGAAAGTTACGATTCGGCATTCTTCAAGCGAAACGAGATAAAGACTCGTCAATGCGTTTATATCAGCCGTGAGATACACAGGAGAATTTCAAGAATAGTCAGTGTGCTCGCAAAGCATGAGTTGACAGTCGGTGGTTACATCGACCTTATTCTTGAGAGACATCTTGAAGAGAACCAGGAAGGAATCAACGGCTTGCTGAGAAAAGAGATTGACGATTGGAATGTGTAACAAAAAGGAACAAGCATGACAATGGAAACTATATTCTTGATAGTCTTGGCTGCATTCAATGTTTGGACTATCTATTTTTACAACAAGTTGCTTCTTGAAGTTGCGAACGACAAGGAAAAGGAGAAAAAACCGCCTATCGACCCGATGGCACTTGTAGGCAAAAGTCTTTTCAAAGTGTCCCAACTGCGGAAGAAAGAAGAAACGGAACAAAAACAAACAGAATCCATGTCCGTATCGAATAATGACGTGACATTTGACGATTCTCCAAAGAGTACGGCACGGATTTCTGACGAACAGCTTGATGACGTGTTTACGAATGTTCGCATAGAAGATATTGGTGTGAAATATTCTGACAATAAGAAAGATGCCGATGTGCCACAAGCCAAAGGGTCAAGTTTTGAGGACATTGACGCAGCTGTGAATACCGTCAAGGCACCGAAAGCAACGGACAAGGAGAAAAGACATGCAGGCAAGGTTTTCCATGAGATGGATGGCAACCAATTCTATGAGAAATTCATGGAGAACAGCGAGGAGTGCAAGAAGAACATCCATGATTACGTCACCTTCTACTTGCAAACTCACAAGATTGTAGAGATTTCCAAGCCAAAGAAAGAGTTTAAAGTGTCAGACAGTATAGAGGACTTCAATATCCTCGACTTTGTATAACAATTTAATAAGGAGAATTATGGAAAGAACAGAAGAGAACAATGCAACAAAGGATAGATTTGCACATGTGGGCAAAATATTCTCGGAAATGGACAGCGAAAAGCTACAAGCTGAAATCGCAGAACGCTCAAAGATTATTAAACGCAAAATAGATGCGTTGATGGAATTGCATATGTCAGGTATATGACAAAAACTGTTGAGGTTGGATTTTCAATAGTCAACAAGTATTTCAATAGCAGAGAATTTGTATAACAATTAAAAAAATGATTATGGCAGACAAAACAAAAAACTGTGGTAAAGGACAACTCACTTCGACAGATGCCAAGGAGTTGTATGAGGCTTTCATGAGAAATTATGAAGAGACAATGGAGGAAGTTGGTAAACAGATTGACGCTTGTCTTGAAGAGACATTTCAAGACTGTACATCGTCAACTATTTCCGACAAGGAGGAGTGTTTTGATGAAGATGCAGCATATGAGAATTATGATGTGGGTGAATTTGAGCCAATCGACAGAATGGAGAAAGAGCGTGCTGAGCAGTATGTCGGTAAGTTCATGGCAAATGCAGGTTTTACCGCAAGATATGGCAGACATGTTGGCATCTGCGAGGACATTCATGAGCGTGTGACTAAATTTGTCAGTATCGTAGGCAAGGGAAAGATTTCCATTGCAAGTTATGTGGATAACATCATCAACGAACACTTCAATGCCTATGCAGCCGAAATCAAGGCTGCATTCGATGAAGGTCTCAAGTCGTATCGCCTCTGACAATAAATTAAGAGTACGCCAATGAAAAAGAAAGACTACGGCTAAAATCTCAGCTTGCCACTGAATCCATAGGACGGCATCATGCCGCATTAGTAAGCAAAAGTGTCAATCGCCAGATGGGACTATCTCCCAAGGAACAGAAAAAACGATTTATGAATAAAGGACAGTCCTTTTGATTTGGGCTGTCCTTTGTTATTCTGCAAGCATCGCAGATAAGGAAAAAACGGTTCTTTGCCACTTTCTTTCCGCTCCTCGGCTCATGAAGAAAGTGGCGGAACGAATTTTCATCGCTCCGCCTAAATTATAATAATGTGGTGTTATGTCGTTGCAACCATTCGTTGCTCTATAAGTCTTGCATTGCTGTTCACTAAGTTGATGATGTCGGCATGGTGCTCGGTGTCCTTGTTCTGTAGTCCGTGGCATTGTACGACTTTCATCTGTTCGAGAGAAAACTCCACGGTCTCAACCCTTTGTTCGGCTATTCTTGCAGAGAAGATGATGCAGTCGGGATTGAGTGAATAGTTTGTACCGCTGCCTACGCAATGGTGCATCGCCTTACCTTCAAGAACGTGCTCCCTGACGCTTTCAAGCATTCTCACCACGATATTGCCGTCCGTGAACATCAAACCGAAGAAACGGCTCTTCATTTCCTTGAATTTGTCCTCGTTCTTCAATGCCTTGCGTATCTCCTCCTCGGTACGCTCCTTTTCTTTCTTTGCTCTGATTTTCTCGGATATTCTGTCGTGCTCGGCTTCAAGGTTGTCGGGACAAATGTAATGTGGACTTCTGATGTCTTTGCCCATTTCTACCAACATACAGATGTAGTCCGCCCATTTGCCGATGTCTGTAATAAGGTAATGGTTGCGGTTGGCTATCTTGTAGGCATTCCAACAAGTTTCCAAGTTCCGTGGGTGGTCTATGAAGTGGCGGACGTGTCCGTAACGACATTGCTTCATCATCGTTTCGATGCGGTGGTCTGTCAGCATCGCCTTGAACAATGTAAGCGGTTCGATGCCGTGAAACGCTCCGTCAAAGCCGTTGCGCCATATCTGAGGAATGACTTTCATATCGGGGCATACCGGAAATGAAGCAATATGCTGATAGGTGGTGTTGTCCCTGCGCAGTTCAATGTCGGAGTCGTAGCAGAACGTGTCCATATAGATACCCATTGTGCGCTTGCGTGCCATAACCTCCACCTTGCCTTTCTCGTTCATCCAATATCGTGCCACCTCCCAACAATAAATGTCTGCCTTTTGTCCCTTGCGGTAATAGGCTTTCATCTGAAATGCTCGCATAAGTTGCAGTCCCTTACGCTCAGTGAGTACGCTGAAATAAGTAGAAGACATTGCCTTCTGTCGCTTGGTGCGCTGCACTTCCAACTTTGCCTTACACTTCGGGCAGACACATTTGTCCGCATCCTCGTCCGTAGTCCAAGTGTGTCCGCAGTCCATGCAAGTGGTCTGTCCGTGTTTCAACTGAAAGGCATAGTGGTCAAGACATTCACGGAATGCCCATTGCATTTGCGCTCCCTTGATAGGTTGTAACCCCTTGTTTGAGGTTACGACTTGCTTCTGATATTTCGTTCTTGGTTTCATAACGTGTCGAATAATGATGGTTGATGTACTTCGTTGTCTGTTCTCTGTGAGGTGCGCTTGGCGGTATCTCGGTTACGCATCTTGTTCATCTGCTCTTGCTGATATTGGCGGATGGCTTCCTGTCTTGCCTGTGCCTTCTCCTCTTCTGTGAGTTCGATGTGGTGGTTGACTGACACTTGGCAGTTCAATGGTTTTCCTACCTCGATGTCCTTCTCCTCGTAGTAGTGGATGGCTTGCCCATATATCTCGTCATCGCAAAAGCCGTTGCAACCGCTCTTTTGTACCCAATTAAGGATATAGGTGACGCAATCGTCTATGTTCTTGTCGGGGTTGTCATACTTGGCTGCAAAGAGTTCGTCCTCCATTGCACGCTCCTCCAAAAAGGCTTGTATGGTTCTCTTGAAATATTCTGTAGTGTTCATATCTGATGTTGTTAAAGGGGTTGTTATTCGTGATAGATGATGTCGCAGTCCTCAACTTCTGTAGGCAGTCCGAAGAACGGATAATGGCTGAAGTAAGGTTCTGTGCACATGTCCTCGTTGTATCTTGGACTTACTATCTCAATATTGTTCTTGCGCATGGCTTCGTCCACCATACGGATTTCCTCGTCAGTCAGTCCGCTTGCATCGCCGTTGATGATGTAGCAGAGTGACCATGTAGGTATCGCTTCAATGCTTCTGTTCATATCGCTTGCTCGTTAAATGGTTTGCTTGATTAGCTCAATCGTGTATTTAGGGTTCACCTCGTTGAAGATGAAGTCCACAAAATCACGTCTTGCGTCCTTGTTCAACTCTCGGTAGATGTCCTTGAATGATGTGATGTTACCATTGATGTATGTGTCCACCATATACTCAAAGATGTTGTCCACCTCATAATATCTGCACTGCTGTGATGCAGTCTTTGAATGTCTTTTTGTTCCCATATTCTTGTATGCTTAAAGTGTCAATAACCAAATGAATGTTCCAATCAGTACCACCATAGAAAGAATGGAAATGATGATGCCGAAGATGAACTTCACAATTCCCAATATGACTTCACCGACCATGCAGAGAGCCATATATCCCAACCAAGCCACCAAAGTGATGAGGGTTGAGCCGACTGTGGAGAGTAATCTCCACCAAGTCTGTGTTATATTGATGTTTGTTGTCATATAGCCTTGAATTAAATTTATTTGCGGTTCCAGGAGCTGAAGGGAAGTTCTCGTTTCTTCACCTTTTTGTCGCTCCCTTTTCCGACATTTTTTTTGCGTCTTCCTGTCGCATCGGTCGTTTCGTTTCAGGTGCCTTTCAAGGGCGGCGAGGCTGGAAATACAAGGTTTTTCGGAAAAAGAATGACTAAAAAAGCAAAAAATAGCAGATTTGAGCTTTTGTTTTGAGTTTCAAGTGGTTGTGGCAGTCGTTGGCTTTTTGTGGCATTCGTGAGGAAATGCGAAAATGGCGGATTTGAGAAGTAGAAACGCTTTCAAGTCATTACCTCAAAGAAACGCTCTAATAAGCATTTTTAACGGCTTCGGTTTTTACTTCTCAATTCTGCACAGGTTGTGAATTTGCCATGCAACTCTCATGATTTAATTTTGCACAGAACAAAAAGCAAGGAATTATGAGAAGTACATTCAAGACAGTCTTCTATGTAAACGGAAGCAAGGAGAGAAACGGAATTGTCCCTATCATGGGACGTGTGACAATCAACGGAACTATCGCACAGTTCAGTTGCAAGCTGAGCGTGACCAAGGCGATATGGGATGCCAAGGGCAACAGAGCCAAAGGCAGAAGCAAGGAAGCCAATGAGGTGAACTTTGCGCTTGATAACATCAAGGCTCAAATCGCTAAGCATTACCAACGGCTTTCCGACCGTGAGGCGTTCGTTACCGCTGAAATGGTGAGAAACGCATATCAAGGCATAGGTACGGAGTATGAGACATTACTCAGAGCTTTTGACAAGGAGAACGCAGCCTTTGCCCAACGCGTGGGAAAAGACCGAGCTGTCCGAACCTACCGCAAGTATCTGACGGTAAGAAAGTACGTTGCCGAGTTCATCAAATTTCAGTACAAGCGCAGCGATATGTCCATGAATGAGCTTACCGAGGAGTTCATCCGTGATTTTTGTCTGTATTTGAAGAATGTCATTGGACTCACGCAATCTACCATTTGGATATACTCCATACCATTGAAGCATATCGTCACGGCAGCACACTACAACGGCAAGATACAGAGAAATCCGTTTGCCATGTACCACGTTGACCCAGACCACAAGGAGCGTGAGTTCTTGACAGAGGAAGAATTGGACATATTTGCAGGAATAGAGTTGGAAAATCCCAACTTTGCTTTTGCGAGAGACTTGTTTATGTTTGGTTGTTGGACAGGTATCTCTTTCGTTGACATCAAGAATCTTACAGAGGACAATGTTGCCATTATAAGTGGGTCTCCATGGATAGTTTCTCAGCGTCAAAAGACAGGCGTACCATTCAAAATTAAACTGATAGATGCAGCCATACAGATAATTGAACGTTACAAGCCATTGAGAAAAGATATGCACTTGTTTAATATTGGCTCACTTGACATGGTAAACAAGCGTATAAAGAAAGTGGCAAAAATGTGTGGCATCAAGAAGCGAATTTCATTTCATGTAAGCCGGCATTCGTTCGCAGTTTTGGCTTTAAACTACGGTATGCCGATAGAGAGTGTAAGCAAGATACTGGGACATACGGACATCGCCACAACACAAATTTACGCAAAGGTGACAAGTACTAAATTGGAGCATGACATATCAGCTTTTGAAAGTCGAATCAAGGGGCATATGCCGACAATGGGGGGAATGGCATGAAAAGGACTGTAATCACCGTGGACGGAAATGGAATGTTATCCATTCCGTCCAACTTGCAAGACTTGTGGATGAGTGAGGGTGAATTGGTTGATATGCTTCATGTCACCGCCATGAAACTCCATGCTGTGATAAGGTCAATATACAAGGATGGTTTATTGACGGTGTCGGAAGTCCAACAGAAACAGGAAACTTCCAATGGCATTTGGCAAACGTTGTATGGCTTTCCGATGATTGTTGCCCTTTGCTTCCGTATAAACTCATACGGGGCAGCTCGGTTTCGTGCCACCATCTTCAAGAGATTGTACGGGGCAAAAGAGAAAAGTAGTGTCATTATCCTACAACTCAATAGAAGAACAACCGCTTTTAGTTGAATGTCCTCTTGCTTGTTTGTTGGCTTGGCGCTGTCGTACTGTCGTGAATAAGTACTGAAGCATAAGCATGACATTCTTACTTGTAGGGGGATGAGTTCTGTTCATAAAAATGACGGACAAAACACCCCTTATTTTTGTTGAATTGTTGAATATGATGAAAGAAGTATTGAACATCAGGTATTTACGGCTCAACATATTCTCAACAAATCTCTCAACAAAAGAAAGATAATGTTGAAAAGAGAAAACTATGAACACCATTCCTTTCTTTCTTTTTTGCCCAGTAATTTGTTGTGTAGAGCTATTTGTTGAGAGTTTGTTGAGGGTACAAGTGGTTGGTTCTCATAAAGATAACACCTATCTTCAACAATTCAACGTTTTACATGCCCTCACTTGGTACGCTGTAAAATGTGCTTGTGGATTAATTGGCAACCGCTCTATTCTCCGAAATGGTTGCAGCAACGTTCCTTGGAGGCTTTGCGCCTCCAGCCACTTGGGCGAACCTCCGCAGTGTTTTAGCATGGCATTAGATTTATGCAACCTATACCGAGGACACACAGCGCACATAACACACTCGGTATAGCTTACGAAATAAAACGACAATATACAACTACTATACTTGGCAAATTGCGCACAGAATATTATTACCTTGTCTTTTGCAAACTTCAAGAACAAAGCAGGTCGTGTCTGTTCCCTTGTTCTTTATCAATGCAGCAGCTTTTGATGTTTCATGCAAATTGTGAGATTTAAGGTCGGCAATTTTGGATTTGGAGAATCGAAAGACAAGAGTGTCGATTATTATGTTTGGAGGAGGGAGCGAGGTTATGTTTCGGGAACCCCAAAACTCCTCGCTCCACCATGAGGGTGGAGAATTTTTGCTCCCGATGGTCGCAGAAAATGAGTATACCAACTGCAATTACTGCCATTATATGCTAAATTTTGTTATATATCTATATAATTGTGTTAATAATATTCTTTTTCTTTGGCAGTTAAAGAAAAGCATCCTATCTTTATAAGCAAAACAATTAATTTAAATTGAAACAAAATTAAATAGTCATGCGTATGAAAAAGTTGATTTTTATGTTTCTTGCTATTCTTCTTTGTGGAATAGTTCAAGCTCAGACTTCTGAGATTATTTTAAACAACGGAAAAGTTGTGAAAGGAAAAATTCAAAGATTGTCTTTTAATGTAGATAATACTCACGAAGTTAGAATAAAGAATGAAGTGAGTGGTGAGAACTTCGACTATACTTCTGCTGATGTAAAAGAAATAAAATTCTATGATAAAAAGGCAAAAGAAGTAACAAATTGGATTCCTCTGTATGCCCAGATGGGATTGGGAATGTCTTATAAGAAAGCCCCCAAGCTCTACAAAAATCCCGTATTTCTCCATCCTGTTTATAAGGGGAAAAACATTTCAGCGTATGTTCACTACATAAGTACAAATACTCATGTGAAATCGGGCAGTATTTACAGATTGGGCATTATGTTTTATTACAAATCAAAGGACGAGGACTTTGCGAGAAGCTATTATTTGATGGATAATAGTATTGCAGGAATTGGTCAAAAGACTGTGCTAAAAATGTATTTTAAAGGTTATCCTCAGATAAAGGAAATACTCAAAGGTCTAAGTATGAAAGAGATTCGTAAAGACCCTACTATATTAGTCAGAAAACTTGATGAAGTTTTGGAATAACTTCCTTGATTATGATTTATGACAAAGTTTTTGTAATCAAATTTTTGTAGTGTTAAAAATATCTATCGAAACATTAAATAAACGTACATATGAAAAAGTTACTTTTTATCATCTTTTTAATGGTGTTCTCGTTTGCGACAATAGCAAACGCAAAGAAACCTAAAGAGAAAGTTTCATGGCCTAAGGCTGTGCTGACACTCAAAGACGGCACTGTGCTCAACGGCTATTTGCAGAACGACATCCACTTCATGAAAAAAAACATCTATTTCAGTGAAACACAAAATGGTAAGGATGTAAAATACAAAATCGTAGACATTAAATCCCTTGAGGTGGATAATGCTCTCCAGGATGGCAAGAAACGCATTTTCATCCTTATAGATGACGACCCTAAATTTCCATTTTTGGCAACTGAAGTTTTCAAGGGAAAACATGTCACTGGCTATATGGAACCATTTGCTTTTGACAATTCCACCCACAGCAGGTCGTTTACTGGTATATGGACAAATATTACCGTTTATTTAGACTGTAGGGCATATCACTATATGGTTGATAGCGGCAAGCATGTTTACTATTGGATGTTATTTGAGGATAAAAAAATTAATTCCAAAAGAGAAAAATACTCTCAAAAGAAACTGTTGAAAAAGATAAAGGATAAATTCAAGGACTATCCTGCCGTCGCTGAAGAAGTGGAAAAGAGAGGACTCACTGCTGAGCAAATCCACGAGGACCCTACCATTCTTCTTGAAATCCTTGACAAGAGTCTGCAATAATCTTTTGTCTTTTCCCCCATACAAATGCTTCCGTACTTTCGCAGTATGGAAGCATTTTTTAATTTATCCCTCCCCACAGGTTGGCGGTTCATTCTCTGTAGGTCTCAGATATTCTTGTTACTACTCAGCCCCTAAAAATGAATTTCAAGTACTCATTTGACATAATAGCCTATTTTGTAGCATAAATATAGCCAAAATCATCAATATTTTGCGGATTTGACACATCCAAGGGGTGTTGAGTAGTTACGTATATGGCAGCAACTGAAAATAAAATCTAAAAAATGGATATGATTTTCATCAATCCACATAAATGTTGTACCTTTGTCACCGAAAAGAGTTGTTTGACAAGTAATGCAAACTTATGTATAATACAGAAGTTAAAACTATTACCAAGTCATTACCTCTATTGAGGTGAAACACTTGTAAATCGCTCATTTTTAGCTATTCGGCATATTTTAGCAGAATTTTTCGGAAAAATACTACCCAACGGTGTGGAGATTTTTTCGAAAACCGAAGGCTCGACCTTTTATTTCCAAAGCCCGCTGCCATACCTTTGCACCTGCACGATAACGGTTGATGCCAAAAGGAAAGGCCATGTGGAGGAAAGAAAATCAGAGCGGCAAATGAAAATAGAAACTTCACGGAAGTTTTTGGACTGTGCGATAAAAAATGGAACTGCGAGTTGTGGCTATAAAAGTTGCATTCAGTACTGATAGCTTAAAGTTGTTTAGACTGACACTTTGACATTATAAAATTTCCCAAATAAAATAGGCATGATGTTTGTATTTGATATTAATGAATTTTGAATGATACGACTCAGCCAACAGTCCCGGCTAAGCTGCATGGATTAAAAGGGACTTAAACGTAAGCGACAATGGCATTAACGTATAAAACATTAAGTTTGAAAAAGTTCCTTTTTATTTTTCTATCATGTTTACTTTTCCAACAGCTGACAGCTCAGACCATTGTAAAATTTGACAATGGTAATAACATTATATATAAAAACTTACAAGGAAAAACTATTGTAAAGAATAAAAAATATACAATAGCATTTACTGATACGATTTCATCTATCGGCTTTGTCGGCACGAGAAAAGGTGAAATAGTTTGTATTAATAATGCAGGTAAAGAACTATTTGAAGTATATAAGATTGACAATGGTCCAGATTATGTCAGTGATGGCTTGTTCAGAATTGTAGGAAAAAATAGCAAAATAGGTTTTGCTGATACATGTGGAGCTATTGTTATTCCACCCGTTTTTTCGTATGCTACACCTTTTCACAATGGAGAGGCTAAAGTTTCTTTTGGTGGCAAGAATGAAAAACAAGGAGAATACCAATCATGGAAAAGCAACCTTTGGTTTTTGATAAAGAAGTCCAAATAGTTTTTAAAAGCATTGGATATGTTTTTTAACAGAACTAACAAGAGTAGCAGAATATTTCCAAAGCCCGCTGCCATACCTTTGCACCTGCACGATAACGGTTGATGCCAAAAGGAAAGGCCATGTGGAGGAAAGAAAATCAGAGCGGCAAATGAAAATAGAAACTTCACGGAAGTTTTTGGACTGTACGATTATCGCATACTCATTTCTGAGAAATGGATACAACGTCGTCTTACAAACGTCTTGAAAAATGGAAATCGCATACAAGAATGGCACAGCCTTCAGAGAAATTCCGGTGAAAGAAGAGTATGGCTTGTCCATGCTTCTTGCATCGGGTTTTCTCCAAGGCTGTGCAGCCAAGCATGAAAGTGGTCGTTGGGGTTTACATCAATGACTTCTTTCTTGCGGTGGAGTATGCAAACAAAATGGTACGGCAAATCAAGGAATGGTGTTTCTTTTGATCGGTTAGCCTGCAACCGACAAAAAGAAGCACTTTTCCTCATGCCGTACTACTGAGACATGAAAGGGTGGCGTTCCACTGTTTCATGTCGTTTGGATTGTGCGATAAAAATGGAACTGCGAGTTGTGGCTATAAAAGTCAGCCGTTGTCAGCACGGCAAACAAAGAAAAGTCCTTGGCAGTATAGTCTTGAAGTATTTCAAGGCATACCGCCAAGGATTTTTCTTGCCGTGCCATAGTCGGAGGAAGTTAGTCTGAGGTACGAGGACTGTCTTTCTTCGACGACGGCTGACTTTTATACAAAACACACGAAAGGATGAGAATATGCAAACGAAATAGACCATTCAAAAAACAGAAACCATTGCCACATAAGTTTGAATGGATTGAAATGGAAATAGCAAAGAATAGAGAAGAATATGGTTTAATAAAAACAGATTTACCCAAGCAAAAAATCGAGGATAAAAAATCTTAAAACATTCTTTATCCCCGATTAAATATCGTACCTTTGCAACCGAAAGAGTTCTTTGGATGGTTATGCAAATCACAGCAGGATGCTACATTCTGTTTATTTCTAATTCGTAACCTCTTCTTTTTATGAGATAAAAACTTATCTCATTCTCAATCACTTATAAAAAATACGTACTTTCAATAATGGAAAATATCAAAAGGTTGAGCTTCAACTCTATCAGAGCTTGGAAACCTTAACTGAGGTGCCATCAATATCGTCGTATATAAACAACAAGAAAAGAAAGGTATGTTTAATGTCATACCTCATAAAACGAACAGAGGACAATGCTGTTAATGCTTTCAACAGAAATCGTCTGATGGAAGCGGAGGAGGCTGGCGAAAATGGAGCACAGATAAGTTGTCCACAAATAGAACAGTTTGGCTTTGACTATTATAGAATAAGTCATGATTATTCTTTCAGAATAAGTAATAGTAAATAAACTTTTATCCCCATCCGAGTGGCGGCATTAGCGCAGAGCGATACTGCGGTGGGGAACTCTATTTTTTACGATATGCTGTATGGGCAGATGTTTCAGTCATCATTTACCGGTTTCGAGGATTTTCTGTATGGGGATGCTAAGAGAGACACATTTGTGTTTGGGTACGACTGTTTGGTGGAGAAGTATTTAGAATATGAGCAAAAAGAAAAGATATAGCATAATTTTCTACCTGTCAGAAAATACATGGAGCATGAGTGGTATTCCCTGCCCTGATTGCGTGGATGAAAGCAATTATCAGGCATGGAGCAGATACCTGTCAAAGCAGATAGATAAGCTGCTGTGTGCAGAGACCATGCAGACAGCAGAGTTTCAAGAAGAGCTGGAGAAGATTCGTAGAGACAAAGAAGAACGTATTGCCCATCAGAAAAGACTGGATGAAGCTGCCGAGGTGCGCAGGCGTAGAAGCTGCATGGCGCGTCCGAAGATAGATTATATCCCGAAGGGGTTGACTGTGGATTTGGAGGAGGCTTACGCCGAGTACTTCAAGCAGGAGGTGGAGTTTCGCCCTGAGAATAAGGAGGATTTCTTGTATATGCTGCGGCTGCTGGAGCGCTGGGAGAAGAAGTCAATACCGGCTGTGTTGGCGAAAGGGAGGCCTGACGCTGCGTATGCCATAGCCATGGGGCTGTGTGAGCATCTGCCATTGCTGATATATAGGGAGGATATTAGAGACTATCTGAATGATTACAAGCTACGTATCGGCAAACTGATCTATGCGAGCTTTGCTGCATTGGTAGATAGTGTGGCAGCATGGAACAACGAAGAGAAGCGAGAAGAGGTCTTCACATATATCTTTACGCATCTGTCACGGTTTGATGGCTTCAAACGAGTGCAGAACAATATACAGATGTTGGCACCAAGCAAGAAATTCGCGGGAGAGCCATTGAAGATCGAGCGAGAGATGAATGACGAAGAAGAACGCGCTGCAAGAGAAGCTGAACGGAGACGACGGGAGAAAGAGCGACAGATGCTGGAGGCAGAGAAAGAGGCCAAGTCACTGATACCACTGAACAAGGACTATGAACAGCGTATCTTCAACAAAAGAAATGTGGATTGGGATTGTTATAGCATCTGGCAGCTGATGTTGGAAGAGAACAAGAATATTGAGACGTTGCTTGCCGTTGGAGAATACCAGACGGCAGCATTGATGTTCCTGCAACTGACGAAATCCATGTGTAGACACTTTGTGATGGATAGGCACTGGGAGTATTTTGACGACATGTATAGTCCGGAGTATGCCATCGAGGACTTAGTAGAGGCGTTTGAGAAACTGGTGAAGGAGGGGCGGTTGCCGGAAGAGGTGAATCGGTATATCCATGAGGCGTGGAAAGAGATAGAGGAAACGGAGTGTTGCACGGATTATGGGGTGCCGAGAGGGACTTTGCACTTTTAGTGGGCTGTGGGTGTTGGTTGACAAAAACCTGCTATTGGGTGGTCTTAGACAAAAACCTGATGCTGGGTGGAATTTAGACAAAAATCGAGATAAACCCCGTATCTGTTTTCCGAGTCTTCGACTTGCTTTTCATCCATACAAAGCCTTACGAGAACGAGTTCTCGACTGCTTTATCTGAATGCAATGCTGTGGCACGATGTGCCACTCGGAAAACAGATACGGCAATAAACAGAATAAAAACCATTGGGACTCTTAAACTGTGGACACACTCGGAAAATACATAAAAAGCCTATTTACGTTTTGCTTCTGCAAAGTTACAAAATTCCCAAGATTTTCAGTCTAAAATTCCCAAGATTTTCAATTTGCGGAGAATGTAGTATGAAAATGTCGCCTCGATAGTAACACATAATCGAGTTGAAACCTATCTGAGTCACATGGAAAATCCCTGATACCAAAATTTATTTTGCCAAAATACTGCCTAATACCAAAATCTTTGGTGGCAAAATACGGTCTGACACCAAAATTTTTGGTGGCAAAATCGACGTGGACACATAAAAGACAACTTGAACAACTTTTACAACAAGTAACAACTCTTTCGGTAAGCCATGAGCAGAACTGAGCTTGCTCAAGTTATGCCATGGCGAGAAAGAGTGCCATGTAATGGAACAGCTTCGCGGGGACATCGCCTCTTCGAGGCCCATGCTGACCAAGGGTTGCTGCAAGGGAAACAACTATGAACAAAACCTATCACTCGATTTTCCGGATGAACCATAAAAAAGGCTTGTCGGAAAAATGAAGAGATAGGGTTGGTTGTGTTGCTTCAATGCTGCCTGCTGATAAAGGAAAACGATCCAAACAATAGGTACGGCAGGAACAACGCTTCGCACGGATAAAGGGGGTGTGTACGGGCTATGTGCGGTTTTGAGCGAAAAAAATGGGTGATTTTGAAGAAATCGCTTATACAATTCGTTTGGATGGAGAAAAATGGCTATTTTTGCATGGTGGGTCGTTGGATGTGCAAAAAGCATGGTCAATGGGCTCGCTAGTATTCATACATTAAAACAATCAGCAAAGGATGAGGTTGAATAGTTTGTCTTTACGAAATATGCGTCTCTTTGGGGATCCTGCCAAGGAAATAGTTTTTGATGGTAGCAAGAATATTACGATTTTTCTTGGCGATAACGGTTCGGGAAAGACGACTATAATGGATGCCATCATCCACATGTTGAGTCCGTTTATGGGTGAGTTTCCGGGCTCTTCCACTACGCAGTTTACGGATTCTGACATTCACAAGGAGGACGGAGTGCGTACGGCGGACTATCTGAGTGTGAAGGCTGAGGTGCTAACGGAAGGTGGTGAAGCCGTAAAGGTGGTTCGCTCTCGAAAAGGTAGTTCTGTTCCCAAGGAAACGACTGACTTGCAAGGCCTCAAAAAGTATGCTGCCAGCATTATGGAAAGGGTGCAGGCGGATAAGCTCGTCGAGTTTCCATTAATAGCCTATTATGGCACGGGGCGTGGGTTTATTCAGATGCCTGAGCGTCGTAGAAATTTTGCAGATGTTTTTGAGCGTTGGGACGCCTATATTGGTGCTCCTCAACCCAATACGGATTTCAAACGGTTCGTGAACTGGTTTGACTTGCAGGAGGATGACGAGCGCAGGGAAAAGATAGAGCGCAACGACACCAGTTATCAATCGCCGAGCCTGAATGTGGTGCGTGATGCGTTGGCAAGATTCATTGGCAACAGATGCTCTAATCCTCGTATTCTCAATAGGCCTTTGCGCTTTGTCGTGGACGAGATGCAGGATGATGGCACTGTGCGCGAAATGCGTCTGGAAGAGATGAGCGATGGCTATAAAATTGTGATTGCTATGGTGGCTGATATCGCTTCGCGTATGATTGAGGCGAATCCTGTCACGCCCCAGCAGCCTAACCCGCTGAATGCTTCGGGGATCATATTGATAGACGAAGTGGACTTGCATCTTCATCCCAAATGGCAGCGTGAAATCCTGAAGCAGCTGAAGGACACATTCCCTAATATTCAGTTTGTCGTCACGACGCATAGTCCTGTCATTGTGGTTGGTGCTGCTGATATAGCTCAGGTCGTCAATTTGAACGCTGGTGGCGCTATCCAGCAAAAGGCGTTTGGAAACATTGCCCTTTCAAATGTAGGGCAGGTGTTGCTTAGCGATCTCTTTGGGCTTTACTCTCTTCAAGCTCCTCAATGGGATGAGAAAATCAAAGAGCGTGACTCTATTTTGCAGAAAGAGAAGCTAACTGGTGCTGACAAAAAGAGATTGGCTGAGTTGGACAAGGAGATGAGTGGTATGACTACGCTTCAAGACTCTAATGCTATTCGATCAGCCATGTTGTTGGAGAAAATCGCCAAGCAACTAAACGTTAAGCTATGAGAAAGATAAACAAGTCGGCGTCTGTTCCTCCTACTCTGAAGAATGTTTCTGCCCCGACAAATCCATCGGAGGTATGCGAAACCGTGTACCGGGCTGATGATGTTCGTCAGCAACTGATGAAAGACCAGTTTCATAAGTGTGCTTACTGTGAGTGTCGTGTGACGCTGCCATATAATGATGTGGAACATTATCGTCCAAAGGCATCTTATTACTGGCTGGCGTATGAATGGAGTAATCTTCTATATGCTTGCAGTCTGTGTAATCGAACATATAAAAAAGCATTCTTTCCTTTGGTAGACGAGTCTCAAAAAGTGACGGCTCCAGGCAGTTTGGAGGCGGAGAGACCTCTTCTTATCAACCCTGCCGTAGATATCCCTACAGACCATGTGACGTTTCGTCGACATGAGATAGTCGGGGTGACGGATAAGGGCAGGGAGACGATAAAACTGCTCCACTTGAACGACAGGCAGAATCGTCCGGAATTGGTGGCTGACCGGGAGCGGTTGTACGAACAATATAATTTGGAGTTGGATAAGATTGATAAGGTTGGTCGAATCTTGCTGGAACCAGGGCTTCCTCGGAATGTGGTGTGCGAACTGCAAGGAGTCATCGAATTATCGAAGAACAGCATTGGTTTGATGAAATCTCCTAAAACCGCTCATTCTGGTATGTTGGTAGCTCAGGCTGTTGATTGAAAAAAGAATTGAATAACTAAAAGGGTTTGTGTATGAAGTATCCCATCGGCATACAGGATTTTAAGAGTATTGTTGACGGCGGTTTTGTCTATGTGGACAAGACGGCCTTGCTGCACAAGATGGTGATGGAGGGTAAGATTTACTTTCTGAGCCGTCCTCGTCGGTTTGGCAAGAGCTTGCTCGTCTCTACGCTGAAGTATTATTTCGGTGGGGAGCGGGAGTTGTTTCGTGGTCTGGCTATCGAGGACTTGGAGCAGGAGTGGGAGCAATATCCTGTATTCCATATCGACTTCAACAGTACGAACTATACGAAGGGTGGGGACACGCTGCCCAAACTGATTCGGGGCATCATAGAGGAATGGGAGAAGCTGTATGGCTACGAGGGAAATCCCAACTTCGATGATGGCAAGCGCTTTGTCGATCTGCTCGCCCATGTGCACAGGGTGACGGGCAAGCAGTGTGTGGTGCTCATTGATGAGTATGACAAGCCGCTGCTGGATGTGCTCGACTCGGGAAGGACGGAAGTAGTAGGCAATGGCAGAGAGGTGCTGGTAGAAGACATCAACCGCGAGACGCTCAAGGGTTTCTACTCTGCCTTCAAGGCTGCTGACCAAGACTTGCGCTTCGTGCTGCTCACGGGTGTGACGAAGTTTTCGCAGGTGAGTGTGTTCAGTGGTTTCAACCAGCCGGAGGATATCAGTATGAGTGCGGCCTATGAGGCGGTTTGCGGTATCACGGAGGCAGAACTGGAGGGGACGTTTCATGACGAGATGGACGCTATGGCGGACGAGATGGGAGTGGGCCCCGAGGAGGTGCGCTTATTGCTGAAGCGGCATTATGACGGTTATCATTTCAGTAAGCGGAAGACGGACATATTCAATCCTTTTAGTCTGCTCAATGCGCTTAGCGTTAGGGATATCCAGGACTATTGGTTTCGCACGGGTACGCCCAGTTATCTGGTCCGCCTGCTCAGCCATACGGATGAGAACCTCAACGAACTGACGGGGAAGTATTACGACACCTCGGACTTTATCGACTACAGGGCGGACGTGGAGCGCCCGTTGCCAATGATCTATCAGAGTGGTTATCTGACCATCAAGGACTACGACCGCTTCTCCAACTCCTACCTGCTCGATCTGCCCAACAACGAGGTGAAAAAGGGATTCCTCACGCTGATTGCCTCCAACTATCTCGGCACGAAGGAGTCGGCGAACACCTTGGCGATACAACTGACGCGTGCTCTCCTGCGCGATGACCTCGACACATGGCGCAAGAGCCTGACGGCCTTCTTCGCCAGCATCCCTTACTCGATGCGTCGAAAGGACATGGAGACGGAGAAGGAACGCTATTTCCACTATACTTTCTACCTTATCTTCCGCATTCTCAGCACCTACCTCGTGCTCACGGAGAAGCAGCAGAGCGAGGGCCGGGCCGACTGCATCGTCGAGACGCCCAAGGGGGTGTATATCTTTGAGTTCAAGCTCGACGGCACGGCGGACGACGCCTTGTGCCAAATAGAGGAGAAGGGGTATGCGCGCCCCTATGAGGCCGACTCCCGTCCCGTCCATTGCGTGGGCGTCAGTTTCTCGTCGCGGACGGGAACGATTGACAACTGGAAGGAGGCGTAGGCAGCGCATGGAAATAAAGTCAGCGAATAGTCACATTAATACTGTTAGAACATCATGAGCACCATGAAAAAGGTACATATAGAGAAGAAAGAAGAACAATCTCCAGCGGAAGCCTCAAGCCCTGAAAAGGGCGGGGGCAGAAGGCGAGGGAAGGTGACAGCCCAAGGCGCCAAGAAGACGAAGGGCCGGCGCAAGCGAGCCAAGGTGGTGATGCCGAAAATAAACAATATGCAGAAGCCTGCGGGCATGAAGCTCGAGGAGTGGCAGATCGCGTTGCGAAAGCTGCAGGCCGAGAAGGAGACCTTTGCCATACGAATGGTGGACGAACAGTATGCTCCGGGAGAGTTTCGGGTGGTCAATGCGGCTACGAGAAACGAATACAAGGTGGTATATCGGGGGAAGGACAGCCTGTGGAACTACTGCTCCTGCTATGACTTCAAGACTTCGCAGCTCGGCACTTGTAAGCACATGGAGGCCGTGAAACTCTGGGTGAGAAAGAAGCGCAAGAAGGTGCAGGTGGCAGAGCCCGACTATAGTTCGGTCTATATCGACTACAAAGGGCCGCGCAGGGTGAAGATACGCATCGGCGACCATGGTCGGGAGATGCTGGAGCGATTGGCGAAAGACTATTTTGACGAGTTGGGTGTGCTTCGCGAGGATGCCTATGCCCGCTTTAACGTGTTCGTTCAGGCTGCCAAAGCCATTGCTCCCGACTTTCGCTGCTATGACGACGCCCTCGATTATGTCCTGGAGCGGCGTGACCGAATCAAGCGTTGCCGGTTGTTGGAGGAAAAATACACGGACGAATATCTTGACCAAATGCTCACCGTACCGCTCTATCCCTACCAAAAGGAGGGGACGCGCTTCGCCGTGCGTGCCGGCAAGGCCATCATTGCCGACGAGATGGGACTGGGCAAGACGTTGCAGGCCATCGCCTCGGCAGAGGTCTATCTGCGTGAGGGCATGGCTGAGCAGGTGCTGGTGGTCTGTCCCACGTCGCTGAAATACCAGTGGAAGCGGGAGATAGAACGATTCACGGGCGGTGACAGGGTAGAGAGTAGTGGAAAAGGCGTGGAGGACGGCTTGACCATTCCGAAGGTGGTGGTCGTAGAGGGCACTCCTGCTAAGCGCGACAAACTGTATAAGGCGTCCGCACCCTACAAGATTGTCTCTTACCACACGATGAGCAACGACGTCAGACACCTGGGCAAGTTGGATACCGACGTGTTGATCATGGACGAGATACAACGGCTGAAGAATTGGGACACGCTGATCTCCCGTGCCGCCCGCAAGATAGCGTCGCGCTATGCGGTCTTGCTGTCTGGCACGCCGATGGAGAACAAGTTGGAGGAGCTCTATGCCAACATGGAACTGGTGGACCAGTTTTGTCTCGGACCTTACTACCAGTTTCGCGATCAGCACATCCTGCTCCATCCCGAGACGGGTGGTATCATGGGCTATAAGGATCTCAACGCCATTGGCGAGGCCGTCAGCAACCGACTGTTGCGGAGGACGAAGAAAGGCGTGCGCCTGCAGTTGCCCAAGCGGAGCGACCAGTTTGTGCTGGTCCCGATGACTCAACGCCAGGACGATCTCCACTCGGAGTTTAAGTGGGACTTGTTGGTGATCCTGAACAAGTATCGCAAATACCACTACATGACGGAGCAGGACAGGCTGCGCGTGCTCAAGTTGCTGGGTCAGATGCGGATGGTGGCCGACAGCACCTTTATCTTGGAGCAAAATCTCACGACGCGTAGTGATGTCAAGATAGCGGAGGTGATGAACCTGCTGGACAATGTCTTGGAGAGTGGGGACGAGAAGGTGGTCGTCTTCAGCGAATGGGAGCGCATGACCCGTCTGGTGGCGATGGAACTGGACAAGCGGGGCATAAGCTATGAGTATCTCAATGGGCGAGTGCCGTCAAAAAGGCGCGGGGAACTGGTAGATGATTTCACAACACTTCCCGAGAGTCGGGTGTTTCTTTCCACTGATGCTGGATCTACGGGTCTCAACCTCCAGGTGGCGAGCACACTCATCAACATGGATTTGCCATGGAATCCTGCTGTCCTTGAACAGCGCATTGCCCGTATCTTCCGTCTCGGACAGGAGAAGCCCGTGCAGATCATCAACCTTGTCTCGAAAGGTTCTATCGAGGAGGGTATGATCAACAAACTGCGGTTTAAGAAGTCGATGTTTGAGGGAGTCTTGGACGGCGGTGCAGACACTGTGTTTGTCGATGAGAGCAAGTTTAAGAAACTCATGGACGACCTCGCAGTTGTCATGGAGGCAACGCCAGACGCTCCCGAGGTGGAGTATGTGGACGAAGAGGTGGAGCAAGAGCAGAAGGGGAAGACGTCTGTGGAGGCCTCTTTGGACGAAGCGCTCGCTGACGCATCGGAGGCAGACGATGAGTCTTCTGTAGATCAGGAATCGTCTGTGGACTATGGGCCTTCAGCAGAGTATGAGTCTTCAGCAGATTATGAATCTTTAGCAACCCACCAGTCTTCCGAGGGACAGCATCCGTCAGCAGACCATGGGGCTGTTGCAGGCCAGGAGCCTCCTGCGAACCACGAACCTTCTCAAGGACAGACGGCAACGAAGGCACAGGACGGTGCGCAGGAGCGGCCTTCCAGCCACCATGCTTCGCCCCATCCCCAGCAATTAGTCAGTCAGGGTGTTTCCTTTTTTAGTGGACTGGCCGAAACACTCAAGTCGGCTGAGGCTACTCAGCAGTTGGTCGATAGCATCGTGGAGACCGACAAGGAGACGGGTGAGGCCCACTTGAAGATACCCGTCGGTAGCAAGGACACCGTCATGCAGATGCTCACGCTGTTTGGCAAACTGATGAACAAGTAGCGATTGCGATGTAACGAAATCGGGACGCTCCCCATAGGCTGTTTCTTCGGGATGCTTTCGGGAAGTCTTCGGGATGATGTCAGAATGATTTTGGGATATTGCCCTTGAAATAATCATCGGCCATTGGAAATGAGAAATGATTTCCAATGGCCGATCGTTTTTTATCTGGACCCTCAGCCGTCCGACGGGGGGGGTGCTGAGGGCGGCAGGAGGCTATAGGGAGTAGAACTCCGTGAAGGCGCGGACGCAGTACTCATGGTCGGCTACGCTGCCTGTCTCGCGGCAACTGTGCATGCCGAGGATGGCATTGCCCATATCGACACCACGCAGGGGGACCGTCGAGGCCAGGATGTTGCCCAGGGTGCTACCGCCCGCCACATCGCTATGGTTGACGAAGCGCTGGCAGGGCACGCCCGCCTTGCGGCAGATCTCGGCGAAGATGGCAGCAGAGACGGCGTCGCTGGCATACTTCTGGGAAGCGTTGAACTTGATGGCGGGACCTCCACCGAGCATGGGGTGGTTGGTCGGGTCGTACTTCTCGGCGTAGTTGGGATGGAAGGCGTGGGCATTGTCGGCAGAGATCATGAAGGCGCGCTCCACAGCCTGCCAGTAGGCTTCCTCCGTGCCACTCTGCTGACGGGCAATACGCATCAGCATCGAAGCCAGGAAGGGGCTGCCAGCACCCTGCTTGGTCTGCGATCCCGTCTCCTCGTTGTCGAAGATGGCGAGCACCTGGGTGGTGTCGCTCTCGGGAGCTGCAATCAGAGCCTCGAGTCCGGCAAAGCACATCGACAGGTCGTCGAGGCGGCCCGAGGAGATAAACTCGTCGTGGACGCCGAAGGTGCAGGCGGGCTGCGTGTCGGCCAGATAGAGGTCGAAGTCGAGGATGTCCTCGTGGCTGACGGGGCGCTGCTTGCTGAGTTCCTCTACAATGACATTCATCAGCAGGTTGCCCTGCTCCAGTTCGTTGTTGATCAATCCCAGGAGGGGAAGCATATCCTTCTGCTTGCTCAGTTTCACGCCGTCGTTGACCTGGCGGTTGAAGTGGATGGCGAGGTTGCTGATCTGGAGCAGCGGACGACGGACGTGCATCAGCATCGTCTCGGGCGACATAGCGTCCTTGCCACGCACGATGACACGGCCCGCGAGTGTCAGCGGACGGTCGAACCACGTAGAGAGGATCGGGCCACCATAGACCTCGGTGTTCAGACGCACCAGGCCGCCCTCACCCGTCATCTCGGCATGAGGCTTCACACGGAACGTGGGGGAGTCGCTATGGGCGCAAATCATGTGGAATCCCGTCTCGGCCAGCGGTTTGCGGCCCAGGCGGAAGGCATAGACCGAAGAGTCGTTCTTCGTCACATAGACCTTGTCGCCAGCCTTCAGTTCGCCGAGGGGCTGCTGTGGGTCAAGGCGGCGGTAACCGTTCTGCTCGAGTTCATAGGCTATGTTGCGCGCGGCGAGGAAATTGACGGGCGACGCATCCAAAAATTTCAATAAGCGATTGATCATAAATCGGTTGTTTAAGATGAGTAAATATTTCGGCCACAAACTTACACAAAATTTCTGAGATACCCATCATCAGACGGCAAAAAAATCATACTTCCCCCGTGGCTTTTCTCCATTTACTGTGGTTTGTGGATGGGCATCGGGGCAAAAAGCTGCGCATTTGCAGCGTGAACCCTCCTTTTCTTTGGCCGTGTCGGCTTTTATTGCTAAATTTGCACCTACACAATCACCAATAGAAATAAGGAACAAGCAGATCATGATAAGAGAGAATACTCCCGATGAGGCTTTCCAGTTGCTGCCCGAGTGGGCAGAGCAGGAGGCCGTCGTGCTGGTGTGGCCCGACGAGCAGACCGACTGGGCCTATATCCTCGACGAGATACGCCAGACCTATGTCGAGTTTATTGAGGCCATTGCCCGGTATGAGGCCGTGTGGCTCGTGGCGCGCGATACGGCGGCGGCACGAGCGTGGTTGGCAGGTCGGTTGAGCGATCGTGCGCTGGAGGCGATACGCTGGATAGAGGCCGAATACAACGACACATGGGCGCGCGACACGATGCCGCTGACGCTCTCCGATGGCAGGGGACGGCTGCGGATGGTGGACTTTCGCTTCAATGGCTGGGGTGAGAAGTTTGCCAGCGACCAGGACAACCAGCTGGGGCGCGTGCTCCAGGGAAAGGGAGTCTTCCGCTGTCCGATGGACCATTGGGACGACTTCGTGCTGGAGGGAGGATCGGTTGAGGCTGATGGCGAGGGCCATCTCTTCACGACCTCGGTCTGTCTGTTGGCCCCTCATCGCAACCAGCCCCTCACGCAGGGCGACCTGGACGAACGGCTTCGACAGGCTTTCGGCGTGGGCCGGGTCTATTGGATCGGTCATGGCTCCTTGGAGGGCGACGATACCGACGGCCATATCGACACCCTGGTGCGTTGTGCGCCGGGCCATACGCTGCTCTATGTGAGCTGCGACGATGAGGCCGATCCGCAGTATGCCGACCTGAGGGCCATGGAGGCCGACCTCCAGGCCATCAATCGCGAGGCCGAAGTGGCCTACCGACTGCTGCGCTTGCCGATGCCCGATGCCATCCTCGACGAGGAGGGGAATCGCTTGCCAGCCACTTATGCCAATTTCCTGATCGTCAACGGGGCCGTCATCGTGCCTACCTACGACCAGCCACGCCACGACGCCGAGGCGCTGCGTGTGGTCGGCGAGGCCTTCCCCGACCATGAGGTGGTGGGAGTGGACGCGCGGGCCGTCATCCAGCAGCACGGATCGGTCCACTGCCTGACCATGCAGATCCCCGTAGGCGTGGCCCAAGGAGGCGAATAAACCGAAGGGGCTGGGGCGGAGAGAAATCCTCGTCGGCCCTCATATCAAAGAATATATCACAAGACTCACAATGAAAATAGGAATCGTACAACAACACAATACTGCCGACGTGGCGGACAACATGCGCCGTCTGGCTGCCTCGGTGGAGCAACTGGCCCAGGAGGGGGCGCAGCTCGTCGTACTGCAGGAGTTGCACAACTCGCTCTACTTCTGCCAGACGGAGGACGTAGCCAACTTCGACTTGGCGGAGCCGATCCCCGGCCCATCGACTCAGTTTTATGGTGAACTGGCCAGGCGTCTGGGCGTCGTCATCGTCACGTCGCTCTTTGAGCGCCGCTCGGCAGGTCTCTATCACAACACGGCCGTGGTGATAGAGCGCGACGGAACCATCGCGGGCAAGTATCGCAAGATGCACATCCCCGACGATCCGGCCTACTACGAGAAGTTTTACTTTACTCCTGGCGACCTCGGCTTCCGTCCCATCGACACGAGTGTGGGTCGCTTGGGTGTGCTGGTCTGCTGGGACCAGTGGTATCCAGAGGCAGCGCGCCTGATGGCCTTGCAGGGGGCAGAGATTCTGATCTACCCGACGGCCATCGGCTATGAACCCTCCGACATCGAGGAGGAGCAGCAGCGCCAGCGCACGGCGTGGACCACCGTGATGCGCGGCCATGCTGTGGCCAACGGACTTCCTGTCGTCGCTGTCAACAGGGTGGGCTTCGAGCCTTCGCCCGTGGGCAAGACGGAGGGACAGGCCTGCTCGGGTGGCATCCAGTTTTGGGGATCTAGTTTTGTGGCTGGGCCGCAGGGCGAACTCCTCTGGCAGGGGTCGGACAGCGAGGAGGCATTGCGCCTGTTCGACATCGACCTTGAGCATAGCGAGAATGTGCGCCGCTGGTGGCCCTTCCTGCGCGACCGCCGCATCGACGCCTATGAAAAAATCACCCGCCGCTTCATCGACTGACGCGTGCAATACTTCTTTACCATCACTTGACCATTGCTAAGGTTATGAAAAGAAATACTATCCTGGCGGTACTGACCGCCGGATCGATCTCCTCGTCCCCTCCCGTCGGCGCACAGCAACTGTTGCCGCAGCCGAAGCAGGCCGTCTTTGGCAAGGGCACTTTCAATCCGCAAAAGGGTGTCGTCCTGATGGAGGAGACTTCTGGGGCGGGCCACGGCAAGGAGTACTACCGACTCCATATCACGCCCGACACGATGCGGGTGGCCTATGCCGACTCCACAGGCCTCTTCTATGCCACACAGACCATCAGCCAGCTCCGCAAGGGAGACCTGCTGCCCGTCTGTGATATCGAGGACTGGCCGAGCTATGAGTGGCGTGGCTGCATGATTGACATCTCCCGCCATTTCTTCCCGCTGAGTTTTCTGAAGAAGCAGGTGGATGTCCTCGCCCATTACAAGGTCAATCGCCTCCACCTCCATCTCACCGACGCGGGAGGATGGCGCATGCAGATAGACCGCTATCCCGAACTGACGAAGAAGGCGGCATGGCGCACGGAGAGCGACTGGACGAAATGGTGGATCGACAACGACCGTCGCTATATGAGGGAGGGCGACCCCGGGGCCTATGGAGGCTACTATACGAAGGACGAGATGCGCGAACTGGTGGCCTATGCTGCCAAGAAAGGCATCACGGTCGTGCCCGAGATCGAAATGCCGGGACATAGCGAGGAGTTGACCGCGGCTTGTCCCCAACTGAAGTGTGAGGGCAACCAGGAGGCGCAAGGCGACGTGTGTCCGTCGAGCGAGACGACCTATGCCGTGCTCCACAATATCCTCGACGAGGTGATGGAGGTATTTCCGTCGAAGTGGATCCATATCGGTGGCGACGAGGCGGGCAAGGGTAGCTGGGGGTCGTGCCCCAACTGCCAGCGCAAGGCTCGGCTGGTGGGGGTCCGTAGGACGGCAGACCTGCAGGGGTATCTCATCCAGCGCATCGCTGCCTATCTCCGGCTGGAGGGCAGGGAGGCCATCGGATGGGACGAGGTGCTCGACGACAGTCTGGCTGCCCATGCGCCTTCGCTCGGCGAGAACGTCAACGTGATGGTATGGCGCGACATCAAGGCGGCTCAGCGGGCCATGCGAAGGGGTCACAACGTGATCCTCTCGCCTGGCGACTACTACCTGGACCGCTACCAGGACGCTCCGCCCACCGAGCCCTTTGCCGGAGGAAGTTATCAGCCGCTGCGCAATCTTTGGAACTTTGACCCCGCACCCTATAGTGGTGATGGCTTCACGGGTCGTGTGCTGGGCGTGCAGGGCAATCTCTGGACGGAGTATATCAAGACGGAGGACTATGCCGAGTATATGCTCTATCCCCGCGAACTGGCCATTGCCGAGGTGGGATGGAGTGGACGTAGCCGCTCCTACGAGGAGCTGAGTGCTGCCGTCGTGGCGCAGTATCCGTGGCTGGCCGCGCAGCATGTCCAGGCCTTCGACCTCAGACGGGAGAAGGGAGACCGCAAGGAGAAGCAGAAGCCCGTGCGCCATCTGGCTGTCGGGGCAGAAGTGACCTACCACCAGCCCTACTCGCAGTCGTATGTGGGACAGGGCGACGGCACGCTGACCGACGGGATGTGTGGCGGATGGTCCTATGGCGACGGCCGTTGGCAGGGATTCATGCAGCGTCGCGACACGACGGTGGCTCCCTTCGACATCACCATCGACCTGGGCGAGGAGAAGCGGTTTAGTACCGTCAGCCTCGACTTCATGCAGAGCGACGGCGCATGGGTGTTCTATCCCAGCCGCGTCACCATCAGTATCTCCAGCGACGGCGACCATTTCGTGCCCGTCTATGACCAGGCGTACACCCGCGAGCGACTCCATGTGGTCGGTACGCGTACGGTGACGTATCAGGGCAAGAAGCAGAAGGCGCGTTTCGTCCGTATCTCCGCCAAGGAGGACAATCCTGGCGAGTGGGTCTTCACGGACGAGGTGAAGGTGTATTGACGCAGGATAGCGGTAGTGGCAGGGGGGGGGTCCGTTAGGGAAGGGGA
>ERZ780057.235-NODE-235-length-27165-cov-246.062_pt1 | contig 27165 bp, 35 predicted proteins | sample MGYA00511844_ERZ780057 | MGnify/ENA primary metagenome ERZ780057 (study PRJEB29588, sample SAMEA2149030) | human gut metagenome | biome: human gut; feature: human-associated habitat; material: faeces | place: Denmark | collected 2008/2010 ...
CATCCTAGCCATGAGCGAAGCGAACCCGGACGGGGGTGGTCGGCTTCAGGCTCGCCGCAACATGACGATAACACCGTGTTCAAAGGCGAGCCGATTGAACACTCTCGCATGGTTTTCGGGCGTGTCGTGAGGCGCGCCCTGATATAATAAAACCAAAGAAATGAGGTAAAACAATGAAACCGTCGGAATACTTTCCCGATAGAGTCGAAACATACTTGACGTGTCTATCCGACAGGGCGCTCAACGCAGGAATCGACGTGGTAAGCGACATAATCGCGCTTGACACCGCGGCCCCATACACGCCCGAAGACTACCAGTATGCGCTTGAAGCATGGTTGCAAGGACGCCACGACGTATGGCAGAGCCGCATAGACGCGTATAAAACAAACCTTGCGGTCATAGCCGAACTCGCAATCCACGAACACACCCCCCACACCCAATGCGACTACGACGATATCGTCGAACGCGCATACAGACTCGCAATAGACGAAACGGCCATCGAAAACGAAATCGAAAGAAGGAGGAACAATGGCGGACGACAAACGGCATGACGTGCTAAGCCGAATCGCGGCAGTGCAACAGTCGGTGGAAGCCGTTAAACGCACCACCGAAGGATACGGGTACAAGTACGCCACGCTGAACGATATTTGGCAGCTAGTCAAGAACAGCATGATGGAACATGGCTTAGGCTGGACGGCCGTCTGCTCAAGCGAGATAGTCGGCGCCGACACGGATATTCCAACCGTCTACAACACGCTCACCATCGCAGTCTACGAGTCAACGCATGAGTTGGAGAACCTCATGGACATGGTGAAGCATGGCGAAGCGGTCAGCAGCAGCTACACGTATCCGGCAGCCACGGCCCAGCAAGTAGGCAGCTTCGAAACCTACTACCGGCGTTACGGGCTAATCCACCTGCTTGGACTCACAACAGTGATGGACGACGACGGCAAAACAGCCGCCCCCCGCCCCGCCCTCACGGAAGAATTCAACTAAAAACCGAAAGGAAAAACAATGGATATGATTGAAATCGAAGCGGTAGGCGAAATCCGATTCGTCCACATCAAAGACAAGTATCAGTCCGACGCGGCGAAACAGCGCGGAATCGAACCGAACTACCAGTTGCAGTTTGCTTTCCCGAAGAATGGCGACGTGCATAAGGAACTCGTCGCGTCCGCCAAACAGTTGGGCGTGCGCGCCAACGGTGACAGCCTGCGTTACAAGGACGGCGATTTAATCACCATCAAGGACGGCACCCAGCCGCAGCGTGGCAAGTGGCTCGTCAACCTATCGTCCAAGTGGAAGCCCAGCATCGTTGACCAAAACGCCAACGACGTCGAACTGGCCGAAGAGCCGGGAGATGGCACGCTCGCCAACGTCGCGTTCAAAATCGGAACCACGAAGGAAGGACGACTCACCTACTTCCTGACCGGCGTGCAGCTGCTGCGAGTCGAAAAGAACAACACCCCCGCCCCCCACAAGTTCGGCGTATACACGCAGCTGACCATCGACGATGAGCCGGAGTTCTAGAACGTGAACATCAGCCGCGAAGGCGCTTGGAGTGTCCCGCGGCTGGCTGTTCATGCCCGCATATTTCAAAGGAGAACAAATGACGAAATTCCTAACCACCCCCCCTTCCAATAGTCGGGTAGACACCGTGTTCAACACGATGCTCAAACGCAATCCAGGCAAATGGGCCGAATACCGTTCATACGAGAAACGCACCACCGCGAACGCCACCGCCTACAATATCCGCAAACACATCACCGCATGGACGGAACCAAACGTCGACTACGCTGCGGTCACACGTCGCAAGCCGGACGGAACATACGCGGTATGGGTCAGCGCGGTACATATCAAGGAGGACACCAATGACGACATTGAATAACCGCAAGCCGGAACCATTGGAGTCGGCCATCCAGAAACATCTCATCAAAGTCCTGGAACAGCAAGGATGGTACGTTCAGAAAACGGAAGGACGCTCACGCAACGGATTTCCCGACGTGACCGCAGTCGACACGTTCGGCAACGTGTGGTTCATCGAACTGAAACGCACTGTGGGAAAGCCAAGCCCAGACCAGTGCCGCGAACTCAAAGCGCTCGCCGAACATAATGCGAACGTCATACTCCTGTACGGCATGAAAGCCGTTGACACGTTCCACAGGAACTGGGCTGACTTGACGCACCACCACATCCTTGTAGTCGATTCGGAAGGAAAAATGAGATGGACGGAAGAAATCTGACATACCGGGTCTTCCAAGACCGTGAAACATGGCTCAAAGCCCGCGAGGGAACGATAGGCGCGTCCAGTCTCGCGCATTTCATCGCCACCGGACAACTGCCATCCCCCCCGCCGGACATTCCGGCAGTACAGTCGGCATTGCGGTTCGGAAGCATTTGGGAGCCAATGCTCGTCAAACTGCATGCGGAAAACCTACAGCTCGCCATCGTCGCCAAGAACACTCCGGTAGACCGTTTGGAGAACGGACAGCTCGCATGGTATGACAACAGCTTCTACACGAACGGGCGCCTGCACGTCTCGCTTGATGCCGCATACCGTGACCATGGTGGACTCCTGCACACAGTCGAAGTGAAGACAGGAAGCAAACCATCCTACGCGTTCCTCACAACCGAACAGCGCAATCAATATTCGGCTCAAGCGCAGATAGAAGCCCGCATGATGGATACGGAGTATGCGGAAATCATCTACGCGCAACGCCCCCCGTCATGGGAGACGCTGGACGCCGAATACATCACCGAACGAATCAAGGAGACGCTTGACATCGCGATCATCCCCGACGTGATGGATGCGGGCGCGTTGGAAAAGTATGTGACGGAATACGAGCGTGCGGAACACCCCACGGACAATGGCGGACAACACCTGTTGGCCGAACTGTTGGAAGCGAAAGACCGGTACGACACGCTGAAGGAAAAACTCGCCACATGGCTGGGAGAACACCCCGGCGAACGAGTGGCATGCGCCGGACATGTCGCAAGACTGGCGGAAACCACGCGCACCACCACCGACTACAAAGCGTATTTCAGCCAGCATCCAGCCGACCTGACCCCATTCAGAAAAACATCGACGACCACCCGCCTCAGCGTGGTGAAGGAGAGCCTGTCCGTGCTTGGAACCCATTCCAGGGGGGCATGATGAAGAGTAGCGTATCCGAATGGCTTGACGGCGACGCTTGGGCTGATATCGAGGAGATGCGCCAGCCCAAGCCAATGCCGCCCGCCAGCAAAAAGAAGACCGTCACCCACTACGCCGACATGACATCCGAAAAGGCGGAGCATAAGCGGAAGCTGAAAAAGAAGTGGGTAAACGAGAACCACGAGAAGATGCTCGAATATTGGGTGCGATACCGTAAACAGCATCGTGAGGAAAGCAGAGACGCATGCCGCAAGTGGCAGGAGAAATTCAAGGCCGAACATGGCGTATGCTATCAGACTTGGCGCAGATGGCGTGAAACGCCGGAAGGACGCGAGCGCATAGCGGCGTGGGAAGCCGAGCACGGGAAGGAGAAACAGTGAGGGCTTTCATCTTCGACGAGGCCGGAACAGGCAAGACGAAACGCAGCATGGACTTGCTGGACGACGCGGAGCATATCCTCGTCATCTGTCCGGCAAGCGTCGTGAAGACCGCGTGGCTGCCGCAAATCAGCCAATGGTCGCACGGCAAGGCGTTGACCATCGAAGACTACCGGAAGGTTGGATGGCCGGAAGACTATCGTTTCCTCGTGGTGTCATACAATATGGCCGCAAAGCTGGGCGAAGTGCCGGACGGTTTCAGTCTCATCGTGGATGAAAGCCATATGGTGAAGAATCCTAGGAGTGGACGTTCCAAAGTCGTGAAAGGCATCAGCGACCTTGCCAAGGACGTGCTGATGCTGACCGGCACGCCCGCTCCGAAGGATTTGGAAGACCTGTACGGGCAGACCGTGGTCATGTATCCGCACGCCAATGACAGGATGGCCCTATTAGGCGATTCTTGGCGCACTCTAGGGGCTTTCAGGATGCGATACGGTAAACCATACACGATGAGCGTGCAAGGGCGTACAGTGGTCAAATACGCGTATTCTCGGCCCATGGTCGAAGAAGCATGCCAGCAGTTGCAGAAGCTCGTATTGGACATACGACGCGGAGGCAACCCGCTGCCGCAAGTCGAATGGCTCCAATCGCCGAAAACCGAACAGGAGGACATGGCGTTGGAACAGTGGACGAACACCCACCAACTGGCTGAAGACGTGTACGCGGCAAGCGCGAGCGCGGCAGCAGTCAAACTCGCCCAACTCGACGACGGCTTCGCATACAAGACCGAAGACCGTGGAGAATCCTACTGGTTCGGCACGTCCAAAGTCAAAACGGTATACGATGAAGCCAAGAGACGCGAAGACCAGACGCCACTGCTCGTATGGACGCGGTTCAAAGCGGTGAGAGACGAAATCTACCGTACTTGGACGCCATGCACGGATGCGAAGACATTCCTCGCCATGGACGCTCAAGAACGCGGAAAGTATCGGCTCATAGTCGCCAACCCGCAGTCAATGGGCACCGGCGTTGATGGCCTACAGCGTCTCATGAAAGACCAGATATGGCTCGACCTCCCATGGACATACGCCGACTGGGAGCAGGCCAACAGAAGACTGGTACGACGCGGCAGCCCCTATCAGGGACGGCAGCGCATACTCGTACCGGACACGCCATGGAACCGCAAGGTCATGGACGTGATAGAAGGAAGGAAAACCCTCGATGACATCATCAAGGAAAAACACCAAAGGCCCGAGCCTCGGAGCCGCGCATGTGGAAAGGAAGAACAATGACCAGTGACAACCGCAATGTGACGCGACTAACAGTAGGCCGCGAGGAGTGGCGGAAGATAGAATCCGAGGAGACAAACTTCATCCTCCGCGAAACCCAATCGCCATACGAGACCGTGGCCTTCGTATTCTCCGACGCCCCCACCGGAATTCACGTCGGCAACGCCATCATCATCTCGGAAACCCCGTTCGGTGAGGCCAGCCCCTGGACATGGAGCATGTTCGCCAAACTGACCGACATGACAGTGCAGGAACTCAAAGAACGGTTCCCAGCAGAAGCGAAAATGGAAAACCCATCCGCATGCGCAATGTACCTGTATGAAATCAAACCGATAAGCGACGAGGAACTGTTGCGGCGCCTTTGCGACAAGTAAGGAGAAAGAAAATGCTGAACGACATCACCATCGAACAGTACGTGGACCATCAAGACCTCATCCTGCCATACACGGAAAAACAGTTGAACCCCAACTCGTATGACGTGACCTTGCAGGACACCATCATCGTCTTCGCCAAAGATGCGAAAAACGGTTACGCGGACAGCGGCGACCACACGCTGCACGGCATCCACACCAAGCCCGTCAGAATCGACGGACACTACATGCTACAGCCCGGACAGTTCATACTAGGCGCCACCGTAGAGAAAATCAGCCTCCCGGACAACATGATGGCACGGTTCGACGGGAAAAGCAGCCTTGGCCGACTCGGACTCTGCACGCACGTTACCGCAGGATTCATCGACGCCGGATTCACCGGCACCATCACCGTCGAACTGAAGAACGAGAACAGTTTCCCCATCATGCTAAAGCCCGGCATGCGCATCGGCCAAGTCTCGTTCGAATACTTGAACGATGCCGCGGCGAAACCCTACCGCATGGTCGGCCACTATCAGCATCAGAACGCTCCACAGCCAGCGGTGGAGGTGTGATATGAAATCACCAAGACAATGCCTCGACTGCGGTCGAGACATGACATTAGAGGAATGGTATCCCGAAATGCTGTGCGAAACCTGCAAGCAGGAAATCGATTCGGCGTTGACGGACGAAGGATTGGAGTATCCCGATGAGTCTTATTAGAAAACTAGCCCACCTCGACCCGACGCTATGCAAGCATTGCCTAAAAAAACTCACCGCGAAAGAAATGTACCTGTTCAACAGATATTGTACGAAATGTTGGAGGTTGCGCGGTTGAACGAGAAAGGCGGATATGGAAATCCTGAAACTCATCATCTGCACCACCATCCTGCTTGGACTCGTCGCTGCCATAATGTTGGTTTGCGACGCATGGAGTGACCGCATCTTCATCACATATGTTGCCATAGCCGTCCTAGCGATAGTGGCTTGCATATGGTTGTATAACTAAAAAGCCCCCGCATGAACCGGGGGCTGGGGATAAACCAAAGGAGGGCTGCTGGAAAAACTTCCAACAGCCCTCATTGTATCACGGTCAACGACACATTGTCAAATACCAGTCGCTGCCGGAATCAGTGCCGATTGCGACATACCTCGGCTGCCCCGAAGAAGCGCCAACATAACGACCCCACAGGAAGCCGTCGGCATAAGCGCCCCAACCGTCCAACACGACCTTCTCGCCACGACTGTAACTGGCTACAACCTTTCCCTTCAACGACGGTTCGGTACGCACGTTCAACGCGTCCACCGCAACCTCATACGTGGTGGCAACCACGGTCGGAGACGGGTCAACCACCGGATTCACGCCAGCATACTTGTCCCAAGCGGCCTTATCGCCAGCGAAATAATCCAAATCAAGCGAACCGGCATAACCGCCGATATGCCCGTTGGACGTGTACTGACGCATCGGATACGCCACATACGACCAAATGGAATCGGCATCCTGCCAGCCGACCGCATCCATGGAAGCATAGCACGCCTCCCAAATACCACAATCATGCTTGGCGCAAATGTCCTTGATGAACGGGATTTCGGAACGCTGCGCATACACGAGCGGCTTCACGCCGGTCAGTCGAATATACTGGGATAGAAACTCGTCCAGATATGCGCGGTCGCCCCAAGCGGCGTTATCGGCAGCTTCCCAGTCAACGCACGGCACGAACTTGCCAAGATAACCCTTGGTGTTTCCGGCGAAGAAACACGCTTCCTCCGAAGCACCCACGCCACGAATGTAATGCATGTAGCCGACCGCCATGCCACGCTTGGCAGCGGCCTGAATCTTCGCATCCGCACCAGTCCACACGGACCCGACCAACCCATTGGCCGTCGTCAGTTCACCAGCACCCCAAGTACACTGGACCACCACGCCATCGGCGTCAATCTTGGAAACGTCAACGTCAGCCTTCCAATTGCTGATATCCACAAACCTCATTATTCAGAAACCTCCGTTTCATCGCCTGCAATATGCTTGCCCGTCACCAGACTCTTGGATGGAGTGGCGAGCGAAGCCGGACTGATGGCATCCGTCTTGCCAGAGGACGCCACACACGTCAACACGGACGCGACGGCTGCGACAAGCGCGATACCAGCCACGTTCAGCCAATCCACTTGGAACAGGCCGACACCGCCAACCACGCCAGCCGACAATGCCGCCTGACATGCGGTGCGGATTGCACGCTCTAACGTGTCAACCCAAAAATCCCTAGTGAACAATATTCTGCTCCTTACTGTTGTCGTTTGCCAACGGTTCTATTGTACTCCTCAGCCCGTCGGGAAGTCTTGGCTTCGGATACCGTTCCAGAAACTCGGGGTCGAGAACGTTGCAGAGTTCGCCCAGCCAATGTCCCATCGCCCGAATGTAGGAGGTTTTCAAATCGTCCTGATAGCGGAGCTGGTTGCGTTCCCGAATGAACTCGGCAAGCTTCTCGTCCTGCCGGTCGATTTCCCGCTGCATGTTCAATTGGGCTTCCGAGAGTCGCCTGTAGGCTTCGCTCAGGTCGCCGCGTCTGTTTTGCGCCCAAGTGACCGCTGCGACCACGATGGCGCACGATCCGGTCACTAGGGCGACGATGATGTCAGTGCTCATATGGCACTATTCTAGCCGATATTATATGTGAAAATGTGGGATACCATGCGACTTCCAGCACTGCCGCCAGCATACTCAACCTTGATGTTGCCGTCCGTAAGCAACCTGACCGCGGTCGGAAAATACGAATCTCTCGTAGCAGCATAACAGTTTTCCGTTACGGCAGGATAGAAGCTGGGATTGGTGACCCGCGCTATGGTGGCTTCGCTCCCCCAGCCAGTCAGGTTCACCGAGGCAGTCGTTAGGTCGATATGCGCGGTGCCGCCGCTCGCCCACATGTGGGCGGCATGATTGCTCAAGTGGATGTCACTCCAAGGCATATTCCATCCACGCCACTTATCGCCTTTCCTGACATAATCGCAATTATCGGCCGCATTATGCAACAGCGTGCCGTCAGGCACGCCGGTCAGAGCGTCACGCTGGGCGGAAGTCTGCACCCGCAGCATATCACCCTTCACCGCGGCGCCAATATACGTCTGCGTGATGACAACGCCAGCGGCGGCCGTGTTCGACACGCCAGCCGGAACCAGCACTTGAGCCAAAGCCAAAGCACCATCCGGGACAGCCGGTGCGACCGGCACGGCGGCGGCCGTGCCCTTCATCACGCTGAACGCCGGAACGTCCGAACCATCCGACATTGGCGAACGCGTCTCATTCTGCTTCACATACACGATATCGATACGCGAGTTAGTGGACGGGGCCGCACTCAACGGCACGTTCACGTTTCCATCATTCTGGATAAGCAGCGCGCCATGACGGTTCAATACGGCGTTGAACGGATGCACCGTCACGCTCATGGAATTACTATTGCCGGTGACGAGATTGTCTTGCTGACGGTCGAGAATGCCAGCAATCGGCAGCATCGTGGTCTTATTGCAGACGAACAGGCCGCTCATGTCACGGCGCGCATCCATAAACGACGCCTTCCCGGACACTGCGAAGATACTATTCCTCAATGCCATTATCAATCTTTCCTTCCAACGTTTTCAAACGTTCCTCAAGCCGGTCGATACGGTCATGGGCGAGATGGGCCTCATGTATCGCCCACACGCCCAGCATCGGATAGTTAATGCCGCACGGCTCGTAATCATCATTATACTCGACGAACTGCCCCAAACCGTTGTCATCCAAGTCTTCGGCAATCATGCCGACATGGATTGTCGCGCTATCGCCGTTCAGATTCACATCATCGATGAAACGGTAGAGCGTCCAATCCACGGCGCGCATCTGCTCCAACGTGATGTCCGGCTTGAGGAAATCCTGTTTGACCTTGCGGCTGGACTGTGATGTGCCCATCGTGCCGTCAGACAACGCCCACACGGCACGCCATGGGCCGACCGTGAACAGGTTATTGTAGGCGTTCGTCGTATTCGTGCCACCATGGCCCGTAGACAATACGCCCCAATTCCACGTATTGCACTTCTGGTCGATGGTCGCACGGTCATACGAGTTTTTGTTGATGGATGCGGCCACCGTATTGTCAATGTTCGCGCTGATGTCCAACACTTTCTGAATCGCCTGAGTCAACTGCGAGCCTGACGGCTTCTCCAGTTCGCGTAGACGCCGACCATACTCGTTCAGGGTGGCTACGAGCTTGTTGGTCGCCTGAGCCGGATTCTTCACATCGAGCACATCCGTATCGTCGGCAGCCAACGGAGTGCCGTCCGCCGACTCGCCCTGATGCACTACGATTTCGGAAACCATTATTCCACCGTCACTTTCACACCGTCAAACACGTCACCAAGGGTGAACGTAATCCAATTCGAGCTTTCATCGGCTTTAATGCCGGTGATGCGCCGCGTATGCGCGCCATCCAAATAATACCAGTCGCCCTTCGTCGTGAACCTGATATAATCGCCGACCGTATAGTTGGCGAGCGTCTGGTTCACCGAATGCAGGTATCCGCGATGCACTTTCGCCTCAGTGGACGACACCGGCTGCCAGTAGACGGCGGCAGCCTCGTTCGCATACGCCTGAAGCGTGTCCCGCAATTTGACCGTCGAATGGCTCGAATCCACACTCTCCCAAACCGGCGCGCCCGCTTTTTCCAGAATGTCCGTATAGGCCGACACGACGAGCGTCTTATCGTCGGATTTGCCGGACGTGAACCATTGCAACGACGCGAGCTTGTCGCCATCATCCGTGGCGGACAAGGACGCGATGCCCGGCTGCAAGGCGGACGCACTGAAATAGTGGGTTTCGCCGCCAAGCAGCGGATGGCCGGTCTTCATATGCCACTCATACCCCAATCCGTCAGCCGTGCGCGTCGGGAAGAAGCCGATGTCGCAACCGTTCTGACGGTTCGTGATGTTCGTCAAAACCTCGCCGACGTAATTCAAATCGACCGCCTGATAGTTCGCCTCCGACGTGCCGACCTCCGCCGTCTCCAATACGACCGGCACGCTGCTGTGGGGCCAGCTCATCGCCTGTTCGACGAGATTGCGTGCAATCGTGTTCCATGTGACGTTCTTGTATGACGTGTCGTATTGAGGGTCTGGCGAACCGTCCGACTTTACGAGGCTTTTCCCCATCGCCTTCGCCGGAAGAATCGTCCTATGGTCGAAATACGTCCACATGCCGGACGCAACCAATGTGAGAATACCCGAATCGGCGTCATAGTCTCGGCGCAAGAGCACTCCGCCGACCGTCAGCCCATCATCCTCCGCGACCATGACGGTCTTGCCGATGGCCGCGGTGTTCCTCAAATCCAACAGTCGCGCATCGTTCGCAATATATTGGACGCGCGTGCCGTCCGTCGAAGCGTAGATGGGCACTTTGACGGTGAGCGAGTCAGTATCGTTCAGTCTCATCTCCCATTCGGCGGAAGTGTGCGGCAATGGGACGATGCGGCGTCCGGTCAGCAGGTCCGCGAGATAGATTTTCACCGCCAAGCCTCCTTCCATTCGACCGTCATCGTCGGCTCGCCCGACTGCACGCCCAATGGCGTGAACTGTATCGTCGCATCGCCCGAAGGACGGAACCAGTTCTCTTCGGTGAGGAACATGCTCAAATCAGACTGGTTCTGGAACAGCACACGCTCATTGTCGAAGTCGAACACCATCGTCTCGTCCGGGTTGATTTGACGGTGAAATTCGACCGCTTCGCCGGTTTCGACGCAGTGGACGCGCACGCCTTCGGACAGTCCGCCTCTGATTTTCACGACAAGATGCGTCGGCGCGAAACCGCTTCCGGTGATGGCGACACGTCCCGGATTGCCGACCTCGCCTTCCGTCAGCGGGTCGGTCAGCGGGTCGGTGACGCCTTCGCCGTCTGTCGGCACGCCGACCGTCTGCGAACGCAATGGCCCATACAGGTAGGGGGATGGCGCGAGCAGTCCAATCTGGAACGCGGCCCTGCCACGATACCGGTATTCGTCCACGGTCATCGACCTGAGTTCCGCATCGCACGATAATGCGACGCCAGCGCCCTTCCGCACGGTGACCGACACCAACCGTCCGGCCATGCCGCGAAGACGGCGCATCATCTCGTCCGTATCTTCGACCGTACTGGTCGCATAATATCCGTTGATGGTGATGGTGCGCCCATCATAGTATGTGGTGCCGGGAACGGCGTTGCCATCAGCCCTAGGCCAAGCATCCTGTTCGGTCTTGGCTGACGGCAAATCGTCGAAACCGCCCATGGACACCAGTGTGAACTCGTGTCCGGCGTCGCCGTAAAGCGTGATGTCACCCACGGTGACGGTTATCGTGCTCAAGGTCTGACACTTCCAATCATCTCATTGTTCAAAGCGTATCCGAATCGGCGAGCCACCAGCTCCACGTCGCTCAACGGGCTTGCCACCACATTGTCGATGTGGACGCCGCCAGCATACCGCTGGTCGCCAGCCGACACCATTCCAGTATAGTCTTTAAGCTGCGGCGCCACCACCATGCCAAGATTCGTCGCGTCAATCTGGTCGAAATCCAAGGAGCCGAGCACGCCATCAACCTGACCGCGCACGAACGCTCCTTGGGCGCCGATGGCCTTGCCGAAGTCGCGCATAAGATGCTCGCCGGACACGCTGGTATAGCCGGAGCCGGAGAACGGGCCGACCTTAGCAGGAGAGAACGGGAAGAAGTCTCGCACCTTCTGCAACGCGCCCTTCACCGCGCTTTTCACGCTTTCGACAGCGTTGAGAACACCCCGTTTGAAACCGTCCATCAACGCGGCGCCGGAACTGACCAGCCACGAGCCAGCATCGGCGAACAATCCTATAATCTGGCCCGGAATGCTCCCGATGTAGCCGAGAATACGACCGCCCAAACCGGCGAACGGTCGGGCGATGTTTGCGATAATCGCAGGGACAGCGGCCGCGACGGACATGAAAATGCTTGGGAAGTTCGCTGCGATGCTGGTCGCAACGCTGACGAAGGCGCCCAACAGCGTGGGCAGACCGTTGACGATGCCGGTCGCCAATCCGCCGATGATTGCGGGCAGCTGGTCGATGATGGCGACGGCGATGCTCGGCAATGCGGCGGCCAATGAGGTTATCACGCTGGTGATGGCGGACATCAACGCCGGAATCAGCGTCGGCAATGCGGTCGCGATGCTCTGTCCGATGGACGGGAGCACGGCCACAACGGTGGCGCCCAACGTCTGAATGCCGGAAGCCAAGGACGCGCCGAACCCGCTGACGAACCCGGCAACCGCAGCGCTATTAGCGCCGACCGCGCTGAACGCGACCTGAACGCCGGTAACCAACGCCTGACCAAGCGAGGCCATAAGCGACGGAATCCGTCCGGCGAGCGTGGCGAACAGGCTGCCGAACGCTTCCAGCATCGGCTGGCCGTACGTGGCGATAAGACCGGGCAACTGTGCGAACATGTCGGAGAATGCTTGGATGATTTGCGGCAGTATCGTCATCAACGCGGGTGCGAGCGTCTGCCCGACGCTCATGAGCGCGTTGGCGATGCCCGGCAGCGCCGCGGTGATGCTTGCCACCGTCTGCGGTAGGGCGGCGGCGAACGCGCTCGCCATTGCCGGTAGTTTCGTCTGGATGCCGGTGAGCGTATTGTCGAGGCTTTTCTGCCATTCGTCGAACTTCCCGGTCATTTGGGACGGGTCGAGCTTGAACAGCGTCTGAAAGCCGGTCGTCAAGCCGGTGAACAATGCGCCGGTCACGCCCAACTGGGATGCGATGCCGCCAATCTTGCCGATTGCCGCGCCGACTCCCTTCACGGCCACGCCGAATCCCTTCAACGCGCCGGAAGACACCTTCAACGCGGCGGAGCCGATGGTGGCGAAGGCCGTCTTTCCAGCAGCCGCCAACGGGCTGAACCGTCCGGCAAGACGCGACACGGCGCCGCCGACCGTGGCCGACAGTCCGGCGCCCACAGTCTTAGCTGCTGACGTCAACGGCGCGAACGGATTCCGTCCTTTGAACGAGCCGAAAATCTTTTCAGCAAGACCGTCGAACGGCATAGCCAACGCGGACGCCGCTTCGGAGCCAAACGACTTGAACGCGCCCTTGACAGTGGAAAGCCCAGACCCGAGCTTGGACATGGTGCTGCTGATGGCGGTCGTGTCCAGCATTTCACCGAACGCCGTCTTGAACCCGGACGCCCAGCCCTTCACGTTGTCGACCATGGAGAGCACGCCGGATTCGATGTCGGCCATCTTCGTTTTGACGGATGCGGCGGCGTTTGAGAACGTTTCGGCGATAATCTCCTTGACCGGCGTCCACTGCTGAGCCGTGTTCGCGGCATAGTTGGACAATCCGGCCTTCAGGCTGCCGAACGTCCGCATGATGCTGTCGGACGCGGACACGGCGGAACCGACCAATGGGAGGAACACGTCTGGAATGTTCAGGCCGGTAAGCTCCTTGAACTCACGTCCCACCTGCACGAGCTTGTCACGGTAGATGTCCGCGCTCTGTCCGGCCGTGTCCAACGAACGGTAGATGTCCGAATCCACGACGATGGTGTCTGCGGCGGCGTGAATGTCACGGAACGCTTGGATGAGGGATGGAGCCTTCTTCCGTGCGGCAGCATCCACTTCGGTGTTGAGGGTTTCGAACGCTTTGAGGAACGCTTCTGGAAGCGCTTCCGCGTCGGAGCCCATCGCGTTCAAACCGGTTTGGAGCAGCTTCACATTGTCGGACGCCTGTCCAACACCATTCCGCAGATTCGTCGCGGCCTGTTGGATGAGTTCGAAGCCTTCAGCGCCTTTCTCGCCGAAGCTGAACGCGTACGTCTCCAAGTCTTCGAACGCGACGTTGAACTTGCCGAGCGCGTTCTGCGCTTTAGTTGACTCGGACAGTGTTTTCGACATTGCGTCGGCTATGGACGCGAGCTTGCCGATGACCGCGGACGATGCGGACACAGCCGCTCCGAACACGCCGGTGAAGCCGGAGCCAAGTTCGATGAGCGTGTTCTTCACGCCAACCAGCGCGCGTCCGATGAACGGGATGCGGGATGCGAACCGGTCGTTCGTGGCGACCATGATGGAGAACGCGGTGGCGCCAACGACACCCACAGTGTTCAGCATATCGGCCAAGGAGGATAGCAGGTTGACGTTCTGCGAGTTCAGGCTGATGAGGTTCGTCAATGGGGCGAGGAACTGTTCGACCTGCCGCACGTTGAACGCATTGCTGACAGCTGGCGCAATCTGGTTGACGAACGTCGTCGCCAACTCGGCGGCCGCGTTCGACAATGGCACGAATCCTGCGAGCATTTCGCCGAACGTGTCCGTCATGCCCGAACTGGAAACGGCGGTCAACGCTTTGCCAAGGTTAGTGGACAATGCGGTGGCGGCTTCCGCCGACCTTACGCCGACCGTGTTCTTGATGCTGTTCCATGCGCGGTCTGCCGTGACGGGCATGGCTGCGAACTGCTTTTCGATGGCGTCGGCGTTCTCAAGCACCGTATCGTAGAGTGCTTGGCCGCTGATTTTGCCTTCCTTGCCCAACTGTTTCAGTTCGCCTACGGACACGTTAAGATGCTTGGCGAGCATTCGTGCGATTTGCGGCGAGTTCTCCATGATGGAGTTCAACTCGTCGCCGTTGACGATGCCCTTGCCTAATGCTTGGGTAATCTGCCGCATGGCACTGGACGCTTCCTGCGTGGACGCGCCGGTGCTGACCATGTTCATGTCGAGCAGTTTGGTGAATTTCGCCGCGTCACTGTAATTGGTCACGACTTCCGGCGCGAGCGTGCGGAGTCGGGATGCCGACTGGATGAAATCGTCAGTGGTGACGCCGACCTCGTTCGCGTATTTCAGCGACGTTTCGAGCGAGCCTGTGTAGTCTCCGGTGGTGCCTACCGCGTTTTTCAGCATGGCGGTGGTCCGACCCCACTGGTTGCCCATTTCGATGATGTCGGACGTGACGTTTTTGACGGCTTTGCCGACCGATGCCACGGCGGCGATGGCGGCTGCCGCATTCAGATACTTGTTGAGGTCGAGGTTTGCGAAGCCGTTGCCGAAAACGTTGGCGGAACGCCGTCCGCTGGAATTAAAGGATGGGAGCACGCTGCTGAGCGCGTTTTTCACGCCGCCTTGCAGGTTGAGGCTCTTGTTGAACGAGCCGGAGAACAGTCTGGACATGCCCAAGCCGGTCGAAGTGAAGAGTCGGCTTGTGCCTGATGCCATTTTGGGTTGGATGGCGGGGGTGAGCACCGCGCCCTTGCTTGCTTTGACAAGTGCGGAATGCAAGCCTTCCAACGATGGAAGTACTTGTATCCATGCGGTTGCGATGCTGCCCTTTGCCATCTATTGTTCCTTTCGGTGAAGACCCAACGCCTTGTTGATGTCTTCGGTGTTCATCGAATCGAGTTCGTAATCCTCCTTCTTGGTGTTCTTCCGGTTTTCCGGCAATACGCTTTTCGGTTTCCGTCCCTTGCCGGAGTAGGGGGCTAGGGTTGACTGTTGGACGATGTCCAAGAGTCGTGCCGTAGTTCCGAACGTGCCTATAAGTTTGGCCCTCTCTATGATGCTGTAGTTTTTGGGACTGCCGTATTGGCTTGCGAAATCAGCCAAGATTTGACTGTCCCACTTGTCTGGGTCTATCGCGTAGGTCAGTCTTTCGACTGTGAATCCAAAAGCGCTGGCAATTTTCCCGACAGGTACTCCCATGCGTCGAGCACATCATCGTCGAATGCTGCCATGACCGCTTCGTACTTGTCTTCCTTCAATACGCCGCGCATGAGCTTGTCTACGAGCCAGATGGTTTCCACGCCGTCTTCGACTTTTTCGGAGTGGATGGCCTGTTGGAATTTGCGGTTGCGGAGGAGTTTCGCGTAGGCGTCGCCCCAATTGTCGTTGAAGTCTTCTGCGGTGATGGTGGGTTTGCGTTTTGTCATTGGTTTTCCTTTCGTGAAGCGTTTTCACATATAAGTATACCCCACGCCGCGGTCGGCATGGGGTATGTTGGTCACGGACTGCGAGTCGAAGGCTGCACGCACTTGGGGTAGTACAATCCACGCAGTGTTTAACATGTCAGAAGGAACGACCTGCAAATTATCAAGCGCACATACCTTCAGCTGGCGTCCGTTGCCGTTGGGAACTCTCCGAAATCATGCGAGGCAGTGTGCTCTCATACCTGACCGCAGCCGCTCGTCGTGGACTTCAATTCACGCCGGCGTCGCGTGACCCCACCCACATCTTCAGCCACCGTACCATCGGATACCGGATTCGGAGAGCTTACGCTTTTGGGATGGTGATGTACTGGGTCTGAGCGGGCTGGGTGGCGGTCGGATAGGCGTTGATGGTGAACTCGAAGTTCACGAGAGCCGTATGCACATGGCTGATGTCGCCGGTGATGAGGAACGTGGCGTCCGCCATCACGTTGCGACGCTTGCGGCCACCCTTGAGCATTTCGTCGATGACGATGACGTGATGCTCCAGGTCACCGGCCTGCTCCTTGACGGTGATAGAGCCATCCTTTGCCGCGGTTGCCTGTTCGACCGTCACGTTGGCGTGGCCGTATGCGACCTTAAGCAGGTCTTCGTTCAAGGCTTCGATGCAAGTACCCGTCCACGTCTTGGAGAACGTCGGGTCGGCCTGTGCGACCGTATCGCCACCGGCGGCCACAATATCGTCTCCTGGGGTGAGGGATGCCGGTTCGGTCAGACCGTCTTCGGACAGATAGCCAAGGCCGACGAACGCGTCGCCCAGTTCGGCGGTGGCGTCGGTGGGGATTGTGGTGCCCAGTGGGGCGACCCAAATATAGCCGGACTTGTTGGCACTAGTACCCGGCTTGGAGAATGTCACGTTTGCGGAAGACTGCTTTGTGCCCATCTCAATTCCTTTCGTTGTTCAATCAGTGGATGGGCGGCGTCGCCGCCGCCCATGTGTGCGGATAGTGTCACTCGGTGGTGTGGGTGATGGCGTAGAACTTGCTGGTTCCGCCGATGAAGCCCCAGCCGATTGCGACTTCGGTGCGGAGCATCACCTTGTTGACTGCGCCCAAGTCGCCTTCTGCGGAATTGTCCGGGTTGCCGGAGTCGAACACTTCGATGCCGGACAGCGGGATTGCGCCCCAGACGAAACGGTTGGCGAAGTCGCCGACGACCGCGTCGAGCGCCTTCTTTTCCAGCTGGGCGGAGCCGGTGGCCGCCGCGGTGTCGGACACGGTGTTGGAGGCTGCGAGGGTGACGCCGCCGAGGTTGACCATGTTGCCGATGAGCGGAACGTCGGCCGCATACTGGGTCGGCGTGCCAATGGTGGTGAGGCCATCGCCGATTGCGGCCAAGTATGAGGAGGTGGTGACGCCCTGCGCGGACGCGTCGCCCTGTGCGGCGACCTGTCGCACGGCCTGTTTGAACGCGGTGGCCGCTTCCGCTCCGGTGCCCGGAGTGTAGTCGATGTTTCCTGCCTGGTCGAGCACATATCCGTTGGTACGTGCGACGGTGGACGCGGCCTTGGTCGCCGGGTTGACGCCGAAGATGGGGGCGAAGTCGAGTGCGCGGCTGATTGCACGGTTCACATACGTGCGGTACTGGTCGAGGATTCCGGCCTGATACGGCTGCGCGAGGATGCTCTGAAGCATGGTCTGCGGAGAACCGGCGCGGAAGGTGGCGTCGGTCGGATTGTAGGCGCCGTCAACGCCGAACAACTGAAGGAACTTCTTCGGGAAACGGTAGCTGATGTAGAAGGTGATGGGGTTGATGGTCACGACACCGTTGGTGGCGTCATTTGACTTCTTATTCTTTTCGGCGTCGGTTTCGCCGGTGGCGCCTTCGCCGAAGATGCCCATTTCGCCAGAGAAGTCGATGGTCTGCATCTGCGTGCCGATGAGGTCGATTGGAGTGCTGTTGGAAATCCTTGCGATGGCTCCGGCCGCGGGCTGGTTGGAAATCAGCTTGCGGTCAACGAAGCCCGGCTTCAGTTCGATTGTCGCTAGGGACATGACTGCCTTTCGTGGTTGAGGTGGATGGTGTCGGCCTTCTGCATTGCGGCCCCGACTCGGCCTCTACCACGATTGTTTCCGGCTGTGTGCGCCTCGACCCCACCGTCGCCAGTGGGTATGCCCTGCATTGTTTAACGACTGTGCCGGGCGGTACGTTTTTGGGGAGACGGTCGGTTTTGGCATGGTGGACGAAGCTGCTCTAATCGTCTGCCAACCATCTCCAAGACACAGCATAACACTCCGCTCGACTTTCGTCAAACGGGTTCTACCACCTTCTCGTCGCAGTTCGCGTTCGGCGTGTCATCGGACTTGCTATATGGTCGGACTTGGCACGGTTGCACCGCATGTGCGCCGGAACGAGATTGTCCATCCTGTCGCTTCCACCAGCGGCACGCGGTATCACATGGTCTGCGGTGAACGCCAACGGATGCGCCGTGTTACGGCCCCAGTAGAACGGTGCGCCGCAATAATAGCAGGGCGCTCCCGTCCGTTTGGTGCGTTCGCGGAGGATAGTGCGATTCCGATGGTAGAGTCCCGTATCCTTGCCCATCAGGCAATCACCTCCCTGACCTTGCGTTCCTTCGGACGGTTGACACCACGATACCATGCGGCGATGCTGACGCCCTTCAAACCGGCCGTAGTGTCGGTCTTGCGTATCGGCGCGAACTTCCACTGGTCATCCGAACCGGATTTGAGCTTCTGCGCGTTCTGCACTTCGGCCGTCAGCTGCGGGTTGTTCGTATGTTTGAACCGTCCCTCGTTCAGCAGGTCGAGGAATCCCTGCTGCGAGGCAAGGAACTCGGTGCCGGTCAATTGGATGACGTTCAATCCGCGTGGAAGCATGTCCCTTATCGGATTGTTCAATCCGCCAGCGTCCAAGATGAGCGTGGTCTTGCGTGGGCGCGTCTTCAGCTCGTCAGTGACCCACTGCCATGATTCGGCGGTGGGGCGTTCGTCCACGATTTCGCCGATGATGTACGCCCACTTGTCGTAATGCTGCGAGCCGACCGTCACTTCTTCGGTGTTGGCGGCCACGGACAGGGCGAGCATGCTCGTGGTCGGGTCGAAGGTGAGCGCGTAGACGAGCGTGTCGCGGTCGTGCTGTAGGTCGGAGTACGCGCTGTCCCACAAGTCCATCGGGATTGCTGGAGGAATGCTGTCCGCCCACCACAGGCCCAAGTCTTGGATGCGGAAGTCGATGAGGCCGTCCGCGCCGCCCTGTTTGGCTATCGCCACGTCGGTGAGGAACGCTTCGCGTGGAATCACGTCCGGGTAGAGCGGGTTGGTGAGCGCCCACAACTGCTCATCCTCGATGTCCGCGGTCTCGTCGTCGATGCCGTAGCGCACCGCATACGCCATGTCGTCGTTTTCGGCGTTGTCAAGAAACACGTTGAACGTGTCGCCGATGGACGAGGGGAGGAACGGCGTGCCGGTGTAGACTATCATAGCCATGCGGCGTGTCTTCAACGTCTTGGTAATCATCGCCTCGTATTCGGAGCGGAGTTCCTGCGCCTCGTCGAAGATAACCAAATCGAACGTGCCACCCATGCCTGCGGAAGCGCTCTTGCGGGAGCGGAATCGGACGAACGCGCCGTTCTTCAACTGTAGGCGCTCGCGTCCCATGGTGGTGCTGAAGTGCGTGACTTCGGCTTTCAGTTCGGGATTCGAATCGATGGCGTCTTTCAAATCCTCCATGATTTTGTTGGCCGCAATCTGCTCATGCGCGGTGACGAGCACGTTCAGTCCGAGCACGAACAGATAGTATAGTATTGGGGCGGTGAGGATTTTGGTCTTGCCGTTCTGACGCGGCATGTTCAATGCGACACGCTTGTATTTCCAAGTGCCGTCCTTCTTGCGTTGGAAGGCGTTGTTGAGGAATTCGATTTGGAACGGGAGGATTGCGTTTCCGCGACCCCAGTTCACGTATTCCGCGGCCATGATTGCCACGTCGGATGTTGGGCGAACGTTCGCCCTCCAATTTGGATTCTTCACCAGCATGTCACACCACCTGATACTTCTTGAGAATGTCGGCGTCAGCGCCCTTGCCGTATGCGTCGCCGATGGATGCGATGTCCTGCGCGGTCTGCGGGAACGTCAGCTCGTAGTCCAACGTGATGCCCAATGGTTCGAACACGGCGTTCAAATCCTGTTTTATGATGGAGATGCGGCTGACGAAGCTTTCACGGTTCGACACCAACGATTGGGTGGTCGCTCCGAGCGTGTCCAGAATCTGAGCGTCCTGCGGGGGGAGTCCGGTTTCCATCTGGAAGCTCAACACCGTGTTTTGCAGGAGTGTTTTGAGCTGTCCGTTATCCCATTGGCTGAGTCGTTTTACTTCCGGCCGGACGATGGTGTCGTGGTCGTCGTTGGCGTCGAATTTCGTCCAATCGGATGGGTTCTTGCTCGGGTCCGTTTTGATTACCACGTCTGGTGAGGTGCCGACGACGACCGGTTCGGGCAGCATGAGATGTTCGAGGTTTTGGGAGATGAGCCCTTCGATGACCATGGCACGCTGCGCCAACAGTACGGCTTGGTCGGTGACTGGCGCGTGGCTGAGGGTGAGGCATCGTAGGTTTTCGTCGATTTCCTCTGCGTTCTCGTCATAGCAGCGTCCGTCCAATCCTACCGCGGCGACTTTTTCCAACTGTAGGTCTGGGAGGTAGTCGGTGCTGAGCGGGTCGCCGTCCTGCATGAGGAAGTAGGAGTTGACGCCGCCGACCGCTTTGGAGAGTATGCGCGTGAAGCTGCGCTTGCCGACCGCGCTGAAGTTGCTGACCCGAACGCGCATGGAGTATGCGTTCTTGACGAGTTCAATCCACGGAAATGAGATTGCCTGTTCGTCCACGATAGTGAGTGTCATGAGCGTTTCGCTTCCTTCGCTACGAGTTTCTGAAGGGTGGTTTTCGGCGCTTTGGCGGCGGTTGTCCTGCTTTTGTGCGAGTCGACTTTCACCGCTTCGTCGAAGTTTTTGGTCATGGTCATGAGCAGTTGCATGAAGCTGACGTAGTTTCTTTGCGCGTTGCTTGCCATGCTCATATAGTATTCACGGTCATCGTCCGACGTTTCGGCTTTCCGCCCGTACTCTTCCATGTCCGAGTAGGCTTTGTCGATGAGTCCGTTGACCTGTTCCATGCGGCTTGAGAGGGCTTCTTCAGTCTTCCCTGCCATGAATCCTCCTTAACTGTTCGGCCATTTGGCGTTGTTGTTCTCGATACCATCGTACCATTTCGGTTTTCACGATGGTGCGGCGCGTCGGGCTTTCGACGTATTGTGGCTTCATGTGAGGCTGTTCCTTACGTAGATTTTGCAGTCGCATCCGGCGTGTCTTGCCCAGACGCCGTAATGGTTCGCGTCGTATGGGTGCCATATTCCGCACCGTTCGAGACACCATTGGCATGTTTCGCCTACCGCTTCGCGTACGACTTCCGTTGTCGAGTCGAGGGCGAACAGGTTGATGGTCGCCTCCTGCATCGGCTGGACGGCCAGTTCCCGCTTGTATTTGGCGAGGAAGTCCCTGACTGTTTTCTCGGAACGCTGCTGGCTTATGAGCCATCCTACTTTCTTGCCGAAACTGTCGGAGTCGAGCCGTTCCAAGCCTAGTCCAGCGGATTTTTCCGCGACCTGCTTCCAGATGTCGCCTAGGACCTTGCCGGCCATGCGCTTGTCGCCGCTGCTGGCAGCGGATTGGGCTTGGCGCACCTGTTCGTCGGTGATGATGTCCTTGGCTGCCGGTGAGAGTATTTCCATGAGGTCTTCGACCGACTCCTGCGTGCTTTTCAACTCAGGTACTCCAACTGGTAGTCGTAGACGGTGGATGCGCGCCCGTCTTTGGTCGGCTGGGCGTCGGTGGTGTTGAGCAGCGGGGCGCCCATGATGTCCCACAGGCTCTGATTGTACCAGTCGGTCAGCGCGTCGCCGATTTCGGCGCTGAGCGTGTTGTCGGTTCCGCCGGAGAGTTCGCGTGTCACCACGGTGATGGCGATGTCCAGGTGTCGGATGTATGGGGTGATGTCGGACGCGTTCTGTCGTGTGACGATGATGAGCGGATACTGGCTGGTGTTCTTCACTGTCGGATACTTGTCGTATACGCGCGTGTTGAGGCGTTGGGACAGTCCGTCGATGATGTCGTTGACGATTTCATTGTCTTTGCTCACAGTCCGAATCCTTTCAGCGTGTCGCCGGAATGCGGTGTCTTGTGGTATTTGATTTCCGTTCCGGCTCGGCGTGTTCCGTTGAATGTGCTGAGCGTGCGGTATGTGGTCATGGTTGGTGGCTTGCCCCTGTATGAGTCCGTTCGCAGCTGTGGCATGATTCGTGATGCGACGCGGCGTGACTCCTGTTGGAATCCCGCTGACTGCATTATGATGTTGGTTGCCGTGTTCGGTGCGGCGACCATGATTTTGGCGCCTTTGAGTCTTGCCATCAGTATTGCACCTGCTTCGCGTTGAAACTCCATTTGAACGGGTTGAACGTCACCTTGTTTTCGGGGTCTATGGGCGGTTTGATTGAGGTGACGTGGTAGGTGTTCCCATGGTATTCGAGTTCGCCGCCGACGATTTCCGGCGGCGTGTCGGGCGTGGTGACGTGGATGGTGAGCGAGTCCACTTCGGTCATGTTGTCGAACGTGCCGGTGTCTTCGCTTGTGGTGTTCGCGGTCACGATGCCTTTGACCGTGTGTTGGCTGTCTCCGGTGGTGACGGTGATTTCGTGTGTTTTGAGTCCGTAGTGCATCAGAGTTGGAACCTTGCTATGGTGGCGCGTCCGACGCCCAGTTGTTTGAGCTGGCTGCTGGTGAAGAACACGTCGTCCGTGTTGCCTCGCCATTCTCCGGTGAAACTGTAGCCGCCCGCCGTTTGGGTGAACGTTTTGAACGCGCTCAGGTCGGTGTCGCTTTCGGACATGGATTCCTTGCGGCTCACGTCCTGTGCGACGCTGACGCCGATGATGTCGGCGACCATTTGGCGGGTGAGCGGGTCTTCCGTGACCTGCTTGTCCAAATCGTCGCCTTGGTTGCGGTACATCATGCGGAGCACGTTCGATGCTGCTCCGCGTTTGCGTTCCTCATAGTCCACGAGGTCGAGGGGCACTTTGTGGCGGAGGTATGTTTCGGTGTCTTCGACGGTGGCGAGCGGCTTCAGTTCGTCGGTCAATGCTTTTCCTTCCAGTCGTGCAGCGAGAGTCCTAGCTGTAGAATGCGTTCGGCAAAACGTTTTACCAGCTTGTCCTTCTCGTTTTCGTCCAACTCCACGGGTGAGTTCACCACCACGTCGTCGTCGATGATTGAGAGGGTCGCGGGAACGTTTTCGTCACGCATCACCATGCTGAGGGTTCGGATGTCACGCATGCGCGGCACCCATCCAGTCGGGGGTCTTGTTGGCCGGTTCGACGGTCACCGGCGTGACGCGCGTGCGGCTGTTGATGCTTGCCGCGAGCTGCTTCTCGAAGGCGTCGAGCTTGTCTTCCTCGGCGGGCAGCAGGTCGGCGCTCAACCCGTACTGTTCTGCGATGGCGTTGCGTTTCGCCTGCAGCAGGCCGAGGCTGATGCCCTTCTCACGGGCCTCATTGACCTTCGCTTCGGTTTCCTCGGCTAGTTTTCGGGCGTCTTCGGCTGCTTTCTGGGCTGCTTCGAGCTTTTCGCGTTCCTTGGCGAGCTTTCGGCTGATGATGGCGTCGAGCTGGGCTTGGGTGATTGTCGGCTCCTGCTGTGTCGGGGCCGCTGCGCTTCCAGACGAGCCTTCAGAGCCTCCCATTCCGGTACCGGTCGCATTCGGTTCCACTCCTTCCACTAGGCGGATTCGATGATTCAAGTGTCGTTTGAAGTTCATACCAGTCTTTCCAATCTTAACCGCATCGTGAGTTCCACGATGTCCGTAGCAGCATTATACGCCCTGCGCAGGTCCATCCGCGCTTTCAGCGTCTTCGGATTGTCGAAGTCGTCGGGCAGCGCCTGTAGATGCCGTCCGAGTTGTTCTTGGATTGAGCGGGCTTGGTTCTCAATCGTTTGGATGGGTGCAGTCAAGTGCCATGTCCTTCTTGTAGGTCGCGACCAGGCAGTCGTGTTCGAAACCGCCTTCGTCAACGGTTTGAATCGTCGTGTAATGCACTGGCGTGTTCGCATACTCGCAATACCATGCCCATGCGAACATGATGGTCAGCATGACGGCGATTGCCCCGTATGCGATTGCGGTGAACGTGTCTCGCATTCGTGCTCCTTTCCGACATTGCGTATTCTAGTCCGATGGGCGAACATGCATGCTGCTTGGATTCGTCACGCGGTTTCCTTCACGCTTTTCCAGATGCGTTCGATTTCGGTGTCTCCGAGTCCGCTGACGTGTCCGCGGAGCACGAGTTCGTCGTGGATGTTGGCTTCGTTGTCCTCGTGGTTGTGGAGGCGTCCCCAAGCCCACCTGTAGAGCGTGTCGTTGCGGCGTCCTTCGGGCACTGGCGTGAGGTCTGGCCGTCCGTTGCGTGGAGCGTTCTCCTTGACCGGTTTGGACATGGGTTCGACACCGTAGCCGTGTTCGACGAGCCAGTTGAGCAGTTCGAGCGGCGCCTCCTGCACGTCCGTCTCGTCGCCCACCAGCTGGTAGAAGCCGATGCCGTCGATGTTGGAGCCGGCGCCGAGCACGTATCCGCGCCCATCCACCTTCACGTCCACGGGGATGCCGTCCGCATGGTTGGTGTTCTTGAGCTTGCCGGTCCAGCCTTCGGGGAGCCGGTAGTAGGCGTGGATGCCGCCGTGTGTCGGCGTGTGCACCATGAGGGTTGGTTCGAGCATGGGTCGGAGGATGTTGTATCCGTGGCGGCTGTGGTCGTCCTTTGGCGCGTCCATGTCGATGATGATGCTGCCGGGCTGCGGGATGACGGCGTACACGTCTCCCTGACCGATTTCCACGACATCCTCCTGCTTGCCGTTCTTCCAGTTGCGGACGGCTTTCGGATTGTCCGGGTCGGTCGGCTCCTTGTGGAGTTTGAACCCTTCTGGCGCTTTGACGTTGACGATTTCGCCGTTTTCGATGACGCGCCGTTCCATGTCGGTCTGGGCTTCGGCGACGGGAAGGTCTTCGAGCAGTGGGAGGCGGGTTTCGTTGATCTCCTGCTCGTAGCGTTCGCGGTAGGGTGCGAAGCGGTCTTCGTCGATGACGACGCGGACGGAGCAGACATGTCCGTCGATGCGTTTGCTGCGCAGGCCGACGCCGAGCATCTTGTACGTGTCGCCGCTTGTGTGGCCGAGGTATGGGCAGGCGCGCGTGTCGGCGAAGCCGTTCTCGCAGATTTCGTTGACTATCCACATGGCGCGTTCGTCCAGCTCCTGTTCGCTGTCGTTGAAGCTGATGTCGCGGTGGATGTCGTCGTCCAACGGCTTGTCGGCCCAGAGGATGGCGCTCGCGAGCATGAACGGGGTCATGCCGTATTCGTCGATGAAGTCGGCCAGTGGCTGCATCTGCTGTGGGGTTTTGCGGCCGGAGAACATGACGGGCACGAGGCGGCGCATGTTGGCGTCGCTGTTGCTGGTCGCCAGTGGATGGTTGCTTGCGATGACGAGCGTGGCCTGCGAGCGCACGTTGACGCTGTTGCGGCCGACGCTTCGCGCGTGGATGGTGTCGCCGGTGGCGATGCGTTTGATGATGCCCATGTCCTTGTCGGTGAGCATGTCGCCTTCCTCGTCGTACACCCAGTAGCGGCCGTCGAGTTTCAACGCTTCGTTGCCGCTTTCGAACACGCTGGGCGAGTTGAGGGCTTTGATGGCGATGCCGCTGGCCTTGTCGTGGTAGGCGTCGTCCAGGCGTCCGAGGAGGAAGCTTTTGCCGTCGCCGCCGTGTCCGTAGAACACGTAGAAGAGATGCTTGTACGGTTCGAGGAAGGGGGTGGCGAACATGCGGAGGAGGTTTTCGCGGCTCGCGTCGTCGGCGGTGAGTTGGGCGATGAGCTTGTTGGCTTGTTCGACGAGTTTCTTGGTTTTCTTGGGGTCGTGCAGCCATGTGCTGTCGTCCACGTACAGGTATGCGCCGTTGTCGTCGGCTTCGCCGGCCATGACGCTGTGCTTGCCTTGCGGATGGAAGGCGGTGTTGCCGAATCTCATTCCGCGGACGAGGCGGGGGAGTTTGAGCGCTTCGTTGCGGAACATGGGTTCGAGGTTGCGGACGGCGCGGCTGCCGGTCGGGAAGTTGAATTCTTCGGCCAGGCTGCTGATGGGATGCCACGTGTTGGGCATGTCTCCGCCGAGCCAGTTGGTGTCGCGGGCGTACATGGTGTCGCCGTGTTCGTCGAGGCGCAGGTCGCCGTTTCTGAGCGACCAGAACGCGTCGTAGTACGCGTCGTCCCAGCGTGGCTTGCCGGTTTTGTCGTTGACGGGCATGGCGATGGTTTGGAGCCGCGCGTCGGTGAACGTGTATGGGCTGGTCGGGTCGGCCATGGTGAGGCCGTTGACCTCCCGGGCCAGGCCGTTGGGGATGTTCCGGTACGGTTGGATGTCGAGCGCCGGCGGGTCTTGCGGCTTGCGGAATGTGTGACACATGGTCTCTTCTTTCGTGGTATAGTTGTTTTTGTTGGTAATCCAACCCTAGCACACTCGCCAGGAGTTCGCAACTACGGTGTTTTCGGAAATCATCCGGTTTCCAGTCTCTTTGTGGTACGTAGGAAGCGTAGGCGAGTGTTCTAGGGTTTTTTTTTGCCCTTTTTGATGTGAACACGACTTGACAACCATGCTGGCAGGGGTGTATACGCGCGCGTGTGCGCGTGTGCGCGCCTCTTATATATATAGAGGCCACCACCACCACCACCACACCATATATACCTACACTTACACACTACACTTATTGGGCTTTGGGAGGGTCCAGCCTCGTGCGCGCGCGTGATACACCATGACACGCCAGAAGTCAAGGACTTGATGTGACTATCGGCCTCGAATTTGCCGAAATCGAGTGTGATTTTCGTCACATTTTCACATTGGCAAGAAGCCCCTTCACAATTCCATCACAGAATTTATAACCCCTAACTTGAGTT